>JAAIGF010300130.1_pt1 | contig 40940 bp, 48 predicted proteins | sample 6487441 | NCBI WGS metagenome assembly JAAIGF01 (sample SAMN13974129, study PRJNA590717) | phyllosphere metagenome | biome: pepper field; feature: multiple bacterial spot infested pepper fields; material: pepper leaves; isolation source: leaves from pepper fields | host: Capsicum annuum ...
AATGAAAATAACATTAAAACGCAAACTTTATAATTACTACTTTTGAGGATAATGCGGATACAGTTCCCAGCTAACTTCGCCAGCAAATCAGGTGGTCAATTTGCCACGGAATCACATGGTCAACTTCTCCGAAATATACACATAGAAAGCAGAAAAACGGTGATGACTGAATCGTACACTCGTTGAAACGCTTCTATCCAATAAAATAAAGCCAGAGGTGTGATAAGTATTACTACCCGTTGTCGGCACACCGTTGCTGCCAAGGAATGAGTTTAGTGTTATATCAACTGCATTGGGATTAAATAGATTTTTGCTGTCACTGACTATTAAAGCAAAGGATAGTTTGGATTGAGACACGGCAGCAGATTTAATTTTATCCGATGACACGCTACTGTTAGCTATTTTAGTTTCGGTGACGCTGTTATCCGCGATCGGTAAAGAAGGAACTAGATTTTCCTTTATCTTCGGCTCGGCATAAGGTTCATAGGGCAACTGCTGCGCACCAGCATTAATCATCAGTACATTCCAAGGATAGATACCGGAAGTTTGAGTAAATGGCGCAGAAACTTTAATATATAAATCGATCGCAGGCTTATCAATAGTTACCTGTCCCTGCGGAGAAACGCTAAGATAGCTATCTTGGATATAAACCTTATTTACGTCATAAAACGCTATAAATCTTGCAAACGAGATTGAAATCTTCAAAATATCGGCCGTTAGCAATATAAAATCAGTTGTATGATACGTTGCTGAATTACCTGCTAAAGCTCCAGTATTGGTTAGAAAAGAATTTTTAGCCACACCTACGGCGTTTGGATTAAATAAGTTTTTACCACCTTCACCAAATAGTTCCGTTTTAGGTACAAGCACTTCTAATTCTTTTTTGGTTGCAAGGGAACTAGTATCTGTCTTAGGAAGATCCCCCATATCGTACAACATCCACTCGTTATAGTTCCATCCCCAAACCCAGCGCTTACCGGCTTCTGCTTCTACGATATTGCCAAGAACAGAATAGAAACCTGGCGAAGCTTCTCTTTTACGCAACTGTCCTTGTGGACCAGGAGCAAGTACGGTCGGAGCTGCAGCAGATACACCGCCCTCAATCGGTGATAAGCCATCACCTTCTATAAATAAACCGTTTTTAAGTTCATCCTTACTGATCTTACCTACGGTCCTTTCATCACCCGTGTCGGTCATGAATTGCTTCACTTGAGCATATGTCCTAGCGGCCGCATCCTTTGGCCAAGCAATTATTGCCATATCTATTGTTAATTGTTAGTGAGTATTAGTTTCTATCCAGTTCGATCCGTCGAATATGTAAGATCGAACGTTATTGTTTAATAGCAGCACAGGGTTTTCCGATCCGCCTCCGGCTTTCACAATGTGCCCGTTGCCGGCATTCGCCTGCAATGTACATCCACCACCTGAGTTGTTTTTAACAGTGATGAATCGTCCTACATCTGCATTTGGTGGCATGAACAAATTAGGATTCCCGACTTCTCCCGCTAGTCCATTGACGACAACTAGCACAGTGTCTGAATTGATTATAGTATTAGCATTGTTGACAATCTGAACGCCAACACACATTCCTTTGAGTCGTGACATACCGTAGAGTACGTCAAGAGCAATATTTTTGACACCATTCTTTGCTCCGACGGCCAGTGCCGTATTGTTGTTAAAGCTTTGGATGTTGTTGACGATGCGCGCGCCTATTTCAGTTCCCATACCCAAGTATCCCATCGCTATTTCGATTATGTCATTTAGGAAAGCTGGATTATTACCGTTACGACGCATGAGGAAATCACCAGGAGAAAACGAAGTGTAATTTGTATTGGGTGCCCATGGAGCGCCAGAGTAGATTCCGCTGCCCAGATTCCATGATCCCACCTTACCAGAAGTGGCCGACATCGTTCCATCGTTGAGCACCCGGAATGGCGCGCTATCCCGTGCTGATGCTTCGGCACCGGCCCAAAACCTAACCGATTGATTTCCGTGATCTGCTAGGCCCGAAATGCCTGCCTTCTCAAAACCCTGGGAACCAACGTTAATTAACTGAGCGAAAAGCTTATTGACATTGATAAGATATGCTGTAATCAGGTCGGTTTCCACGCTTCCTCCGCTGATCATGGTAAACATTTTTGTTACGCGAAAGCTTCTCGTTTCTTCAATGACACTCGATAGCACGCCAAGATTAAAATACCAGTATCCAGGTTCTTGGACAGTCGGTATTTTTTCAGGAGAAATAACCCATTCCCCGGTAAGCTGCGTTTGACTACATTTAGCAGCCAAGTAATAAGATTTTAATGGATCTAGACCATAGGCAGCGAATGACGACAATTCCCAGATGTAGCCTAGTCCGGTAATCTCATATCGCTTATGCACTAGCGTTCCTGCTGTCATTTGGAATGCATTAGGATCACCGTTAACATTAAACTCCATCTCAATACCGATCAAATCGTAGTACTGGCTATCGGTTCCGAACAGCGCTGCTATAGCTTGGATAAGCGGCTCCTGCAAATTGCCATCAGGATCGAACACCTTGCTGACAAACTCATTTAATGCGACCACATTCCGACGATCATTTTCCCAAGACGTGCGGCTAACCTGCGTTACAACGTTGCGGGTTTCTTTGATATCCTTCTCAACCTTTTGCATGCGGTTGTAGGTAACCTCGTTGGCTATCTCGGAAGTAAAGCGCATGCCGTTTTCCAGAACCTCCGGAAAATGGCCAGGATAGGAAACGGATGTTACGCGGATGTCAGAATCAAGTCCCACCTGCGCATGCTTTACATTAATGATGTCACCGGCATTTAAAGTGTAATTCTGAACCTTTGCGCGGTACAGATCAATTTCAAGCGAATAGCGTACACGTGGAATTTTATTGCTATCTAGGTATTCTTTCGCCTTTTCTTCAAGTTCCGCCAATGCTGCGTCAACGTATGTTTGCGGCATGCGAATACCTGCAATAGTATATTTATCGCCTATTTCAGCACGAACTAATCCAGCAGGCGTCAAACTACCATTGCTATCCTTATTGGCTTCATAGCGTATTTCTTTGCGAGCATGATTGTAGGATAGTATCTTGAATGATTGACCGTTGAGCGCTCCGGTAGTGAAAACAACCTGCGCATCGGTACCAGATATACGCTGGCCATTAAGGTCAAAGTCTAGGGCGATATCTCCAATTACCCAAGTGCTATCATTGACTTGATCAATCGCGCTGATAGTTCCCGTACGATGTGGATAGATATCGTCGTTGCTGTATGAGCCTTCGCGAACACCATAAGCTGCGATAGCTGCTGCATCTTCAATACTTCCCGCCATAGTCAGCCGTTTAGGGCCGTATCCTGCCGGAAGATTCTGCGAGCCGCCCACCGCATAAGCGCGCGTAATAATTCTGCCACCGTCGATGTTCTCGCGATTCAGGCTATATAGTCCGTTCCCCTTACCATAAGCGAAAGATAACGCGCGAACAGCACCCACAGTCTTCTTGACGCTTATCTGCTTACCTCGGATGATCCATTCCAGCTCGAATAGCTCGGCAATCATGGTCAGTGCATCCCATGTGTATACATTATCGAATACAAGCGATTTCGGTTCCGTTTCATCCAGCTCACCTAGCGTCCACCCGCTATCGCTAATAGTTACCGATTCAATGAACATGTGCATGAAGTCGCTCAAGTCTCCGAAATATTCGATGTAGGTTGTACCCTCATCTTTCAGGAGCCAGCGCTCTAAATCGTGGCGAACGCCTTGGAAGACGATGCCATAGATATTCAATCCGTCATGGCCGTACGTCGGAACCAGGTTAACAGTCATCCGCTCTCCTTTATAGGTGATGTAATCGCCAACTTGGATATCGAGTAACACAGGTATAGTGAAGTCAAATACGAGCTGGTGCGCCCCCATCAGCGCATCGCTGAACGTTGACACATTTAACGGCAACTGTACCGTCTCAACTCCTTTTCTGTATACCTGTATTTTCATTTACCTTTTGCTGTTTTAAAAGTTTTGCGAGTAAGCCTCTACATATATCTGATCTCCGGACTCTGTAACGATCAAGCTTTCCTCATCAGCAAGCTCGAACACATTGATAGTAGGGGCATAGTTGTTTTCGAGTGTCAATGTAAACTCCGCGTACAGCTTGCCCCCGGACCATACCGGCGCTAGCGTATTGAATGATGGGCTGTCGATATAGCGAAGCTTATAAGACAAACCGAGTGTATGGCTGGTCAAGATGAAGCCCTTCGGATCGGACAGGATAGCCAGAAAAGCGGCCCGTTTAGCCATAAAATCGGAAAGGTCTTTCGCTTCCAGATAACACGTTACGTTGTACTGGATAGGCTCATACACAGTCGGACTTACCTCATCCACCTCTTTGCCTTGCTGATCCTTCCAGTCGTAGGAATAGCGTTCCTTTGGCTTAGGAAAGCGCAGCAGCTGATTGTAAAGCGTACCACGTTTAAAGTGGATGCCTAGCGCCTCTTGTTTCTTATCATTGAAGCTAGTTCCTGGCATATGCACCTCCTAAGTTTTTATCGATGTTCTGAAGGTGCTTGACGGCCGTATCAAGCCTCGCTACGGTATTAGCAGTATTGGTATTGATCGCATTCAATACAAGCAGCTTGTCGTTCGCAACTTGCAGAAGGGATATCTGCGTTTTACTCTGTACCTCCATAGTATTTAGTTGGCGTTTCCAGATATCATATCCGGCCCGGAATGTGCCTACTATTTCGGATCCGGTGGATTCTGTGATCGATTGTGCGATTGATTCGGATTTTACGCCGGAGGAAGAAGTGCTATCTGAAAAATCCTGACCTGTTACCTTTTTAAGATCCTCCCATTGTTTTTCAGCATTACCCATGATAGAAAGATACTGTTCGCGTAGCTTCGTGATCTCATCCTGAGTCAATCCATCCTCACTATATTGGGCAAACAACTCATACCAAGGCTGCATCTGCTTTTCAATAGCGTCACGGGAAAATCCTTTAAGAATTGCTTGTTGCATTTGTTTTTCGAAGAACTCAGTAAAATCTTCAACAGAAGTTTTGCCTTGTTCGAATAGGGAGATTATACCATCAGTAAGCGATCTGAACGAAACACCTGTCAACTCCTCGCGCATTTGGTTCATAGCATCCTTCCAAATCTCCCATTGTTCGATAACGTTTTGCAGCTGTGCTGAGGTAACCTCGTCAAATTTACCTTCGTCAATTAGTTTACGAATGTTGTTTACTTCCTCTTGAGTTATGTCTCCAATTTTTCTCCAAGCGAATTTATATTCCGTAGCGCCTCCGCTTTCCAGATACTTGATGGCGCTTTCCAAGTAAGTAACCTCCCGACCCCTTTTCTCATTTTTGCTATTTTGAAAAGGATTCCATTGAGTTTTCCGGATTGTATTTTTGAGTTCTTCAACTCGCTCTCGCATCGCGTTTAAATCACCGCCATACTGATTGAATGCTGCGGCTCTAATATCTCTGTTTTTATCTCCAGTAAGCAATATTTGACTGTCAGGCAACTCACTGATACTTTTATTAGCAGAAGCATAAGCGTCGGTAATCGCCTTCTGAAACGCTTTAACTCGATCTGTGCCATAAATTTCTTGAATCAATGATAGCTGGTACTCCAAAGATTTCGTGACAGCCTCAATTTGCTTAATTCTCAGCTCATCTTGTTTTTGCTGTTCTGCATTAATTTTGGCTGTTTTGGCTTCACTTATTTCTATAATTGAACCAGCGATTGAGAAAACAGCACCTACAATCGAGGCTATACCTCCAGCACTTGATAGCCCTTTACCTGTATTGCCCAGCATGCCGCCAATACTTGAAGCGATAGAACTTACTTGGCCAACCATCTGGCCTATAGTTTTTAGTGCGCTACTCATCGATTCGTCGAACTGACCTGCCATAGAAACCAATTGATCAAAACCGTTTACTAGCGTTGCAACAGATTCCAGATTTCCAAGTTCTGCTTCATTTGCTCCAGCATCGAAGAAGTCTCCGAACAACTTTTTAAGAGCCTTACGCTGTTCAGGTGTAGCATCGTACATGCCGTCAATCATAGAGAAAACAGTTTCCTTACCGGTCTTGAAAGCTGCGGACAAAAGCCACTTACTGGATTTATCAATATCCTCCATTGTCTTTTTGAAGCGGGCAGAATTTTCAATCTCATCTTGGAATAGTTGCTTTTGCTCTTCATCAAGCATCTGCTTTGCACGTGTGGCGCGGTCCTTTTCCCCTCTGCTCTCCAAGTCGGCAATATCCCTTTGCGATCGCTTAACCAACATGGCCCGCTTCTGAGCATACGTTTCATATTGCTTAAGAAGCGCTGCGTTTCTCTGTCTAACTCGGGATTCCTCCTGTTCCGCAGCACTATCTCTCATTTCTTGCAAAAACTTTAAACGCTCTTCTTCTGCTTGCGTAAATTTACCTGCAGATGCCCCAGCAGTTGAAGCCAACTGCTGACGACCTAATAAATCGAAGTATTCACTGTCTAGGTTTTCACGATATGCCTTAGCAATTTCTGCTTGCTTTCCATAAAGACGATCCGCTGATTCAATTCCATTTTCTTCTACATAAGCATTATACTCATCATAAATCGCCTTTTGTTTATTAAGTTGCTCGACAAGCTTGATAGTGCCCTGACGGGTGGTTGCTTCGGATATCTCGAAGTTTTCCGATCGGCGAAGACCGCCCAGATCCACGCGCAAACCTTTATTCTTGGGATCGGCTTCAAACTTTCTAGCTTCCTCGCGGATTTTGGCGTACTTATCACGAATTGACTCTACCTCTTGGTCATCACGGCTAAGCTGGTTTCGTGATGCCTGTTCATTGGCTTGATCAATCTGCAATTGTAGTGCACGCTGAGACTCTATTGCCCGGCGATTTTGTTCGTTTTCACGCTCTAGTGCTTTTGCATTCTTAGCTTGAGTTTTAAAAGAATACTTCTCAACATTGGATTGAGCATCAGCTAAGGTTGCATTTAGCTTGTTCCACAATTCACTCCCCTTCTCACTAACGTCTAGTGCATCGATCGCCTCCTGAGTGTCTTTAGCAATATCTTCCCAATACTTTTTATTTTGGATAACAGTGGCCGCTAGTGTCTTTTCGTATTCAGCCGCAATACGGGCAGCATTTTCAACGGTGTTTACCCCGCGAGCATCTCTAAGGTAGTAATCACCATAATCGCTTAATCCGCGAGCTTTTCGCTGCTCTTTACTCATGAATTCTCCGCCAAAACTATATTGATTTTGGTAATTGTAGCCCGTGTTAATTCGAGGCTGATTTGGATCATACGCATTTCTAGCGGCATCTCGTCTCGCAATTGCTTCTTCTTTAGTTTCAGCAAGGAGTTTTGATGATTCGGATATATAGTCGATTAACTCAGCAAAGTAACCAGCTATCTCACTAACCGATTCGCCAATGGCACCTTGACCGTCTTCAATTGAGAGAACAAGATTATTCCACGCAATACCTACGCGGCCAATTTGGTTGACTAACTTAGCAGATCCGTTATCAAATTCAGCAGTCATCGCGCCATTAGCATCCCTAGCTTTATCCATTGCATCCACTAGAACGCCATAACCATTGGATGCAAGTGATCCAATCACCGCCTGATCCCTAACAGCCGTGATTCCAACTTCAGATAGCGCTTTGTTGAAATCAGCAGCCGACTTACCTGTACGGTTCAACCCGCTAATAAAGTCAAGAAGAACACCGGACGCGTCTTCGCGGAATCGCTTACTGACTTCTGCTTGAGTTCCTCCTACTAGTTGGAGAACCGTTGCCAAGCCCTTACCTGTACGAATACTTTTTTCAAGTATTCCCAGCGTCCTACCAATACTTGAGCCCACGAGCTCAGCCTCTACACCAACTGATTTAGTTGCGGTAGCGTACGCGAGTACATTTTGACGACCAAGTTTGTATATGCCGGTTGACTGGGCAATTCGGGTAGCATTAGATAGTATTTCCGATTCTGTGGCTGCAAAATTATTTCCGAGGTTTACGATCTCATCACCAAATTGCTTGACGTTTTCAACTCCGCCATCTGTCAACTGCAGAAGACGGGCGATATCCGCCCCACCTTCTTCTCCTGTAATATCCGATGCGGTTTCGAGTTTGGCTAGAGCCTCAGTGAAAGCCAATATATTAGCTGTTCCCTTCACACCTAACTGGCCCGCAACCATAGCATATTCGAGTAACTTACGCGGATCGACCACCTGCAAACTTTTTGACAACCCAACAATAGCTTTACCAAAGTCTCGCAGGTCTTTCCCAACAATACCTGTCGTTTTGCTTACATCTCGTAAATTGCTATCAAACTCAAGTACTGTTTGCTTGTTACGCTGGAAAAGCATAAACAAGCCTGTGAGCGCGGTTATCAATAGACCTACCGGTGATAAAACGAATGCAAGCAGTCCGCGACCCATCGCGATGAAGGAAGTACCAAGTTCCTTTACCGCGCCTGGCTTGGTTGCTAGGTCGTCAAGAGACACTCCAAAAGCAGACAATTGACTATTGATGTTTCCAATAATAGGAACTAATCGATCAAGTGCGCCAGCATAATTACCTACGGTTCGATGATGGAGACCTAAAGATGCGTCAATTTTTTTTATACCTCGATCCAAATATTGAGTTTGGGCAACAAGACCACGAGCTTGGTCAGCGAGTTGTTTATATGCAATTGTATTCTTCTTGCCTTGACCTTCAAGTTTGAACATCTCAGCAAGGACATCCTTAGATTCTTTACGGACATTTACAAGTGCAGAGTTTAGCTGATAATAAGCGCTACTTTCTTTCTGTAGCTGTGCCCTATTACGTTCTAGTGTTTTTTGCCGCTGGGCTTCTGCCCTTTCTGCATCTTTTCTAGCTCTTTCCGCATCTCTGACCGCTTTTTCAGCTTTACGCTCTTCTTCAGTTGCTTTGCGACGTTCCTCTGCATCCTTTTTTAACTGTAAAGCATGGTCAGATAAAGCTTTACGGCTCTGCTGATATTCAACGTTAGCTTGTTTTTGTGCTCTTGTAAGATCCTCAGTAGCAATTTTCTTTTCAGCCAATAGAGCTTTGGCTTCTTGCTCGATTTGTTTGAGAACATTTAGATCGCCAATCTCTTTGGATCGTTCCTCACGGAGACGTTTAATGGATTCAATATTGGCAAGTTGGGCTTCTTTGAGTTTGGTAGTAGCGGCACTAGCATTGTTGATAGATGCTGTTGCTTTACCATCACCTCCATCAGCAGTACCGACGCCCGTATTCGACAAAAGCTCGCGTAATTTATTGCGAGCTTCTGCATCATCGACCACTACTTTATATCGTAAATCTGCCATTAACCTATTCCCTGCGGGTGTAGGTCAAAGATATATATAATGATATGTGATGATATGTTTTTAAGGTTGTGATGATAGCATTGACAACTCCTATCGGCTATCGAAAAACGAGAACATATCTACCGGTTCTTTCTCCTCCGACTTGTATTTACTATCGAAAGACGGTATGCACTGACTGTACAAAATCAAGTTGATAAAGCTAACGCCCCATATCAACCTTTCATCAGACCAACCTTTGCTAGCGATGGCTGTATTTATGACCGTTGCCCAGGGGCTTCCGCTTCCGGGAAAAGGCTTATGTTCAGACTTTTTGCTAAACTTAAAATGCCGAAAAAAGGCTCTAAGTCTAACCTCCGGTAGACTTGATTAACAGCATATTCTAATTGCCGCATACTCATTTGCGAAGCAATAGCGTTGATAAGGTGAGGTGATGGCATTTGCTTGCCTGATGTGCATGCTAGCCCAACAACCGTTACCAATGGCTCCACGTTATCCGCAAGTAGCTTGTTTATCTGATCGGATTGGGAAAGGCCATCGATTCCATCAGCGCCAACCATATTTTTTAGCGCAGCTCCTATAAGTTGAACTTTTCCCACTGGGATGGATTTGATTTCTAGATGAACTATTCGGGATAACCGCAGCATCTTGCCCAGCCTCCCCCACACCGGCACACGTACAGTTCCAATAGCAATTGGCTGCTCGGTAAACACCTCTGCAATTTCTTGTTGTGTCATTTAAATTTTGGTTAGATGAAAAAACCCCTACTTGCCATCTAACCAAAGAGGCTTTCGGGGTATGCTTTTGATTACTCTACTGTCCTTAATTACGCTACGGCTACCTTCTCGTAGTACCATGGTGATACTGGATCGCCATCCGCGTCAATTACTGCGGTTGCCTCAGCTGTAAAGCCTAAGGAAAGGAAATCTGCACCAGTCTTAGTTAACGGGTTTTCAATTCGAGCCACAATCGATCCATTCAAGATCACAAATACCATTTTGAAACCTAAACGCGGACGGGAAGTCACACGCACAGCGAGATTAACCACGTTAGCACTACTTATCGGCGCTTCAAATTTAGTTGTGGCAGCTGAAGCCGCATTGCCTTTGAAAAGCAAATCCGCAATCTTCGGATCTAAGTTGAGTGATTTTCCGGTAATGCTTGCCCCATCACCTTCTTCACCGACGATCGCCCAAACACCGTCTTTATCTTCAACACGAACTTTGGTAAGCGTCGCTTCGGGAACGTTGAATGATACCGAGCCATCCTCAATATCGGTAAACTTAACCCAACCAGCGGCTGGTACAGTGCCGTCTGCGCTCACAGGCGCAAACTCAATAGATTCTACTCCTTTTACTGGAAACATAATATTCTTTGTTAGAGACCAACGAGGTTGCCCCCTCGTATAATTCTGTTAATTAATCAGCGAAAGGTCGCTACCCTAGCGATGGCCGCTACCCGGTAATATCAGTTCGAAGGAATGTATATTCTACCTGAATATTATACATCCATTGAGTGCCGAAATTTTCAACTTGCCCAGGATCTCTTAAACGCAATGAGAAATCAAAACCTTCGTAAGCATCAAGCTTATCTGCAGCGACCTTCCCCAGTTCCTTCATCCTCGGAATATTCGGTTGAGTACTGTCTTTAGCTGTCGGATTTTCGCCCACCTGTCCCGAGAGATTGGGTACGTGGAAATTTACGTTTAACACTCCGCCCTGCATTTGCTCGGCATCCCAAATCAGCGTATTGATAACGCAATCCTCTTTGCTGCTACCAAGCTTTCGCTGAAACAACCGGATTTCACCAGTAAGCGACGGAAGGCCTGCGTTGACTAACACCACCCGAACATCCTCCATTGCATCCACCGAATTTTTTAACGATCGCATCATACTTCAATTTCGTTAAAGGATTGGTCTAGGGATTTTTCAACCTCCTTGCTCGCTTCAGATACAACCGTCAGTCCGTGATTGGTTTCAACCCAACTAGCGTACTCCATGCCAGCTACAAGGGTGATGCCCCATCCTGATGACTCACGTAATTCCGCGAACGCCTTTTCCCGCCCTTCTTTCAGCCCAGGTGATTTATCTGTTCCATATGGACTTAACTCGAAATCCTCATGTAGCACTTTGCCATCACTGTAAATGATACCACCAGTCGAGGATCGTAGCTGACCAGTTTGATCATTATAACCTCCATCTTCCCTCATCTTAGCACGCTGAATCTCCAATGCGCGAGTTAGAACACGCTTGAACGCATCTAGCGTTTGGAGATCCATTTCCTTAAGCTGCTCGTTGTAAACAGCATCAAGTTCGGCTGGGGTCATATCTAGTACAAGTCTTAGCATTATACGTAAGCAACACAATGGAGCTGGCCGCGATGATAAAGCGCTACCGTATCCTGCCAAACAATCACTTCTCCATTTCGATCATAACCTGTAACAATTTCACCGATCAACAAAACGGGAGCGGTATCAGCCAATGCAATGGTAAACTTTACATCTACCTCCGCGCCATCCAACACTTTTTTTATTCCTGTGCTGCGGTTGTTTGGATAAAACCTGCATTCGTGCTCGCTTCCGTCCTCCCTTACCAATTTATCTGGATATTGCTCAATCCACATATTAATGAGTATTTGAAAGGTCAACAAATCCTGATTCCACTGGCGTTTCGTCAATTCCCCATCTCAACAGAAGCCGGCGACGTAGTGCTTCGAGTGCGTCCGCATCCTGCTGGGTTAGCTGGTAATCCAACTCTTTCACTGACTTAGGAAGCGTTAAAAGGAAGTCGATTAATCCTGCACGGGATAAGTCCAATGCTTTGGTCTGTTCTTGGTTACTTCCAACACGTGTCTCACTCGGATCCAAACCGTGCTCCTCTAAAATTATATCGACCGTTGCACTTGGGAACTTTTGGCCCATCGACGCGATTAAGACTTCCTTTACACTTTTCATTTTTAAGCCTCCTCAACTAAACCCCGCGTAACGCAATCCGCTAGGCGATCTTTATCGAACTTGGACACATCATCACCTTCGTTCCACATCTTGCTGAAATTGTCTTTATCAGCAAAAGGAGATACAACGACGTATTTACCGGACTTGGGCTTCTTGGCTTTACCAGTCTTTGCGGTGTCGGCCGCAGGCGGAGTTGCTGCAGGAGGATTCTCGCTTTCTTGCGTAGTCGCTACTGGAGTTGCCGCTGTAGCAGCCGGAGTATTTGCCTGTGAGTTTTCACCACCTTGTGGTGAAGCTGCAGGAGCGCTTGCTTGCGCTCCCTTTACCTCTGTATTTTTTGCTTCTGACATTATGCTTGTACAGTTTTAGTGTCCAGCAAGAACACGCCATCTAAATCTGTTACGATAGGAACCACTCTTGCTTGTGCACGAGTGACTTCTTTTAGAGACGGTGTCGTTACACGGTATTTAGATACAAGAATGTATTCGTTAGCTTTTTGGTACTCAACACCTGCCTGCTTGTGGTTTTCCTCGGCTAAGCGGGCGTAAACCAATTCTCCAACGATTTGGTTAGCAACGAAAGTTAAAACACCAGACGCGTAAGGTTTTACCTTGGTGCGTTTACCGTTTTTCTCAACTTTAACAACCCTGTCCACCTTTTCAAATTGAAAACCAAATTCTTCCAACATCAATTCATTTAGCTTTTTAAAGCTTAAATTGCGTATAGTAGAACTCGATGCTGAATTATCCGCGTTGAAAGTATATTGATCCTTAACTTCGTTAGTCTTCGCAATTAATACAGCAGTTGGGGTATCAATTAATACTTTGATAATCTCAACACCATCATCGTTTGCTTTTTCAACTACCTTGCGAATGTCTGCCAGAGGAGTAGCAGTAGCTGGGTTTGTCCACAAAGCCGCAACTCCAAACTTGTTTTCAGTCTTGTATTGATAATTACACCGAACGCCAGTTCCAACGTTTTCTGGATCATCGACTAAAGCAATACCTGTCGAAAGACCTTGCAAAAAGATTAGCTCATTACGCTCATAAATTGCACCGATTGCACGCGGCGTATCAGCAAACAACTTAGCGATTACTTGACCATTAGTTGCTCCACTTGCAATTAAAGTATCAAGCGCCGTTAACTCAGATTCGTTTAAGGCCAATTCAATACCTTGCTTAGGAATATCACCACTCGCCTTCGCGACCGAGTCACGCGTTTTAAGCGGTAAGCTTGAATCCATAGCTACCACATCGGCAGCAACTAGGCTAAACGATGCTGTGAGGTTTTCCCATTTTCCTGTTACGGAGAATACCGGACGCAACATGGTCTGATGCAAATAAACCTGAGGCCTCTTTGTGTCGTTCAATGTCTCGACCGTACGCACAATAATTCCGGGAAAGAATTTTTGCACCCACTGAATAAATAATGATTTTTCCATTAGTCTGCTCTAAAATCGATTAAAGGCTTCAAAGCTTCCATCGCTTCCGCAGTTGGCTCGATATAGCATGCCTTATGGTTTACTGTTCCCCTTACCAATAGCCCAGCGAAGGGTTTCGCTGTTAGTACAGTATTGATCTGTACGTGCGCATACTCGTAACCTGCGGGCAAAGCTGCGTAGGCAGTTGCATCGCCGTTGACGGGCATAGGCTTATAAATTGTTCCAGTATCTTCATCCTTGATGATAACATGGCCCGCATTGACCACTTTGGGAGCAAATCCCGTGACATCAAGAGTACGTCCACCGCGAACAGATTGGAAGTTGTCGACGATGATCACCGTGTCACGGGATGTGTCGATTACAACTCCCTCGTTGTTTAAATCTGCTGTTGTACCCATTTGATTAATTTCTAAATTCCAATTTCATTCATTACGGCGTCAAGCTCCTCCTTGGTAGCTTCCGTGATCTTACCATCTTTACCAATTCCTTTAAACGGCGCATCTTTACCCAATTGACTTTCAGCGGTTGTTTGTACGTGTCCGGTGTAATCTGATTCAACCTCACCTAGATACTCTTCAAAAGCGGCATCGTCAGCAAAAGACATACGACCGAAATCGCGGATCACCTTGGTTGAGTATGCCTCGTCAGCGTCTTTAAGCTTAGCCAAGATCTGTGACTTGCGATCACCAGTAACCTTGTTTCCCTCAAGAGCGGCTAGCTTTTCGGTTAAAGCCTTATTGCCGTCGATAAGCGCCTGCGCCCATGCGGGGATGTCTTCATCCTTTTTCGGATCTGCCGGTGCCGGATCTGTAGGTGCAGGATCAGCAGGTTTTTTAAGCTTGTCAAGCTCAGCTTGCAAACTACGTTGCCTGTCATCCTCAGCCCGCATATCAGCAAATGGCTGTAGCTCATTCAGTGACTCCATCTTCTGCAACAACTCTTCCTCAGTAGTCACTTTGCCCTCCAAACGTCCTGCAATCGCGTCGATACGCGCCTGCGAAAGTTGCACGCCCCCAAATTTTGACTGAAGTAATGCTTTAATTGTGTTTTTAATGTTCATCCGTTGATTGTTTTAGTAATAGCCCTCGCAGGATGGCCGTCCTTTGAAGTATATGCCCAAATGTTTATGACAAATTTACCTATGCGGCTTGGTGGTGAAAAGTTTTCGAGGTTGTGATAAAGGAGTTGACAACTGGCGGCGTCTAAGCGAACGCGCCTTGAAAACTCACACTTAATTACTACTTTAGTGAAAAATTGACATCCACCACATGAAAAGTATTCTACTGGCCCTAACTTTATTAGCTGCTATCAACGTATCAGCACAGGAAACAAAGCGTGTCGCATCCGTAAACACAACATTCAATCAGCAGCATCCGGATAAATTTGTCTTGGAAAATGATGAGGTTAAAATAACGTTTGAGTCTGCGGGAACTATGCGTATTGACTTGAAGGTCTATAACAAAACGGATAAGTCGATTGATTTTCTTTGGACAGATACATATTTCGTATTGAATGGAGAAACCAAGAATGCACATAATGGTGGAATGAGCAGTGTTAGAATGCATGCTTTCCACACCGAAACAGTCGACGTAAACAAACCTCAAAAAATAGCTCCGAACGCGAGTTACATAGCAAGTATAACGTCTACTGGTAAAGTTATTTTTGATAGTTACGCAGCAAAAGCTGCTTTTAAAAAAGATGGCGGGGCATTGGTTAATCGGGTTGTTCCAGTATTACTGATTAATGACTTGAAAGAGGAGTTCCCTGTGAGCATTGAACTTTACGATAAGAAGGCATTGAAAAGGTAGATGTTGCTTGGGGTTGGCTTATCCGGATATTGTTTGGTAGGTACAATAGCTAATAGAAGAACCTCTAAATGGAAGGCTCTTCTATAACTATTGGGATATATTGTTTTTGTCTTGAAAAATCTCTTCCATAATAGTTCTATACCCTTCTATTAGAACTTGGCCATTAAATAATCCGCAATTGAGACCTTTATCAAGCAAATATTCAGTAAAGGAAATACCTTTAGGTGTCAGGGATACAATGTCGTTATCAAATACTACATGGCCAACTTTTTGTAACATTGTAAAACATTGTTTTGCTGTAATAGAGTGATGTGTTGTTTTTCCATTTTCGTGAACCCCCTCCGATTGAACACGATCATTGATATTCAATGTCCCCTTGTACTTCCTTAGGCCTATCAACGAAAACATATCTCCATACCTATTTGCGCCAGAAAGGACATTATAGGTAATATCAAATTCATATTTAAAAACCTCATTGTCATCCACTAAAAGAGTTTCTAATGTACTTTTTAAAGCTTTATCAAATTTTACTTTACCTCCAATAGAATTTTCGTATGAAATGATTCGAAAATGAGCCACATCGAATGGCAATTCTTTAAAAGAATCGTTCGTTATCATTATAGTTCTATTTTGCTTTAATAAGTGCGCCATCCCTAGTTCGTAGAAAACATTTGGGTTCTTATTCGTGATATCGACGATTACTACGCTCGCCTCTTGTATCTCTTTCACAATATCTTCGTAGACTGTAGATGTACTGAATATTTCGTCTGCTCGTCTAATTTCTAACCCCAGATCTTCACACACACCTTTTATGGAGTGAATGTAATTACTGTGACAAACTTCTACGGAAAATGGCATTACCATAAAAACTTTTCTCTTATTCATATCATGTTAACAATTGTTGACGCCAATATACAAACATCTCAACAATTAAAGAATAAGGGAAACCGTAAAAAGTTAAACTTTACTTTGATATATTTGAGCTTTAAGTATCCATTTTTTATGAAAAAATTATTAATCAGCCTCGCGATAGCATCATTTATGTCGTCGTGCGTAACAGTACAAAAATCTATGTACGTTGCAGCTTCATCTGCGGTAGACTATCAGCAATACTCAGATAAGAACTTTTTCCTATCGGAAAGTAATTCTGTAAATTTCAATTACAGTCCAATATCATCCGTGATATCAATTGTGCGATCCGGTTATATAACTATTGACAAAGCAAAAAACGATTCTAAAAATCAGGATGCTTTACGGGATGATAGATTAAATTCGACTCACGGTTGGGATGGCAAGAGTTCTTTTAGAGATGCGTCATCTGAGGAAGCATTAAAAGAACTTTATACAAAGGCTCTTGCTTTAGGAGCAAATGGGATAATTAATCTAAAGATCACAACGTTCACAGAGAAGGGCACAAACGCTTTGGGATCCCCAATAGATTTGGTTGGCTATTCTGCAACAGGTATGGCCATAAAAAAATAAATGCTACAACCATTCCGATCAAGATGGCCCAGAGAAAACCGTATAATCCCAATACCAAGTATGGCAGAAAAAAATTGAACAAAGCGCATTACCAAAGGATGGCCGAGAAAACTCCAGAGGAACGTGCCGAAATACATAATTGTGCCGGGGTAATGTTTCTTTTAATCACGCTAATTGGCGGATTAATAGTCTTCGCATTATTTGGCGGAGATGGTTTACTTAGATGGTTAGGAGGAAAAAGGCCCTACTAGAACAAAACTCCCCAACATCATCACAATGTTGGGGAGTCAATTGGCTATTTCCGTGAGTGATATTTCATCGCAAGCCGATGTTGTTGTCGAACATATTTAGGCTTCTTTTCCTTGCGGTGTTCAGTATGATCCGGCCATGCAAGAGGTGGGATATCTTGTAATCTGATCTGTAGCTCCTCGATTTCTTTTCTTGTTACCTCCGCAGACCGCAGCATTTTATCAACCGAAACAGCAAGATCCTCCATCGCGACGCAGGAATGTTCAGACAGTACGGTAATAGCTAGTAGCTGGCAACCTGTCAAGCCTGCGCCGATTAGGATGACACGCCTATACATCTTCTTCCTCCAATTCCTGATCATTATCCACAGGCACTATCCCATATCCGTACTTCCTATCAATCTGCCTAAGCACCCACTTTCTATACCAGTTCGCCTTTGGATAGGCCCGCTTCAAAGCTGAAATGCCCTCAGGTGTAGCAACCTTTTTAAAACCATTTGTAAAGTATAAGACGAACAGTGTATGCAACTCTAGCTGACGATCGATCCAACCGGCTATCGATATAAGATATAGCAAAGGATATAAGCATCCGAAGAGAGCTGCTATAATGATCATCCAAGGCTTCTCGTCGCAACCAATGGCGATACCTGCCAGCAGTGCGTTTATGATAAAGTAAATGTAAATTAAGTGGATCATCATTTATTCTGTTAATGATTCAACGTGGTGAGTTGCTGAGCTAGATTTGCCGCTTCTAGTGGTATAATCGTAGTCTACTCGACCTGCGCAATTGCTCCAGTAAACATCTCGCATTCCATCTCTAAACCTGTATACATTGCACCCGTCTTTTTTAAAAAGAAGTTCCAACTTAATACCGTTTACTTCGGTTACTTCTGTCTTAATTGATTCCTCCCTACAAGAGGATAGAAAGAATATCGCTGCAATTATCAATAATGTTGTTCTCATAAGCATTTACCCCCGTTATTAAAAAAGATACCGCGGGAAACGGGGAGGATCCCGCGGGTACCAAACCAATTATTAACCTAAATTATGAAGTGGAAAGAACAGGATTCGAACCTGTATGACCCCCGAAGGGAACGACTAGTACGCGTCTACCAATTCCGCCATCTTTCCATTTAAAAAACAATTGGCGGCGGACTACTCTGCATCTCGTCTCGTGTTAACCGCCAATTGTTTTATTCTTATTCCCTTAAAAGCAACCTACAACATTCTAATTGTAGGCGGATCGTTGGCGCTAGGTATGACTGCGGAAGTGTATCCCGTAATCAAATCGCTTTCCGGTAGTACTGTTACCATTTTGCCGTATTGAGGTTTTACGGAAGGGGTTACACCATCCATGATCGCCACTAGTTGTGGCAAATCATCAAAACCCTTCTTCAGCTCAATGGAAGCCTTCGTATCAAACGAAGCGTACACCGTGCCAACCATCGCAAAGGAAAACAAGCCGACTAAAGCAATTGCAATAAATCTCTTCATTTTTGAATGGTTTAAATAAAATAATGAACAATCGCAGTCTCTCCCGCTGTCTTTCGATATTCAAAAATAACAAACATTTTAAACATTACAAATATTTTATTAAACATTTTAAACAAAATATTTTTATTGTTGGCGGTAGGTTTATTCGGGACAGTGTGATATATTTGGGAAACTAATTGTTAATCGTAATGGAATTATTTGAACCGTCTAACTTTTTTAATATGGCCGGAGTTATGGCTAATGTTTTTACTGGTCTTGTTGCTGTAGCAGGTTTATTGATAGCATTGGAGACTTACCGCATTGCCAAGTCAGCTTTAGGTGAATGGAGGAATCAAAAGTCACACGATGTAGATGATGAAGCGGTTATTAACATGAATGGGGCCATTAGTCACATAAGGGAGATGACGAATGCATATGCTGATCTTAATGCATTACAAGATTATGAAAAAGTAGATGCTGCAAAAATAAAGGATGTCGATGAAAATTATTACTTATTATTCATACGTCATAAATACTACTGGAACAGATACAAAAAAAATAAAGAGCACGATCATTACAAGAGTATTGCACTAAAGGTATTCAGGATCTCAAATGATACTAAAATTGTAAGCTTCTATAACGATTATATTTTTCTAACAACAACTATTTTTTCTATAGTAATGAATTACTATGCTGAATTATTAAATCAATTTGATGACAAATACCAAGTGCTAAACGAGAAGGAACATGTTGACCTAAATTTAGCCATTTTAACCATTATCCCTGAAAATATACTCGAAAAATATAAAGATAAATCAAAAATAGAAATAGCTTATATATTTTTTACAGGAGAAGGTTTAGATAAATGGGTAAAAAAACTTAACGACACTGAGATATCATACCTTCTACAGCGCAGTAACATAAGCGCCTAACCAGCGCCCCCTCCCCCAACTGGAGCTGGTACCGCAGCCCCCTCCTCTTTAATCCGCTTCTGCTCATCCTGCACATTGGTCACCAAGCCCGACATACCCATTGCGGTTTCCACTGAAATCAACCCGCCGTCCTTAGCCTTGATCGCCAAATTAACATCAGCGTCCAAATCTTCAAGTTTGAAGTGCGGCGCTTCGAATGTTACGCTTAGCGACTGCATGGCCGGAGCGATGCCGGTATCCATGCTTGCGAGTAATGCCTTTTGCAAGTTGATATCACGCTGGATGCATTCGCCATAACCTCCTTCAATCTCCCTGCGACTAGCCAAGTGCGCATCAATAAACACCCGATCGAAAGCAACGCCGGAAAGATCGCCCAGGGCTTTCATTTCCTCAAAGCTGATGTTTGGGGTTTGAGTTAGTGAGTAGATGAAGTTGACAAGCGTATCAATCTCTAATTGCACCGCATCAACAGATTGATCCCAAGTGACGTATTTGGCATCTGCATGCTCACCTGTGAGCAATACAGCCTTACCGCTCTCCCCTTTCTCTTGGGCCTGTGCGCCGGTAGCACCTTTAAACACAAGCGTAGGCGATGCGTGATAATCGTTGGTGTCAGCAAAGTTTGATATAACTGTTTCCAATCGCTCAATTAATGGCTGCACATTCGCCCAGATAGGAAGATCACGTGAGTAATAGATCACAGGTATCTTACGGTAAGGTAGCGGAATAGTGTCGACCAGCGCCCAACCTTCACCACCTCCACCCGATCCCTGCTGAAAACGGTAAAGCTTTTCTTTGCTGTAAACGTCTAGGCATTTGATCTTATCTTCGGATGCGCTCAACTGATCCCCGCCATCTTGCCCGCCTTTACCGCTTTCATAGCCCCGGCCAAAGTAAACCAAATCCCCACGGTTGTCGAAAACGGGTAGCAACGTATCGCCTTTGCTTGGCGCAAGGATCTGCATACGAAAGTTCTTTTTGACTACGCTGAACTCACCCCAATGGCTGGCATCTTCTGTGTCGATGGAATACCATAGCTTAGCGCATTGCAACTCCCTGTGCAGATGAGATGCGATCTCAGATTCCTTAAAGCCAACCTTATTGTTTTCACGCAGACGTTGCAGTAATGCAAATGCGCGCTCCTCCTGCGGTCCTTTAGGCTCAGCAAATAACTTGACCTTCCCCAGGTTCATAAAAGCGACACGACGCGTCACGATGATGTCCTGTAAGGAAAGTGAAAGTCGAGCAGGATCGACATATTCAGTACGAGTTTGCGGTGTAACGCCATCTGCTTGCATAATTGGCTTACCATCGGCTCCAATCACCTTCTTGGTAATCGCCTTCTTCTTCCGCGTAAGCTCGTCATAGATCGCGTGCTCCTTCGGCTTGATCTCCGGCTTGGTGTCGTATGTTGGTTGCGCTTTCTTGCCCCACTGCTCAATAAGCTGCGGATTAACCTCTGTGCTTTGCTGGTCTGTCTTTACTACTTTCATATTGCTACTTCCAAATTGCTGTGCGCGATGCGCGTTAACCGAACATGCCGATAATCGAATCGTCGATGTTGCTTTCTTTATTTAATCCAAAGTTCTCGACGATGCCTGTAAGTACATCTGGAGCATCATCATGAGCGTTGTTGCCTTTTTTACTATAGGTGGTCACATGCTTATAAAACTGCGGCCACATCTTCTCCCACCCTGCCGGCATGTAAATGATCATGTTGACCTTGGCCGAATTTGTGAAGATCCTCGCATGCTTGTTCTCGCTTTGATGAAACCATTCAACTGTACAGTCAAATGCCTTTAGCGTGACCAAATGGGCCTCCACATTACGGGCGAACCCACGGCCGCCGTTATTGGATTCAATCTTGGCATATTCGACTGCATAAGTGGCTAACTGGCGGGCCGTGTCTGGCTCAGTGATCTCCATAGGATCCTGCGTGTAGATAACGTCCTGAACGTAGCATCCTAAATCAGTCTCGATATAAGCGATGCTGCACAAATAATCTTTACCAGTGTCCGCGGTATCAACATACGCTTTGCGATAAGCTTTAATGGCAGGCGGTAATACAATGTACTCTTTGAATGGCCTGTACATCAAACCCTCTTTAGGCTGCGGATTCTGCATGTACTGCCTCCCGAAGTTAATAGGATTGATGTCGTTCATCTTCAATAGCTCATTGAGCGTATGCTTAAACTCCCAAAGAGCTTTGCCATCTTGCAACTCTTGACCATCTTCAACGATTATGCAAGGCAAGCTTAACACAGTCCATTCACCTGGATAATTAGCCAATACATGGCCGCACAGATCATTCTCGTGTAAGCGCTGCATAATGATGATGATTGGCGTATTACGGGAGTTGACACGATTTATGATTGTGGAGTCGAAACGATTGTTCACTCGCTCGCGCTTTATCTCGCTATCTGCATCGTCAGGCTTAATAGGGTCATCAATGATAAGCGCTCCTCCGAAGATGTCGCCACCTATAGCAAGCATTTCATCAAGATCTAATTCTTCATCGCGTAATTGATCCGCGCTCGGTTCAGTATCAACCTGACCGGCACCAAAGCCCGTAACCTGACCACCTGCTGCACGGGCATAAACGCCCCCGCCTTGTGTCGTGTACCATTTATTCTTTGCTCCTGAACCTTGCTTTAGCTCCACATCCGGAAATAGCTGCTGGTACGCGTCGCTTTGCACGAGATCCTTGACCGCCTCAGAATTATCTAACGCAAGATCATCTGAATAGCTAAGGTGAATGAATTTTGAAGCAGGGTTGATTGCCAGTCCAGCGCTGATGAAGTTTTTAACTGCTAATTCGGTCTTACCATAACGAGGGGCTATGTTGATGATTAGTCGAGTGATTCGGCCCATCATCACATCATCCAGTGCCTTGGCAATCTTCACGTGATGATCACCAACAACAAAGCTACGTGAATACTGCTTTTGAAAGAAGTATTGCGTATAGTTCATCATTGATGACTTGCACCATAGTGCAATGATATCGCGTTTTGTAAATCCTACTGCCGGAGTCATTACGCGTCATTTAGATTAAAGTTCCCACTAGCAAGCTGCTGTAGCATTCGCTGCGCTTCCTCAGGCGATACTTTTTCGTTCAATGATTGATCCTTGGTTGTAATATCCAGTTTGTCCTTGTACATGCCACGAACGCGCATAAGACGATCCATAGCAGCATCAGCACTGTATAGTTCAACCTCCAGGCCGTTCTTTCCATACTTGAATGATTTGATGATGCCTCGCTCTTTATCGGCTATCAATTTCGGCATGTCAACTTCCACCATGGGGACAAGTTCTGGTTCACCAGTGACCAGACGACTGGCCAATGGATTTCTACGTAATTCAATTTGATATGCTAATATCTGATCACGGAACGGCTCGAGCGATGCCTGGAACTCGTCGAAAGCTTCCTCAGTGTAGCCTTTCTCTGCGCAGAACTCCTCTTTAAGCATAAGATCATACTCTAATTCGGCAATGAGTTCAAGCAAGCCTTTGCGGACACGAGGACGATATTCAACCATTTTGGTGATCATATAGTCCGCTAGATTGCCTCGGGCAATGTCAGCTGTTTTCTTTGTCAACTCTTCTGCGGAAAGAGACAATTCGTCCAATCTAGCATTGATTGCAAGGGAAATATTAGGTTTTCTAAGGTTTTCATGACCTACAACCGCAGCGGTCTTTTCGCTATATCCAGCACGAATAGCGGCTTGTGTAGCATTAAAATCTTTGCAATACTCCTCGACAAAGCGTCGTTGATTGGTTGTTAGTTTAGCGGCCTTTTGCTCATTCATTACCCCTTACCTCCTTTACGATTTTATCTACTGCTTCACGAATTGCTGCTAGGTGAGTATAGTAGTGACGAGCCTGCTCTACCTTCTTGCTTACTGCCTGCTGAGACACCCCAAGAGATTTGGCGAGCGTAGAAGCAACGCCTTTACGTACTGCGCAAGTCGTAAATATTGTTTCAGGAGAGCAAAGAAGAAGTGTAGAGATGATTATAATTAGACGATGTTGCCAAGGTTCAGTTTCTATACTGGCAGCACGAGAAAGGACGCTTGCTACGACCTGTGAGGTGCAAGGTTGTGAACGAAGACGATCTTCGACCTCTTTTGCAATCGCTGGATGGTATTCGGAAAGGTATGTTTGAATTTGAATGTGGGTCATGATGCTACCTCCTGGTTTGAGCTGGCTAGGATATCTGATAGGATTGCGATAAAGTCATCCAGTGAGCGAACGATGTATACAGGCGTTCCATCTTGCGACCAAGCTTTGTGAATCTTCTCTTGCACGCTTGATAGCGTTCCCGATGGAGTTTTCACTTCAAATCCGTAAGCACATCCATGATGAATTAGGATCATATCGGGTATTCCGGCAACGACTCCTGATGCTTTTAGCTGCATACCTTCGATAGCATTACGATTGCCGCCATTTGGAACATGGAAAAACAGCCCTCTTGTTGAAGGGTAATGGTTCCAAGCGTATTGGAATATCGCGGCCTGTATTTGAATTTCTGTCATATTGATTAGTGTTGGCATCTTGGATTTAGCAAAGCAGGGTATCCTAAGATACACCTGCTATGAGCACACTGTTAATCACACGTGGTAAAATTAATGATATGTCGTGATATATCAAAATAAATATTATCAAATGGTCAATTAGGGGTGGATCTGCGAAAGGTTACAGGAACGGTTAGGAAAGGTTACAGGAAGAAAGTGCATTTAAACAGCCTGCAAAGCGTTTTTTTAAAAGGTTACAGAAAAGCACCCCTTTTTTAGAACTTCCTAGAAAAATAAATATTAATAAAGTACCCCTCACAACTATAACGTTTTCGTAAGAGCATTACATTGTTGCATTTATAATTTTTACCTTTTTATACTAAAAATGCTGTAACTCCTGTAACCTTTTAAAAAAAGTGGGTTTAAAGGGTTATTGAAGTGGTTTTTAGGTTACAGGTTTTGTTGTAACCTTCTTGTAACTTTCGGTGTTTTGTGGTAACCTTTGGTAATATTTGGAAATGTCGAAAATAGTAAAACGTAAAAAGCCCGACCTAAATCAGGGCTTTACTTATCTAATTAACTTGTTATATATTTTATTGATAGCATTTCGCCGTTCCTCAACGTCTCCGTTTTCTGCAGATAACTTGTAGGCTTCGTGTAGTATTTCTTGCAGTAGTTTCGACTCATCCTCCGTTAGCGTTAGATGCTTTTCTTTGATGACTAAATTAACATCCATTTTGAACGTCTTGCGGACGCTACTGGTCTCCCTCTTCTCACCTGTGGCTACATCTATATAAGTGATGTTGTGGAGTGATTTTTCGGTTATTTCGAATATGTGACCAGGTAATCTGGTTTCAAACTCAAATCGCTGACCTTCTTTTAACTCGTATAGTTTCATAAAATTTAATAAATAAGCCCTGAGCAAACAGGGCTTCATTTTTAACCTAATTAAACTCTTCTTGCAAATTCGACAAAAACAAAAATTCGCATAAACTCGATGGATCACGGCTCTCGCGGTAATGGAACCATTTTCTTTCCATCGGTTAAGTAGTGTTTACCAGACAGCGGTATAACCTTAAGTCCGGACGCTTCGATTAAGTGTGTGCTCATATAATTCTATTTGTGCCGATGCTATCGGCCATGTGTGATTAAAACTCCGTTGTTTATGGGCTACTCAGGAATATGTAAGTGATTACAGCCACGCCAATAAAAATTGATAAGAATAGCGCAATACCCTTAAAAAACTCATGTACATCGTTATCGTGCTTTTTGGGATGAATGGAAGTCTGCATCACCCGCTTCTTATATTCGTTGTACCGTCGTATTGCTTTATCCCGATCCGTGATATCGTTGCTGGCATCATGAAAGCGTTCTGGCTGATGTTGACTGCCCTCACTATGAAGGTAGCCAACGATAACTTTTCGAGCATGCATGGTATTCAAGCTGTAAATTTTAACCAAAGTTCAAAATGTGGCTTTTGTAGGTCACTTGCGGCCACCACCGAATTACATGATGGGCACTCGTTATGCCATTCACCAGGATTTGTTGCAGTTGGATGGTCGGTTGTCACTAGTAGTAGCTGATCATCATACAATTCTCTTGAGCAGCAAGGACACACCGTGGTTATGCGATCCGATTGATACTCGTCATGGAGTGCAATCGCCTCGTCAATTGATAGGTCGCCCACCACTTCCTTAATCATTGCTAGGGTTTGGACAGGTAGGGCTGTGGGAATTTCCGTTTGTTTTACGTTACTTTGCATCGTAATAATTCTTTGTTAGAGACTTTTTACGCCGCAGCCTTGGGATTGCCCTCCCTTGGCTGCAACTTTTTCCGGATCATCTCGGCTTCCGGTTTAGCCGTTTAAGAGCTTCGTGCCCTTGCTTCCAACGATTTGCCCTTCGTTGTTGAAACAAATATATTAAACATTTTAAACATTTTACAAATATTATTAAACAAAATAAACTTTTAAGGGTTTAAAAACCTGATAACTAACAATATAAAAAACCGTAATTAATACAAAAACATCATTAAAACGGGTAATCATCCTCCTCCACAGCGGCTTCCGCTATGTAATCACCATTAAAAACATGAACTCTTTTTGTCTGGTGCGCAATCTTTTTGACAATAGATTGTTCAAAAGCAAGATTGTTACGCTCGCAAAAATCACGTACTGCTGAATTTAAAGTCCGCTGGCTTAGCTTGAATTTTTCCTTCAGGTCTCCTGCGACATACTCATCGTAAGATTTTTGAAAATTAGATACCTCAACGTATTCGGATTCCAACCAAGTATGCATATTGTCCTTGATAAACTCCAGTGTCTTTTCGCCATACTGGATATTGAATTTCTTATCCCAGCCATTGTCGGAAAGATCAACCTTTTCGATCTTACAGCCCTGCTGTAAGTGATATTGTATAGATCCAAGAACTACATCATCGAACCCCTTCCATTCTTCATCCGTAAAACCATCGGGGAAAAGTTTGCCATGCACGACATCCACACCGCCCTTTAGGGTATAGTAGTCAGTGAACTCCACCGCGCGAAAACGCCTACCCAATCCACCATCGGAATCCTCATAAGAGTAGTTGGTATTTAGGACCACCTTAGGAGCTGATTGGATATGCACAGAGTATTCACCTTTGTATTTCTTATTTATGTACGGATCCTCGATCGAACTCTTGATAAACTCCCAGTTGATCTTTTTAGGGATATCCGGAATGAAATAGATCCGCGAGGTCTCGTTCCAAACTGCATAAAACTTATCATCCCACTTGATCATCGCTCCAGACGCGGTGCTCACACCGATAAAGTTCTTGAGCAAATTGACAAATATATTCTTTCCGCTACCTCCACCCTTCCGCGGATCATTAACCATCTCGGTTAGGATTATTGCATAAAGGCTGGCCGGCGAATTATAGTCATGGCAAAGAAAACCTATTACGTTACGAACATATTCCTTAATGCGGCCGTTGTCGTTGCCTGTGGCATTCTTAAGATATTGCTCGTAGATATCACTCGATCGTGTATCAGCTAGGTAATTCCTCGACAGCATCTTGTCTGCCCATATATAGCCGTCTATCTTGTCGTATTCCAGTTTCGTGATGGTATCAGCTGTGATTCGTATAGCGATGTTATTATAAAACTTATAGCACACATCATATGAGTCTTGTACGCATTCACTATCGTCGAACTTCTCAAGACGCGATTCGCAAATGAACTTGCCAGATGCCTGAATAAACTTTTCAAATGCATTACATATGTCAGTGTACACTTCAGCCTCTTCTTCCTGGATGTAGCCCTTCATCAGGTCGAAAAAATCCACAAGCGTGACACGCTCGACAAATCGACCATTGATCTGCACAGCCTCGGATTTATGCATACGAAAACCAAGTGCTTTTGCAACCTGAAGGAAGTCTTCCCGACTGATAACGAACTTGCCCTTGTCATCATATTCCCAGAATATCCCGTGCGGATGCTGCGTGCTGTACTGCTCTTGGAGATGGATGAACTCAGCCTGTGCTTCCTGAGAGAAATTATTTGGAATACCCGCGGCCCCGTTGATCGCAGCCTTCTTGATTATTGACTGCTCCACAGCGCGTTTAACCTTTCCATAGCCATTGTCAACAAGGTGGCGAAAAACCTGTTTCTTATCTCCGTCAAACGTAAACTCAGCTAGAAGTGTAGCTGGATTGTACCCGCGCGTTCCTTCGAGATCGGTAGATGTAGTGAAGATATAGAACACGCGCTTTTCCTTGTTCCAGCTAGCCGATACTCCATCGGTTTTATCCGGACGGGTAAACCAAATGAAACGATTGTTTTCTCGAAGGAAAGTCCAACCCTGATCGCGCATGAGCTCCATGGGGTCACACCTGTAATTATAGTCCTCAAATGGGTTTGTGGTATAATACGATTCTTGCGCCTGTGTAGGCTTCGGAGTTGGCGCAATACGAACTACCTCATCATAGGACCGGCAAAGATTGATCAAGCTGCATCGCTCCTCCCAGGTGATTACTGGAATAGGTAAGTTCTGGACAACACTGTAGCCCATGGATGGCGGATAAAGGAAATAACCACCTTCGCCACGGGTTTCTAGGAAATTAACCGATTTACTAGGCCGCCTGACTCCACGATCGCGTTGCGCCTGCTGCTCATCTTCCGAAGTTGCACGGCCAGCTAACTTTTGATTTCCCTCAGGCGCACGATCCACGATCCGGTACAAAAGGTGATATCCTCCGCTCGGAGTTCGGTGGATGCGAAGGCGCGAGTAAAGGTGTGGATAGAACTTATTTATATCAGCAAGCAACTGCGCATCGATGCCGGGATAGTATTTGCTATCAATATCAATACATTCCAGATTTCCTGATATTATGCCACAAACCGCTGCCACAGCATTTGTATCACGAGTCTCCATAATCTGCCACAATTCAGATTCATCCGCACGTCGTGACTGGTATTCTGTCCAATATCCGTAAGGAGTCTTAGCCGGCCTCCCCTTCTCTTCCTTTTCTCTCACGGCAATAAGTGAAACACCGTCTTTAATTAATGGCAATATCTCAGCCCATATTCTTGCTAGCTCAACTGCCATTCTATACTAATGTGATATCAACAAATTCAATTTTGGATGCTCCGATCATTTTGCGCTGGTGATCTACCCAGCTGGGCTTATACCCCATTGCTGCGGTGAACGCTTCCAGAAAACCTTGTCGTTCCTGATCTTTGGCTCTTGCCACGCGAGCAGCGAACGGCTGTTTTTTCTTCATCTTAGCGTAAATGGCCAACTCATTAGGTGATAGCTCGCTAACCCTGCGCCCTACAAGATCAGTGTAATGGCGCGTGACTTCTACCAATAGTCCTTCTTCAAGTTCCTTTTCGGTCAACGGGCGCTCGTGCCCGCAAAACTGGCAAATACGAATAGATGATGGTATGATCGATTCGCACTCGGGACACAGTGCAACAGGCGCAACACCTTCGCCTTTCTTCGAACGCTTGGTAACCTCCCACATATTTTCCCAATCACGATCCTCGAAATAGAGTCCGTGACGCTCCCAGTTGCCGCCGTAGTCGAGTACTTGAAAATGCGTTTTGACAGGGGCACCATTGGCATCCCATACAGGACGACTTCCGCGGCCAATCATTTGCAGATATAATGGTAGTGATGTGGTAGCTCGGTTAAGAATAACCAAGTCTACAGATGGGCAATCAAATCCTTTGGTAAGTGAGGCAACCGAAACGCAGATATTGGCATAACCTAGTTCGGTGAATTTTGCAAGCTCATACGCTCCATTTTCTAACTGTGAATGATACTCTACTGAAGCAAAACCTTCAGCTTGTAAGCGCTGGTTCATCTCGCGTGCATGCTTGATCGATGCTACGAATATCATACACTTACTGAAGCGTGTTGCGCGCAGATCTTCAAAAATACCGTCGTACACCTGGCTCGTGGCAAAGGCCGCATTTTGCGATGCCTCGGTATACTCACCATTTCGTAGTTCAAGTATGTCGGTATCTGCTTTGGTACGCGCAAGGTGCTGATATGAACACAAGAAACCTTGCTGAATTAGCTCGTCAACTTGGCAACATACGATACAGGCATTATAAAGTTCAGCAAGATGCTTAGCTACCCGGCCATCCGGCGTTGCGGTAAAGCCCAATATGTAAGGATTGCTCACCTCGATCAGCTGGCGTATGATATTTGACGGTGTGCCGATATGCGCCTCATCGACAATGATCAACGGCGGAAACTCAAGCTCTGCCAATTGATGAAGGATTAGTGGTCTGCGGGTTAGTGTCTGTGCCATTGCGATGTAGAGCTGACCACCTGTTATAGACACGTGCTTTACGCCATTAGCGATCTCCTGACCTCCTGCCTCGTTAATAATCTGATCGAAAATCTTTGCAGTCTCGCTTATAATAACAACGGCACGCCCATTGACCGTGGCTTTGCGGGCAACCTCAATAAACATCTTAGTTTTTCCGGATCCTGTAGGAGCGCAAGCAATTACGCGACGGTGATCGCGAAGGCCTTTTGCAAGGTTAGTAACGAACTGCTGCTGATATGGCCGCAGCTTTATTGGTACAGTAACTTTCATGCCGTCACCTCCTTCCACGTAGGTGACGTGCAAAAAATCAATTGATTTCGCATTGTATAATTCTTTTTGCCCGAACGGACATAGTTAGAGACTCAGAAAATAATTAGCAGTGAAAGGGCTTGCCCTCCTCTTTCACTGCTTTTGGCTGTCGATTAAAACGGCAGATCGTCGTCGTCGGTGATCGTCTCTGCCGGAGCTGAATTTGCCCCTTGCGACCAGTCTTTGACATTACCTAGAATCGGCTGATTATCGTTGATCCACTTCTCGTCCGATTTTTTTGCCTTGTATGTTTCACTAGGTAGCGACTTGGCGATAAAACCATTTTGACCATACTGGTCTTGCTCTTCACGGATCACAACCCGAACGTCCATGTATACCGCGCCGTCTTTCTCGGTCATGCTATTACCGTCGATAGGCAGTAACACACATTTTACCATCTCTCCGGCTTTATTCTTCTTATCGACGATAACAGCCTGAGGCAATTTTGTTAGGGCGATTGACCCTGTTAATGTTCTATTTGACATCTTTATTTGGTGTTTAATTATACAATTTGCTTTAAGTAGAACGCTATGATGCGGTCAAGTGTTCATTCGGCTCGGTAGCTTCGCGCTCACTCGCTTCCAATTCATCCATAATCTGGCTAATAACTTCTGGCGTTTTCCGAGACAGGAAGTCCATTGCTCGGAACAGCTCGGCAGGAGTTTCGTATTGCACGATGTCGCTGTCTTTTGGTCGGAAGTGCCTATTGATCCCTTGGAGGAGCGCCGCTGTACTCTCGCGTGCTTTACGCAAGTGATTGTTCATTGTCGGATTCCAGAACTTAATCGGAGCAAAGAAACACTTATCTACGTTTTCGGCGCATTGCAAGAAAAGGTAGTACGCATTGATTTGGTAGTACATTTCCTCGGCTTGATCTTCGGTTAGTTCGACGCGGTTCATGGTCAAAACTTCTTTACCTTATCGTCTAAAGAATTGAACCGTAGCTTTAGCTCGACATGTTTTTGAATGTCTATACTCAACTCTTCAGCTAAAGAAGATGTCCTTATAATAATATCTGCCAATTCTTCGCTCAACGTTCCTTTGATAATCGTTTTGTAATGCTTAACAAATTCATCATCTGGTAATGATTGGAACGTACTCATCTCTGAAGTAAATAAACGATCTCCTACACCAATACCGCCTCGGTAAGCCTCGGTAGCTTCGCTTACTTCTGAATGAATGAGTAATAACTTCAAGGGTATATTTACCTCTTGTTCAGTGTTTCCAGTGTAACCTTTTTCTCTGTTAATGTGGTAGGCTTGCTCAGCCAGTTCTTTTAATGATCTCATATTTTTGATTTTTAAAGGGGAAGCCATCACTCCCCCTTTTTCATTTTAGATTCTCGATAAGTGACAAGCAGCACCGCTGCCGCCACTATTAATACTTTTACCCACAGAGCCATTATGCCGCTTTCTTCTTGGTAGCACGCGCTACCGCTTTATACTTCGGCTCATAAGCTACGTCTGTATGCTCAACCATTTCACCAGTGGCTTTAGCCTGCTTCTCAGCGAATGCACGCATTTGATCAAGTTTGACGTTACCCAAGGCATCAGCAGTTGTGCCGGCATTATTCAGGTAGTAGTCAATGATCGCGCGCCATCCATCTACTGAAGCCACGGTGATGGTGTAGGACTCAATTGCCTTCGGTGCTTCCACGTCGCGATTAGCCTGGGCAACCATAATAGTAACGGTAGCCGCTTGTTTGGCCTTGGCTGCGTCAGCATCTGCCTTTTGCTGGGCAACTAGTTGAACAGCGGCAGCATCCTCTTGCTGTTTCTTTAGCAATGCCTCAGCCGCTTTGCTCTCAGCAGCTCCGGCTTCTAGTTCCGCCAAACGTGTTGGGATCAATTCAAGAAGATACTCTGCGTATTTGGTTACCTCAGCAGTGAAGTGATTCGCGCAGGCCGTGAACTTATCGACAGTACGCACTTCATCTATCAAGTCCTGATCGCCGATTAAGGTTATGGTTTCCCATGCTTCAGTAGTGAGAGTCCCACCAACGAATGCATTAATCGCCTCTTTCGCTTCATCAATTGTTTCCAAAGTTGCGCCTGAATAAACGGTAAGCATTGTTTGCTTTACGGTAGAGAGATAGGCACCGTAGCCACTACGCAATTGATTTTCCAATGCAGCGATATCATCAATACGCTTTTGCTTCTTTGCAAGTTCCTCCTGCTCCTTTTGCTTTGCCGCAGCAGCTTCTTGCGCGTGAATCTTAGCAGACGTGTTGCGTATTCGCTGAATTGGATCATACAGTTCCTTACTGAGCGCATTCTCCACAGCGGTGAATGCTTTAATGAACGCGTGCGCCTTTTCAGTAAACGGCTTGCGCTGTTCCTCAACATGCTTTACGGCTTTCTTTGCTGACACTTGCCAGTTCATCAACTCGTCGTCTAATTCCTTTGGTAATTTATCGCCATTGGCAGCAGCTTTGGCAAGTAAAGCGACTTGTTTAGCACGGTATTTATCTAAGAAACCTTGCGCGGTTGTATAAATAGCACCTGCACTTTGCAGGTCTGTTTGAGTAAACGGCATGATAGCCGTTGTTTGTTGCGTTGTTATACTCATGGCTAGAATGGTAAAGGTTCAGCAGTGGGTTCATTAATCACAGGCGCAGCGGGTTTCGCGGCAGTGGATGGTTTGGCGGCTGCAGGCCTAACAATTGGATCCATATCCGGCGCGGCGTGTCCAAACTTACGGCCAACGTATTCGCCAATGCCTTCTTTACGGATTACGCCCGACAAGCCCTGAGCACGGTCGGCTATAGAGAATACCCCGCCAATGGTGGTGTATGTCTTGCTCTCAGCCTTACTCGCATACCGGATGTCAGCAAGTGTCATCACCGCATCGACCTCAGCAGTTGTGATATCTCCAGTCCAGTCCTTGAAGTTATAGGTTGGTGTTTCGCCTCTCCATTCTTTGGGCGACCAGTTGCAAGCGGCATCAAGCGGAAGATCAGGAAAATTCTCTTCCCACAATTGGCGCTCCGCTTCAAGCTGCAATCCGTTGGTGCGGTAGAAGCCGTGACGGCCCGACTTGAAATTGATGATAGCGCGGATGGTCTTGTCTACCTTGCATTCCCGCGGCTCACCTTTACGCGGTCCCGACTTATACGGATTCTCGTAATCCAGACTATCAACTTGGATAGTCATATTGCAGACAAGGTCGATCAAAGTGCCGTAGCCACGGTCGCTAAGCAGGACATATTCAATACCCAACGGAAGGATTTTGTAGTCGATGTAGAATTGAATGAATGCCGCTAGATCGTTGCGCAACTTCTCAGGCCATTCTTTAGTGTCCGGCTGGTAATACGAATGCTCGGCTAGATAATCATCGACAACCGTTTCAACAGCATCAAAGTTATACTCGCCATTGATCAGGAATTTGCCGATTTCCAAATGCATCATCGTCCCATAGTGCTGGCTAAGCTCAAGCAATCTGTTTGCTTCTTTCAATCCGTGCTTAACGTACCACTCTAGCAATGGTTGCTCCATCGGGGCGCAAGCATTGATTGCGGTGGTAAGGGATGTGTAGAGACGCAGGGGCGATTCCACTGGCACTCCGTCCTCGTTCAAACGGATGTATGAACGGCCTTGTCCGAAATTAACACGGCCTACTTTATATGATGGTAGTCTCAACGCTGTATCGTTGAACCACTCTGTATTGATATTTTCGAATGTAATTGACATGATTAAGCTTTCTTTAGTTGGTTAAGTAATTTCTCGATACCCCTGCCGTCATTGACGGTTTTTCCAGTGAACCATCCAGAGTATGGATAGAATCGAATCGTTGCGCCTTCATGGTTAAACCGGAGCTCACTACCTGAAACAGTATTCACTTCATACCCTAATTTTTCAAGAGCATTTATAGCAAAGGCCATTCTCTTGGGTTGAAGATCGTTCTCACGGTCTTTATCTAATCTGTTAGACATTACTTCACATCCTCCGATTCTACGTCCTCAACCGTCACACCTGCTCCACTCCCACTACCCAACTGCAACAAACTTCCGCTGGTGATCATGTTGGTCGTTAACCGGTTCAATTCTCCGCCCGACTCAACATAGGCACGGACTTGCTCAATTGTTTCCTCCGTGAAATTTGGAATAAGCTTAACAATTGGATAGTTCTTAGCCATGCCCGGAGTGTACGACTGCACTTTCTCCACCACAAGTGAGAACGGGAAACCAATGATGCTTCCACTACGCTCCATCACCATATCAAATGCTTTCACAATACTGGGAATGGTTGTTTCTTTGGCTTTGGTCTGGAATGTCCAGTATCCAAGAACACCTTTCATTTTCAGCAGCACAAATCGAAGAGTTAATGTGCGTGCGAAAAACTTACGAATAGCTTTGACCTTTGGATCATCCGGCAGCAAGCCAATTTCATAAGCACCTTTATTATCTTTTCCTCCCGAGGGATTCCAAACAGTAAAGCTCGATCCATCACCCCATCCAAGGCGCTTACCTTTATCCCATGCCTCGAATTGCTCATTGCATACCTCCGAAAGATCATTGCTTACAAAAGCAATATGTAGTTCGGTTGGCTTGTCGCCCACGAGCGAGGCGAAATGAGTTGCGAACTTTCCGGTAGCTCGGAAATAGTCCAATGATGTAGGTAAACCGCGTTCGGTTTTCATACCTACCTTAATTCTTCCGATTTCGGGTAACGTACTGCCTTGCTGTACAGTTCCCGTTGAAATTCGTCCTTTCATTCTTTGTTAGAGTTTTGTGGGCTTTCGCCCTATTATCAAATGCGCTTTAGCTTGCCCTCTGCCGCGCGTAGTTTTAAGCTATTCCCGCTGCTTCTGCGTCTTTTCTTATTTCTGCTACCGTTTCGCGTAGATCACGAACCTCTGATAGTAATTGCTCCAATAAGTCGATCATGCTTTCATCCAATCTTAATGTGTCGAACCATCTTCTCTCCGGCGTTTAACGCTTCAAGATCTGCCTTGCAAATCTCCATTTTTGTTGAGCCGAAATTATCTTGCTTGAATTGTAGTTGGCCTGATGACAACCAACGATCCACACGAGCCTTTCCATATCTGCGGTAAGCATAAGCCCTCGAAACGGTCTCCCGCACTAATCCAGCCTCAACAAGAGCCGTCTGCGCTCCAAGCCTTGCTGCCTCCTGCAACATGGCGGCTAACCCTAAATCCATAGGTATGCTATTCATTATTCATCCCTCCAGCATCTAAAATTTCCGGGATCGGTTGGATCGCGGCGAACAGTGAAAGACTTGTGGCTTACGGGATTTCCGGTAGCCTTATCAGTTTGGTGAAAGCTTCTCCATGCGGCATGTCTTACAGCCGTCTCCTTTCCGTTCTCTACCGGAAACGACTGGCCTATATCCAGCTTATCCATGATGACGTCCCAAGCTTCTTGGGTTGGAGATGGAATTTTATCCGTAATCTCAATCATGTTTATTTTGTTTTAATTTGTTTAACCATAGAACTAAATTGAACTTTTGGCACACACGTTGTTTGAAATGTTTATATTTGTTTGACTTGACAAAACAAAGTTATTAAACATTTTAAACATTACAAACTTTTTAAATGAAAAAAGTTGATTTTGTTTAATTTATTTGTTTAAAAAGTTGATTTTAATGGTCTTGCATTTTGACACACACACGCACACATGTTACACAAAGGCAGCTACATTAAGCGCTTAATGAAAAAGCTTAATGTTAAACAAGAAGAATTAGCCGACAAGGGTGATCCCCGCTATGTTGGCTTTGGAAGGAATACATTGATAAACCTTCTGAAAAACGAAGATTTCACAAACGAGGAAGACGCTGCGCGCGCAAGGACTATTCTTAACAGCATCAACGCAAGCGAAGATGATTTTGCATTCGTCTTTCCACCAGAATCAAAAGCAAACGCAAAAGATCTCGGATCATTTACTAACGATGATGCAGAGACTCCAATGAAGGAGATCAGCCCTGGATTTTACTTATTAACTGCTGAGCTCGTGCCAGTTTACGCGCAAGCCGGCTATCTTTTAGGATACCAAGACCAAGACTATATCGAAACTCTACCGAAATACACTACTACCGTTAGCAAATACACGACAGGCCCTTACAGATTTTTTGAAGCGTCAGGAGAAAGCATGGATAACGGCAACGTCCAGGAGGCAATACCAGACGGCACCATATTAATGTGTAGAAAAATCAAACGCGACCATTGGTCGAGTAAATTTCACACCCATAATTGGCCTAGCTATGTCTTCGTCCATCGAACAGAAGGTATTGTCGTTAAACAGATTGCGCATCAAGACATAGAAAATGGTGTGTTGGTTCTTCGATCAATCAACCCGGATAAAGATAAATATCCAGACTTCGAGGTTCAGTTAGATGATGTCGAGGAGATATACAATGTGGTTAAGCGTATACTTGACAAATAAATGAAACACATCGATCCAAAGACGCGCGTAGTCTATGATGTAGATGAACACGGCCTATGGATCGAAGAGAAAAACAATGTCCCAGAAGTATGGGCTGTGATCCAGCACTTGGTTAAATACCTGGATCCGCCAATGCAGCACGGCATTTATCCTAAGACAAGGCCAGCAAAACGCTATGGCAACAGGATTGAGCTAAACTGTCTAGGAAGATGGGAAAAGGACGGCCTGTTAAATGTACTAATCTATCCAGCAGACTGGGTCCTCTTTGAAAAAATAGAATCGATACTTGATCATGCGGTCACGGAAAATCCCAAACTGCACCTTATGATCGATCGTGATCAAAGCGAGCCGCCTGGACACTTGAGAATAAAATATGAGCACACAAGATAAAACACAAACGCCCGATTACAAGGAAATCGGTAAGATCATTAAAAGCTACAGACTTGAAAAAGGCATAACGTCTGATCAGTTTTCCAAACAGATGGGTATATCGTACCCAACTTTATCACGCATCGAAAATGGGCACCAGGGACCGAGCGCTGCGGTTATCCAAAAGTTAGCAAACCTTGGCATGGATGTAAGCGATCTGTCTTTCGCATCACGTCCGCATAGTAAAGAGCAAACCCTTTCATACCGGCTGGCCGAAGTTGAGAACAAACTTGCTAAGATGGAAGAAACCATCAAACAGCTTATTACCCTTTTGAAAGAAAAAGAGTGAGATTAACCCACTCCTTTTAGTTCCTCAACCGCTCGTGCAGACGCTGCCTCTTCTACAGCTTTGATAACTCCTGCTTGAACTTTATGAACTACGGACCAATCCGGTTCAATATAAACATCTGTGATATCTAATCCATACTTGTGGTTCAAAGCGAATGACACGTCATCCTTTGAGAACTTACAAACCTGACGCGCAATGTTACTGAACGAGTGCCTAGCATAATACATCGTACATTTGAAGCCTAACTTATCGGATAGAGACTTCCAGCCTTTGCTCAGCGCCTGATTAAACCCCAAGTGATTTGTATATCGATCCTGAAGAAATCCTGCATATTTACGAATTATATCGCGAGCCGGCTCAACAACCATAACATTGGTTATCCCTCCATCTTTTCTGTGATCTTTTACCTTACTTCGCCCGTACTCCAAAAAATTGCCAATATCTGGATTAACCATGTAGACGAATATATCTTTAGGATTTATACCGCATAAATAAAAGGACAACAGAAACATGTCTTTGCTCAACGTCTCCCAAAAACCTACAGGATGGCAGGTCATAATATCAACTATCCTATCCACTGTCAAATTCCTCTTGCGCCTTACCGTCTCTTTGGGCAGATCATAATGGTCGAAAGGGTTATGAGGGATTGGGAAGTGATCGGCCACCGGATTGTTGTACTTTTTCCTTATCATGTTAAATAAAGTTCTGAGATAACCGAGATATGTTAAGACTCCATTAGTAGCCATTCCTTTTTTTTGTAAAGGCCGGGTTAATTTCCCGATATTTGTTTTTCTAACGATCACTTTTGGTTTCCTCAGATACTTTTCAAAGTCCATCAGAAAAATTGGATTTATTCCGGAAATATTATAAGAAGATCTATCTGTGAAATCTTTTAAATGGTTCAATACAGAGATAAATATGTAAGATTGAGTAACCTTTCCCTCTTCTCTCAATTCATCTATTCGAAGTTGAATCTCATTGAAAAAGTCAATAACCTCTCCTTTCTTGTCAAGGGATTGCAAGTGTTCTCGAATATCAATTGACTTCATGTAATCTATTCTGGTACCTAAAAGGACAATAGCATCTCTGTAGCGAGACAATTGGGCACCAAAATACCTATCTATATAAGCTTGCTTAAGTTTTAATTTATTATCCAAAGAAGATCTTGTTACATAAGCGGATGTCTCAATATATTTTGCATCACTTTTATGATTGATATAGATCTTTACATTCCAAGTACCATCTTGTTTCATCTGGTGCTTCAGCACCACAGCATTAACAGTAGCCATTTTACGTTGTAAATTATTTGTAAATCTTTTTCGCTTTAAACTGTCAGTCAAACAAGTCGTTTTAAACTTGTGTATGCGTCAAAATTCAAATAATCCCTGTTTAATGGGCTCTGAGGATTGTTTTGGAACTATCCTCATTTCAAAACCATATCCCATGTACGAATATGATTTATATTAATTAAGTAATTAAATATGTGATAATTACACCAGTGCAAACAAGCGCACTGTTAAGCATTTGTAAATTTTTCGATTATTGGACCTACAAAAAGAACTGTAATATCACGTTGACAATTTGTCCAAAGATACCCATTTATGCAGGTAAAATAAAAAATTGTTTCTTTACATTGCTACCCACGAGGTAAATCAACTATTTTAATCAAATCTCAGTACGTATTCATTTATGTAAAATTTGGGGACAAAGGTCGCGAAAAACCAATACCGTCATGTCCGCGAAGCATCCAAATAGATTTTTTTCAATAGCAGAATAGTGGATACGGGAACCCGTAACCTATTTAAGCCGCATACTTTTATTTTTATCAAAAAAATTTATGAATAGCATATTACTACAAGCAACATCGAACACATCTGGCTTTACGTCATTTTTTAGTTTCTTACTCATGGTAGGTCTTTGCTTTTTTATATTCTTAATACTACGGGCGGTAATGCTTTGGTATTGGAAGGTTGACAAGATCGTAGCTAATCAACAAAAGCAAATTGAACTATTAAGCCTAGTAATAAAGCAGCAGACGATCATGATAGACGGATTATCTCCCATTTATAAAAAAGATCTATCAAATGATAAGCATTCTTCTGAAGTTTTATAGACAGAAGGCACACTAAAAAAAGCTTTACCTGTTTCTCAGCTGCTTTAAAAAATATCTTCAGGCCATTTAAGGACATTGAAAACCTAACAATCCGATGATGAAGACTTTCACTTTCTGAGCGCATTTTTTGTACCTTTGTACTCTCAAAAAAATAAGTCATGTCAAATCAAGTCCCAGAAGACGGTACGTTGCTTCCTTTAATGGAAGAATTTTACACGATACAAGGCGAAGGGTATCACACCGGAAAAGCAGCATATTTCATCCGTTTGGGTGGTTGCGATGTGGGCTGCCATTGGTGCGATGTCAAAGAAAGCTGGGATGCGAACCTCCATCCGTTAACCCATGCGGACACCATTGTGGAAAATGCCAAGCTGCATCCGGCAAAAACGGTGGTCATCACAGGTGGTGAACCATTAATTTACAACCTGGACTATTTGACACGACAACTGAAAGCGGCGGGCATACAGACTTTTATCGAAACCTCGGGCGCATATCCCCTATCTGGTTTTTGGGACTGGATCTGTCTTTCTCCAAAAAAATTCAAAGGTCCTCGTCCCGATGTGCTAAACGCTGCAGGCGAACTGAAAGTCATTGTCTTCAACAAAAGTGATTTTCAATGGGCAGAAGAACATGCGAAATTTGTAGGAAAAAACTGCAAATTATACTTGCAACCCGAGTGGTCAAAGGCAGCAGAGATGACACCATTAATTATCGAATACGTCAAGGAAAATCCGCAATGGGAAATTTCTTTGCAGACACATAAATACCTGAATATTCCTTAATTTTTTACTGGTCTTTACGGTGCAGCAATCTTCTTCTTAACCGCATCAATCAAACTCAAAATCCCACTAGGATCAACCACCGCATCGGGATGATCTTTCCTATATAACGCAAGCGCTTGTTCGTATTTAAGAAGCGCCGTGTCCAACTTTTGCAGCTGCTCATCAATATTTCCAGAGACAATTAACGTTTGCACGGTCGTTTCATCCACTTGCTCCATCCAAGTATTTGCGCTCTGTAATAAGTTTCTGTCCGCAGCAGCCATATTTAACATCGTTAGGTTTGCCGCTGCAATCCTCCTTTTATTATCATCAGCAAATGCCGTTGGAAAACGAGCGGATTCGACCAGTGCTATAAATTGGTTCGATTGCTTATTGCGCAACAAAAAATTCGCTTCCATTTCAAATAGCTGCAGGTCGGCGTTTCCTAAAACCACATGCTGCGTATGCGCCAATTCGCGGTAAAAAGCGGCAGAATCGCCCTCGAAAAACACACTTTCTAACTGCATAAGGGCAGGTCTGTTTAACAGCGCGTTCACGCGATTTTCCCCATACAAATCTGTTAAAGCGTCTTTATTATCTGCAACAAACTGGAAATCTACGCCAGCTTCATCTCTGAGGTATCTTTCCATCA
>JAAIGF010064543.1_pt1 | contig 40926 bp, 37 predicted proteins | sample 6487441 | NCBI WGS metagenome assembly JAAIGF01 (sample SAMN13974129, study PRJNA590717) | phyllosphere metagenome | biome: pepper field; feature: multiple bacterial spot infested pepper fields; material: pepper leaves; isolation source: leaves from pepper fields | host: Capsicum annuum ...
GAATCTTTGAATCTTTGAATCTTTGAATCTTTGAATCTTTGAATCTTTGAATCTTTGAATCTTTGAATCTTTGAATCTTTGAATCTTTGAATCTTTGAATCTTTGAATCTTTGAATCTTTGAATCTTTGAATCTTTTCTATCTCTGGTTAAATCCCTACCAGCGCTTGCAGCGCATCATTTGCGCGCGTCACGTTGACTTTGGTGATCTCATAGTTTGCGACGGCGATAAAGGGATCTTCCGCCACTATCTTATCCAGCGCTTCGCGATCGATATCTTTCGCAATAATTACGCCGCCGGTGCGCGGATCTTTACGGCCGGCAAACAGGAATTCTCCGCTGGTGAAATAGCGATCCAGCCATGCAACGTGCCCCTCCAGCAGGGCTTCGACGTCTTCAACCGGGCGGGTGTAGCTCAGGGATACGATATACATTACGACTCCTTTTTAGGCTGCGGGTTGGCCAGTTCGTTGAGTAATGGCAACAGGATTTTGACGCTGTCGCGGCTGCGTAGCGCAATGCGTCCGGGCAGCCAGCGGTCGAGGTAGCTGAGGTTATCACGCTCGGTCTGATGGCGGCTAATCCCCTGCGGGAAGTGGCGGGAGATGCGGCGCTGTTGTGCACCATCTTTGTTGCCCAGTGTCCAGTTGGTGGCGCGTACGTCCAGCAGCGGAAAACCAGCGGCGTCGAAGGCGTTGTCAGTGGGGTAGTCATTCTTCGCCAGCTGATGGCTGGTGGCGCCAATGCCATAACGGCGTGCCAGTGCAAGGGCGCGATCGCGAGTCTGACGCGCGACTGCGGCTGGCGTATGGCGACCGCTGGTGAAGTAGAGTGTGTCGCCGGTCAGCAGGCTGTCGAGGTTGATGACCAGCAGGGTGTTTTTCTTTTCGGCTTCCGACATGCGCGCCAGATAATCAGCACTGCCGCGCTGGCCAATCTCTTCACCGCTCAGAGCGACAAAGCGCACGCCGTAATGCAGCGGCGTCTGGCTCAGGCGCTCTGCCAGTTCCAGCATTACACCCAGCCCGGCGGCATTGTCATCGACGCCCTGCAGGCGCAGGCCACCGAGATTGTGCGCGACATCGCTGTCACTGAGCGGACTCCAGGTATCAAGATGGGCGACGACGAGAATCTGTTGTGGCATGCTGCCTTCGCGCGCGGCAATGACTGAGGTGCCGGTGACGTTTTTCCATGCCGTACGGCCATCCTGGTAGTGATACTGATAGCGGGTATGAAAATCGCGCTTATCGCTCTGGTAGCCCATACTGCTGAATTGCTGCTGCAGATAGTCGGCGGTCAGCAGTTCCGCCGGGCTGCCGGTCATGCGGCCAGGAAACCAGGTGGCGATATTGCGCAGCTGCTGTTCGGCCTGTTTGCCTGCAGTCACATCCGCCGCGCTAGCCGGTAAAGCGATACCGCAACTGAGTAACGCTGCCAGCGCAATCAGGCGGAGGGGGGAAAACATTTCAGTGTCCTTAGGCGTCATCCAGTGGCGCACCAGAGAAAAAATTTTGCTGCGCTAGTATGAAACTGTGATCGCCTTCAGACAATTTCATTCTCTCTGAAAGCCCCGAATAATCATCTGTTAAGCACATTTTGTACGTAGCTTAGTTACATTGTTATTCCATTCGGTAACTACTCATTCCAATTAGTAATTTCATCTGGCGGAACCGGGAGACGTATAGTCGCGTTAACTTTCTGTTATTGCATAGTAAGGCCGACGTGGACTATCTCCCGATATTTGCCGATCTTAAGTCGAAGCCAGTCCTCGTGGTAGGCGGTGGTGATGTGGCGGCGCGCAAAATTGAATTGCTGCGTCGCGCTGGTGCGCGCGTGCAGATTGTCGCGCGTGAGCTGTGTGAAGAGCTGCAGGAACTTGCGGATATCGATGCCGTGGAGTGGCTGGCGACCGGGTTTGCCGAAACGCAGCTCGACAGCGTGTTTCTGGTGATTGCCGCGACGGATGACAGCGCACTGAATGGGCTGGTGTATGAGGCGGCCAACCGTCGTCATCTGCTGGCTAATGTGGTGGATGACCAGCCAAAGTGCTCGTTTATTTTCCCTTCTATTGTCGACCGTTCCCCTCTGGTGGTGGCGATTTCTTCCAGCGGCACAGCGCCGGTGCTGGCGCGCCTGCTGCGTGAGAAGCTGGAGTCGCTGTTACCGGCTAATTTAGGCCAGATGGCGCAAATCGCCGGTCAGTGGCGCGACAAGGTAAAGCAACGTTTCCATAAAATGTCCGATCGCCGTCGTTTCTGGGAGCGGGCGTTTAACGGCCTGTTCGCCAGCCAGGTCGCAGCCGGGAATGTGCTGGGCGCGCAGCAGACGCTGGACGATCAGCTGGCGCATCCGGAAAAAGCGCAGGGTGAGATTGTGCTGGTGGGCGCCGGACCCGGCGACAGCGGCCTGCTGACGCTGCGTGGTTTGCAGGTGATGCAGCTGGCGGATGTGGTGCTGTATGACCATCTGGTCAGTGAAGAGATTCTCGATCTGGTGCGTCGCGATGCGGATCGCATTTGTGTCGGCAAGCGCGCAGGCGCGCATTCGGTACCGCAGGAAGAGACTAACCGTCTGCTGGTTGAGCTGGCGCGCAAGGGTAAGCGTGTGGTGCGTCTGAAAGGCGGCGACCCGTTTATCTTTGGTCGCGGCGGCGAGGAGCTGCAGGCGGCGCAGGAAGCGGGTATTCCGTTCCAGGTGGTGCCAGGTATTACCGCGGCGGCGGGGGCGACAGCGTATGCCGGTATCCCGCTGACCCATCGCGACCACTCGCAAAGCGTGATGTTTATTACCGGTCATTGCCGCACTGGCGGCGAAGACGTCGACTGGCCTGCGCTGGCGCGTGAACGCCAGACGCTGGCGATCTATATGGGCACGGTGAAAGCGGCGGAAATCAGTCAGCAACTGATTGCCCATGGCCGCGACGCCAGCACGCCGGTGGCGGTGATTGGCTGCGGTACCAGACAGAATCAGCAGGTGCTGACCGGCACACTGCAACAACTCGAAGAACTGGCGCAGCGCGCGCCAACGCCAGCACTGTTAGTGATTGGCGAGGTCGTCAACCTGCACGCGCAGCTGGCATGGTTTCAACATTCAGCGCAACAGGCCGGACGCGAATCCGCCGTTGTGAATTTGGCTTGAGGAAGGATCATGGATCAAAAACGACTCACTCATCTGCGTCAACTGGAGGCGGAGAGTATCCATATCATCCGCGAAGTGGCGGCGGAGTTCTCCAACCCGGTGATGATGTACTCCATCGGCAAAGACTCTTCAGTGATGCTGCACCTGGCGCGTAAAGCCTTCTATCCGGGAACCCTGCCGTTCCCGCTGCTGCATGTTGATACCGGCTGGAAATTCCGTGAAATGTACGAATTCCGCGACCGCACGGTGAAAAACATTGGCGCTGAACTGCTGGTGCACCGCAACCCGGAAGGGGTGGCGATGGGGATTAACCCGTTTGTGCATGGCAGCGCCAAACATACCGACATCATGAAAACCGAAGGGCTGAAGCAGGCGCTGAATAAATACGGTTTTGACGCCGCCTTCGGTGGCGCGCGCCGCGATGAAGAGAAGTCGCGCGCCAAAGAGCGTATCTACTCCTTCCGCGACCGTTTCCATCGCTGGGATCCAAAAAACCAGCGCCCGGAGTTGTGGCACAACTACAACGGCCAGATTAACAAAGGCGAAAGCATTCGTGTCTTCCCGCTGTCAAACTGGACCGAACTGGATATCTGGCAATATATCTTCCTGGAAAATATCGAAATCGTTCCGCTGTATCTGGCGGCGCCACGTCCGGTGCTGGAGCGCGACGGCATGCTGATGATGATCGATGATGACCGCATCGACCTGCAGCCTGGCGAAGTGATTGAGCAGCGCATGGTGCGTTTCCGTACCCTCGGCTGCTGGCCGCTGACCGGCGCGGTAGAGTCGGAAGCGCAGACCTTACCGGAGATTATCGAAGAGATGCTGGTGTCGACCACCAGTGAACGTCAGGGACGCGTGATTGACCGCGACCAGGCCGGCTCAATGGAGCTGAAGAAACGCCAGGGTTATTTCTAAGGAGCCGCCAGATGAACACTATCATTGCACAACAAATTGCCGATCAGGGCGGCGTCGAAGCCTGGCTGCATGCGCAGCAACATAAAAGCCTGCTGCGTTTTCTCACCTGCGGCAGCGTTGACGACGGTAAAAGCACGCTGATTGGTCGCCTGCTGCACGATACCCGGCAGATCTATGAAGATCAGCTCTCTTCGCTGCACAATGACAGCAAACGTCACGGCACCCAGGGCGAGAAACTCGATCTGGCGCTGCTGGTGGATGGTCTGCAGGCCGAGCGCGAGCAGGGCATCACCATTGATGTGGCGTACCGTTACTTCTCGACGGAAAAACGTAAATTTATTATCGCCGACACCCCGGGCCATGAGCAGTACACGCGCAATATGGCGACCGGCGCATCTACCTGCGATCTGGCGATCCTGCTGATCGATGCGCGTAAAGGCGTGCTGGATCAGACTCGCCGCCACAGCTTTATCTCCACGCTGCTGGGGAGCAAGCATCTGGTGGTGGCGATCAACAAAATGGATCTGGTGGAGTACAAACAGGACGTCTTCGAGCAGATCAAACAGGATTACCTCGATTTTGCTGAACAGCTGCCGGAACATCTGGATATCCGCTTTGTGCCACTGTCGGCGCTGGAAGGAGAGAACGTGGCCACGCCGAGCGCCAGCATGAACTGGTACAGCGGCCCAACGCTGCTGGACGTGCTGGAAACGGTAGAGGTGCAGCGCGTGGTGGAGCAGCAACCGATGCGCTTCCCGGTGCAGTATGTTAACCGCCCAAACCTCGATTTCCGTGGCTATGCCGGTACGCTGGCGTCCGGGACTGTGCAGGTAGGGCAACGGGTGAAAGTGCTGCCGTCCGGCGTCGAATCCAGCATCGCGCGTATCGTCACCTTTGATGGCGATCTGCAGCAGGCAGGTGCAGGCGAAGCGCTGACGCTGGTGCTGAAAGATGAAATTGATATCAGCCGTGGCGATCTGCTGGTGGATGCCAGCGCCGATCTGAAAGCGGTGCAGGGCGCGTCAGTGGATGTGGTGTGGATGGCGGAGCAGCCGCTGGCGCCAGGCCAGAGCTACGATGTGAAAATCGCCGGTAAGAAAACCCGCGCGCGTATCGAAAAGATTCAGTATCAGGTGGAGATTAACAGCCTGACGCACAATGCGACGGAAAGCCTGCCGCTGAACGGTATCGGCCTGGTGGATGTTACGTTTGACGAACCGATGGTGCTGGATGCTTACCAGCAGAACCCAGTGACCGGCGGCATGATCTTTATTGATCGCCTGAGCAACGTGACGGTCGGCGCAGGGATGATCCGCGAGCCGCAGGAGCAGGCGACAGCCAACAGCGGTGAGTTCAGCGCCTTTGAGCTGGAACTGAACGCGCTGATCCGTCGTCACTTCCCGCACTGGGGCGCACGCGATCTGCTGGGTGGTCAATAATGGCCAGCCACAATGAGAATGTGGTCTGGCATGCGCACGCGGTAACGCGTGCGCAGCGCGAAAGCCAGCATGGTCATCAGGGCGTGGTGCTGTGGTTTACCGGGCTGTCTGGCTCCGGTAAATCCACCGTAGCGGGCGCGCTGGAGCAGGCGCTACACCAGCTGGGTGTCAGCAGCTATCTGCTGGATGGTGACAATGTGCGCCACGGCCTGTGCCGCGACCTTGGTTTCAGTGATGATGACCGCAAAGAGAATATTCGCCGCGTTGGCGAAGTGGCGAAGCTGATGGTCGACGCCGGACTGGTGGTGCTGACGGCGTTTATTTCGCCGCACCGCGCCGAGCGCCAGATGGTGCGTGATCTGCTGGCTGACGGGCAGTTTATCGAAGTGTTTGTCGATACGCCGCTGGCCATCTGCGAAGCGCGCGATCCGAAAGGTTTGTACAAGAAAGCCCGCGCGGGTGAGCTGCGTAATTTCACCGGCATTGATGCGGTATACGAAGCGCCGGAGCAGGCGGAAATCCACCTTGATGGGGAACAATTGGTAACAAAATTGACGGCGCAATTGTTAGATCTGCTGCGCGGTCGCGATATCATCAGATCCTGAGATAGCAGAGTAAAACCGCCACCAGAGCGGGCCGACAACGCGTCAACAGGATACTTATGCAGAACGTTACCCCTATGCTTGCCCGTAAAGATGAACGTGACCAGGAAGAGACATCCTGGTCATTCCCCGGTGGTGTGATTGGCTTTGTTTGCTACTGGGTGGCGCTGGCGGTCCCTTTCGTCCTGTATGGCTCTAATACCCTGTTTTTCTTCCTCTACACCTGGCCTTTTTTCCTCGCGCTGCTGCCCGTCGCGGTGGTGATTGGCATTGCCTTCAGCCTGCTGCTGCGCGGGCGTCTGATCTGGACTTTTCTCGCCACGGCGCTGGTGGTGGTGTGCCTGTTCTGGCTGCTGTTTTGGTTTCTGAGCGGCTGGTAGTGGCTTGATTTTTCGCATCGCTGAAAGGAAAGCCTTCTCCCTCCGCATCCTGTGGGGAGCACAGCGGGACCTTCTCCCGGCTCATCCTTTAGGAGTAAAGGGGGAACCCTTCTCCCTCCCCCATTGAATGGGGGAGGGCAGGGGAGGGGGAACTGCCATCTCCGCGCCCAGACGGCATTTCCCCCATCCTGACCTTCCCCCGCCCCGCAGGGGAAGGTCAGGTGGGGTATTGACTTAGCCGCGCAATGAGGGAAAAGGCTGGCTGGGTGATGAGCAAAGACGTCGCTGCGTTACAAAACTTTGCTGAGGAACGCGGCGGTGCGCGGATTGGCCGGTGCGCTAAAGATTTGCCCCGGTTCGCCCATCTCCTGAATCACACCCTGATCGATAAACATCACCCGATCTGACACTTCACGCGCAAACGCCATCTCATGGGTCACAATCACCATGGTCATGCCTTCCTGCGCCAGCGTTTTCATTACCGCCAGCACTTCGCCCACCAGTTCCGGGTCCAGCGCTGAAGTCGGCTCATCGAACAGCATGATTTTCGGTTCCATCGCCAGCGCACGGGCAATCGCCACACGCTGCTGCTGACCGCCGGACAGGCTATTCGGCCAGGCGTCGATTTTGTCGCTCAGGCCAACTTTCGCCAGCAGGTTTTTCGCCAGTTCAGTTGCTGCGGCGCGTGACAGCTTGCGCACATCCATCGGCGCCATAATCAGGTTTTCCAGCACCGTCATATGCGGGAACAGATTAAAACGCTGGAATACCATTCCTACCGACTCGCGCAGCTTGTTGATATTGGTTTTGGTATCCTGCACGGCAAAGCCATTCACTTCGACGCTGCCGCCGTCAATGCTCTCCAGCCCGTTCAGGCAGCGCAGAAAGGTGCTTTTGCCAGAGCCTGACGGGCCGATCACACAGATCACTTCCTGCTCAGCGATAGTGCAGTCGATGCCGCGCAGCACATGGGTTTCGCCAAACTGTTTCTGCAAATTATTAACGTGAATCACTTTTGCCGAACCTCTTTTCCATATGTTGAACCAGCAGCGACAGCAGGAAAGTAAATACCCAGTAGACCAGTGAAATCACCAGGTAAGGTTCCCAATAGGTGGCATACGCGCCAGAAACGGTGCGGGCGGCGTAGGCCAGATCCGCCAGACCAATCGCCGATGCCAGCGACGAATCTTTGACAATGGCGATGGCGTTATTGCCCAGCGGCGGCAGCATACGGCGGAACGCCTGCGGCAGAATCACCCGGCGCATGGTGCGGCCATAGCTCATGCCCAGCGAGCGTGACGCTTCCATCTGACCGCGGTCGATGGACTGAATACCGGCGCGGAAAATTTCCGACACATAGGCGCCGGCATTAAGCGTAATCGCCACCACGCAGGAGAGGAATGCGCCGTAGTCCGCACGCAGCATGCGGGCAAAGTCCGCTGACATGATGCCGCTGGTGACCAGCAAGCCATCACGCGGGTTGATAAATAGCGGCACCAGCGCAAAGTGCACCACCATAATCTGCACAAACAGCGGTGTGCCACGGAAGGCACTGATATAGATGCGTACCGGCCACTGTACACCGTAGTGCAGAATCGCTTTCCACGGGCCATGCGGCGCCTGCGCCAGACGGCCCAGACCGAGCGTTAATCCCCACAGCGTACCGGTAATTACACAGATCAGGGTACATTTCAGCGTCATCAGCGCGCCGTCAACAAACAGCGGCAAATACTCCTGAATGATTTCCCAGCGAAATCCAGACATAGACAATCCTGTAACGAGAATTCGCCGCACGAGGCGGCGAAGAGGGGAAATTACTCAGCGGGTAAGGTTGGAACGTTGTTGTCAAACCAGGTGCTGTAGATTTTGGCGTAAGTACCGTCGGCGATGATTTTCTTCAGACCGGCATTGATTTTGTTACGCAGCGCGTCGTTGCCTTTCGCCACCGCGATACCGAAATACTGGCGCTGGAATTTAGCGTCAGAAACCAGCTTGAACTGCTTTTCCGGGTGGGTTTTGATGTAGTACTTCACTACACCGACGTCGCCCACTGCCGCGCCGATACCATCTTCATACAGCTCCTGCAGCATCAGCGGGGTGTTATCAAAACGTTTGATGGCGGTGCTGTTTTTACCGAGTACGTCAGACACCACGATGTCGCCGGTGCTGGAGTTGACCACGCCCACGTTGATGGCTTTCAGCGCTGCCAGCGAATCCACTTTGGAGTTGGCCGGCACCACAATCGACTGTTCCGCCGGGAAGTAAGGCGCAGAGAAATCCACCATCGCTTTACGCTTATCGGTAATGGTAATACCGGAAATAATAATATCGCGGTCGCCAGTGCCGAGGGTGGCGAAGATGCCTTCCCATGGCGTATTGACCAGTTTCACGTCGAAGTTTTCTGCTTTAGCGATGGCTTTAATAATATCAATATCAAAACCTTCCAGCTGTTTCTGGCTGTTTTCAAACTCAAAAGGACGGTAGGTGCCGCCGGAGCCGACGGTATAGGTTTCCGCCTGCGCGGCGGAGGCCAGCATCGCCAGTAACGAGCTGATTAACGCTAATTTTTTAAACATGGTTTCTCCCGGTAAGTGAAAATAATCTTACTTATGCATTATAAGTGCATAAAAATACATTTTACTGCCCGGGCAGGCAAGCGCTGATTGCGCTATTACGCGCCAGCATGCTGCCAGCGCGATTTTTATATTTTTTTTACACCCCTCACAGCAACCTTTACGACTTTTTTATCCCGCTTTTTTTACCCTCTCTGGCGTATTCACTAAACCCGGAGAGAGTAACCGTGAGCGCAGGATTGATAACCGGCATTGCGCTGGTGTTTGTGTTGTTGGGCTACCTGTTTTATGCCCTGTTCAGGGCGGAGGATTTCTGATGGCTGCCGAAGCGTTTTTACTGCTGGCCTTCTTTATGGCAGTGCTGCTGGTGCTGGCAAAGCCGCTGGGTGACGTGATGACTGGCATGGTGCTGGATCGCCCACTGCGCGGAATGAAAACCCTTGAGCAGACGCTATGGCGCGTATGCGGGGTCCGGCATGGCGAGATGAACTGGCGGCAGTACCTGCTTGCCATTCTGCTGTTCAACCTGCTGGGCGTGCTGTTTTTATTTCTGCTGCTGCTCTGGCAGGACGTGCTGCCGCTCAACCCACAGGACTTGCCGGGGTTGTCCTGGCATCTGGCATTAAATACCGCCATCAGTTTTGTATCGAATACCAACTGGCAATCCTATGCCGGGGAATCCACCATCAGCTACTTCAGTGAAATGGTTGGCCTGGCGGTGCAGAATTTCCTGTCGGCGGCGACGGGCGTGGCCGTGCTGTTCGCACTTATCCGTGGTTTCTCCCGTCACACCAGTTCCAGCCTGGGCAATGCCTGGCGCGATATCACCCGCGTCACGCTGTTTGTGCTGTTGCCACTGTCACTGCTGATGGCGCTGTTTCTGGTCAGTCAGGGCGTGATTCAAAACTTCAGCCCTTATGTCACGCTGACCACGCTGGAAGGTGCACAGCAGACCTTGCCGATGGGGCCGGTGGCGTCGCAGGAAGCGATTAAAATGCTGGGTACCAATGGCGGCGGTTTGTTTAACGCTAACTCGGCGCATCCGTTTGAAAATCCGACCTCATTAAGCAACTTTATCCAGATGCTGGCCATTTTTATTATCCCGGCTGCGCTCTGTTTTACCTTCGGCAATGTGGTGCGCGACCGCCGTCAGGGCAATACCCTTCTCTGGGCGATGTCGATTCTGTTTGTCGTGGCGGCAGCACTGGTGATGTTCGCCGAAGTGCGCGGCAACCCGCATTTGCTGGCCTTTGGCGCCGACTCCGCGCTGAACTGGGAAGGCAAAGAGGCGCGCTTTGGCATTCTCAACTCCAGCCTGTTTGCCGTGATCACCACGGCGGCCTCCTGCGGCGCGGTCAATGCCATGCATGATTCCTTTACCGCACTGGGCGGGATGATTCCGCTGTGGCTGATGCAGTTGGGCGAAGTGGTGTTTGGCGGTGTCGGCTCCGGTCTCTACGGCATGCTGATGAATGTGCTGCTGGCGGTATTTATCGCCGGTCTGATGATTGGGCGCACCCCGGAATATCTCGGCAAAAAAATCGGCGTGCCGGAAATGAAAATGGCGGCGATTTATATCCTGATCACCCCCTCGCTGGTGCTGCTGGGCACGGCGCTGGCGATGATGACCGACGCGGGCCGCGCCGGGATGCTGAACCTTGGCCCGCATGGCTTCAGCGAAGTGCTGTATGCCGTCTCCTCGGCGGCCAACAATAACGGCAGCGCCTTTGCCGGTCTTTCCGCCAATACCCCGTTCTGGAACCTGCTGCTGGGCGCGGCGATGTTACTGGGACGCTTTACGCCGTTTATTCCACTGCTGGCGATTGCCGGTGCCCTTGCCGCGAGAAAAACGCAGCCTGCCAGTCCGGGCACCTTACCGACGCACGGCGTGCTCTTCGTGGCGCTGATTATCGGCACGGTATTGCTGGTTGGCGCGCTGACGTTTATTCCGTCACTGGCGCTGGGACCGGTTATCGAACATTTGCAGCTGCATGGGCATTAATTGCCGGAGAATTTCGCTATGGCACACCAGTTACCTTCCCAGCAACGCAGCAGCATCTGGCGTACTGCGCTGACTGAGGCGTTTAAAAAGCTCGACCCGCGGGTTCAGTATCGCAACCCGGTGATGTTTGTGGTCTGGCTGGGCAGTATTTTAACCACCGCGCTGGCGATCAGCATGGTGACAAACAGCAACGCATCGTCTGGCTTTACCGCCGCCATCAGTGCATGGCTGTGGTTCACGGTGCTGTTCGCAAACTTTGCCGAGGCGCTTGCTGAAGGACGCAGCAAGGCGCAGGCCGAGAGTCTGAAAGGCATCAAACGCACCAGCTGGGCGAAAAAACTGGCGGAACCCGCACAGCAGGCGAAACAGCAACAGGTGGCCGCTGACAGCCTGCGCAAAGGGGATTATGTGCTGGTGGAAGCCGGTGACATTATTCCCTGCGACGGTGAAGTGCTGGTCGGCGGCGCGTCGGTCGATGAGAGTGCCATCACTGGCGAATCAGCGCCCGTGATCCGCGAAGCGGGTGGCGATTTCGCTTCCGTGACCGGCGGGACGCGTATTCTGTCCGACTGGCTGGTGATCCAGTGCAGCGTTAACCCTGGCGAAACCTTCCTTGACCGGATGATCGCCATGGTGGAAGGCGCGCAGCGCCGTAAAACCCCGAACGAAGTGGCGCTGAATATTCTGCTGATCTCACTCACCGTGGTGTTCCTGCTGGCGACTGCGACGCTGTATCCCTTCTCCGCCTGGGGCGGTACGCCGGTCAGTGTGACGGTGCTGGTAGCGCTGCTGGTGTGTCTGATCCCCACCACCATCGGTGCGCTGCTGTCGGCGATCGGTATTGCCGGGATGAGCCGCATGCTGAGTGCTAACGTGATCGCCACCAGCGGGCGCGCGGTGGAAGCTGCGGGCGACGTCGACGTCCTGCTGCTGGACAAAACCGGCACCATCACGCTTGGCAACCGTCAGGCGACCCAGTTTCTGCCTGCCGCAGGTATCAGCGAAGAAGCGCTGGCGAACGCCGTGCAGCTGGCCTCACTGGCGGATGAAACGCCGGAAGGGCGCAGCATCGTGGTGCTCGCCAAACAGAAGTTCAATCTCAGAGAGCGTGACCTGCAGAGCCTCGATGCGACCTTTATTCCGTTCTCCGCGCAGACGCGCATGAGCGGCGTCAACGCTGGCGGCAGGATGCTACGTAAAGGCGCGGTCGACGCGATTCGCCGTCATGTGGAGAACAACGGCGGCCAGTTCCCGGCTGATGTCGAAGAGCTGGTCAACGGCGTGGCGCGCAAAGGCGGTACGCCGCTGGTGGTGGCAGAAGACAATACGGTGATGGGCGTGGTGGCGCTGAAGGATATCGTCAAAGGTGGGATCAAAGACCGCTTCGCGGAACTGCGCCGGATGGGTATCAAGACGGTGATGGTCACCGGCGATAACCCGCTGACGGCGGCGGCGATCGCGGCGGAAGCGGGCGTGGATGACTTTCTGTCGGAAGCGACGCCGGAAGCCAAGCTGGCGCTGATCCGCCAGTACCAGGCGGAAGGTCGCATGGTGGCGATGACCGGCGACGGCACCAACGATGCCCCGGCGCTGGCGCAGGCCGATGTGGCGGTGGCGATGAACTCCGGCACCCAGGCGGCGAAAGAGGCGGGCAATATGGTCGATCTCGACTCTAACCCGACCAAACTGCTGGAAGTGGTGCATATCGGTAAACAGATGCTGATGACGCGCGGCTCGTTAACCACCTTCAGTATCGCCAATGATGTGGCGAAATATTTCGCCATTATTCCGGCGGCGTTTGCCGTGACTTACCCGCAACTCAATGCGCTGAACATTATGGGGCTGCATTCTCCGGCCTCGGCAATTATGTCGGCGGTGATCTTTAATGCGCTGATTATCGTGCTGTTGATCCCGCTGGCGCTGAAAGGGGTGAGCTACCGTCCGATGTCAGCCGCGGCGCTGTTGCGCCGTAACCTGTGGATCTATGGCGCAGGTGGTTTGCTGGTGCCGTTTATCGGCATCAAGCTGATTGACGTTATTCTGACTGTACTGGGTCTGGTTTAAGGAAACCCTGTTATGAACCTGTTTCGTCCTGCGATTTCGCTGTTTATTTTGCTGACGCTGATTGTTGGCGTCGGTTATCCGCTGTTAACCACCGGGCTGGCGCAGTGGTGGTTCCCTTTTGCCGCCAGCGGTTCGTTGATTGAATCCCAGGGTCAGGTGCGGGGTTCCGCACTGATTGGGCAGAACGTTACCCGCGCGGACTATTTCCTGGGGCGGCCGTCCGCCACTGCAGATACGCCGTACAATGCGCTGGCATCGTCAGGCAGCAATCTGGCGGCGAGTAACCCGGTGCTGGATGAGGCAATCAAACAGCGCGTCGCTGAGTTGCGTAAAGCCAATCCGCAGGCCAGTGCAAGCGTACCGACGGAGCTGGTGACGGCCTCCGCCAGCGGCCTCGACCCGCATATTTCCCCTGCGGCGGCGTTGTGGCAGGTTCCGCGTATCGCGCAGGCGCGTCATCTGCCGCAGGAGGCGTTGCGCAGCCTGATTGACGCGCATACTGATTCGCCACTGCTTTATTTCCTGGGTGAGCCGGTGGTGAACGTTCTTGAGCTGAATATGGCGCTGGACGCGTTGCAGAAACCGTAATGCAGTGAAAATCCCCGCCCGCGTTGCAGAACTTTTGCGCGCCATTCCGATAAAGGCGCGCAATTTCGCTGGCAGTGTGGAGTCAGCGGCAAAGTTATGGGATGATTGAGCCGTTTTTCAGGGGGCGGGGATGGGTAAACTTACGCTGCTGTTACTTGTACTGTTAGGCTGGCTGCAATATTCGCTCTGGCTGGGCAAGAACGGCATTCATGACTATACGCGCGTCAACGATGACGTGGCGGTGCAGCAGGCGAATAACGCCAAACTCAAAGCACGCAACGATCAGCTGTTTGCCGAAATCGACGACTTAAACGGCGGTTCGGAAGCAATTGAGGAGCGTGCACGCAGCGAGCTGGGCATGATCAAACCCGGCGAGACTTTCTATCGCCTGGTGCCAGACCAGAACCGTCGCAACGCGCAGCAGGCCGCGCAAAATCAACAACGATAAACAATGACCAACACTGCAGGTTCCTTCCCCGAAATTGTCGCCGTGGTTCCCGCGGCCGGTATCGGCAGCCGTATGCTGTCTGAATGTCCGAAACAGTATTTGAAGATTGGTGAACTCACTATCCTTGAACACAGTATCGCCAGCTTGCTGGCGCATCCGGCGGTGACGCGCGTGATTGTCGCGCTGAGCGCCGACGATGTGCAGTTTCAGCAACTGGCGATTGCCCGCGATACGCGTATTACCTCCGTGACCGGTGGCGGCCAGCGTGCCGATTCGGTGCTGGCAGGTCTGCAGGTGGCGGGCGAGAGCGGCTGGGTGCTGGTGCACGACGCCGCGCGCCCCTGCCTGCATGCCGACGATCTGGCGCGGCTGCTGGAACTGGCGCACAGCAGCCGCGTGGGCGGCATTCTCGCTGCGCCGGTGCGCGACACCATGAAACGTGCGCAACCCGGTAAATCCGCCACTGCCCATACCGTTGACCGCGAAGGGCTGTGGCATGCGCTGACCCCGCAATTCTTCCCGCTGCCGTTGCTGCGCAGCTGTCTGCTGCGTGCGCTGGATGATGGCGCCACCATTACCGATGAAGCCTCCGCGCTGGAGCATTGCGGCTACCATCCTGAGCTGGTGGCGGGGCGCAGCGATAATATTAAAGTGACGCGGCCGGAAGATCTGGCCTTAGCCGCGTTTTACCTGACGCAATTAAACAAATAAGGAGAGCGCAGAATGCGTATCGGTCACGGTTTTGATGTCCATGCTTTTGGTGGCGAAGGCCCGCTGATTATCGGCGGTGTGCGCATCCCTTATCAGCATGGCTTTATCGCGCACTCCGATGGCGACGTGGCGCTGCATGCGCTGACTGACGCCCTGCTTGGCGCGGCGGCGTTAGGCGATATCGGCAAACTGTTCCCGGATACCGATCCGGCCTACAAAGGCGCGGACAGCCGCGGTCTGCTGCGTGAGGCCTGGAAACGGATCGAAGCCAAAGGCTATCGCATCGGCAACGTTGACGTGACGATTATCGCCCAGGCGCCAAAAATGCTGCCGCATGTGCCGCAGATGCGCATCAATATCGCCGAAGATCTTGGCTGTCATATGGACGACGTCAATGTGAAAGCCACCACCACCGAGAAGCTGGGCTTCACCGGCCGTGGCGAAGGCATTGCCTGTGAAGCGGTGGCGCTGCTGCTGCGGAAAGACGCGTAATGGATATGCTGAATCTGAGCTGGCTGCACGGCAAACCTGTCGCGCGCGGCAGGCTGAAAGCCAATCCGGAAGATTTTGTGGTGCTGGAAGATCTCGGTTATGGACCGGATGGCGACGGTGAACATTTGCTGGTGCGCCTGCGCAAGATCGGCTGCAACACCCGTTTTGTCGCCGAAGCGCTGGCGAAATTTGTCGGGATTCCGGCTCGTGAAGTCAGCTTCGCCGGGATGAAAGACCGCCATGCGGTGACGGAGCAGTGGTTCTGCCTGCGTCTGCCAGGCAAAGAGACGCCGGATCTCAGCCAGTTCGGCCTGGAAGGCTGTGAAGTGCTGGAAAGCGCGCGCCATCGCCGCAAGCTGCGCACCGGCGCACTGCAGGGCAACGCCTTTAAGCTGGTACTGCGCCAGGTGAGCGATCGCGCGGCGGTCGAACAGCGTCTGACGCAGATTGCGCAGCACGGCGTGCCGAACTATTTTGGTCAGCAGCGTTTTGGTCGTGGCGGCAGTAACCTGTCGCAGGCGCAGCGCTGGGCGACGGACGAGATCCGCGTGCGTGAGCGCAATAAACGCAGCTTCCTGCTGTCGGCGGCGCGCAGCGCGATGTTCAATCAGGTGACCAGCGACCGTCTGGCGCAGCAGCAGTCGTTGTGCCAGGTGATGCCGGGTGATGCCCTGCAGCTGACCGGGCGCGGCAGCTGGTTTGTCGCGGAGCAGGATGAGCTGGCGACGCTGCAACAGCGGGTCGACAACAACGAACTGCGCATCACCGCGCCGCTGCCGGGCAGCGGTGAGTGGGGGCCGCGCGACGCCGCGCTGGCGTTTGAGCAGCAGAGCCTTGCTGAGCAGTCGGCATTAATCGGCCTGCTGGGGCGTGAACGTGTTGATGCTGCACGCCGCGCGATGCTGGTGATCCCGCGCAATTTGCGCTGGAGCTGGTGGGATGATGTCACCGTTGAACTGAACTTCTGGCTGCCTGCCGGCAGCTTCGCCACCAGCGTGGTGCGCGAAATCCTCGAACACGAGGGTGATGAAGTGGATGTGGATGAGTAATCGCTTCTCACTTTAGCTGGCGCGTCGCCTGTCACTCAGTGATGCGCCGCCAGCGTTATCAGCCCCCGGGATAAACGCCCGTTTCTCCCGGGGGCGCGGTAAACTCCCCTGTTTCCCCCATAACCTCAGGCTATAGCCGCAGGTTATACCCCACCATCAAACAAGCATTCGTCAGTCCGTCACAGAAATGAAATAGTCGTCTCAGGTCAATTCGAGACGAGAACAATCATGCTGATCCCACAACCCTACTTACTATTCCTTGGCGATGTCACCGATCATTTGGCGGCGAAAACCGCGCGCGGCATCCAGGTATGGCGCCCTGAGCAGTGCGTGGGCGAACTCAGCCTGGCGGGCTGCACTGTGTCCCTCGGCCTTGAGCAACTGGACATCGCCACCGCACAGGCACGCGGCGCAAAAACGCTGGTGCTCGGCACCGCCAATGCGGGTGGCTATCTGCCGGAACACTGGCTGGAAACGGTACGCAACGCGATCAAAGCGGGCATGAACGTGGCAAGCGGCCTGCACCATCGCCTGGCGGATGAGCCGGAGCTGGTGGCGCTGGCGCAGGCGCATAACGTTGAGCTTTTCGATATTCGCCACATGCGACCGAAACTGTCGGTCGGCAGCGGCAGGAAACGCAGTGGCAAACGCGTGCTAACCGTTGGCACCGACTGCTCCGTCGGCAAGATGTACACCTCGCTGGCGCTGGAAGCGGCGATGCGTGAAATTGGTATGAAAGCCGATTTTCGCGCCACCGGCCAGACCGGCATTCTGGTGGCGGGCGAAGGCATCGCCATCGACGCCGTAATCGCGGACTTTATCGCAGGCGCAGCAGAAGCGCTCTCTCCTGCCAATGATGACGACCACTGGGATATCGTCGAAGGTCAGGGCTCGCTGTTCCACCCTTCCTATGCTGGCGTCACCCTCGGTCTGATCCACGGCGCACAGCCGCACTGGCTGGTGATGTGTCATGAAATGGGTCGTCCGCATATGCGTCATCTGCCGCATCAGCCGATGGTCAGCCTGGAGGATTGCGTCGAAGCCAACCTGCGCGCGGCGCGTCTGACCAATGCCGATGTGCAGCTGGCGGGCTTTGCCATTAACACCTCTGGCGTCAGCGAAGCGGAAGCGCGCGCATATTGCCAGCAGGTCAGCGCACAGTTTGGCGTGCCCGCTACCGATCCGGTGCGCTTTGGCATTGCTGATATCGCCGCGCTGCTGAAAGAGCGGGGCTGATATGCGCAGGATGCAAATTGAAGTGGTGGAGCTGCCGCTGGCGCGGCCGTTCGCCATCGCCCGTGGCACGCGTACTGCGGTGACCGTGGTGCGCGTGACGCTGGAAGAGAACGGTTTTATTGGCCGTGGCGAATGCACGCCGACGCCGCACTATCACGAAACCGCAGACAGCGTCAGCAGCCAGCTGGCCGCGCTGCAGGGCGAGGTCGAAGCCGGGCTGAGCCGCGAGGCGCTGCAAAGCGCACTGCCTGCCGGTTCGGCGCGTAATGCGCTCGACTGCGCACTGTGGCGGCTGAATGCCGCACTGCAGAAGAAAACCCTGTGGCAGCTGCTGAATACCCAGCCGCCAGAATCGGTGATTACGGCAGAAACCCTCAGCCTCGACAGTGTGGAAAACATGGCGCAGGCGGCGGCGGATGCGGTGTCCCGTGGCGCGATCCTGCTGAAAATCAAACTCAACCGCGAGGCGATCGTGGAAAAAGTGGCGGCGATCCGTGATGCAGCGCCAGACGCCACGCTGATTATCGACGCCAACGAAGCCTGGAGCGGCGTTGATCTTGCCAGCCTGTTCGATGCGCTGGCGCAGTTCAACATCGCCATGATCGAGCAGCCGCTGACGGCAGGCAGCGATAGCGATCTGCAGCGTTTCCCGCATGTGATCCCGGTCTGCGCTGACGAAAGCTGCCACCAGCGTGGCGATATCGCCACGCTGCGCAATCGCTACGAGATGATCAACATCAAGCTGGATAAATGCGGCGGGCTGACCGAAGCGCTGGCGATGGTGGCCGAAGCGCAACAGCACGGTCTGCGCGTGATGATCGGTTGCATGCTTGGCTCATCGCTGGCGATGGAAGCGGCGCTGCCGGTAACGCTGACGGCGGAGCATATCGATCTCGATGGCCCAATCTGGCTGGCGGCGGACAGTTCGCCATTCCTTTCCTACAGCAATGGCCGCATCTGGCTGTAACCCTGACCCGGAGTGACGATGACGGATACCCTTTTAACTTCACCAGACACCGCCGCGCCCTCCGCTTCCAGCCTGCCGCCTGTGCTGGCCGTAAACGACCTGAGCGTGAGCTTTCACGGGCGCAGTGGCCGCAATCTGGCGCTGAAAGGCGTCTCTTTTAGCGTTAATCAGGGCGAGATTGTCGCCGTGGTTGGCGAGAGTGGTTCCGGTAAATCGGTCACCTCGCTGGCGGTGATGGGGCTGCTGGCCGCTTCTGCCAACATTGAACGCGGCAATGTCGAGTTTGCCGGACGCGACCTGTTCGCGCTGAATGATGAGCAGCGCCGCCAGTTGCGCGGGCGCGGCATGGCGATGATTTTCCAGGAGCCGATGACCTCGCTGAATCCGGTGCTGAAAGTGGGTGATCAACTGACCGAAGCGCTGCGCGATCACCAGTTGTGCGATGCGCAGGCGGCGCAGCAGAAAGCACGCGAGCTGCTGCGTAAGGTGCGGATCGCCGATGTTGATCGGGTGATGAAGAGCTACCCGCATTCGCTGTCTGGCGGCATGCGCCAGCGGGTGATGATCGCTCAGGCGCTGGCCTGCGATCCGCAGTTACTCATCGCCGATGAACCGACTACCGCGCTGGATGTCACGGTGCAGGCGCGCATTCTCAATATCCTGCGCGATCTGCAGCAGCAGACCCGTATGGCGGTAATGTTTATCACTCACGATATGGGCGTGGTCGCCGAAGTCGCGGATCGCGTGGTGGTGATGTACCGCGGTGAAGTAGTGGAGCAGGGCAGCGTGGCGCAGATCTTTACTGCGCCGCAGCACCCTTATACCCGTTCGCTGCTGGCGGCGGTGCCGCGTCTGGGCGATATGCGCGAACGCCTGTGGCCGCAGCGCTTTCCGCTGATCGGCCAGCAGGATGAGAGTCCGCAGCCGGAACAGATCACCGCACGCTATGACGAAAAACCGCTGCTGGATGTGCGCGGTCTACGCGTCTATTACCCGGTGCGCAGCGGCATCTTTTCCGCGCTGACCCACCGGGTGCATGCAGTGGAACAGATCGATTTCAGCCTGTGGCCGGGCGAAACGCTGGCGATTGTCGGCGAGAGCGGCTGCGGCAAATCCACCACCGGGCGCGCGCTGCTGCGGCTGATCGACAGCCAGGCGGAGAGCATCCATTTTCAGGGCGAAGAGATTTCCCATCTGAAAGAGCAGGCGTTTCTGCCGCTGCGGCGCGAAATCCAGATGGTGTTTCAGGACCCGTACGCCTCGCTCAATCCGCGTTTGACCGTCGGCTTTACCATCGCCGAACCGCTGCTGCTGCACGGGCTGGTGAAATCGCTGGAAGAGGCGACGCCGCAGGTGCAGGCGCTGCTGAAAAGCGTCGGTCTGCTGCCGGAGCATGCGCGCCGTTATCCCCATGAGTTTTCTGGCGGCCAGCGCCAGCGTATCGCCATTGCGCGCGCCATGGCATTGCAGCCAAAAGTGATTATCGCCGATGAGGCGGTGTCTGCACTGGATGTGTCAATCCAGGCGCAGGTGGTGAACCTGATGATGGATCTGCAGCAAAGCACCGGCGTGGCCTGGATCTTTATTTCTCACGATATGGCGGTGGTGGAACGCATCGCCAACCGCGTGGCGGTGATGTACCTCGGGCAGATCGTCGAGATTGGCCCGCGCCAGGCGGTATTCAATAACCCGCAACACCCCTATACCCGACGCCTGCTGTCATCGGTGCCGGTTGCCGATCCGCTGAATCGCGCGGTGCGCAGTTTTGATGACAGCGAAATTCCTTCGCCACTGCGCAAGGCAGGAACTGAGGTGGCGAAAACCCGTTACCGCCAGGTGGCCGATCTCCACTGGGTCGCCGAAGACGCCATTTTATAAGCAAGACTACTCACTCTGGAGAGACACCATGAAGCCATTCGTTCGTCGTTCTGCCGTTGCCCTCGGGCTGTCATTGTGTCTGGCGGCGTTTGCCCAGGCACAGGATTTACGTATTTCCGCCTATGTGGATATTACCGGGATGGACCCGCACGATACCTCAGATAACGCCAGCTACTCGGTGCAGAGTGGGGTGTTTGAACGTCTGTTCCAGTTCGACAGCCAGATGAAGCTGACGCCGTGGCTGGCGACGGATTACACCAGCAACGACGACGCCACCGAGTTTGTGCTCAATCTGCGCAGCGGTGTCACCTTCCAGGACGGCACGCCATTCGATGCGGAAGCGGTAAAGGCCAACCTCGATCGTCTGGCGGATCAAACCAAAGGTCTGAAGCGCAACAGCCTGTACAAAATGATCAAAACGGTGACCGTGGTGTCGCCAACCCAGGTGAAAATCGATCTTAACCAGTCGTTCGGCGCGTTTATCAACACTCTGGCGCACCCGTCGGCGGTGATGTGGAGCCCGGCGATCCTGAAACAGTACCCGGAAGAGGCGCAGCTGCGTCTGCATCCGGTCGGTACCGGACCGTTTAAGTTTGTCGAATGGCAGCCGGGTAAGTTCGTCAAGCTGATCAAGAACCCGACTTACTGGCGTCAGGGCTGGCCGAAAGTGGACAGCGTGACGATTTCGCCAAGCCCGGAAGACGCTACCCGCGTCGCGGCGCTGAAAGCGGGCCAGGTGGATGCAATCTATCCGCTGCCTGCCGATCTGATCGCCACGGTACAGAACGATAGCAAGCTGGCGATCCAGCGTGACCCCAGCATCTACCTCTACTATATGGCGCTGAACACCCAGCATAAGCCGCTGGCGGATGTGCGTGTGCGTCAGGCGATCAACTACGCGATCAACCGCGATTTGTGGCTGAAAGTCGTTTTCGCCGGAATGGGAACACCTGCAACCTCGGCGATGCCAGCGGGCGTACAGTTCTATGAAAAACAGACGGGCGTGGATTACACCTACAACCCGGAAAAAGCCAAAGCGCTGCTGAAAGAAGCGGGTTACGCCAGTGGATTGGATCTGAAGTTGTGGAGCACTAACGCCACGGCGTCAGTGCGTGCGGCGCAGTTCCTGAAGCAGCAGCTGGGCGCGGTGGGCATTCGCGCCACGGTGACGCCGATGGATTCCGGTACCCGCAACGCCAAACTGTGGGGCGTCAAAGATGCGAAACAGGCGGAGTTCGATCTCTACTACGGTGGCTGGTCTACCTCTACCGGTGATGCCGACTGGGCGCTGCGTCCGCTGTTTGCTACTGAATCCTGGGTGCCGACCTCATACAACGTCTCCTACTTCAGCAGTGCCGAAGCGGATAAAGCGATTGCTGCCGGTCTGCAGACTGCCGATCCGGCGAAACGTGCGACGGCCTATGCTGAAGCGCAGAAGGTGCTGTGGAAAGAGGCGCCCGTCGCGTTCCTTGGCACGCCGGATAACCTGGTCGGCAAAAGCAAAAACCTGACCGGCGTATCAATGCTGGCGGACGGCAACCTGTTGTTCACGCAGGCGGAATTTAAATAACGCTGATCCCATCGCTGCTTACTCCTTCACCGCAGGTGGAGGCTCCTTGCCCTGCTTGCGGGGGAAGGCCGGGATGGGGGACAGGCGGCGCCATCATTTGCGGTTCCCCCTCCCAATCCCTCCCCGATTACATGGGGGAGGGGGTGTTCGGATCCAGAACTTAACGAGAATTCACCATGTTTGCTTATATCGTCCGACGTCTGCTGGAAATGATCCCGGTACTGCTGGTGGTCTCGCTGTTGGTGTTCGGTTTTATCAAATTATTACCCGGCGATCCGGCGCGCATCTATGCCGGTCCGGACGCCACCATTGAAGCAGTGGAAGCGGCACGCCAGCATCTGGGATTGAACGACCCGCTGCCGCAGCAGTATCTCAACTGGTTGTCTGGCCTGTTTAAAGGTGACCTGGGCGTCACTTACCGCACGCAGCAGCCGGTCACCGAAGTGATTGCCCATGGCTTTATGCCAACGTTGCTGCTGGCGCTGGCCGGTTTCGCCTGGTCGGTGGTGCTGGGGCTGGTGATCGGCGTCATCGCCGCACTGCGCCGCGGCAAGTTTCTCGACTGGTCGCTGATGAGCCTGGCGGTGGGCGGTATTTCGATGCCGTCATTCTGGCTGGGCTTATTGCTGATTCAGTTTGTCGCCATGCCGTTTGGCCTGTTTTCCGTCAGCGGTTTCAACAAAGCCAGCGATATCATCCTGCCCGCCCTGACGCTGGGGGCTTCCGTGGCGGCAGTGATGGCGCGCTTCACCCGCTCGGCCTTCCTGGAGGTGGCGCAGGAAGACTATGTGCGTACCGCCAAAGCCAAAGGGCTGCGCAGTCGGCTGGTGACCTGGAAGCATGTGATGCGCAATGCGCTGATCCCGGTGATCACCATGCTCGGTTTGCAGTTCGGCTTCCTGCTCGGCGGTTCGATTGTGGTGGAAAGCGTATTTAACTGGCCGGGTCTGGGCTGGCTGTTGATCGAATCGATCAAATCGCAGGATCAGCCGGTGGTTCAGGCGCTGGTAATGCTGTTTGTGTTTGAATTTATTGTAATCAACCTGCTGGTGGATCTGCTGTATGCGGTAGTGAACCCGGCGATCCGCTTACGTTAGGAGCCGATGATGACGATGCCAACCGAACCGGTTATCCCGGTAGTGACAGAGCAGGACACCATTCGCTCCCCGTGGCGGGATTTTCTCCATGCCTTTGTGCGTAACCCGCTGGCGCTGGTTTCCGGTGGTTTTATCGCCCTGCTGCTGCTGGTGGCGATTTTCGCCCCGTGGCTGGCGCCGTGGAACCCGATGGAGCCGGACTGGATGGCGCTGTCGTCGCCGCCGTCGCTGGCGCACTGGATGGGCACTGACGATCTCGGGCGCGATATTCTGAGCCGGATTATTTACGGCACGCGTATCTCGTTGTATGTCGGCGTATTATCGGTGACGCTGGGCATGCTGGCGGGCATTCTGCTGGGGCTGCTGGCGGGCTATTACGGTCGCTGGGTCGATATGCTGATTATGCGCGGCTCAGACGTATTGTTCGCGTTTCCCGGTATGCTGCTGGCGATTGCGGTGGTGGCGATCCTGGGACCAGGGCTGAATAATGTAATTATCGCCGTGGCGGTGTTCAGCGTGCCGGTGTTTGCCCGTATTGTACGCGCCTCGACGCTGGCGCTGAAACAGGCGGCGTATGTTGAAGCGGTGCGCTGCGCCGGTGCGCCGGACCGGGTGATTCTGCTGCGCCATATTCTGCCGGGTACGCTGTCGAACGTGATTGTCTATTTCACCATGCGTATCGGCACCAGTATTCTGACGGCAGCAGGGCTGAGCTTTATCGGCCTTGGCCCGGAGCCGGACGTGCCGGAGTGGGGCAATATTCTGGCGATGAGCCGCAATATGATGATGGCGGGTTTGTGGCACGTCAGCGTATTTCCAGGCCTGGCGATCTTTGTCACGGTGCTGGCGTTTAACCTGCTGGGTGATGCGCTGCGCGATACCCTCGATCCGAAACTGAAAAGCTGAGAACAGAGATGGATTTTCAACAGATGCAACGCCATCTGCTGCTGCAGCGCTGGCGTGCCACGCGCAGCCTTGGTCAGCCGCGGATGGCGACCGGTGCGCGTAATACGCTGGCGGATGTGCCAGGCGTGCGCGTCGGCCACAGTACGCTGGCCGACGGTGAGAGACAGACTGGCGTCACCGCCATCGTGCCGCCGGGCGATAACCTGTTTAGCCAGCCGCTGCCCTGTGGCGCAGCAGTGCTGAACGGCTTTGCTAAACCGGTCGGACTGGTGCAACTGGAAGAGCTGGGCGTATTGCAGACACCGATTCTGCTGAGCAACACGCTGGCGGTCGGCACGCTGTTTACCACGCTGGTACGTGACGCCATCAGCCGTAACCCGGAGCTGGGGCGCAGCCTGCCGACGGTAAATCCGCTGGCGCTGGAGTGTAATGACGGCTGGCTGAATGATATTCAGGCGCTGGCCGTCACGGAAACGATGGCGCAGCAGGCGCTGGCTGGCGCGAGTGAGGCGTTTGCGCGCGGCAGCGTCGGGGCAGGGCGTGGCATGAGCTGTTTCAGCCTGAAAGGCGGCATTGGCAGTGCGTCACGGCTGGTTGCTTTGCCCGGTTGCGCAACGGTAAGTCAGACAGGTCCGGCGCATTCTGCCACTGCGGCAACGCATACCGACCCGATGCAGCCTCCAGCCCCGACACTGAATACCACGCTGGGCGTACTGGTGCTGGCGAACTTCGGCGCGCTGAATGCGCTGACGCTGGATGGCGTGCGCTTCGGCGAAGCCATCGCGCCGCTGTTGCCGGAACTGACGCCGCAGCGCGATGCCGGATCCATCATCATTATTATGGCGACAGATGCGCCGCTGGATGCACGTCAGCTCAAACGGGTGGCGAAACGCGCCGGGGCGGGTCTGGGGCGGCTGGGCAGCTACTGGGGGCATGGTTCCGGCGATATCGCCGTGGCGTTTTCTACTCAGTCACAGCCTGTACCGCCTGCGGATGCCGCACTGGAGCCGCTGCTGGCGGCGGCCGCCGATGCCACGGAGCATGCGGTGCTGGATGCGTTACTCAGTGCTGAAGCCGTCAGCGGTTTTCGCGGTCATCACCGCCCGGCGCTGCGCGATATTCTCGATCAACTGGCTGATAAGGGATAGCCGATGAAAATTTTTATTTCCGCCGATATTGAAGGTATTGCCGGGGTCATGCGCCCGGAACAGTGCAGCCCGGGTACCGCCGAGTATCAGCTGGCGCGTGGGCTGATGGAGCAGGAAGTGAATGCGGCAATTGACGGCGCGTTCGCCGGCGGCGCCAGCGAAGTGGTGGTGGCCGACAGCCATGCGCAGATGACCAATCTGCGCGCGGAGAATATCGATCCGCGCGCGCGTCTGGTGCAGGGCAAACCGCGTGGCCTGTCGATGATGGAAGGGCTGGAGCAGCAGCATTTTGATGGCATGATGTTTATCGGCTATCACAGTGCGGCGGGCGAGTCGGGTGTGCTGGCGCACACTATTAATGGCCGCGTTTTCTACCGGGTGAAAATCAACGGACTGGTGATGGGTGAAACGGATATTTATGCCGCGGCGGGAGCGGAGCAGGGTACGCCGCTGTGGCTGGTGAGCGGTGATGACTGCCTGAAAACGTGGATGGGTGAGCACTATCCGTCAGTGGATTATGTTTGCGTGAAGCGGGCGATTTCGCAGACCTGCGCTGAGTCGTTAAGTCCGCAGGCGGCACGCGATGCGATTCGCACTACGGCGGCGGATGCGGTGCGTCAGGCGCGCAGTAAAGTCACCAGCCGCCTGAGCGGGCCGTATCAGCTGGAACTGATGGTCAGCAAACCGGTGCTGGCGGATCTGTTCTGTTTAGTGCCGGGTGTGGAGCGTGTTGATGCGGTGACTGTAGGTTACAACGCGGAGAAGATGGCGGCGATTATCAGTCTGTTAAGCGCGTTTTCTTATCTGGCGTCGACGCAGAATTGATTCAGGCTGGGCGTTGTTGCTCCCCCCTCCCAGCCTCCCCCCATTTTATGGGGGGAGGGGCGCTGAGGCACAGTCAGTGAAATCAGGGCAGGTAGCCACATCTCCCTCCCCCCTATAATGGGAGGAGGGGCGCTGAGTTACAGCCAGTGAAATCAGGGCAGGTAGCCACATCCCTCTCCCCCATATAATGGGAGGAGGGGCGCTGAGTTACAGCCAGTGAAATCAGGGCAGGTAACCACATCTCCCTCCCCCATATAATGGGGGAGGGCAGGGGAGGGGAGCACACGACTCAGCTTCTGAAATATGTCACTATCCTGCTGCGATTCAGCAACAACCGCAAACCCCTCTCTGCCGTCAGTTGCAGCACAAAGCGTTTCTCCCACGGACCATCAAACGCCGTCGCCAGCACGCGTCCTTTACCCAGCGAAACCAGCGTGGCGTGAATCGAGGCCGGGCCAATGCCCATCAGCAGCCTGTCGCCGTTAATCTCCAGCACACTGCGCGACGCCGCCAGCTGCCAGCACCCCTGCATTTGCTGCAAACTGTCATCCTCCGTCAGCGGCACAAAGCGCCGTGGCGCATAGCCAATCTCACCGGTAATCGCGTCACCCTCCTGCTGCAAACGCAGCGGGAAGGTGCTGGACAGTGACACCGCTTCGCCCGCGACCGTGCTGCGATACAGCGTTTCGCCCGCGCCCAGCCAGCTGGCGGTGACGCCGTTAATCTCCAGCCAGTCGCCGCCATTTTCGGCGACGTACAGCCCCGGCGACAAATCGTGACCTTTTTCCGGCAGCGACTCGTCCAGCAGCGCCGCCATAATCTTCAGCGCGTTCTCATAAGTGGTGACATCTTCACGGTTCGCCACCAGCGCCAGACCCACTTTCAGCTGCGGATGCAGCAGGAAGTAACTCTTGTAACCGGCATGCGAACCGCCATGGCCCACCAGCTGATGCGCGCCAATCCGTGAATGGGCGATGCCGAGGCCGTAACCGGTCTCGCGGCCATCGGCGAGATAACGTGGCGTACTGATACGCGCCAGCACGCCTGCGCCCGGCCCGCGATCCGCCAGCAGCGCCTGCAGCCAGTGGCTGAGATGGGCGACACTGCCGGTCACGCTGCCTGAGGCGGAGAGATGCAGACCGGCGCTGGCAAGCTGCCACTGTGCACCCTGACGCCAGTAACCCGGCACCAGACCGGGCACAATATCGAACCAGCTTTCCGGTGCAATCAGCCGGATATCCAGTGGCTGACAAATATGCTGCTGCAACAGATCGTTAAACAGCACCCCTTTGGCTTTCAGCGCTTCCTCCACCAGACGGTAGCCGGTATTGGAGTAGGAGACTTCACTGCCACAGGGATAACTGAGATCGCCAAACTGTGCGCAAAAATCCAGCAGGTCACTGGCGCGGGTGGCGTTATAAACTGATAACCCCAGCAGTGACAGCGTCTCACGCACGTCGGGCAGACCGGCGCTCATATCCAGCGCCTGGCCGACTGTCACCTGGCCATTGTCGCCGCGCAGCTGCGGCAGATGCTGCACCAGCTTGTCCTCCAGCGACAGCAAATCGCTGGCCGGGCCGCTCACCATGGCGGCGAACAGATGTTTGGTAATGGAGGCGAAGCGCACCACGCTGTCAGCGGTAAACGGGGTGTTCTGCGTCAGATCCGCCAGTCCGCCAGCATGACTGGCGTGGATGGTGTTGGCGTCAAACAGGGTAATCGCCCCGCCGGGCTGGCCGGGCTGATGCCAGTCGGCTACCACCCGGGCGGCCATCTTGCTGGCCTGTTGCCAGTTAAGCTTCATGCGGGTTCCTCAAGGGTTATACTCAGGTCGAACAGTTCGGCGGTATGCGCATGGCTGATGCGCCGCGCACGTAGATCCTCCGAGGTTAACTGTTCCACCATTTCACCATGCTGCATCACGCCAATACGCTGGCAGAGGTGCGTCACCACCGCCAGGTTATGTGTCACCATAATGTACGTCAGCTGTCGTTCGGCGCGTAAATCGCTCAGCAGATTCAGTATTTCCGCCTGCACCGAGACATCCAGCGCCGAAGTGGGTTCATCCAGCAGCAGCACTTCCGGCTCGGCAATCAGCGCGCGGGCGATTGCCACGCGCTGACGCTGGCCGCCGGATAACTGATGCGGAAAGCGGAAACGCACCGCTGCGGGCAGCCCCACTTCCTGCAGCGCCCGGGTAATGCGCTGCTCGGCGTTGTCCAGCCGGTGCACCAGCAGCGGCTCATGCAGAATGCGGTCAATGGTCTGCCGCGGGTGCAGCGAACCATACGGATCCTGAAACACCATCTGCACCTGACGGAAGAAACTGCGGCCGCGATGCGCCGCCAGCTGCATGCCGCCAAATTCCACTGTGCCCTGCCACTCATTATTTAAGCCGGCCAGCACGCGCAGAATAGTGGATTTGCCGGAGCCGCTCTCGCCAACAATGCCAAAACTTTCGCCATTGCCGACCTGAAAACTGACGCCTTTCACCACTTTATGGCTGCCAAAGGCGATATGTAAATTGTCGATATTAATCATCGTTATTACCTGGCCGGGAAAGGCAGGGCCGTTCCCGGCTCGCAGAGGCGGCAGCGCTGCCGCCCGGGGTTAATCGCGCCATGCGGCTTCACGCTGCATCACCGGTAAACGCGTGCGCGGATGGCGCAGCGACGGTAAACATGCCAGTAAGCCCTGAGTGTAGGGATGCTGTGCATGCTGCAGCTGGCTCGCTTCCAGCAGTTCCACAATCCGTCCGGCGTACATCACCGCCACGCGATCGCAGAAATGCGACACCAGCGGCAGGTCGTGGCTGATCAGGATCAGACCCATGCCGCGCTGTGATACCAGTTCATCGATTAACTTGAGGATTTCCGCCTGCACGGTGGCATCCAGCGCGCTGGTGGGTTCATCGGCGATCAGCAGCTCCGGATCGGGCGCCAGCATCATGGCGATCATCACGCGCTGTCCCATGCCGCCCGACACCTCATGCGGATATTTTTTCGCCACCTGCTCAGGATCGCGGATCTTCACCTGCTGCAACAGATCGACGGCCGCCGCCAGCGCCGCCTTCTGGCTGCCGCCTTTGTGCTCGCGCCAGGCTTCGGCGATCTGCTGGCCGATGGTCATCACCGGGTTCAGGGAGTATTTCGGGTCCTGCAGAATAAAGCCGACGCGCTTGCCGCGGATCTGACGCAGGGTTTTCTCCGATGCGCCACGCAGGTCAATGCCATCAAAGCTCAGTTTATCTGCTTCGACCATGGCGTTGCCGGGCAGCAATTGCATCAGGCTGCGCGCGGTCAGCGATTTGCCGGAACCACTCTCGCCGACAATGGCGAATTTCTCTTTGCCGACGCTGAGGGAGACGCCGCGCACCGCCTCGAAACGCTCAGTGCGGCTGCTGAAGGTAATGCGCAGATTTTCAATTTCGACCAGCATTTAGCGCTCCTTAGGATCGAGGACGTCGCGCAGCCCGTCGCCGAGGAAGTTGAACGCCAGCGAGGTGAGGAAAATGGCGATGCACGGCATCAGCGGCACCCACCATTCGCTGAACAGAAAGCGCCGGGCGGTGGCGATCATCGTGCCCCACTCCGGCGACGGCGGCTGCGCGCCCATGCCAAGGAAACCGAGGCTGGCGGCGGTGATAATAATCGAGCTCATATCCAGCGTGACGCGCACAATCAGGCTCGGCACACACAGCGGCATCACATGGCGCAGAATAATGCGCAGCGGCGCGGCGCCGGTCAGACGGCTGGCGGCGATAAAATCGCTGTTGCGGAACTGTAGGGTTTCGGCGCGCGCCAGACGCGCATACGGCGGCCAGGCGGTAAGGGCAATCGCCAGAATTGCGCTTTCCACACCGGGTTTCAGCGCGGCGACAAACGCCAGCGCCAGAATCAGACGCGGAAAGGCGAGGAAGATATCGGTCAGCCGCATCAGCGCCTTATCCAGCAGGCCGCCGGTATAACCGGCGATACAGCCAATCAGCAATCCCAGCGGCGCGGTGAGTACCACCACCGCAATCACCATGCCAAGGGTGGTGCGCCCGCCGTAGATAATCCGCGTCCAGATATCGCGCCCCAGTTCATCGGTGCCCAGCCAGTGTTCGCTGGAAGGCGCAGCGAGACGATTGGACAGATCCTGATAACCCGGCGTGTAGGGGGTCAGCAGGGGAGCCAGCAGCGCCAGCAGCAGCACGGCCAGGATCACCAGCAGACCCGACATCGCCAGCGGATTGCTGCGCAGTCCCAGCCATAAGCGGTAACGTCGACCCCACACCGCCTGACGGCGAGTGGCGGGCGTTTCATCGAGCAGCCATGCTCGTGTCAGTTGTTTCATTTTACGCGTGGGTCCCAGAGTCGGTAGAGGAGGTCGGCCAGCTGGTTAAGCAGCACATACACCGTGCCCACCAGCAGCGTGGCGCCAACCACCGGATTCATATCAGCATTCATCAGCGAGGTGGTGAGGTACTGCCCCAGACCCGGCCAGGCGAAGACGTTTTCCGTCACCACCGCGCCTTCGAGCAGCCCGGCGTAGGTCAGCGCCAGCACGGTGACCAGCTGTACTGCCACAGTCGGAAACGCATGTCGCCAGATCACCCGTCGTGATGACAAGCCTTTGGCGCGCGCGGTAATCACAAATTCGCCACTCAGCGCATTAAGCATAAAGGTGCGCGTCATACGGGTGATGTAGGCCATGCTGAAGTAGGCGAGGATTAGCACCGGCTGCGCCATATGCGCCAGCGCATCGCGGAAGGCGTCGATATCGCCCGCCAGCAGCGAGTCAACGGTGAGCAGGCCGGTGACCTGCGGCACCATATCCTGGAAGATAATGTCCTGACGCCCTGGCCCCGGTGCAATGCCGAGCACGGCGTAGAACACCAGCAGGCTAAGCAGCGCCAGCACAAACACCGGCAGTGAATGCCCGGCGAGACACACCACGCGGATAATCTGGTCAGTCGCTTTGCCCTGACGCACTGCCGCCCAGACGCCGAGCGGAATACCAATAAGGGCGGCAATAATAATCGCCGCCGTCGCCAGTTCGAGGGTGGCGGGGAAGAAGCGGGCAATATCGGTGGTCACTTCATTGCTGGTCAGCACCGAACGGCCGAGATCGCCGTGCAGCAGCTGATTAAGGTAGTGGCCGAACTGCACATACAGGGGCTGATCCAGCCCCATCTCCTGTCTGACGCGTTCCACCACCGACTGCGGTGCGTTATCGCCCACCGCCGCCAGCACCGGATCGGTCGGCATCACCCGGCCAATAAAGAAGGTGAGTATCGACAAGCCAAACAGCGTCAGCAGCAGGCTTCCCAGCGAACTGAGAAAAGATTTCAGCGACGACATCAGGCTTTTTTCACCTGCTCATACGGATTGTCACGCAACACCGTGAGATGCACACCGCTGATATTCTTCGCACAGGCCAGGTTCTTGGTGTCCTGCATCATTTCAATAAACGGGCTTTTCTCGCGGTGTTCACGCTGGATTTTTTCATACAGCGCCAGACGTTTCGCCGGATCCGCTTCGTGCAGCGCTTCAACGGTCATCTTGTTGAAGGCTTCATCCGACCAGCCGCAGCGCCAGGCGAGGGTACGGTTACGTGCGTCTGCGCTGTTATCGGTATTGACGCAGAAGGCTTCGGTATTGGAGTTCGGATCGAAATAGTCCGCGCCCCAGACGGTGAGCGCCAGCTGGTGCGATCGGGCGCGCATTTTGGTCAGCACCTGACGGTTTTCTGAGGAGATCAGCGACACTCTAATGCCGACGGCCGCCAGCTGGGTTTGCAGGGCCTGGGCGATATCCGGGTAAGGCTGCGCCGAATAGTGGTCGAGGGTGATCTCAAACCCGTTCGGGTAACCGGCTTCCGCCAGCAGCGCTTTGGCTTTGGTGACATCCACTTTAAACGGCTGGTCCGTCAGCGCCGCCGGGAAACCAGCTGGCAGGAAGCTCTGATGCACTTTGTGAGTCAGTGGCAGAATATTTTGCTGGATGCTGTGGTAATCAATCGCCCACTTCAGCGCCTGCCACACCTGTGGCTTCTGCAGATGCTCATGGGTGGTATTGCACGACATCAGCATAATGCTCGACACATCGGCCTTCACCACATGGAAGTTGCTGTCGCCCTGCAGCGGCTTGAGCTGCTCGGTGGTGAGATCGCGCGCGATATCCACATCGCCTTTCTGCAGCATCAGCAGCTGAGCGGCAGGATCGACAATATGCTTGATGATCACGCGTTTGGTGGCGGTTTTCGATGGATGCTGCGGGTTCTTCTCCAGGATGATGCTTTCACTGGCTTTCCATGAGCGCAGGGTGAACGGACCCGAACCGGCGCTATTTTGTTTAATCCAGGCGTTGCCCTGGTCATCGTTCTGCTGGTTCGCCAGCGCCGCTTTCTTCTGCACTACGCTGCCAACCGGCGCGGACAGGCAGTAGAGCAGGAAGGTTTCGGCGGCCGGTTCCGCCAGGTTGAGCACCAGCGTGTGAGCGTCTGTGGCGACAATCATCTGCTCAACGTTGTCTTTGGTAAAACCGAACTGGTTGATGATAAAGGCCGGGCTCTTATCCAGTTTGACCACGCGCTGCAGTGAAAAAGCGGCGTCTTCCGCGGTCAGCGGCGAGCCATCAGAGAATTTCACTGCCGGATCAAGATGAAAGGTGAACGTTTTGCCATCATTGCTGACTTCCCAGCTTTGCGCCAGTTCGCCTTTGATTTCACTCGGCTTATCCGGGTTTGGCATCACCAGGCGCTGATAAAGGTTACCCGCCACTTCCGAGCCAATCGCTTCAAAGCTTTCCGCCGGATCGAGGCTGGTCATATTGTCGATTTGCATCGCCATCACCAGCATGGTCGGCGGCGTGGCGGCGAAGGCGCTGTTCAGTGAGAGGTATGAAACGAAAGGAACGGCGGAGCATCCTGCAAGAAAACGTCTTCTGGTAACCATATTTTCTCCAACTATTTGATATTTATTAATAATTTTAAATTATATTGCTGTTGCCACCTTGACAGCAGGTGAACGACAGGCGCATTAATAATGTCTCCGGAGAAAGCTGACTTCCGACGCCACGCTGTTGCACCGTTTCCGGGCGCAGATGCGCGTTCGTGGGGCATTTTTCTCATACTGCTCATCCGTTTACGAGACTTTTACATGTCTGCAACACACTTTTCTGACGCCGATCACGTACCGGTTTTTGACGGTCACAATGATGTGTTACTGCGCCTGTGGCGCTCACACGCCGACGATCCGGCAGGTGCATTTATTGATGGTCCTGCAGCGGGCCAGATGGACCTGCCGCGTATCCAACAGGGCGGTATGGCCGGTGGTTTATTTGCCGCGTATGTTCCTGACGGTGGGGTTAAAGCAAGAAGCGCGCCAGGAAAAATAGACTTTAACGGGACCGCGCCAACACCGGGACGGGATGAGGCGCGTGAAATTACCTTTTCAATGCTCAGCACCTTGTTGCGTATTGAAAAAGCGTCAGCAGGGCAGGCGAAAATCTGCCGCAGCGCGGCGGATATCCGCCACTGTATCGCCAATGATGTGCTGGCGATGGTGATGCATATTGAAGGCGCGGAAGCGCTGGATGCCGATCTGGAACTGCTGGAAGTGCTGTATGCCACCGGGCTGCGTACTCTCGGCCCGCTGTGGAGTCGGAGCAATATTTTCGGCCATGGTGTGCCGTTTCGTTTCCCCTCTTCGCCGGATATCGGGCCGGGGCTGACCGATGCCGGGCTGCGGCTGGTGCGCGCCTGCAACCAGCTGCACATTATGGTCGATCTGTCGCATATGGATGAGAAAGGCTTCTGGCAAACGGCGGAGATCTCTGATGCACCGCTGGTGGCCAGTCACTCCAATGCTCATGCGCTGTGCGCTCAGTCGCGCAATCTGACCGATAAACAGCTGGCGGCGATTCGCGAACGCAACGGCTTTGTCGGCGTCAATTTTGGCACGATGTTCCTGCGCGAAGATGGCAAAAAGCATCCGGATGCGACGGTGGATGAGATTGTGCGCCATGTTGATTATCTGCTGGAAAAGGTCGGGGAAGACGGCGTGGGCTTTGGTTCTGACTTTGACGGCACGACGATTCCGCAGGACATGAAGGACGTGGCCGGCCTGCCGCTGCTGGTGCAGGCGCTGGCGCGGCGGGGTTACGATCGCGCTCTGCTGGAAAAGATTTGCTGGCGTAACTGGGTGCGCGTGCTGGAAGCGACCTGGGGGGAATAGTCACGCGATGACGTGAATCCGGCATCCTCTTTGCATAGCTTAAGGTTATAGGTTAACCAGCAAATGAGAGCGTGCCATGCGTTTGCGTCATATCGAAGTGTTTCAGGCTATCGCGCAGAGCGGCACCATCAGCGGTGCGGCGCGTTTGTTAAATGTATCTCAGCCGAACATCAGCCGCGTGCTGAGCCATGCCGAACAGCAACTGGGGTTTTCGCTGTTTGAGCGGCGCAGTCAGGGGCTGGTGGTCACGGCTGAAGGACGGCGGTTACTGCCGGAAGTGGATGAACTGTACCAGCGGCTGCAGGCGATTAATCAGTTAAGTGAGCAACTGCGTAAAGGCGAAGGGCAGACCGTACGCCTTGGCGCAGCGCACGCTTTCGGCCAGATGGTTCTGGCACCGGCGCTGGTGAGTTATCGCCAGCAGGCAGCGGCGGGCGATGTTGAGCTGGTGACCGAGCATTTCAGCGCGCTGTGCCAGGGCATTCTTAGCAATGAGCTTGATTTCGCGCTGGTGTTTGGTCAGCAGGTGCATGCGGATTTGCTGGCGGAGCCGCTGTTTCACTCCTCAATGGTGGCGGTGTTGCCGCTGGATTGCCCGCAGCAGGGGCCGGTAACACTCGAATGGCTGTGCCAGAACAACCTGCTGATGATGCAGAATCAGGACCCGCTGGGTCGGGTACTGCACCGGGCAATGCGCGATAAGGCGTTGCAGCCCGCCGCCTCGCTGTATATCAAAACCTATTCGGTGATTGCGGATATGGTGCTGGCGGGCGGAGGCGTGGGCATCGTCGATCTGTTCACCGCCTGCCGTTATTGTGGTCAGTTGAAGATTGTGCCGATTGCCCAGCCGCTGCCGTTTGAAGTGATGCTGATCAGCCGGCGCGATCAGCCGCAATCACAGTCCACTTTGCAGCTAAAACAGGTGATTCGTCAGAAGTTATGGGACATTGCGCGCCAGTGCGAAACCCTGTTTTTTACCCCGTCACAACCGGCGCAGGGGCAGTAATTCGCCCCAGTGTTGCGCCACTCCAGGAATTAACGCCTACCACTTCGCTTTTCAGCCAGCTAAAATGCAGCAAGCCGCAAGGCGTGTTTTTTCTTCCACAAAAGGTTTCTCATACATGCAGATGCGGATTTTGCTGTCTAACGATGATGGTATTCATGCGCCGGGCATTCAGGTTCTTGCCAAAGCCCTGCGTGAATTTGCGGAGGTGCAGATTGTCGCGCCGGATCGCAACCGCAGCGGGGCGTCGAACTCGCTGACGCTGGAGACGCCGTTACGTACTTTTCCTTTTCCCAATGGCGATATCGCCGTGCAGATGGGCACGCCCACTGATTGTGTCTATCTTGGCGTCAACGCGCTGATGCAGCCGAAACCCGATATCGTGGTTTCCGGTATTAACGCCGGGCCAAATCTGGGTGATGACGTAATTTATTCCGGCACCGTGGCGGCAGCAATGGAAGGGCGGCATCTTGGTTTACCGGCGCTGGCAGTATCGCTGGATGGTCATCAGCATTATGAAACCGCCGCCATTATCACCTGCAAAATCCTGCGTGCACTGCAGCGTGAACCGCTGCGTACCGGGCGCATTCTGAATATCAATGTGCCGGACCTGCCGCTGGAGCAGATTAAAGGTATCCGTGTCACCCGCTGCGGCAGTCGCCACCCTTCCGATCAGGTGATCGCGCAGCAGGACCCGCGTGGCAATACGCTGTACTGGATTGGCCCACCGGGAGATAAGTTTGATGCGGGTCCGGACACCGACTTCGCCGCCGTGGACGAGGGCTATGTTTCTGTTACCGCACTGCATGTCGATCTCACCGCCCATGGCGCGCAGGAGATGCTGGCGGGCTGGTTAACCAAATCCGGGGTCAGTCAGGAATGGTAAGCAAGCGAATTGATACGTTGCTGGCGCAGCTGCGCCAGCAGGGCATTGATGATGAGCGGTTACTGCAGGCGATTGCCGATGTGCCGCGCGAGCGCTTTGTGGACGAGGCTTTTGAACATAAAGCCTGGGAAAACGTCGCCTTGCCTATTGGCTCCGGTCAGACGATTTCGCAGCCCTATATGGTAGCGCGCATGACCGCGCTGCTGGAGCTGACGCCGGGTTCGCGCGTGCTGGAAATCGGCACCGGTTCCGGTTACCAGACGGCGATTCTGGCGCATCTGGTTGAGCATGTCTGCTCGGTCGAACGTATCAAGGGGTTGCAGTGGCAGGCCAAACGGCGGCTGAAGCAGCTCGATCTGCATAATGTCTCCACCCGCCACGGCGATGGCTGGCTCGGCTGGCCTGCTCGTGGGCCATTTGATGCCATTATTGTGACCGCTGCGCCGCCGGAAATTCCGACTGAGCTGATGGCGCAGCTGGATGAGGGCGGCATTATGGTGCTGCCGGTCGGTGAGGATCAGCAGGTGCTGAAACGCATCCGGCGCAAGGGCGGCGAATTCGTCGTCGACACCATTGAAGCGGTGCGTTTTGTCCCGCTGGTGAAAGGTGATTTAGCCTGACGCTGATGCGTCCTTGCATTTCTTCACAACTGTTTCATGGCACGCTTGTTTTGATATTGTTAGTATTATTAGCAATTTCTGCCTTTTGCAGAGCGATATTCGCACTCTGTTGCGACTATTTGCCGAGTTTTTACCTGGATTTATCTTAGTTTTGCCGTCACGGGGGATCAATGAGCACGGGAAGCCCAGTATTTAAATTAAGCCGTATTGCGGCACTTTCACTGGTAAGTTTTTGGCTGGCGGGTTGCGCCAATAACGGCAATAACACGCGTGCGCCGATTAGCAGCGTTGACGGTAATTCAGGCGATTCCGGTCTGGTCAGTACGCCACCGAGCCGGGGTGGGATGCTGGGCGGCGGTGCGCCGGTGATGTCGCGTAACGCGACCGTCAGCGAGACCCCGGTGCAGACGGCCAATGGCCGAATTGTCTACAATCGCAGTTATGGGAATATTCCCAAAGGCAGCTACAGTGGTGGCGCCACTTATCAGGTAAAACGCGGCGATACGCTGTTCTATATTGCCTGGATTACTGGCAATGATTTCCGCGATCTGGCGCAGCGCAACAATATTCCGGAGCCTTATAGCCTTAACGTTGGTCAGACACTACAGGTCGGCAACAGCGCTGGCGCACCGATTACCGGCGGCAATGCCATTACCGTCGCGGACGCGACCCAGGGCGGCGTACCAGCCACGCCGGGATCGACGCAAATTAAATCAGCAACGGTTGCACAACAACCTGTTATTACGTATTCTGAGGATTCTGGTAAGTCAACGGGAGGCAAAATGTTGCCTTCTGCGGGAACAACTGTTGCAACGACAACGGCCCCGGTTACCGCCCCGACAGTCAGTAGCACCACCTCAAGCGCCACTCCGGTTGGCAGCTGGCGTTGGCCGACTGACGGTAAGATAATCGATAACTTCTCCGCTTCTGAAGGCGGCAATAAAGGTATCGATATCGCGGGGTCACGTGGACAACCTGTGGTATCAACCGCCTCCGGGCGAGTGGTGTATGCAGGTAACGCGCTACGTGGCTACGGTAATTTGATTATCATCAAACATAATGATGATTACCTGAGCGCCTATGCGCACAACGACACAATGCTGGTCCGCGAGCAACAAGAAGTGAAAGTGGGCCAGAAGATTGCGACGATGGGCAGCACAGGTACCAGTTCAGTTAGATTGCATTTTGAAATTCGTTACAAGGGGAAATCCGTCAACCCGTTGCGATATTTACCGCAGCGATAAACCGGCAGAACCCTGATGGTTGGTGTTCTGCCCTGGGATCACGGGTAGGAGCCGCTTATGAGCCAGAATACGCTGAAAGTTAACGAGTTACACGAAGATGCGGAATTCGACGAGAACGGAGCTGAGATTTTTGACGAGAAGGCTCTTGTCGGAAACGAACCTGGTGATGACGACTTAGCTGAAGAAGAGTTGATGTCGCAGGGTGCGACGCAAAGAGTGCTGGATGCCACGCAGCTCTATCTGGGAGAGATCGGATATTCTCCGCTGTTAACGGCTGAGGAAGAAGTTTTCTTTGCTCGCCGCGCATTACGAGGCGACATTCCTTCACGTCGCCGCATGATCGAGAGTAACTTACGCCTGGTGGTAAAGATCGCCCGACGTTACAGCAATCGTGGTCTGGCGCTGCTGGACCTGATTGAAGAGGGTAATCTCGGCCTCATCCGTGCCGTAGAGAAGTTTGACCCGGAAAGAGGGTTCCGCTTCTCGACATACGCCACCTGGTGGATCCGTCAGACCATTGAACGGGCGATTATGAATCAAACCCGTACCATTCGTCTGCCAATTCACATCGTAAAAGAACTGAATGTTTATCTGCGTACAGCACGCGAACTTTCTCACAAACTGGATCATGAGCCGAGTGCGGAAGAGATTGCTGAACAGCTTGATAAACCTGTTGATGATGTCAGCCGTATGCTGCGTCTCAACGAACGCATTACCTCAGTCGATACCCCGTTAGGCGGGGATTCGGAAAAAGCGCTGCTGGATATTCTGGCCGACGAGAAAGACAACGGCCCGGAAGACACCACGCAAGATGATGATATGAAACAAAGTATCGTCAAATGGCTGTTCGAACTGAACGCCAAGCAGCGTGAAGTACTGGCGCGTCGCTTCGGCCTGCTGGGCTATGAAGCAGCCACGCTGGAAGATGTGGGTCATGAAATTGGTTTGACCCGCGAACGTGTGCGTCAGATTCAGGTTGAAGGCCTGCGCCGTCTGCGTGAAATTCTGCAGACTCAGGGGCTGAATATCGAAGCCCTGTTTCGCGAATAATGGCGTGAATCAGGTCTGACTGAGTAAAGGTTGATGCGAAAAGCGGTGGCTCTGGCCACCGCTTTTTTATTACCAGGATAATGCTGACTACCGCCAGTGGCGACGCTGGCAAAAAGCTGCGCCGCCTTATTGCTGCGGTATTTGCGCTTCCAGCGCATGACATAGCGCGTCATCGGCCGCCAGAATAAAATCACGCACTTGTTCGCGCAGTTGCTGTCCCAGTTTCTGGCGATCAGCATCGAGCATTGGCTTTTTGGCAGCGCGCGCCATGAGCGCCATCGCCGCAGCTTCAGACATGCAAAAGCCGGACGGAGCAATCGCCTGGCGGAAATTACAGGGATCGTCGATTTCAACCTGAAAGAGCCTGTTACCCGCCGCCCCCTGCGCTAAAGAAAAACTGACATTTCTGCCTTTAGCCCACCAGCAGTTGTAGTGATTTTCCCCCTGATTCTGCAGCACCGCCAGTGGACGTTGTGTATACAGTGCAGTCTCTGGCTCAATATCCATGCCCGTGGCTGAATCAATGATTTTAAAGATAATTCCCTCCTGATCGGTGAGTACCAGCAGGGCATTTTTCTGGCGGAATGCCGGTGTTTGTGCGAGTAAATTTGGCATCAGTTCAAAAGCGGGATGCGTCCAGGCGCCGGAACAGTGAATGTTGGTGACTAACCAACCCAGAGCGGGCTGATTGATGTTGAGCTGCTGTAACTTATTTTCAAATTCGCTGATTTCCTGTTTTATTTCCCTGCTCATCGCATAGGGTTTATGAGGACTGATGAGATATTTATCACCATAATAAATAAGCAGCGGCTGATGTTTTTCCACTTTACGAATGGTCATATAGGCGATGATGCCGTTCCCTGCTTTCAGGGCAATAAGGTTATTGCCTTCAGAGAGCTTCACTTTACCGTTCGCGTCCACTTCTGCCGTATTCACAAAGGCCATATCCCCTGTGCGGTGCTGGCCACCCACTACCGTTCTGGGCTGAGTGGCTCTTTTTTTTAGTCCTTCGCTTTTTCGTCTTGGCCGCCATTGAGAATGTTCGAAGGCATAAGCAGGAAAACTGCTATCGCCCGCCTGTGCCGCTGCCAGAAATTGCGGGTAGCCGGAATATCTGACGCCGGGATACAACTGAATCACTAAGCCAGCGTCAAGATCTCTCGCTGCTGCGACGCCAATGCCTAAGTCCGGATGTTCTTCATCGCACAGCAAGTAGTAATAATCCTGCTTTTTAACCAGGGCGCGTAATGTCCCTTGCTGGGCTGCCTGGACAAGTGCACGCATCTGTCGCGTGGCTTCGGCCTGGTAACGGCGATATTGCGCCGGGAAATGATGGAACCTCAGCGTCGCAGCATTTTGCTCCATGAGTAGTTCACGTAAAGGACCCTGCTCAAGCCCAAGGGTGATCCGCGTATCATCCGGTGAGATCAACACAGGGTAATCCCGGCCCCATTTTGCCTGATGCCACGGCCGGACTTCATCCTCATCAGGTTCCTGTTTAATCACCACTGACGAGGGCGTTTTCTTCTCCGGACACCATGTTGCCGCTTTTGCGATAATTTTTGGCCTGATTATCGTGGTCTGCAGCGTTGTGGCGCTGAAACCATAGTGCAGGGCAAGCTGGTACGGCGTTATGTTGAGCGCTTTGATTCTTTCCTGATATTGCAGCCAGAACAGCGCCGCTTTGGTCGCGTTGCCAGACATGCCATGTTCATATTCCGCATCGATTGCATCGAGCCATTTTGCAGCTTCAGGTGAGAGAGGATCACTGGCAGCCTTGCGGATTTTTTCCACTTCATTAATGCGGCGCATCAGCGTATTGGCCGCAAAGTTAACGCCGAGTTGTTCGGTGATAATGGCGGCAGTGGCAAGA
>JAAIGF010040240.1_pt1 | contig 40879 bp, 36 predicted proteins | sample 6487441 | NCBI WGS metagenome assembly JAAIGF01 (sample SAMN13974129, study PRJNA590717) | phyllosphere metagenome | biome: pepper field; feature: multiple bacterial spot infested pepper fields; material: pepper leaves; isolation source: leaves from pepper fields | host: Capsicum annuum ...
CGACGACCGCAGCTACATCGACCGCATCACCAACCTCCAGCGGATCCTTCCGCCCCTGCGCCAGCCCGAGCACGAATGAAGATCACCGACATCGAACTGGGCATGCTGCGCGTGCCGCTGAAAACACCGTTCAAGACCGCGTTGCGTACCGTGGACACGGTGGAGGACGTGGTGGTGCTGGTGCGCACCGACAGCGGCCACACCGGCTACGGCGAGGCACCCGCCACGGCCGTGATCACCGGTGACACCCACGGCTCGATCATCGAGGCAGTGCGCCACTTCATCCGCCCACGGCTGATCGGCCAGGACGTGGCCAACCTCAACCAGCTGTGCACGCTGGTGCAGACCTCGATGGAACGCAACACCAGTGCCAAGGCCGCGGTGGAGATCGCGCTCTACGATCTGTGGGCGCAGCTGCACGGTGCGCCGCTGTACCAGATGCTCGGTGGTGGCGACCCGGTGATCACCACCGACATCACCATCAGCGTGGACTACATCGACAAGATGGTGGCCGACTCGCTCTCGGCCATCGACCGTGGGTTCGAGTCGCTGAAGATCAAGGTCGGCAAGGACATCGGGCTGGACATCGAGCGGGTCAAGGCGATCCATGCCGCCGTGCAGGGCCGCGCCCTGCTGCGGCTGGACGCCAACCAGGGCTGGACCGCCAAGCAGGCCGTGCACGCGATGCAGGCGCTGGAACAGGCCGGGGTGGTGCTGGAGCTGCTGGAGCAGCCGGTCAAGGCAGCCGACATCGAGGGCCTGAAGTACGTGACCGACCGGGTCAACACCCCGGTGATGGCCGACGAGAGCGTATTCCATCCCAGCCAGGTGATGGAGCTGATCCGCCTGCGCGCGGCCGACATCATCAACATCAAACTGATGAAGACCGGCGGGCTCTCCAACGCCATCCGCATTGCCGACATCGCCGCCATCTACGGCGTACCGTGCATGATCGGCTGCATGATCGAGTCGAGCATCAGCGTGGCCGCCGCCGTGCACCTGGCGGTGGCCAAGAGCGATGTGATCACCAAGGTGGATCTGGACGGCCCCTCGCTGGGGCAGTTTGACCCGGTCAGCGGCGGTGTACGCTTCAACGAATCGGAGATCAGCATCAGCGATGCACCGGGGCTGGGCATCACCGAGGTGCGTGGACTGGAGATGCTGGCCTGAGCACCGCGCATCGCACCGCATCGCCGACAGCCTGCTGGAGGCCCGCATGTCACCGCTGCTGAAAATACGGACCGGACGCGGGCAGATGTCGGCCATCGAACGGCGCATTGCCGACTTCCTGCTCGACAACGCCCACCTGCTGCGCGACTACTCCTCGCAGCAGCTGGCCAACGCGTTGGGCATCAGCCAGTCCAGCGTGGTCAAGTTCAGCCAGAAGCTCGGCTTCAAGGGCTACCCGGACCTGAAGTATTCCATCGGCCAGGATGTGGCGCGTGCCGGCGCCCCGCCGGACGCTGCGCCGGTGCCGGCGCTGGATGGTGACCACTACGCGCAGCTGGCGCAGACCCTGCAGACCCTGCGCCGCGCGGCCGAGGCGGAAACCCGCGCGGCCAACCCGCAGGCCGAGGTGCAGCGCATCGTAACGATGCTCGATGCAGCCCCGCAGCTGTTCGTCTACGGGCTGGGCGACGATGGCGTGTACGCCCGCGAGTTCGCCATGCGGCTGTCGCTGCTGGGTCTGCTGGTGGTGCAGCATGCCGACCCGGTGCTGATGCTGGCCAACCTCTCGGCTGCACGCGCCGGCGATGTGATGCTGGTGTTCTCCGAGTTCGGCAAACTGCCGCAGCACTCGGTGCTGTCGCGGCAGTTCCAGCAGGCCGGTGGCCAGGTGGTGTCGATCACCCGGCATACCGCCAACCCACTGCGCGCACATGCCGATGCGTCGCTGGCCATCTGTGCCGATCCCCCTGCCCCGCACCTGGCCCAACTGCTGTACCGTTCTTCCCTGCAGTTCCTGCTCGACTTCGTGTTCGTGCTGCTCTGCGACGCCAACCCGGATCGCCAGCGTCAGCTGGCGGTGAACCTGGAACGCATCGAACAGCTGCTGGACACCTGACCGGAGTTCCCCTGATGACCGCGTTGTTGCGCCACGCCGCCCTGCTGTTTCTGATGCTGGCTGGCTCCGCCCATGCCGGGTTGCCGCTGGACGGCGCCACCCAGCTGGTGGTGGTGACCAGCAACGACTGGGACAGCACGCGCGGCGAGCTGCATGCCTACCAATTGCGGGACGGGCGCTGGCAGCCGGCGCGCGCGCCCTTCGACGTGGCGCTGGGCCGCAGTGGCAGTGCATGGGGGCTGGGCCTGCATCCGCAACAGAACGACGGGCCGAGCAAGCAGGAAGGCGACGGGCGCAGCCCGGCCGGCATCTTCGCACTGGGTACCGCGTTCGGCTATGCAGCGCAGGCCGACACCCGCATGCCCTGGCAACCGATGCAGGAAAGCAGCTACTGCATGGACGTGGTGGACTCGCCCTACTACAACCGCATCGTCGATGCGCGCGAGGTGGGCACCGGGGCGGTGGCCGGCTCGACCGAGCCGATGCGGCTGGACCTGCACGGCAACGGCGATGTGCGCTACCAGCAGGGGCTGGTGATCGCGCACAACCCACGCAACCTGCCCGGCCGCGGCAGCTGCATCTTCGCCCATCTCTGGCGCCAACCCGGTGAGGCCACCGCCGGCTGCACCGCGATGAATGCTGCCGACATGCAGGCGCTGCTGGCCTGGCTGCAGCCAGACGCGCAACCGCGCTTCGTGCTGCTGCCGCGCGCGCAGTACGCCCAGCTGCGCGCTGCCTGGCACCTGCCGGCGCTGCCGGAGCCGGCACGATGAGCACGCCTGCAGACGAGCCGCAGCTGCAGCGCGCGGTCAGCCGCTGGCAGATCGTCGGGCTGTCGATCAACGATGTGATCGGCAGCGGCATCTACCTGCTGCCTGCCGCGACGGTTGCCCTGCTGGGGCCCTTCAGCCTCTGGGGCGTGGTCGCCGCCGGCATCGTGGTGGCCCTGCTGGTGCTGTGCTACGCGCAGGCGGCCAGCTATTTCGACGAGCCCGGCGGCAGCTACCTGTACGCGCGCGAGGCCTTTGGCCGGTTTGCCGGCTTCCAGATCGGCTGGATGATCTGGCTGACCCGCATCAGTTCGGCGGCAGCGCTGAGCAATGCGCTGGCCGATGCGGTGGCGCGCTTCTGGCCGATGGCGGGCAGCGGCGCCGGGCGGCTTGCCGTGATCGTGCTGTCGCTGGGCTTTCTGACCGCGGTGAACATCGTCGGCGTGCGCTCGGCCGCACGCACCGGGGTGATCCTGGTGATCGGCAAGCTGGTGCCGCTGGTGCTGTTCGTGGCCATCGGCCTGTTCTACATCGACCCGCAGCTGGCCTTCGCCGGCCAGCGCCCGGACCCGCACGACCTGCAGCGCATGGGTGAAGCAGCGCTGTTGCTGCTGTATGCCTACGCTGGCTTCGAGAACATTCCAGCCGCCGCTGGCGAGTACCGCAACCCGCGCCGCGACATTCCGTTTGCGCTGATCACCATGATCGTCAGTGTCACCGTCATCTACGCGGCGGTGCAGCTGGTGGCCCAGGGCACGCTGGCCGGGCTGGCCAGCTCGGCCACGCCGCTGGCCGATGCGGCCGCCGGCTTTGGCGGCGAGGCGCTGGCGCTGATCCTCACCGTGGGCGCGACCATCTCCATTCTGGGTACCAACAGCAACACGATGATGATGGGCCCGCGCTTCCTGTTTGCTCTGGCGCGCGATGGTTACGGCCCGCAGCTGCTGGCGCGCGTGCATCCGCGCTTCCGTACGCCGGCTGCGGCGATCCTGTGCCAGGGCATCATCGCGCTGGCGCTGGCACTGACCGGCTCGTTCGTGCAGCTGGCGCTGCTGTCGATGACTACCCGCCTGTTCGCCTACATAGGTACCGCTGCGGCCGTGCTGGTGCTGGCGCGGCGCTTTGCCGACCGCCCCGGTGCGCTGAAGCTGCCTGGCGGGCCGCTGATTCCGGTGCTGGCGCTGCTGGTGTGCCTGGCGCTGTTTGCCAGCGCCAGCTGGCTGAACATCGGCGCAGCCGCACTGGCCTTCGTGGTCGGCGCGGTGATCTATCGGTTCCCGCGCAGCAGTTGAGGCCCGCCACCCTTCCGGTAGGTGACGACCGTTGGTCGTCACTGCATTGGGCTGCCGCGCTGCGCGCGGAGCCGACCGTGGGGTCGGCTCTACCGATGCTCACGACCGTGGGTCGTCACTGCGTTGGGGTGGCGCTGCGCGCGTAGCCGACCGTGGGGTCGGCTCTACCGATGCTTCTCCGGTAGGTGACGACCGTTGGTCGTCACTGCGTTTGGCTGGCGCGCTGCGCGCGGAGCCGACCGTGGGGTCGGCTCTACCGATGCCCCTCCGGTAGGTGACGACCGTTGGTCGTCACTGCGTTGGGGTGACGCGCTGCGCGCGGAGCCGACCGTGGGGTCGGCTCTACCGATGCCCCTGCGGTAGGTGACGACCGTTGGTCGTCACTGCGTAGCTCTACGCGGGGATCACGCGGTGGGGCCGTGGGGTTAACCACTGATACGCGACCCTCGAGACTCACCACGACCGAGGAGGTTCCATGAGCAACGACTACCAGATCCCCGGCCGCGTGCCGAACGATGGCGTGCCGCGTCAGGCTGTCTCCGATTACTGGCGTGACCGATACTCCAACGAGCCGTACTACGACAACAAGCTGTTCTTCGACGACTACGAGCCGGCTTACCAGATGGGTCACGCTACCCGCGCCGACCAGATCGCCCGCGCCTACGAGGAAGTGGAGCGTGAGCTGGAAACCCGCTGGGCCGCCGAGCGTGGCCAGAGCCGTCTGGAGTGGGAACAGGCCCGCCTGGCCGTCCGCCGTGGCTGGGAAGAAGCCCTGCTGCTGGATCCGCGCCTGGACAAGGGCACGCCCCGGGGCACCTGAGCTACGCCCGCCACGCCGCACGGGGCAGGACCTTCGGGCCACGCTCGTCACATGGGTCTGGTGTAAAAGAGGGTCTGGCCATCCGCATCCCCTCCTGGAGATCCCATGACCCGCAAGCTGCTGCTCACTCTGGCCATCGGCCTGACCCCTGCTCTGCTCACCACCACCGCCTGCAGCGCCTCCGGCCCGGATACCCCCGTGGCCGCAGGCGCTGCCAAGGCAGCGGAAGGCAAGACCACCACCCAGCCCGGCTGGACCTTTGACGCCACGGAAGTGGCCCGGTTCGACGAACCGTGGGCGATGACCTTCCTGCCCGACGGCAGCCTGCTGGTCACCGAAAAGCGTGGCCGCCTGCAGCACTACAACCTCGCCACCGGCGCCCGCCATGAGATCACCGGGGGGCCGAAGGTCGCCTACGGCGGTCAGGGCGGCATGGGCGATGTGCTGCTGCACCCCGATTTCGCCAACAACGGCTGGATGTACCTCAGCTACGCAGAGGAAGGCAGCAATGATACGCGCGGCGCTGCCGTGGCCCGCGCCAAGCTGGTGCTGGCCGATGATGGCAGTGGCCAACTGCAGGACATGCAGGTCATCTGGCGACAGGAGGCCAAGGTCAGCGGTCGCGGCCACTATGGCCACCGTCTCGCCTTCGGTCCGGATGGCAAGCTGTGGATCACTTCAAGTGAACGGCAGAAGTTCGATCCCGCCCAGGACATGGCCAGCAACCTGGGCAAGCTGATCCGCCTCAATGATGACGGCAGCGTGCCGGGCGACAACCCGTTCGCGCAGCAGGGCGGTGTGGCGGCACAGGTGTGGTCGTTGGGTCACCGCAACGCGCTGGGCATCGCCTTCGATGCGCAGGGACGTCTGTGGGTGCACGAGATGGGCCCGGCCGGTGGCGACGAACTGAACCTGATCGAGCGCGGCGCCAACTACGGCTACCCGATCGTCTCCAATGGCGACCATTACGATGGCCGCAAGATTCCCGACCACAGTACCCGCCCCGAGTTCAACGCGCCGAAGATCACCTGGAATCCGGTGATTTCGCCGGCAGGCTTCCTGATCTACAACGGCAGCCTGTTCCCGCAGTGGCAGGGCAGCGGCTTCATCGGCGGGCTCTCTTCGCAGGCGCTGGTGCGGGTGGCGTTCGACGGTGAGAACGCGCGCGAGGCCGAGCGCTTCGACATGGGCGCGCGCATCCGTGAAGTCGAGCAGGGCCCGGATGGCGCAGTGTGGGTGCTTGAAGATGGCAAGAATGCCAAGCTGCTCAAGCTGACCCCGAAGGGCTGAGATCTGCAGGCCCGACCCCGGTCGGGCCTGATGCAGCACACGCGCCGGGCAGCGCCCGGCGCGCCATGCGGCTTACGGCTGCAGCGTGATCACCTTGACGTCGACCTGGGTGCAGGCGCTGTCCTTGCAGGTGCCGTTGATCCACACCTGGCCACTGCCGATCATCACGCCCTGCGAGTTGACGAACACCTTGTCGAAGTCCTGCGCAGCGAGCGTCTTCTTCAGCGCGGGGGTCAGCAGGCGGTCGTAGTTGTTCTGGAACTGGCCGGGACCCTCGATCTTCTCACCCGGGCCAACGTTGAGCGGGAAACGCAGATATTCCACCACCTGCATGCGGTCGTTGTCGGCCACTGCCTTGCGGAAGCCATTGAACACCTGCTCGTACTGCGCGGCGTCGCCCAGCAGTGCTTCGATGCGCGCACGTGCGCCGCCTTCGTTGTCGGTCTCGCTGTCGGTCTCGCTGGTGGACGGCAGGGTGGCGGCGGTGGGCTCGTTCGGCGACGGCACGTCGGTGGCCGGACGCGTCGGTGCCTGCGCCTGCGGGGCGGCCGCCGGATCAGTCGCGGTGGTGCTGGGGCTGGTGGCCGCCGCCGTAGCGGTGCTGGCCGGTGCCTGATCGTCGGTCGGCTTGCTGCAGGCCGACAGCGCCAGCGGCAGGGCCAGCAGCAACAGGGAAGAGGAAATACGCATGCGCAGGCTCCGAAAGGGACAATAGCCGCAGCCTACGGCAGCACCTGTGATCGGTCCCTATACGGCGAGGCCCGCGTCCTGCGACGCGGGCCTTGCCGGGCGTTGCGGCAGCCTTCGGGCAAGCCGAAGGCGTCAGCCTCAGCCGGCCAGAAGCTCGAACTGCACCGGCTCACCTGCAATGGCCGAGGCACAAACCCACACATCGAACAGGCCGGGCTCGGCGCGCAGCTGGCCGTCACGGCCGGTGAAGGCAAGCTGACTGCGGTCGAGGGTGAACTGCACCTCGGCCGATTCACCCGGCTGCAGCAGCACCTTGCGGAACGCCTTGAGCTCACGCACCGGACGCACGCGGCTGGCGACGCGGTCATGGATGTACAGCTGCGCCACTTCCTCACCGGCCACGCTGCCGGTGTTGGTCAGCGTGGTGGTGATGACCAGGGTGTCATCCCAGCCCAGGCGCGCGGTGCTCAGCGCGGGCACGCCGTAGGTAAAGCTGGTGTAGCCGATGCCGTGGCCGAACGCATACAGCGGCTCGTTGGGAATCTCGCGCCAGCGGGCCTTGAACTCGGACATGGTCGGCAGCTCGGGGCGACCGGTGCGCGGGTGGTTGTAGAAATAGGGCTGCTGGCCGGAGACCTGCGGGAAGCTCACCGGCAGGCGGCCGGAGGGGCTGTACGCACCGAACAGCACATCGGCCACGGCGTGACCGGTCTGCGTGCCCAGGTACCAGGTGACCGCAACGGCCTGAGCATTGCGCACGGCGCCGTGCAGGGCCAGCGCACGGCCGTTGCGCAGCAGTACCACCAGCGGCTTGCCGGTCATCGCCACCGCTTCGGCCAGCGCCTGCTGTGCCGGCGGCAGGGTGATCTCCACGCGCGACTGCGCTTCACCGCTGTACCGCTGCGGCTCGCCCAGTGCCAGCACCACCACATCGGCACGCAGCGCGGCCGCCACGGCCGCTTCGATGCCACCGTCGACGGGGGCTTCCAGCGCGCAGCCGGGCACGATTTCCAGATCGTCCGCGCTGTCCATCGCCGCGCGCACGCCGGTTTCCAGGTCTACGTAGCGGTCCTTGTCGCCGAACAGCGTCCAGCAGCCTTCGATGTTTTCGCGGTCCTGCACGAACGGCCCGATCAGCGCGACCTTCTGCCCCTGGCGGCGTAGCGGCAGCACCGACTGCTCGTTCTTCAGCAGCACGATGGAGCGACGCGCGGCATCGCGCGCGAGCGCGTCGTGCGCTTCGATATGCGAGGTGTCCGCTTCACGCTGCGGGTCCAGTGAGCGGTACGGATCGTCGAACAGGCCGACCGCTTCCTTCAGCCACAGCATGCGACGCACGCCCTCGTCGAGCACCGACATCGGCACCTCGCCGCTCTCCACCAGCCCCGGCAGATGTTCGGCGTAGAAGCCGCTCTGCATGCTCAGGTCCAGCCCGGCAGTGAACGCCTTGGCGGTGGCGTCGCGGTCATCGGCCGCGTAGCCGTGGGCCACCAGCTCCATGTCGGCGGTGTAGTCGGAGATCACCACGCCGGGGAAGCTCCACTCGCCGCGCAGGATGTCGGTGAGCAGTTCGGCGTTGGCGCTGGCCGGCACACCATTGATGTCATTGAACGAGGACATCACGGTGATGGCACCGGCGTCGAAGGCCGCCTTGAATGGCGGCAGGTGCACATCGCGCAGGGTCTGCGGCGAGATGTCGACCATGTTGTATTCCATGCCCGCCAGCACCGCGCCGTAGGCCGCGAAATGCTTCGGGGTGGCCAGCAGCGAATCACCGGCGCGCAGGTCGTCGCCCTGGAAGCCGCGCACGCGCGCAGCGGCAAACGCGCAGCCCAGCACCACGTCTTCGCCGGCGCCCTCGGCGCCACGGCCCCAGCGCTGGTCACGGGCGATGTCCACAGCCGGGGCGTAAGTCCAGTGCAGGCCGGCGGCAGTGGCTTCGACGGCGGTGGCGCGCGCGGTGCGCTCGGCCAGGTCCGGCTCGAAGCTGGCGGCTTCGCCCAGCGGAATCGGGAAAACCGTGCGCATGCCGTGGATGACGTCGGCCGCCAGGATCACCGGAATGCCCAGACGGCTTTCTTCCAGCGCGACCTTCTGGATCTGGCGACCCAGCTCGGCGCCCACTCCGTTGAACAGCGAGCCGACCTTGCCTTCGCGCACCTGCTGCAGCACCTGGTCGGCGTTGCGCACGTTGTTTTCCGGGTTCACGTCGGGCGCAAACGGGCGGACCATGTCGGCAAAGACGCCCAGCTGGCCGACTTTTTCCTCGACGGTCATCTGGGCAATGAGGTTTTCGATGCGTTCGGAGGCCACCAGCTGTCCTTATGAAAACGTTTACAAGCCCGGCATTGTAGAGGTACCGGGCACAAAAGTGCGCAACTTCGTCGTTCATGTTGAAGGCGTGGGCGCCCTTGGGCACCCCTGCCCTGTGCAAGCTTACCGTCTTGGGGCAACCGTGGTCGTGCGCGACACGTAGTGGCGGGCCCCACCGGTAGGTGACGACCGTTGGTCGTCACGGCTGCTGCCTGCCGCGCTGCGCGCGGGAGCCGACCGTGGGGTCGGCTCTACGGCTGCCGGCGCTCGCGGGCGTCCATCAGCATGGCGTCGCTGGAGGCCTGGAACACGCGCAGGCCGAACAGCGGCATGATCGCCAGCAGGTGGTCGAAGATGTCCGACTGCACCCCTTCGTACACCGCCCACGCGGTGCTGCGGGTGAAGCAGTAGATCTCCAGCGGCAGGCCTTCGGTGGTGGGCTCGAGCTGGCGCACCATCAGGGTCATGTCGGTGTTGATCCCCGGGTGGCTGCCCAGGTAGCGCTCGATGTAGGCGCGGAAGGTACCCAGGTTGGTCACGCGGCGGCTGTTGACCTCGGCCAGCCCCTGCTCGCGCAGCCTGGCATTCCACTGCGCCAGCTCGTCATCCTTGCCGCGCAGGTACTCGTCCAGCAGCGAGAACTGGCCCAGCGCGGCGCGCGAGGTCTCATCCAGAAAGGCCACGCTGTGCTGGTCCAGATACAGCGCGCGCTTGATGCGGCGGCCGCCGGACTCCTGCATGCCGCGCCAGTTCTTGAACGACTCGGTGACCAGCTTCTTGGTCGGAATGGTGGTGATGGTCTTGTCCCAGTTCTGCACGGTGATGGTGTGCAGGGCGATGTCGATGACATCGCCGTCGGCGTTCTGGCTGGGCATCTCGATCCAGTCACCCAGCCGCACGCGGCCGTCGCCGCTGATCTGCACGCTGGCCACCAGCGACAGGATGGTGTCCTGGAAGATCAGCATCAGCACCGCGGTGGCCGCGCCCAGACCGGTGACCAGCGGCCCGACGTGCACGCCCAGCAGCTTGGCCACGATGACCAGACCGGCGGCGAAGAAGATGAGGATCTTGGCCACCTGCAGGTAGCCCTTGATCGGCTTGTTGCGTGCGTCCGGGCGGCGGTCGTAGATGGCGTTGGCTGCGTCGAGCGCGTGCGAGAAGGCCAGGGCCAGGGTCAGCACAGCCCAGGCAACGCACAGGTTGACGATCAGCGTGGTCAACGCCACCGGCAGGTCAGGCACCATCACGATGCCCCAGGCGATGACCTGGCTGGGCACCACATTGGACAGGCGCGAGATCACCCGCATCACGTGACTGCCCGGGCCCGAATCGGCCCCGGGCAGACGGCTGAGCAGGCGCCGCAGGCCGCGCACCAGCACCCGCTTGGTCACCCAGTTGGCCAGCGCAGCGGCCAGCACCAGCGCGGCAAGCATGAGGGCGGTATAGGCGCCGGGCCACGGCTGCAGCGTGGCTTCCAGATTGTCGAGCATCTGCACGGTGTGGGCAGGGTTGATCATCGTGGGTACCTCTTCTTGCCGGGCAGAACCCCGGCAGTGCGTGTGGATTGCCAGGCACGGCCCGGCGTTGCGATGGATGGCCGGGCATGTGCCGGCACCGGGGCATGCATGCCCCGCTTGGGATCAGGCGCGTTCGCGCTCAATGATCACGCCGACGGCGCGTGCGCCACGCACGGCGCCGGGCTTACTCAGCTTCAGCCGCAGCCAGCGCACGTTGAACTCGTCCAGCACGATCTGCGCACAGCGCTCGGCCAGGGTTTCGACCAGGCCGAAATCCGACTCGCGCACGAACGCCTCCAGCCGCTTGCTGACGGCCTTGTAATTGAGGGTATCGGCGATATCGTCGCTGGCCGCGGGCGGACGGTTGTCAAAGCCCATCTCCAGATCGAACACCAGCGTCTGGCGGATGCGCCGCTCCCAGTCATAGATACCGATCAGGGCGTCGATCTCCAGCCCTTCAATGAACACCTTGTCCATATAGCCTGCCAATTGAATCAGGCGATCATGGTAACGGCAGCGTCGTGACGCTGCCCGCAATGCGGTCAGGCGCGCACGGCAACCGATGGCACACCCACGGCGCAGATTGCAGGGTCCGCCCCCCTGCGCTGACGCCCTCGTCGTTTATTGACCGGCAACGTTGACACCAGCGCCGCGTGGCAGATGCGACACATCAGGCTGCAGCAACCAACACGCGGTCATACCACCGGCAGGGTCGCCATGTCCCAGCGCGGGGTGACCTGCACGCTGGCCGGGCTGTGCTGGCCGGCCTGCAGGCGCAGGGCGCCGGCGAAGGCGATCATCGCGCCGTTGTCGGTGCACAGCGCCGGGCGCGGGAAGCAGGCGCGGCCACCGCGCCGCTGCGCCATCTGCTGCAGCTTGGCGCGCAGGCGCTTGTTGGCGCCCACACCGCCGGCCACCACGATGACATCGGTATCGGCCGCATCCAGCGCGCGTTCGCACTTGATCGCCAGGGTGTCGACCACCGCGTCCTCGAAGCCACGGGCGATGTCGGCGCGGGTCTGCACGCTCTGGTCGCTGTCGCGCCAGGCCAGCAGCACCTGGGTCTTGAGCCCGGAGAAACTGAAATCCAGCCCGGGCCGGTCGGTCATCGGCCGAGCGAACCGGTAGGCGCCGGGTGTGCCCTGCTCGGCCAGCGCGGCCAGCTGCGGCCCGCCCGGGTACGGCAGGCCCATCAGCTTGGCGGTTTTGTCGAAGGCTTCGCCGGCGGCATCATCGAGCGTTTCGCCCAGCAGCCGGTACTGGCCGATGGCGTCCACCGCCACCAGCTGGGTATGCCCGCCGGACACCAGCAGCGCCACGAACGGCGCCTGCGGCGGGTCGTCCTCCATCAGCGGTGCGAGCAGGTGGCCTTCCATGTGATGCACGCCCACAGCCGGTACCTCCAGCGCCCAGGCCAACGCGCGGGCCACCCCCGCGCCGACCAGCAACGCCCCCACCAGGCCGGGACCGGCGGTGTAGGCAACGCCATCAATGTCGGCAATGGACAGGTCGGCTTCGGCCAGGGTCTGGCGGATCAGCGGCAGCAGCTTGCGCACGTGGTCACGGCTGGCCAGCTCCGGCACCACCCCGCCGTACTCGGCGTGCAGGGCGATCTGGCTGTACACCGCATGGGCGCGCAGGGCGGCGATGCCGGACTGGTCGGTGTCATACACCGCCACTCCAGTCTCATCGCAGGATGATTCGATACCAAGAACTCGCATATGGAGTATTATGCGCCCCCTGCCTGCCCCGTTGGGGCCTGGCAGATCCCGATCGCGCAACGTCACTTCCCCATTCAGGTGAAGCGGCTTGCAGTTTGTCAATCTGCCGCTATAATGTGCGGCTCGCCGGGCGTGACCCGGTCTTACTGTGTCCCGGAGATTTCATGCCCAGCGTCAAAGTCCGCGAGAACGAGCCCTTCGAGTTTGCTCTTCGCCGCTTCAAGCGCACTTGCGAAAAGGCCGGCGTGCTGGCCGAGACCCGCAAGCGCGAGTTCTACGAAAAGCCGACCCAGGAGCGCAAGCGCAAGGCTGCTGCTGCCGTGAAGCGTCAGCTGCGCCGTTCGTCGCGCGACGTCACCAAGCGTCAGCGCCTGTACTGATCGGACGCACTCATGGCGATGGGCCCCGGTCCGTCGCTTTGGGATGAAAGCCGGCACGCGCAAGCGTCGCCGGCTTTTTGCGTTCCCGCACACGCGATCGCCCTCCCTGCCCCCCCTTTCCCGTTCCCATCGACACACGAGGTGTCCCATGAGCATGAAACAGCAGCTCACCGAAGACATGAAGGCCGCCATGAAGGCTGGCGAGAAGCACAAGCTGGGCGTCATCCGCCTGATCAACGCCGCCATCAAGCAGAAGGAAGTGGATGAGCGCATCGAACTGGATGACACCGCCGTCATCGCCGTGCTCGACAAGATGGTCAAGCAGCGCAAGGACTCGGTGAGCCAGTACGAAGCCGCTCAGCGCGAAGACCTGGCGGAGATCGAGCGCGCCGAGATCGTGGTGATCGAAGCCTACCTGCCGGCCAAGATGGGCGAAGCCGAGATCATCGCTGCCATCCAGGCATCGATTGCCGAGACCGGCGCTGCCGGCCCGGCCGATATCGGCAAGCTGATGGGCTCGCTGAAGCCGAAGCTGGCGGGCCAGGCCGACATGGGCCTGGTGTCCCGGCTGGTCAAGCAGCAGCTCGCAGGCTGACGCTTATGGCCGGGTCGGCAGGCAGGTGCCTGCCCGTCCGGCCACCGCTGCCGCCTCGCTTCGGACGGTGGCAGTGCATCGCTTCACCCGCTCTTCGGTGGACGGCTGCTACAACCGCCCCATGGTTGATTCTTCCCCCGCCCCCGACAGCCGCGCCGGCAACGGCCTTCCCGCCCATCTGCAGAAGTACGCCGAGCGCCTGCAGCGCAGCTTCCCTGCCGCGGTGGTCAAACGCTTCATCGAAGTGGATGTGCTGACCCAGGCCGCGTCCGTGTCCTTCTACGCGCTGCTTTCGATGGCGCCGCTGCTGGTGCTGCTGCTGTGGCTGACCGCTTCGCTGTACCCGCCCGCGCAGCAGGCGCTGGTGGGGCAGATCGCCGCCGCCGCCGGCAGCAGTGCCGCCACCGTGGCGGAGACCGTGCTGCAGAACGCCGACAACCAGCCCGATGTCGGCTCGCTGGCCGGCCTGTGGAGCACCCTGCTGCTGTTCGTCGGCGCCACCGCGGTGTTCGCCCAGCTGCAGAACGCACTGAACCTGATCTTCCGCACCAGCGGCGAGCGTCTGGAAGGCCTCAAGGCCTGGTTGCGCAAGCGCGTGTTCTCCTTCGGCGTGGTGCTGGCGCTGGGTTTCCTGCTGATCCTCTCGATGACCGCCACCACCATGCTGCAGGTGGCCTTCGCCCAGCTGCCCTCGGTGCTGCCGGCCATCGGCTACCTCACCACGCTGCTGCTGTACGCGGTGGGCTTCGCCTTCATGTACCACTATCTGCCCGACCGGCGGGTGGAATGGCGCCAGGCGTTCATCGGCGGGGTGATCACCTCGGCGCTGTTCGCGCTGGGCCGGTATGGCATCGGCGTGTATATCGCCACCGTCGCCCCCGGCAGCGCGTATGGGTCGATGGGCGCGCTGGTGATCTCGCTGGTGTGGATCTACTACGCCACCGTGGTGTTTTTCGTCGGCGCGGTGATGACCTCGGTGATCGACGAGCGGCTGCGCGCACGCGGGCATCTGGCAGCGGCCGGCATCGCACCGCCCACGCCCGGCAACGAAGTCGCCAAGGGGTAAACTAGCGGCCATTGCCCTTACCCCCGCGCGGCCCGAGCCGCGCCTGCCGTCTGCCCATGGCCCGCATTCCCGACGCTTTCATCGACGACCTGCTTGCCCGCTCCGACATCGTCGAAGTGGTCGGCAGCCGGGTGCCGCTCAAGCGCCAGGGCAAGGAATACGCCGCCCGCTGCCCGTTCCATGACGAGCGCTCGGCCTCGTTTACCGTGTCGCCGACCAAGCAGTTCTACCACTGCTTCGGCTGCGGTGCGCACGGCACCGCGATCAGCTTCCTGATGAACTACGACCGCCTCGAGTTTCTCGACGCGGTGGACGAGCTGGCCAAGCGCGCCGGCATGGAAGTGCCACGCAGCGAGAATCCGCGCAGCGCCCAGCAGCAGGATGACAGCCGCGAGCTGTACGCCGCGCTGGATGCCGCCTCGACGTTCTTCCAGAAGAACCTGGAAGGCAGCGAGAAGGCGCGCCGCTATCTGGACGGGCGCGGCGTGGACGAAGCCAACCGCGCGCGCTTCCACATCGGCTATGCGCCTGACGGCTACAGCGGTCTGCGCGACGCGCTGGGCAAGGACGAGCGGCGGATGAAGCTGCTCGACCGCGCCGGGCTGTTTTCCAGGAACGACCGTGGCCATGTCTACGACAAGTTCCGCGACCGGGTGATGTTTCCGATCTTCGACCGCCGCGGCCGGGTGATCGCCTTCGGCGGCCGCGTGTTCGAGAAGGACGACGGCCCCAAGTACCTCAACTCGCCGGAAACCGCGCTTTTCCACAAGGGCCGCGAGCTGTACGGCCTGTGGCAGGTGCGCCAGGCCAACCAGAAGATCGAGCGGCTGATCGTGGTTGAAGGCTACATGGACGTGGTCTCGCTGTTCCAGTTCGGGGTCACCCAGGCGGTGGCCACGCTGGGGACAGCCACCACGCCCGACCACGCCGAGCTGCTGTTCCGCAACGCGCCGGATGTGTTCTTCTGCTTCGACGGCGACGCTGCGGGCCGCCGTGCCGGCTGGAAGGCGCTGGAGTCGGTGCTGCCGCGGATGAAGGATGGCCGCCAGGCGTTCTTCCTGTTCCTGCCCGACGGTGAAGACCCGGACACCATCGTGCGCAAGGAGGGCGCAGAGGCGTTCGATGCCCGTCTCAAGCAGGCCACGCCGCTGTCGCAGTTCTTCTTTGACGAGCTCACCCGCGAGATCAACCTGACCACGCTGGACGGCCGCGCACGGCTGGCCGAGCGTGCCAGGCCGATGCTCGCGCAGATTCCCGACGGCGCCTTCGGCGACCTGATGAAGCAGCAGCTGGGCCAGCTGACCGGACTCGGCGGCGGTACCTCGGCCCAGCCAGCCATGGCACCGCGCCTGCCGCCGCGGCCCCCGGTGGCCCCCATCACCAAGCGCAGCCTGGTGCGTGCGGCCATCGCGATCCTGCTGCAGCAGCCTTCACTGGCGATCAGCCTGGGCGGGCGCCACCATTTCCAGGGCCTGCGCCTGCCCGGCGTGGAGCTGCTGCTGGAACTGCTGACGCTGATCGAGCAGCGCCCGGACATCAGCACCGGCGCGCTGCTGCAGCATTTCGAAGGCCGCGAGGAACAAAGTGCGCTGCACACCCTGGCCGCACAGACGCTGCCTGGCGATGAGGCGATGTGGACCCTGGAACTGCATGACGCGGTGACCCAGCTGGAAAAACAGCTGCTGCAGCAACGTCTGGAAGAGCTCACCGCAAAGCAGCGCCAGCAGGGTCTGGACGATACTGACCGCTACGAACTGCGCGAGCTGCTCAAGGCGCGCGCCACGGTACGACGCTAGCGATGGTCCGCCGCGCAGCGCCCCACCGCTCCCCTTTTCCTGACCATGGAGCCTGCCCACCATGACCCGCTGGTGGTCGCGCCTGCGACCGGACAATTTCACCCTGGCCCTGCTGGGCACGGTTCTGCTGGCCTCGCTGCTGCCGATGCAGGGCGCCGCTGCGATGGTGCTGGACGATGTGACCAACGTAGCCATTGCGGCGCTGTTCTTCCTGCACGGTGCACGGCTGTCACGCGAGTCCATCGTCGCCGGCATGCTGCACTGGCGCCTGCACCTGGTGATCCTCGGCTGCACGTTCGTGATGTTCCCGCTGCTGGGGCTGCTGTTCAAGCCGCTCTCCGGGTGGCTGCTGACGCCTGAGCTGTACCTGGGCGTGCTGTTCCTGAGCACCCTGCCCTCAACCGTGCAGTCCTCGATCGCCTTCACCTCGATGGCCCGCGGCAACGTGCCTGCGGCCGTGTGCAGCGCCTCGCTGTCGAGCATCCTCGGCGTGTTCCTGACACCGCTGCTGATGACCCTGCTGGCCGGCACCTCCGGCGGCGTCCACAACCCCTTGGGCGCCATCGGCGGCATCATGCTGCAACTGCTGGTGCCCTTCGTGGCCGGCCACCTGCTGCGTCCGTGGATCGCCGGCTGGGTGGAACGCCAGCGCGGCCTGCTGCGCTACACCGACCAGGCCACCATCCTGCTGGTGGTGTACTCGGCCTTCGGCGAGGCCGTGAGCGAAGGCCTGTGGTCGAAGACCCCGCTGCTTTCGCTGGTGGCCGTAGGCGTGGTGGCCGCGGCGCTGCTCGGCATCGCCATGCCGCTGATCACCCTGATCGCGCGCCGCCTGCGTTTTTCGCGCGAGGACGAAATCGCCATCGTGTTCTGCGGCTCGAAGAAGAGTCTGGCCACCGGCATCCCGATTGCCAAGGTGCTGTTTGCCGGCGGCACGCTCGGCGCCATCGTGCTGCCGGTGATGGTGTTCCACCAGATCCAGCTGATCGTCTGCGGCGTCATCGCCCAGCGCTACGCCCGCGACCCGCGCTGACCGACACGCATGCCACGGTGACGACCACCGGTCGTCACCGTGGCATTGTCCCGCGCTACATGATGGTCGCCGCGATGGCCTGCAGCACTCGCGCCATGTGATGCACATCGTGCCGGCGATCACCTACTGCCACCAGTTCGTATGTCTTCGCGCCACGGTCCCACTGCAGCTGCACCCGGCTGTTGCCCTGTGGATCGGCCGACAGCTGCAGGAAGGCCGGCTGTCCAGCCACTGCGGTGTTGTCGGCCTCCGCGAACCGTTTACGGGACGAACCGGTGGCTGAGCGGTGCACTTCATTGAACGCAACAATCCCAGCGTCCGCAAGCTGGAAGTAGCGGGTCAGACCACCGGACCTCGGGCCGTCACGGTCGCCACTGGGCGCCATGCCGAGCAACCGCGCAGTGGCCAGCAGGGTGTGCCGCAGTTCGGCAGGCGGCGCAGGCAGCCGCTGCCTCAGCGCGCGCCCGGAATGCACGGTCCGTGGTATCTGGTCCAGCAGCATGGCCTGGGTGGCGATGCTGCCCGCGGGCACAGCCACCACACCGCGCGCGGCCCGCTCGAAGCGGGCCTTGAGTTCGGCCTTGACCTCTTCTGGCGCGTCAAGCGAATCAACCGTGATCAACTCGTCTGATGGCGCCGGATCCGCTTCTTCTTTCAGTAACGCAATCGGGCGTCCTTCCCGCGCCGCCTGCATGGTTTTCTCGGTCAACCAACGCCCCACAGCATCGCTCCTTTCCGCAGCGGGTACCGCGAAAGTGGCGGTACCGAACAACGCAAGAAGAATTCCGGTCTGGGTTGTCATCATGTCACCACTCCCCAAGGCTGCAATCGACCGCTACTGTGTTTGTTGTGACCACATACCTGCCCACGATCCACGTGTGATAGCCGTGCACCGTCATGCGCTCCGGGTCAGACTGATCGCCCGCACGGAAACGCCACGAGAACCCTCCGTTGTTAGGTGCTCCGATAACGTGCTTCGGATCGATGTTGCCCAGTGGTACATGCCGGCTCGCTGCTGAACCTTGAAAGATGTTCATGTACGGGCGATCGTATGTGATTGACTCATTTACGAAGCCGAGACAGTTTGCGCGGCTGAGTGGCTTGATCTCTGCAAACGCAATTATCGGAACCACGGAGAAGGTCACGAGCAGGTGAGCGATTGAGCGAGAGCAGGTGCTCGTCATTTTCAAAGATCCGGGTAACGCAGCATATGCTGCAGATCCTTTGTAGCGCGCTCCACAAGCCGTGCCATTCAGAACACATCGCGCCTACATGTGGGGATCTGCACTCTGCAGTGCGTCGTTAGTCGCTCAATACGGAAGCGGCTGCTCGGCGGGATAGTCTGTGCATGACGCACGTTTTCTCATTCAAGCATCTGCGGATTGCGTCAAGAGCGGGAGCCACTACCGGAGCTGTGCCCGCCTGTTCCTGGACCAGTTGATCGCCCAGCGTTGCGTCCGAGACACGCGCTGACCGACACGCGTGCCACGGTGACGACCGCCAGTCGTCACCGTGGCGTTTTTCCGCGCTACATGATGGTCGCCGCGATGGCCTGCAGCACTCGCGCCATGGGATGCACATCGTGCCGGCGATCACCTACTGCCACCAGTTCGTATGTCTGTCTTCTCGGTCAACCAGCGTCCTGCCGCATCGACATGCTCGGCGGAAGCTGCGGCTGCACTGGATGACATCACCAGTGGGCCCAGCAGTGCAGTCAGGCTCTTCGGGCTCATCTGTGACACAGCCTCAATCCCGGACAGCCGACGCGATGTTGCGTATCAGCCTTATGTACTGTTCCAGATGCTCAGCATGATCGCTCATGATGGTCAGCCCGTAAGATTTCACTTCGTTGATCCACGACAGCTCGATGCGCGCCCGCCCGTCAGAACCGCGCGTCACGCTCAGCATCGCCGGCGTGCCGTTGACCTCGGCATTGACTGCCTCCCGGAACGTTTCGATCAGCGTCCCTGGCGCGCGATAGTCCTCCTCGTGGAATTCGACAACGCCGACATCCGGCAATCGAAAGTATCTGGAAGCCCCGGTGGCGCCCTCGCTTCCGCGCGCGCCCGCCTCCTTTGTGGCAGCAAGTCTTGCCGCGCCCAGCACGGTCCGCGACAGGTCGCTCAGTGGCAGGCTCAATCGGCGTTGAAGAAGCTTGGGGTCATCAGTAGACGCGCCCAGCTCACGCAATACGGTGCTTTCGGCTGGTAGAACGCCGGCATCGACCTCAAGTATCTGATTTTGCCGTCTTTTGATGCTCTCAAGAATGTAAGTTCTGATGTTCTCAGGTGCTTGCAGATCGTCGACTGACAGGATCCGATGCATTCCATCCGGAAGGCGTTGACCTGATGCGAGTAGGCTCATCTTCCTCTCACCATCGCGCTCTGCTCTTTCGTCGATCCAAGCCTGCAATGCGATTGCAGATGCCTCAGCAGGTTGAGATGCTGCTTTCTCGATTGCGAACGAGGAAATTGGCAGCAAAGAAGCGAGGGCGACGATGGGCCGGATGGGATTCTTCATTTTGGTCACCACTCGACGAGATTGCAGTCGGTTGCTGTAGTTGATCGACTGCCAAGTTGACCAACAGGATTGCCTGCGGCGTCGAGCTCGACCCAGGTGTGCTCACCGAAGACGGTTATTCGTTCGCTGTCTGAACCATCGCCCGCGTAGAAACGCCAATCGCGTTGACGATTGTTCGGTGCAGCCAGCACGTGCTTGGGGAAGACATTTCCCTGTGGAACGTGCCGGCTATATGCCGTGCCTATGAAGCGGTTGAGATTTGGACGGTCATAGGTCACGGACTCGTTGACGAAGCCGAGGCAATTGGCCCGACTGAGTGAACCTATACGTGCGTCCGCTGCTTGGGTGACAAGAGCAAGACCAATGACGGCGCTCAGCGCGAGCGCTCCCGGGAATTGCGGCATGGCAGGTTTTCGGTCTACGTGCGATGTGCACGCAGATACGCTATCGCCCCGTGTCCGGCAGGTGTATCAGAAAATGCCAACCCCGCAGTAGATCTTGCCTTTTGAGCTGCAGTGGGATGACTTGCCCGACTATCGCTTGAGCAGCATGGCGCCAGCAGTACCCGCGCCATGGTCCATGTTTGCGCAAAGCCGGGCTCTGCCCAGATGCTCTTCAGCCACTTGATCGCGCAAGGCCGCGCTGCACGCGCGCCGGGCAGAGCCCGGCGCTACGGGCGCTGCGCTCAGACGTACGGCAGAATCCAGTGGTCCACCAGCAGGAAGGCGAACAGGGCCATCAGGTAGACCACGGAGTAACCGAACATCTTCATCGAGAACAGTTCGTCCGGCGGGTTCTGCATGCGCCATGCGTACCAGAGGAACACGGCATTGAGCACCAGTGCGCCGCCGAGATAGAACGGGCCGCTCATGCCCACCACGTACGGCACCACACACACCAGCGCCAGCACCACGCTGTAGGCCAGGATCTGTCGACGGGTATGTACCACGCCGTGGGTCACCGGCAGCATCGGCACCTTGGCCTTGGCATAGTCCTCGCGGCGGAAGATCGCCAGTGCCCAGAAGTGCGGCGGGGTCCAGATGAAGATGATCAGGACCAGCAGTCCCGAGTACGCCCAGTCGGCGGGGGTCTGCATGCCGGTGACCGCGGCCCAGCCCAGCATCGGCGGCATCGCGCCGGCCAGCCCGCCGATCACGATGTTCTGCGAGGTGGCCCGCTTGAGGTACACCGTGTAGATGACGGCGTAGCCGATCAGCGAGGCGAAGGTCAGCACCGCCGTGATCAGGTTGACCCACACCACCAGCAGGGTCATGGACAGCGCGATCAGCACGCCGGCAAACACCAGCACCTGCCACGGTTTGACCTTGCCCACCACCAGCGGACGCCAGGAGGTGCGTGCCATCTGCGCGTCGATGCGCGCATCCAGCAGCTGGTTGATCGCTGCCGCGGCCGAGGCGGACAGCCAGATGCCGAGAAAGCCCAGCACGCCGGCACGTACCTGCTCCCAGCTGGGCACGCCGGGAATGGCCAGCACCATGCCCACCAGTGCGGTGAACACGATCAGGGCGACGACCTTGGGCTTGGTCAGGTCCCAGTATTGACGGTAATTGGCAAACATCGGCTCAGTCCGGGGCGCGCAGGCGGGCCAGCAGGGTCACCAGCACGAACAGCAGGGCCACCGCGCCGCCGTTGTGCAGCACGGCCACGGCCAGCGGCAGTGCCATCTTGACGTTGGCGATGCCCAGGCCGACCTGGATCACCACCAGGCCCATCAGGGCCACCGCCCAGCCGCGCATGCTGGGCACGCGGAACAGGCGCAGGCCCAGCCAGAACAGGTACACGCCGACCACCATCGCAAACAGGCGGTGGGCCATCTGGATGGCGATGCGCGAGGCGCCGTCGAGCACGCCGCCTTCGTAGTCCACGCCGATGCCGCGCCACAGGGTGAATGCTTCGCTGTAGTTCTGCTGCGGCCACCACTGGTTGGCACAGCGCGGGAAGTTGTCCAGCGACAGACTGCCGCCGCCGCAGGCCAGCGCGGCGTAGTTGGCGCTGACCCAGCCGCCCAGCGCGATCTGCAGGGCCAGCACGGCCACGCCGGCACGCAGCCACCAGACCAGACGCGGTGCCTGCGCCAGGGTGATGGGCCGGTTGGTGGCACGCCAGGCCAGCCAGATCAGCAGCGCGAACATCAGCATGCCGCCCAGCAGATGGCCCATGACGATGATCGGCTTGAGCAGCATGGTGACCGTCCACATGCCCAGCAGAGCCTGGAAGATCACCACCGCCAGGGTCAGCACGGCCGCGCGCGCCAGGTCGATGTTGCTCCAGCGCAGCGCCGCCACCAGCAGGATGGCTTCGCCCAGCAGCGCCAACACGCTGGCTGATGTGTGCCACCCCATCATGTACAGCGGGATGCCGGTGGCCACCAGCACACAGGCGGTGACCACGGTGGCTGTGCCGAGCCGGCGGCGGCGGGTGGCCAGCAGGGCAAGGGTGAGGATCTCGATGCCCAGCGCACCGGCCAGGAAGCGGTGCACCTGCTCGCGCCAGGCCTTATGGGTCTCCAGCGGGCGGATCTCGGCAGCGGCGTGGCCGATGGTTTCTTCCACGTGCTGGGGCCAGGTGACCCGCCCATAGCAGGTCGGCCAGTCCGGGCAGCTCAGGCCGGCGTCGGACAGGCGCACGAACGCGCCGAACATGATCGTGCTCGCGGTCATGATCATCGCGAACCACGCCAGGCGGTGGAAATTACGGTGCAGCGCCGGACGCGCGGACTGGCTCATCAAACGGAACTCACTTCAGTTTCAGCAACGTGGCCATGTCCTTGCGCAGGCCGCCCAGGTCACTGCCCGGGGCATGGCGCATGATCACGAACCCATGAGGATCGACCACATAGACCGGCGTACCTGCCGGATCATCGGCTCCTGGCAGGGCCGCGCGCAGTGCGGGCGAAGGGGCCAGCTCGCGCAGCGCGGGGACACCCGCCAACGCGGCCGGGGGCGTACCCAGCCACAGGATCTCGACATTATCGGCCTTATGGCCGAACAGCTGCCACACCTTGAGCAGATCCTGCGACAAAGTGACGCACTCCTGTGCGCACCCCGACGCCGGGGCGACCAGGATCTTCCAGGTCTTCAGGCCGTCGTGCTGCCAGGCGTAGGGCTGGCCGTTGGCCAGATACGGCGGCTGCCGGGTGAGGTCCACCGGCGGCTGCAGCAGCTGCCCGACATTGCGGTGCCCCACCGGCTGCCAGCCGGAAAAGCGCAGCACGCCCGCCAGGGCAATGGCCCCGAAGAACAGGGCGAACAGCAGCACCAGGGTGCGGCGGCCGGAACCGCGAGCGGGAGACTGCGGTGACGGGGCGGCGTTCATGGGCGGCATTTTCTCATGGATGGCGGGATGTGACGACCGGCAGACCGAACGCTGCCGGGCTCGCGCGTCAGCCACCTGCGGCTGTGCCGGCGCGGCGCCGGTTCCGGCGGTGGCGCAGTTCCAGCAGCAGGGCCACCACCAGCACCGTCAGCGCCAGCCCGAACCACTGCACCGCATAGCCGAGGTGGCGCTGCGGTGGCAGCGTGTTGGGCAGCAGGTCGAGGTCGCGCTCGTCACCGATCGGCAGCGCCGGGTCCAGCCGCAGCACCCGGTCGGGCAGCGTGCCCACTCCGAGCACGGCGGCCAGCTCCGGCGCCGCGTAACGGCTGGCCAGCCACTGGCCAGGCTGGGCGGTGGCCGTCAGCGCGGGGCCAAGCGCCAGCCCCGCCGCCGGCGGCGGCGCCAGCAGGCCGCGCACCGCACCGGGCGGCGGCGCCGGCGGCAACCGCGGCAGCTGCCGGTCCGGGGGCAGCGCGCGCCAGCCCAGGTCGACCAGCAGCAGCGATCCGCTCTCGGCGCGGAAGGGCCGGTACACCTTCACCCCGGCCCGGCCGTGGCGCATCTGGTTGTCCAGCAGCACCGCTCCGGGCAGAAACCGGCCGCGGTCGGCCACGCCGTGCACCGGGCCGGGTGCCTGCAGGGCCTCGGCCAGCGGCAGCGCCTGCCGCGCGGCGGCGGCGGCCGCATCGAGCAGCGCCTGTTTTTCGGCCATGCGCTGCAGCTGCCAGTGGCCGAGCAGGCAGAACAGGACGATCGCCGGTACGGCCAGCAGCCAGCCCAGCAGCCGTGTGTGCTGGCGCATCATGACAAGTGCGCGCAAACGCGCTCAGATAGCATCACCTGCCCCGTCGCCGAGCCTCCCATGAGTGATTCGCTGAAGACCCTGCTGGTGATCGCCTTTCTGATCGTCATCGTCTGGAACCTGGGCGCTGGCCTGTATTACCTGCTGGTGGACCGCGGCCAGACCAAGCGCACGGTGAACGCGTTGACGCGCCGCATCGGGGTGTCAGTGGCGCTGTTCCTGCTGGTGGTGGTGGGCATCTACAGCGGCTGGATCCGCCCCCACGGTGTGGGTGGCTGAGTGCCGGGCGCTCAGAGCACGTAGACGAACAGGAACAGCATCAGCCAGACCACGTCGACGAAGTGCCAGTACCACGCGGCCGCTTCAAAACCGAAGTGGTTGTCGCGGGTGAAATGCCCGCGCGCGGCGCGCAGCCACATCACCGCCAGCATGATCGTGCCCAGCAGCACATGCACGCCATGGAAGCCGGTGAGCATGAAGAACGTTGAACCGTAGATGCCCGAACCCAGCGTGAGATTCAGCGCGGTATAGGCGTGGATGTATTCCTCGGCCTGCAGGGTCAGAAACACCAGCCCGAGCACCACGGTCAGCCCCAGCCACACCAGCAGCTGCCGACGGTGGCCCGCCTTCAGTGCGTGGTGGGCGATGGTGAGGGTGACACCGGAGGTGAGCAGGATCAGCGTGTTGAGCAGGGGCAGGCCCCAGGCCGGAATGGTCTGGAAGCTGCCGCCGACCGCGCCGGGGCCGTTGCTGGGCCAGCCGGCCGAGTAGCCCTGCCACAGCAGCTCGTTGGTCATCACCCCATCGCCCTCGCCGCCCAGCCAGGGCAGGCCGAGCGTGCGTGTGTACAGCAGCGCGCCGAAGAACGCGCCGAAGAACATCACCTCGGAAAAAATGAACCAGACCATGCCCATCCGGAACGAGCCATCGACCTGGCGGTTGTAGCTGCCCGCCTGCGACTCGCGTACCACGTCGGAGAACCACCAGAACAGGGTGAGCACCAGCATCGCCAGCCCGACGAAGAAGGTCCAGCGGCCCCAGCTGGCTTCATTGAGCCAGCTGGCCACGCCGACCATGGTCACCATCATCGCGATGGAACCGACGAAGGGCCACTTGCTCTGGGCCGGCACGAAATACACGTTGGCGTCGGGAGGCGGCTGGGCCATGGGATCGTCTCGGCTGGCGGTCAGGGGGCGGCGTGGGCAGTGTGCGATGGCGTGCTGGCGGGAGCCAGACGCTCGGACAACGCGTCGTTCTTGAAGAAGGTGTAGGACAGGGTGATGGTGCGGATGTCGGCGGGCAGGTCCGGGTCGACGATGAACCGCACCGGCATGTCGCGCTTCTCGCCGGCCTGCAGGGTCTGGGCGGTGAAGCAGAAGCACTCGGTCTTGCTGAAGTAGCCGGATGCGCGCGCCGGCGCCACCGACGGCACCGCACTGCCGACAATGGCCGCACCGCCGTCATTGCGGGCGAAGTACAGCGCTTCGTTGAGCTCGCCTGGCACCACGTCCATGGTCAGCTGCTCGGGGTGGAACGACCAGGGCAGGCGCGAGTTGACCCCACCGTCGAACTCCACGCGCACGGTACGGCGCGCGGCGGCGGCACCGGCGCTGGCCTGCGCACCGGGCCCCCGCTCCAGGCGGACGCCGAAGACCTTCTCGCAGGCGATGCGGTACAGCGGCACCAGCGAGAACGTGAGCAGGAACACGGCCACCGCCACACCGATCAGGCGCGGCAGACCGGCTTGGCGCGGGGTTGACGGGGCGGGCGCCGGGCTCATCGTCCCACCACGCCGCTGAGGATGAAGGCGGCATAGACCAGCACGGCGATGCCGCCGACCCACCATGCCGTGCGACGTGCGTTGCGCTGCTGCTGGTCATGCATGGCGCCGCCTCCGTTCAATGGTCGAGATCGTCATGGGCCAGATCGCCGCGACGGATCGTCGGCGGTGTGGTGAAGGTGTGCGCCGGCGCCGGCGATGGCACGGTCCACTCCAGCCCGCGTGCGCCTTCCCAGCTGCGCGCCTCGGCCCTGGGGCCGCTGCGCAGCGAGGACAGCAGGATGGCGGCCATCATGAAGGGAGTGACGAACATGCCGAACGCACCGATGGAGCTGATCAGATTCCAGTCGGCAAAGGCCACCGAGTAATCGGGAATGCGCCGTGGCATGCCGGCCAGGCCGAGGAAGTGCTGCGGGAAGAACAGCAGGTTGACGAAGATGATCGACCACCAGAAGTGCACCTTGGCCCACTTCTCGCTGTACATGCGCCCGGTCCACTTGGGCCACCAGTAGTACACCGCAGCGATCAGCGCGAATACCGCGCCGGTGACCAGCACGTAATGGAAGTGCGCCACGACGAAGTAGGTGTCGTGGTACTGGAAGTCGGCCGCGACGATGGCCAGCATCAGCCCGGAGAAGCCGCCGATGGTGAACAGGATGACGAAGGCCACCGACCACAGCATCGGCGCTTCGAAGGTCAGCGACCCCTCCCACATGGTGCTGACCCAGTTGAACACCTTCACCCCGGTGGGAATGGAGATCAGCATGGTGGCGAACATGAAGTAGATCTCGCCGCCCAGCGGCATGCCCACGGTGAACATGTGGTGGGCCCAGACGATGAACGACAGGAAGGCGATGGCCGCAGTGGCGTAGACCATCGCCTGGTAACCGAACAGGGGTTTGCGGCTGAAGGTGGGGATGATCTCACTGACCACGCCGAAGGCCGGCAGGATCATGATGTAGACCTCCGGGTGGCCGAAGAACCAGAAGATGTGCTGGTACATCACCGGGTCACCGCCGCCGGCGGCGTTGAAGAAGCTGGTGCCGAAGAACTTGTCGGTGAGCAGCATGGTCACCGCACCGGCCAGCACCGGCATCACCGCGATGAGCAGGAAGGCGGTGATCAGCCAGGCCCAGCAGAAGATCGGCATCTTCAGCAGGTCGATGCCCGGCGCGCGCATGTTGAGCACGGTGGCGATGATGTTGATGGCCCCCATGATGGAACTGATGCCGGCCACGTGGATGGCGAACACGCTGAAGGCCACGTTGTAGCCACCCTGCAACGACAGTGGCGGGTACAGGGTCCAGCCACCGGCCGGCGCCCCACCGGGCAGGAACAGGGTCACCAGCAGCAGGCTGAAGGCCACCGGCAGCAGCCAGAACGACCAGTTGTTCATGCGTGGCAGCGCCATGTCCGGCGCGCCGATCTGCAGCGGGATCATCCAGTTGGCCAGTCCGACAAAGGCTGGCATCACGCCGCCGAAGATCATCACCAGCGCATGCACGGTGGTCATCTGGTTGAAGAACTCGGGTTTGACGAACTGCAGCCCGGGCTGGGCCAGTTCGGCGCGGATCACCACGCTCATCGCCGCGCCGATGATGAACATGATGAAGCTGAAACCCAGGTACAGCGTGCCGATGTCCTTGTGGTTGGTCGAGAAGAACCAACGGGCGAAAAAGCCCTGCGCGTGCCCGTGGTGATCGTCGTGCCCAACTGCCGAGTGCGTCATTGCAAAACACCTCTCAGTTTCATGTGCCGTGCGGCCACCGCTGCAGCCGCCGGTGGATCAGGTCACGCGCTTTCCGGCGGGCTCGGCGATGGCACCGGCCCATCGCCTTCCTCGGCGGCCGCAGGCGTGTCCCCGGCGGGGGCGACGTCCGTCGGGACGGCCGCAGGGGTGGCGGGCACGGCCGGCGCAGGCGCGGGTTTCTTCTGCGCCAGCCAGCGCTGGAACTCGTCCTTGGGCAACGCCTCGACCACGATCGGCATGAAGCCGTGGTCCTTGCCGCACAGCTCGGCGCACTGGCCGCGGTAGACGCCGGGCTGCTCGATGCGGGTCCAGGCTTCGTTGATGAAACCGGGAATCGCATCCTGCTTCCAGCCCAGGGCAGGCACCCACCAGGCATGGATGACATCATCGGAGGTGATGACGAAACGGACCTTGGTGTCCACCGGCAGCACCAGGCGGTTGTCCACATCGAGCAGGTAATGCGGGTGGCTCTGGCGGGTGGGTACGATGCCGCTCTGGCGGACGCGGTCGGACTCGCGGTCCAGACGGCTGGTGAACTCGACCCCTTCGCCCAGATACTCGTACTTCCACATCCACTGGTAGCCGGTGACCTTGATGGTCATCTCGGCATCGCGGGTGTCATACATCTTGATCAGGTTGGCGGTGGCCGGCCAGGCCATCACCACCAGGATCACCACCGGAATGACCGTCCAGATGATCTCGGCCCGGGTGTTGTGACTGAAGGTGGCCGCGACCGCGCCCTTGGATCTGCGGAACTTGAACATGGCGTAGGCCATCGCGCCGAACACGATCACGCCGATGACGGTGACCACGATCAGCGAAAGCATGTTCGACTCCCACGCCAGCCGCGAGGTCTGGGTGACGCCCTTGCCCATGTTCAGCTGCCACGGTCGCGGGTCGGCCGACTGCGCCCAGGCGGGCATCGCCAGCATCAGCGCGGCCAGTGCCGTCGCGTGCAGATACAACGTGCTGCCCCACCCTCTGCTTTGCTTCATTGCCTAGACCTTTGCTGTCGTCGGTTGCCGCCATCGCTGGCGGCGAGCAAGCTTTCAAGCATTGTTGCCGGTTGCGCTCCGGGCGGCCCGTGGCCGTCCACCTCTCTGCCGACATCCGCATCGGGACCGGGTTGCAACCGCACTGCTGTCGCGGGAAACGACTTGATGGTGCCTCGGCTGACCGCGCGCCGCAAGGTCCATTCACGGTTTTTCGGTGCTGCAGCACAGCATCGGACCGGCGGCCGCTGTGCCGATTTCGGCACAATTATCCGCGCCACTGCCCAATTCCGCACATCCACCGCCCTGCGGGGCTATCGGGCGTGTAAACAGGTTCATCAGGGCACTTCCTGAGCACGAAAAAATGATTAAAATCGCCAAGTTTTCCATTGGTCAGACGGCATGAACTCACCTTCGTCCCCTTCCGCTGCGACCTCAGCCGCATCGGCTCCGCCGACAGCGCTGCTGTCGCCTGAACTCCCCGCCGTGCCCAACCCGTTCCGCCAGGCGATCACCGCTGCCTGGCTGAAGGACGAAGCCAGCCATGTCCGTGAGCTGCTGGAGCAGGCCCGCCTGCCGGCCGACGAGCAGGCCCGCGTGCAGGCCATGGCCGCCGACCTGGTGGCCCGCGTGCGTGTGCGCGCCAAGGACCAGGGCGCCATCGAAGCCTTCATGCGCCAGTACGATCTGGGCAGCGAGGAAGGCGTGCTGCTGATGTGCGTGGCCGAAGCGCTGCTGCGCATCCCCGACCAGCAGACCGCCGACAAGCTGATCCGCGACAAGCTCGGCGAGGCCGACTGGAAGAAACACGTGGGCCAGTCCGATTCGGTGCTGGTCAACGCCTCCACCTGGGGCCTGATGCTGACCGGCCAGCTGGTTGACCTGGCCGATGCCACCAAGCGCGATGTGCACGGCGCCTTCAAGCGCCTGGTCGGGCGCGTCGGCGAGCCGGTGATCCGCCTGGCGGTGCGCCAGGCGATGAAGATCATGGGCCACCAGTTCGTGATGGGCCGGACCATCGGCGAAGCGCTGACCCGTTCGCACAAGGGTGACAACGCCAACTACCGCTACTCCTTCGACATGCTCGGCGAAGGTGCGCTGACCATGAAGGACGCGCAGCGCTACCTGGAAGACTATCGCCGCGCGATCCACGCGATCGGCAGCGACAACATCGCCCGCGGCGGCAAGGCCGATGGCGATGTGACCCGCTCGCACGGCATCTCGATCAAGCTCTCGGCGCTGTACCCGCGCTACGAACACGCCAAGCGCGAACGCGTGCTCAACGACCTGGTGCCCGGCGTGCTGGAACTGGCACAGCTCGCCCAGTCCTACGGCATCGGCTGCACGGTGGATGCCGAGGAAAGCGACCGCCTGGAACTTTCGCTGGACATCATCGAGCGCGTGGTCAGCCACCCCTCGCTGCAGGGCTGGGACGGCTTCGGCGTGGTGGTGCAGGCCTACCAGAAGCGCACGCCCTACACGATCGACTACCTCGCCGACCTGGCCCGCCGCATCGGTCACAAGCTGCAGGTGCGCCTGGTCAAGGGCGCGTACTGGGATGCGGAGATCAAGCGCGCGCAGATCGAAGGCCTGCCCGGCTACCCGGTGTTCACCCGCAAGCAGAACACCGATGTGTCCTACCTGGCCTGTGCCAAGCGCCTGCTGGACCACAGCGACACGCTGTACCCGATGTTCGCCACCCACAACGCGGCGACCATCGCCGCAGTGAAGCAGATCGCGCGTGGCCGTACCTACGAGCACCAGAAGCTGCACGGCATGGGCGACGACCTGTATGCCGAGGTGATTCCCGCCGACCGCCTGGATGTGCCCTGCCGGGTCTACGCGCCGGTGGGCTCGCATGAGGACCTGCTGCCCTACCTGGTGCGCCGCCTGCTGGAAAACGGCGCCAACTCCAGCTTCGTCAACCGCATCACCGACGAAGACGTGTCCATCGCCGATCTGATCCGCGACCCGGTGGAAGCGGTGTCCTCGTTCGCCTCGATTCCGCACCCCAAGATCCCGCTGCCGGTGAACCTGCTGCGCAGCCAGAACCACGACAGGAACAACTCCATGGGCATCAATCTGGCCAACGACAACGAACTGCGCGCTCTGGCCGAGCAGCTCAACGCCGCCGTCAAGCCGTGGCAGGCCGCGCCGCTGGTGCCGGGCGCGCGCATCGAAGGCGCCGCCCAGCCGGTGCGCAACCCGGCCGACAACCGCGAGGTGGTCGGCCACTGGCAGGCCGCCGACGCCGCCACCGTGCAGAAGGCACTGGCCAACGCCACGGCTGCGCAGCCGGGCTGGAACCGCACGCCGGCCGCCAGCCGCGCCGCGATCCTGGAGCATGCGGCCGACCAGCTGGAAGCGCGCATTGCCGAGTTCATGGCGCTGTGTGTGAAGGAAGCCGGCAAGAGCCTGCCCGACGGCGTGGCCGAAGTGCGCGAGGCCGTCGACTTCCTGCGCTACTACGCCAAGCAGGCACGCGAGCAGTTCGGTCATGCCGAACAGCTGCCCAGCCCGACCGGTGAGAGCAACGAGCTGCAGCTGCACGGTCGCGGTGTGTTCGTCTGCATCAGCCCGTGGAACTTCCCGCTGGCGATCTTCCTGGGCCAGGTGGCCGCGGCACTGGCCGCCGGCAACAGCGTCATCGCCAAGCCGGCCGAGCAGACCAACCTGATCGGCTACTACGCGGTGAAGCTGCTGCATGACGCCGGCGTGCCCGCCGACGTGCTGCAGTTCCTGCCGGGCGACGGTGCCACCGTCGGCGCCGCGCTGACTGCCGACCCGCGTGTGGCGGGCGTGGCCTTCACCGGTTCGACCGACACCGCCCGCGCGATCAACCGCGCCATGGCAGCGCGCGATGCGGCCATCGGTGTGCTGATTGCCGAAACCGGCGGCCAGAATGCGTTCATCGCCGACTCCTCGGCGCTGCCGGAGCAGCTGGTCAAGGACGCGATCGGTTCGGCCTTCACCTCGGCCGGCCAGCGCTGCTCGGCCGCCCGCGTGCTGTTCGTGCAGGACGACATCGCCGACAAGGTGATGTCGATGCTGGCCGGCGCGATGCAGGAACTGAAGATCGGCGATCCGGGCCTGTTGTCCACCGACGTCGGCCCGGTGATCGACGCCGACGCATTGCAGATCCTGAAGGACCACGCCGAGCGCATGGACCGCGAAGCCCGCCTGATCGCCAGCGCCACGCTCGGCGATGACGCGGCCCATGGCACGTTCTTTGCGCCGCGCGCCTATGAGCTGAAGGACCTGGCCCAGCTGCAGCGGGAGATCTTCGGGCCGGTGCTGCACGTGATCCGCTGGAAGAACGACCAGCTCGATGCGGTGATCGACCAGATCAACGCCACCGGCTACGGCCTGACGCTGGGCGTGCACTCGCGCATCGACGAGACCGTCGAGCGCATCACCACCGGCATCCAGGTCGGCAACGTCTACGTCAACCGCAACCAGATCGGCGCGGTGGTCGGCGTGCAGCCCTTCGGCGGCCAGGGCCTGTCCGGCACCGGCCCCAAGGCCGGTGGCCCGCACTACCTGCTGCGCTTTGCCACCGAAAAGACGGTGACGGTGAACACCACCGCCGCCGGCGGCAACGCCTCGCTGCTGACCCTGGGCGACTGACCGGGGCCGGGTGCCGGGCAGCGTCCGGCACCTTGCAGTGACATCGACGCGAAAAGAAAAACCCCGCTTGCGCGGGGTTTTTCATGTCTGCGATGACGCTTCTATCAGAACTTGTAGTTCAGCGAAGCCGCCAGCACGTCGCCCACCACCTTGTACTTGCCGCGGGTGACATTGCCGGTTTCCGAAACCGTGGTCACGCTCGGGTCGGAGGCGAAGATGTGCAGGTAGCCCAGGTTGAACTCCATGTTCTCCGAGGCGTTGTAGCCCAGGCCCAGGGTCACCCACTTGCGGGTGGTATCCGGCACGCGCACGTCGCGGTGGGCGTCGGTGGTCGGGGTCTGGTCGTACGCCAGGCCGCCGCGGAAGGTCAGCTTGTCGTTGATCTTGTAGTCCGCACCGATCGAGGCGAAGGTCGTGTCGCGGTAGTCGAAGTTCAGCACCGAGTCCGGCTGGCTGGACGCGTAGTCGATGGTGACCTGGTCAAAGGCGGTCGACCAGGCGGTACGGGTCACGTCAGCAGCGATCATCAGGCGGTCATTCACCTGGTGGGTCACGCTGAAGGTCGCCGAGGCCGGCAGGGTCACGGTGGCGCGGCCCTTGGTGTCAACGAACCAGCCCGGGCGGGCAGCACCGAGCAGGCCGGTGATTTCCGGGCTCTTGGTGAAGGTGGCATCGCCGCCGGTGATCTTGTGCTCGACCTTGGAGCGGTAGCTGATACCGATGTGGGTGTTCTCGTCCGGGCTGAACAGACCGCCGATGGTCCAGCCCACCGCGTTGTTGTCACCCTTCACCTTCAGCGTGCCGTCGTTGCTGCCCGGTGCGAAGCCCGGGGCACCGGCCTGGGCGGCAATGGCGCCGAAGTCGATGGCGTTGCGCAGCTCGATGGTCATGTGCTCGACGAACACGCTGGCACCGAAGGACACGTACGGGTTGACGTCGTACGACGCGGCAAAGCCGAGGTCGACGGTTTCCATCTCGGTGCGGGTGCCGCTGTAACGGCCGACCCAGTCACTGTCGTACTTGGTCGCAAAGCCGTAGGGCACGCTCAGCGACACGCCCAGGTGGGCCTGGTCGCCGACCGGGGTGTAGAAGTAGGCAGCCGGGATGGCAGCGATCTTGCCGGCGTCACCGCCGTTGCCGCCGCTGATCGGCGTGCCGGTGCCCGGACCGGTCGGGCCGGCGTTGCGGCCGGCGCCGTCGAACTTGGCCGAGAAGCTCACCGCGCTCAGGTCGGCCTGGAACTGGCGGCCGTCCAGCTGGCGCATGCCGGCCGGGTTGTTGACCATGATCGAGGCATCGCCCGGGGCGCTGGCCGAACCGGCGAACGCACGGCCCAGGCCCTTGGCGCTGTTTTCCTTCAACTGGAAGGCGGCGGCGTTGGCGTCAGCCGCGGCCAGGGCGCCGGCGACGCCGACAGCCAGCAGGGTGATGCGGGCGAAAGTGGAAGCAGTTTGCATCGTTTGTACTCTCCGGAAAGCGGTTGATTTGCTCTGCGCGCGCCTGCACGTGCCCGGACCCGAAGGCCCTGGTCCGTGCGCCGGAACCCCTCCCGACATACGACGCCGTATGCGAGTATTACCCAGAGCTGTTAATGAAACAATAACAGGTACAGACAGTTACGTCGCTGTAAGCTGAATGCGCGAGGGTCGTTCGACCCGTGCCGGGATATCCTCAAAGCCATGTTCGTTTCACTGCCGTCGCGTGGAAAACCTGCCTTGCGCTGGGCAACTCCGGTGCTGTTTGCGGCCGTATGGCTGGCCTTTCTGTGGTGGACCAGTCGTCCGCTGACTGCACGCAATGCGCTGTGGCTGGACTGGGGCGCGTTGTCCACCGGCCTGACCCACCCGCTGGACTGGTGGGCGATGTTCCGCGACGGCAGTGTCTCGCGACTGTTCACCGCGCTGTTCCTGCACGCTGACTGGTCGCATCTGCTGGGCAACCTGGTGTTCCTGCTGATCTTCGGCCTGCCCGCCGAGCGCGTGCTGGGACCGTGGCGGCTGCTGCTGCTGTTCCTGCTGGGCGGGGCCATCGCCAACCTCACGGCGATCTACACGATGGGCAGCCCGGACCAGATCATCATCGGGGCCAGCGGCGCAGTGTCAGCGCTGATCGGCGCCTACCTTGCGCTGTTCCCCGGCGCGCGGCTGGGCGTGGTGATCCCGCTCGGCCTGTTCCTTGAGTTCGTGCGGGCGCCAGCCTATCTGCTGATCGGGGTGTGGGCGGCACTGCAGGTGGTATTCGCCTATACCGGCCCCGCATTCGGCATGGTGGCGTGGTGGGCGCATATCGCCGGCTTTGTATTCGGCGTGCTGTATGGCGTCTATGTGCGCGCCGCAATCGCGCGGCGGCTGCGCAAGCGCCACGGGTTCTAGCAGCGCGTACTGCGCGTCGCGCCGGGCTGCGATGAAGCCGCGCTGCGCGCTCGCCGGGCAGAGCCCGGCGCTACGACACCCGCCGTGCCACTGCTCGCGTAGAGGCAGGCTCTGCCCGGCTGCTGTCCGGTCGCGCGGTGCAGGCCCCGCGCGCTGCGCGCGTGAGCCGACCATGGGGTCGGCTCTACGGGCGCGGCATCACGGCTTGCGTGCGGCCACGCTGCCGGGCTGCTTGAGCTCGGCCAGTGCGTCGTTGATCGGGCCATCGCCAGTCAGCACGGCACCCGCGCTGTACCCTTCGCCACCTTCTTCATCGCCACGCAGATGACCCGGCAGAGTGGCTTCACTGTAGTCGCTCAGGCTCGCCGGCAGCGCGTCGTCACCCTCCTGCGGCGTTGGCTGCAGTTCCACATCCGGCACGATGCCGGTGGCCTGGATCGACTTGCCGCTGGGCGTGTAATAACGCGCGGTGGTGAGCTTGACCGAGTCACCGTTGTCCAGCGGCAGCACGGTCTGCACCGAGCCCTTGCCGAACGTGCGGCTGCCCACCACCCGTGCACGGCCGTTGTCGCGCAAGGCGCCGGCCAGCACTTCGGAGGCGCTGGCCGAACCGGCGTCGACCAGCACCACCACCGGTGCGCCCTTGAGCAGGTCACCGGGGGTTGCGTCAAAGCGCGTATCGCTGATGCTGATGCGACCTCGGGTGCTGACGATGTTGCCCTTGTCGAGCAGATCGTCGGCCACCTGCACCGCAGCGGTCAGCAGGCCACCCGGGTTGCTGCGCAGGTCCAGCACCAGCCCCTTCAGCTGGCCACCGGCCTGCTTCTGCAGCTGCTGCACCTGGGCATTGAAGTCAGCGCCGGTGTCGGCCTGGAAGGTACTCAGGCGTACATAGCCGTAGCCGGGTTCAAGCATGCGGCTGCGCACGCTCGCGATGCGGATCGTCTCGCGGGTCAGGCTGACATCGAAAGGTTTGGCGCGCCCGTCGCGCACCAGCGTCAGCACCACCTTGCTGCCGGCGGCGCCGCGCAGCGGCTCGCTGGCATCGATGGCGCTGACCGGCTTGCCGTCGATGGCGATGATCAGGTCACCGGCCAGCACGCCGGCACGCGCGGCCGGGGTGTCATCGATCGGCGCGATGACCTTCAGGCTGCTGTTGTCCGGCTGCTGCTGCAGCTCCACGCCGATGCCCTCGTAGGCACCGCTGGCCTGTTCGTCGAACGCCTCGGCATCTTCCTTGTCGAAGTAGGTACTGTGCGGGTCCAGGTCGAGCAGCAGTCCACGCACGGCCGCCTTCATCAGCTGCTGGTCCTGCACCGGGTCCACGTAGGCGGCACGCACCGCGTTGTAGACCGCCACGAAGCGCCGGATGTCCTCCAGCGGCACTTTCGAGGTCGCCGCCTCGCCGTCCTCCGCCTCCACCGTCGCCGATGCGGACGGGGGCGCCGGCTGGGCCCAGGCAACGACAGGCAGCAAGGCCAGCAGCAGGGTGGCGGTTCGGGCTACACGCATGAAGCACTCCTGTGGAGGAACGGTCGCATCGACGTCGATGCCTGGCCCGATTATGCGTCAACGCTCGATAAATTCCCGTTGAATCCGCCGCCTGCCGGCGCGGTGGATTCAGCGCCGCTGCAGCCAGCTGTCCGGGTTGACCGGCTGGCCGTTGCGGCGCAGCTCGAAGTACAGCGCGGTCACGCCCTGCCCGCCCGAGTTGCCGACCTTGGCCAGGGCGTCGCCACGCGCAACGCGGGCCCCCGCATCCTTGAGCAGGGTGTCGTTGTGCGCGTACAGGCTCATGTAGCCGTTGCCATGATCGATGATCAGGATCATGCCGTACCCGGTCATCCAGTCGGAGAACACCACGGTGCCGTCGGCAACCGCGGTGACCGTGCTGCCGGCAGGTGCACCGATCAGCACGCCGCTGCTGGTGCGGCCATCCGGCAGGCGGCCGCCATAGCGGGCCAGCAGGTTGCCGGTGAGCGGCCACCCCAGGCCGCCCACCCGCGGCGCGGGCGCCGTGGCCACCGGTACCGGCGTGCGCGTCGGACGCGGTGCGCTGCCGCCCTGTGCGGCCGCGCGGTCGGCGGCAGCTTTTTCGGCAGCGGCGCGACGTGCTGCCGCGCGGCGCTCGGCCTCGGCACGCGCCGCCGCCGCACGCAGGTTGGCCAGCAGTGTTTCCAGCGCGCGCGCATCCTTGCCCAGCGCCTTCTCGCGCTCGCTGCGATCCTGCAGGCGCTGTTCCAGCGCGGCCACTGACTGCTGCCGCTCGCGGCGGTCGGCGGCCAGCGCCGCCGCCTGCTGCTTCTGCTGCTGCTGGGTGCTCTGCAGTTCCTGCTGGCGCTGGGCGATCTGCGCCTCGAGGGTATCCAGCTCGGCCAGGTCATGGCTGAGCGCTGCGATACGCTGGCTGCGTTCGCGCTGCAGGTAACGATGGTAGGCCAGCGTGCGGCTGGCGTCGGCGGTCGAGTCCTGCGCCAGCAGCAGCTTCAGGGGCGCATTGTTGCCCAGCCGGTAGGCGCCCCGCAGCAGTTCGCCAAGCTCGGCGCGCTGCTGCTGCAGGTTGCCCTGCAGTGTGCTGCGGCGCTGCCGCAGCTGCGCCAGCTGGTCCTGCTGCGCCTTCAGCGCACTCTCGGTCTGGGCCAGCGTGCGCCCGGTGCGAGCGACCTTCTCGTCCATCTCGCGCAGCTGCCGCGTGGCCTGGCCGCGCTGACCGTCAAGCTCGCGCCGTTCCTGCGCGACGCCCTTGAGCTCGCTGCGCAGTTTCTGCAGTTTGCGCTCGGCCTCCCGGGTGTTCTGCGCCTGCACGGCCGGCACCACGGTGCACAGCGCAGCCAGCGCCAGACCGGCCGCGGCTAGCGTACGCAGCCGCGAAACGTTAACCATGCGTGAGGGGAACTCGTTGGCGCGCAAGGGCTTTCCAGTGACTTCAGGCAGATGCGGAATGCAGGTGCGCATGGTGACATCTTTCCCGTGCGGCCTGCCAGCCGCGAGACCCCGCGAGGAACCCATGAGACATCTTCACCTGCCCCTCCTGCTGGCACTGACCGTGGCCTGCGGCTCGGCCCTGGCCCAGGAAGGCATCAGCAAGGTCAACGGCAGCATCTCCGCAGAACCCGGCCAAGCCTACGGCGCGCTGGAAACCGTCAACGGCAGCATCAAGGTGGCCGACGGCGTGGAGACCGGTGGCATCCAGACCGTGAACGGCAGCATCCGGCTCGGCCAGCGGGTGCACAGCGGCGGCATCTCCACCGTCAACGGCGGCGTCCGGCTGGGTACCGACGTGGTGGCACAGGGCGATGTGCGCACGGTCAATGGCAGCATCTTCAGCGACCGCCGCAGCCACATCCAGCGCGACGTGGAAACCGTCAACGGTGGCATTGGTCTGGTGGAAACGCGGGTTGATGGTGATGTCACCACCGTCAACGGCGATGTCACCGTCGGGGTGGGGTCGGTGCTGGCCGGCAACCTGCTGGTCAAGAAGCCCAGCTTCAGCTTTTCATTGACGCCGGCACGCAAGCCGCGCGTCATCGTCGGCCCCAACGCCGTGGTCGAAGGCACCCTCACCTTCGAGCGCGATGTGGTGCTGTACGTGCATCGCAGCGCGCGCACCGGCCCGATAACCGGCGCCGAAGCAATCGCGTTCGACAGCGACAGCGCGCCGGAAAACTGATCCCGCGCGTCACCAGCGAAGGTGGCGCCACAACCTGCAGGACCCTTCATGCCCCGCAAACTACTGCTCTGCCTCGCCGCCGCTGCGGCCCTCACCGCCTGCAAGGCCGACACCACGCCCGCGCCGGCAGACGCACCTGCCGGCGCCACAGCCAGCAGCCATGCGTTCACCCCGGAGATCACCGAAGGCGACTTCGCCGAGCTGGTGAAAACGCTGGCCTCCGATGCCTTCGAAGGCCGCGCGCCGGGCAGCCACGGTGAGGAGCTCACCGTGAACTACATCCGCGACCAGATGCAGCGCATCGGCCTGCAGCCGGGCAACAACGGCAGCTGGTTCCAGGACGTGGCGATGACCGAAACCACGGCGAGCGAGAGCACCGTCCTGCGCATCGACCAGGCCGGCAAGCGCAAGGAGCTGCAGTTCGGCACGGACATGGTGATCGGCACGCGCACCGGCCAGACCGAGGTCAGGATCGACGGCAGCGACATCGTCTTCGTCGGCTACGGTGTGGATGCACCGGAGCAGAACTGGAACGATTACGCCGGCCAGGACTGGACCGGCAAGACCGTGGTGATGTTCGTCAATGATCCGGGCTTCCACGTCGACGACGCCACCCTGTTCGATGGCACGCGCATGACCTACTACGGGCGCTGGACCTACAAGTTCGAAGAGGCCGCCCGCAAGGGGGCGGCGGCGGCGCTGATCGTGCATGACACCCCTGGCGCTTCCTACGGCTGGGACGTGGTGAAGAACTCCTGGTCCGGCCCGCAGTACGACCTGCCGGCCAAGGATGATCCGGAACCGCGTCTGCCGGCCCAGGGCTGGCTCAGCGCCGACGCGGCCAAGGCCCTGTTCGCCGGTGCCGGGCTCGACCTCGCCCAGGCCTACAGGGACGCCAACCGACGCGGGTTCAAGCCGGTGCCGCTGAAGGCGAAGCTGTCGGTCGACCTGGTCAGCACCACCTCGGCAAAGACCTCGCGCAATGTCATCGGTGTGCTGCCGGGGACCGACCGCGCCGATGAGGCCGTGTTGTACATGGCGCACTGGGACCACCTTGGCAAGCACGAAGGCGAAGACGGCGACACCATCTACAACGGTGCCATCGACAACGCCACCGGCGTGGCCGGCATCCTGGAGGTGGCCGATGCGATGAAGCATCAGCAACCGGCGCCGCGGCGCTCGGTGGTGTTCCTCGCGGTCACCCTGGAAGAGTCTGGTCTGCTGGGGTCGAAGTACTACGTCAGCCACCCGACCTTCCCGCTGGACCGGATTGCCGGGGTGATCAACATCGATGCGATGTCGGTGGCTGGCCGTGCCCGCGACATGACCGTCACCGGTTTTGGCAGCTCGGAGCTGGAAGACATCCTCAAGCCGCTGGCAGCCGCGCAGGACCGCACTCTGCACGGCGAAACCGCGGTGCAGAGTGGCTTCTACTTCCGGTCGGACCATTTCAACTTTGCCAAGGCCGGCGTGCCTGCGCTGTACGCCGACGGCGGCGAAGATCTGCGCGAGGGCGGCGTCGAGGCCGGCCGCGCGGCAGGTGAGGATTACGGCCGCAACCGCTACCACGGACCGGGCGATGAGTACGACCCGGCGACCTGGAAGCTTGATGGCACCATCGAGGATCTGCAGCTGCTGTACGGGGTGGGCCGCGAGCTGGCCGGTGGCGAGCGCTGGCCGAACTGGTACGAGGGCAATCCGTTCAAGGCAGCGCGCGACGCGATGATGAAGGACAAGGCCGCCGCACAGCCCTGATCCGGGCGGCCGCATCGCAGCGGTGGCCCGCGCTTGCCGGCCGCCGCTGCGTCGTTTCAGTCACCAGTTGATTTTCAGCCCGACCAGCGCAGCGGCCACATCGAAGCGGCTGCCGCGCTGCACCGACGCCTCGCCCCAGGCGCTCATGCGGCGGCCCAGCTGCAGCTGCATGCCCGCCGCCACCTCGGTGCTGCGAACGGTGCGGGCGCCGTGCTCGGCCGTGCGGTAGAGGTTGAGCACGGCGTACGGCTGCACCACGGCATGTTCTGCGTCGCTGCTGCGACCGTGCAGCCGCAGGCCGGTGCGTACCTGCAGCCCGCCTGCCGCACCGGCCACCGCCACGCCGTCGAACGTCACCCGTTCGCGGCTGCGGACATCGACCCTGCTCACCTGCAGCTGCGGCTCCAGCAGCAGCCGGCTGTCACCGGAATCACGCACGATGTATGCGTACCCCGCTTCAACCGAGCCGCCACGCACGGTGGCCACCTGCCGCTGTGCTGGCGACCGGCCTGCCGGCGCCAGCTGCTGCTGCGCGCGCCCCAGTTGCACCCAGCCGTCGGCATACCAGCCGCCCTGCATCTGCGGGTCGGCGAACCAGGTGGCCTGCAATCCCACAGCATCCACGGTGGAACGTGCCAGTACAGCGCCGCTGGCTGGCGTTGATCGCACACGGCCTTCTGCGCGTTGCACGATCACGCCGAGGCTGCGGTGGCCATGGCTGTCATCGGTCAGCACCTGTGCGCCCATCGTGATCTGCCGCGCATCGGCGCGCAGCCCGCTGTGCAGCGTACCGGCGGCATACCGCACGTGCTGCTCCTGCACATCCACCCAGCCGGCCCCCGGCGTACTGCGCTGGCTGGCACGCCAGTCCAGCCGGGTCTCGCCGGCGCGCTGCTGCAGGCGATGACGCAGGCTCAGCAGAGCAAG
>JAAIGF010183828.1_pt1 | contig 40781 bp, 39 predicted proteins | sample 6487441 | NCBI WGS metagenome assembly JAAIGF01 (sample SAMN13974129, study PRJNA590717) | phyllosphere metagenome | biome: pepper field; feature: multiple bacterial spot infested pepper fields; material: pepper leaves; isolation source: leaves from pepper fields | host: Capsicum annuum ...
ACGGATTGTTTCTGAATGGAAATAAATTTTGTAGTATCTTTTTAGCGGTATGAAAAGCCCTTTCTCCAGATGTAAACTGACCCGGCGACCGCAAATATGAACAAAGCAGATGATAGTGAATGGGTAGACATAGTAATAGGCGAGGCGGTAATGGCTCTGTTCAGTGAGGAGTTACCCGTCTCTTATGATGCTTTGCTCAGCAAATTGCAGGAGATGCTGGCAGCAGAGAAGAGCGCCGCAAAAACCCGTTCACTGTTTTTTGCCATCCGGGAAATTCAGGGAGCAGAGCACCCGGCGATCAACGTGGCATCAAATGAACAGACTTTGCACTAAACGTTGAGGCGTACCGCTCCGTCATGACTTATTGCTTTCTGGCTGTCAGGGCGCGCGCCGCGCTCGCGTAGATCTCTTTCATCCCATCCAGCGCCTCTTTTTCCTGCTGGCGCAGACGCGTCAGAATGTTATCCGTACTCAAAGGCTGCCCTGATTTACGTAAAAACGAAACGGCGCGCCCGATGACGGCATGAATAGCACTGTTGTTATCCAAAACGCTGAGTTTCACGCTTTATTCCTCTGCCTGGTTTTCTGATATTCATGGCTGCCACTACATACTCTGCACAGATCAATTCCTGAGCAGAGTGCTTCTTATTTGCGCTCAGGGCAGTGCCCGATGCAGCTTCTCCCGCAGGGCTGCCACTCTTACGGTAAGATCGTGCAACTCTTCATAGGGGGTATCCATTACCGATATCATATCGGCGGGCACGCCGGCGGCTTTGCTTTTAAGCTGCAGCCCTTCATGCGTCAGAAAAATGCGTACCCGGCGTTCGTCTCCTCCCGCATCACGTTTGCGCAAAATAAAACCGGCCGCTTCAAGTCTCTTCAGCAGCTGGCTGAGCGTGCCGGAGTCCAGCCGCACACGTGCGCCAACCTCCGATACTGTCACCTCATCTTTTTCCCACAGCGCCAGTAAAACCAGATACTGGGGATAGGTAAGCCCAAGCGGTTTTAGTCTGGACTGATAAAGCTTGGTCATCGCCAGCGATGCAGAGTAGAGCGCAAAACAGAGAAACTGGTCGACGGTGACCGGTGCATCAGAAAGCGCACCATCATGCTCACCGCTTTGATCATTTATATCAGTACACATTCACAATCCATTTTAGTGAGCTGGCCGGCAGGGAAAACGCACGCTGCGTCCGGGCAGCCACAAGTATTGAATCAAATTAAATTGATGTCAATGTAACCTGGCACAAACGCTGTCGCCGTCGCGGGTCTGGCAAACTGGCCTATGCTTACAGCCGGAGGCCGATATGTGTGGACGATTCGCGCAGTACAGCAGCAGAGATGACTATTTTATGGCGCTGGGTATTGCGCCGGACGAAATCCAGTACGATCCGTTGCCCATCGGGCGCTACAACGTTGCGCCTGGTACCCGGGTATTACTGCTCAGCGAACGCGAAGAGGCGCTGCAGCTGGATCCGGTCTACTGGGGATATGGACCAGAGTGGTGGCATAAGCAGCCTTTGATTAATGCCCGCAGCGAAACCGCGGCCAGCGGCCGGATGTTTAAGCCTCTCTGGGAACAGGGCCGGGCGATAGTGCCGGCTGATGGCTGGTTTGAGTGGAAAAAAGAGAAGGGGAGAAAACAGCCGTTCTTTATTTATCACCAGCGTAAAACGCCGCTGTTTTTTGCTGCCATCGGTAAGGCGCCGTTTAATCACGTTCAGGGGCATGAAGGCTTTGTCATCGTGACCGCCGCCAGCAATAAAGGCATGGTCGATATCCACGATCGCCGCCCGCTGGTTCTGACCGCAGAAGGCGTTCATGAATGGCTGAGCAGCAGCACCTCTGCGCGTCGCGCGCAGGAGATTGCTCATGAAGCTGCTGAGCCGGAAGAGGCATTCTGCTGGCATGCGGTGACCACGCGGGTAGGCAGCGTACGTCAGCAGGATGCTGAGCTGATTGAAGAGATCGTGCCGGAAAAGTAGTGGCTGATACATTTTATCTATTGAAATGAAAACCGGTGTCCGGTTGCAGCCAGCGGTATGCCATTCAATAATCGAAGCATGACAACTTATCGCGTTAGAGTCGGGTATCATAACCCGTCAGCCCTGACTTTCAGGCAACTTGATGAACTGCTGGAGCCGCAGCGTTTCTGGCGTACTGCTACTCACACCAGTCGCTTCCGGTACTATATGGAGTATGAGTATGAATCTGACGTACGTGACCTGTGCGCAGTCTGCGCGCTGGCTTACTCTCAGGCCTGCCGCGTGCGGCGGTGTCCGCTGGTATTAGTTGAGGAAATGTCTGCCGCTGTGACGCAATAAGTTGTGCGTACCGATGTTCTCTACGGCGCAACAGGCGCAGCGGCATTCAGAATTGGCTCAGTGAGCCAGGCCGTTTTTTCACCTACGCTTCTTTCTGTATTTATTCACAGAGGAAGCATAAATGACGAACGAACTCAGCAGGAAACCCGTTGCCGATCGTGCCGAGGCAGACGCATTTTTCCCCTCCGACTACTCGCGCGATCGGTTTACCTCTCCTCTATCCGATCTGGAGGGCGCAGACTATCCGGCGCCCGGCGACGGAAGCAAAAAAATTCTGGTCCTGTGTGCTGATGAACGCTATCTGCCGCTGGATAACGATACGCTGTTCTCAACCGGCAATCATCCGGTGGAAACGCTGCTGCCGATGTATCACCTGCATCAGGCGGGCTTCGGTATCGACATTGCAACGCTCTCTGGTCAGATGGCAAAGTTTGAACACTGGGCCATGCCCGGAGAGGATGAAGCGGTATTACAGTTCTATCAGCGCTACCAGTCAGCCTTCCGCTCTCCGCTCAGGCTGGCAGATGTGTTAGCGTCCCTCTCTCCTCATAGCGACTACGCGGCAGTGTTTATCCCGGGCGGGCATGGCGCGCTGATCGGCTTACCGGAGAGTAAAGAGGTGGCGACATTGCTTCGCTGGACGCTGGAAAACGACCGCTATCTGATCTCACTCTGTCACGGCCCGGCGGCGTTTCTTTCACTCGCCGGATCCGATAATCCGCTGGCTGGCTATGAAATCTGTGCTTTCCCTGATGCCATTGATAAGCAGACGCCGGACATAGGCTATATGCCAGGCCATCTTACCTGGTACTTCGGTGAGAAGCTGCGCGCAATGGGTCTTCATATTATCAATGAAGATATCAAAGGTACGGTACATCGCGATCGCAATGTTATAACGGGCGACAGCCCTTATGCTGCAAATGCGTTAGGCAAACTTGCTGCAGAAACGTTGCTGAAAGCTTACGGTTAAGGCGTCTGATTTCCCAGGCCCTGACAGGCATCTTTGTCAGGGCTGATATTTCTTCCTGATTAAAATTTAAATCGTAAACGTATTTCTCTGTTTTATTTTTTATAAAAAATAAGCTGTTTATCGGCGAGGTTAGCTAAAACTTTAGCACTTTATTATAATATAAGCTTTTCCGATATATAACGAGCCAGGGTGTTTTTGACATACCTGCTTTAATTTTTATCTTGTTGTTATTAAATGATTTATGTTTATTTGGCTTTGGCAGTTACGCAAGAATATATCGTCAATACACTTCCTGTAAAATAACCCTGAGCAATCTATAATTTTTCACTTCATCAGTGCCTGCAATAACCGGCAGGCCCGGATGCAGAGTGGCTATCTCATGGATGAGCAGATTGCACCGTTTAATAACAATAATTTTTATTCAGAATTGCTCACTTAAGGCTCACCCAGGAATATTGCATGAAAAAGATACTTAACACGATTAATTTGCCAGCGAAGTTTATTTTGCTGGGACTGTTTGCTCTCGGGCTGTTTATATTTCCAACCTGTCTGTTTATTCAAAGCGGGAACCAGGCCATTGATGCAAAAAAGCTTGAGCTTACCGGCATACCGGTTGAAAAGAAGATGCTATCACTGATTAACCTGGTCCAGCGCCATCGGGCAGAAAGCGCTATTGCTATTGCGAGTGACGATCCAGCCCGAGCGTCACGCGTGGCGCTGGCAGAGGAGGCCGATGCGCTCTACAGCGGTGTAGTGACTGTACTGGGCGATAACGCGGAGGCTGCGCAACCGCTGGCGCGTTTGAATAAAGCTGACGGCGAGTGGAAAAAACTGCAGGCAGAGTTGGGCAATAAGCAGCTTTCGCTGGAAGCGAGCCTCAGCCAGCACGCCAGTCTGATTCAGACATTGTTAATAGCCAATCAGGACATCCTGGATTTTTACGGCTTGTCACTGGACAGCGACTTAAATACTTATCAGCTTATTGTCAGCATTTTCAACCGGTTGCCGCTATTAACAGAAACCCTCGGGCAGATCAGAGCAAGCGGCACATCGCTGATTGCGTCTGGCATGGGCGCATCAGAGGCAACGCTCAGCCAGATGGACTTCCGGCTGCAAAACGGCAACGTAGCGCTGGAGCAGTTCAGCAACAATATGGATAAAGTTTTTACTATTGAACCGGCGCTAAAAGCGCTGTTTGCCAGCGGAGAGACCACCGCCGTGCAGCAGGCGCAGGATGCACTGGCGCTGGCCAATACTGTTTTTGTATCCAAAACCAAAACCGTCACGCCGGCAGAATATGTCCGGGTATTCACTGAGGCGATCAATCAATTTGCCACACTGGGAACACAGAGCGCCGATCGGCTTTCGGTTATGCTTAGCCAGCAGATCGATGCGCGCCGTCATGCGCAATATAGCCTGCTGGGCGTACTGTTCGCGGTGGCGTTACTGGCTGTCTGGGTTGCCGTTATGATATCCCGCTCGATTACGCGCCCGGTGGAAGAAGCCGTTAATGCTGCCCGTCGCGTGGCAGAGGGCGACCTGACGTGTCCGGTTAACATTACCGGCAGCAATGAAATGGGGCAGCTGCTGCAATCATTGCAGTATATGCAGCAGCATCTTGCCGGGCTGGTCTCAGATATCAAGGAGAGCGCGCTGACGATCGCTTCATCCTCTGAAGAGATCGCAAACGGCAATGGAAATCTCTCAGCCCGGACTGAAGAGCAGGCCGCATCGCTGGCAGAGACCGCCGCCAGCATGGAGCAGATGGCATCCATTATCAGTCAGAATGCTGAAAATACCCATCACGCCACGACCATGGCAGAAGCGGCAACGCAGGCTTCATCGCTCAGCGGAGAGGCAATGTCGTCAGTGATGGACACCATGGGGCGTATCCGGGGCAGCTCGGCCAAAATTGAAGAGATCACCAGCGTTATCGACAGTATCGCTTTCCAGACAAACATTCTGGCCCTCAATGCGGCAGTAGAGGCAGCCAGAGCAGGGGAATCGGGTAAAGGCTTTGCCGTCGTCGCAGCAGAAGTGCGCTCGCTGGCGCAGCGTTCCGCTTCTGCTGCCAAAGAGATTAAAGAGCTGATTGCGCACTCGGTCAGCCACGCCGAAGAGGGAATGGTGATGGCCAGAAATGCCGGTGACAAAGTGAAACAGAGCGTAGATGCTATTGGACAGACGGCGCAGCTTATCCGCGATATATCTGCCTCCTCTCAGGAGCAGAGCAGCGGGATTTCGCAAATTAATATCGCAGTAAACCAGATGGATCAGGTGACACAGCAAAACGCAGCGCTGGTTGAAGAGTCTGCCTCTTCAGCAGGCGATCTCGCAGAACGCGCCTCGCGTCTGCGTCAGCTGGTGGCTGTTTTCCACACGGCGTAATCTTTGCGACGATGCGGGCGCGTCCCGCATCTGCTCGCGCAGTAAAAAAGCAGAGAATCGTTGCGAACCAACACGATTTGTCAAAAAACTTGTCTGCAGCGGATTACAATCCCACCCCGTTTCGCTTATTTACTGCGCTTCTGTATGATTCTGAAAAAAGGCGATTTTGTGCACTTTTACTGGTTTTTACTGGAAACGTAGCTTTAATATTGACAGTAATTCAGCCAGATTATTTCAGACAGGATTATACGTAGCTGCCGCCGGCTGATAAAGTAGACAGGTACACTCACGTAAACTGGAGTATTTAATGCTAACCACAATCATTTACCGTAGCCACATCTCTGCGGATGTGCCCGTGAAAATTTTGCCGGGTATGGTTGAGAAGGCGAGTCTCCTGAATGAGTCACACCAGGTTACCGGTATTCTGCTCTTTAACGGTACACATTTCTTTCAGATCCTTGAGGGACCTGAAGAGGGTGTTATGACGATCTACAATCGCATCTGTGCTGACCGTCGTCATCACAATGTGGTTGAACTTATGCGTGACTACTCCCCTTATCGCCGTTTCGGTAATTCCGGGATGGAGCTGTTTGACCTGCGCGAACATGACCAGTCAACCGTACTTCAGGCGGTACTGGATCGCGGTACTTCACGCTTCCGGCTGACCTATGACGATCGGGGCCTGCAGTTCCTGCGCACGTTTGTTGAATCGCGGGAAAAAGAAAACTATTTCGAAGTGCTGCCTGCCGATCTGTGGGATTTTATTCCCGACATGACGGGATCGCTTCAGGAAGAGCACGGCATTCATTTCCGCCCGGTTGTGGATCCACTTGGCCGCGAGATCACCGCACTGGAGGCTATTTCTGATAGTCCGGAGAGCGCAGGTGAAGATGAAGATAAGTATATTGCTAATCTGAACGCCGTACGCATGGCGCTGATGAAGGCGGGCAAAGCCTGTCCGGATGGCATGACGCTCTATCTGACTATTCTGCCTATGACGCTGGTTGCGGTGCCTAACGCGGTTGACACTATCACGGACGCCATTAAAAACGCCGGACTGGTGCCGGAACAGATTATTCTGGGCGTCAGTGAAACGGAAGTTATCCCGGGCCTGAATGATTTTACCGAAGCGGTTAAGCAGCTGAAACAGGCAGGCATCAGCCTGTCGATTGATAACTTTGGTGATGGCTCTGCCGGGCTTTCACTGCTGACTCATGTGCAGCCCGATCGCGTGCGTATTGCTTCCGGAATTATTCGCGATGTTCATCGCAGTGGTCCAAAGCAGGCTGTCGTTCAGGCTATTATCAAATGCTGTTCAGCGCTCGAAATCAACGTCATCGCTTCTGGTATTGAACAGCCGGAAGAGTGGATGTGGCTTGAGGCTGCAGGTGTTATCGACTTCCAGGGCTCGCTCTTTACCCCGCAGGGCACATCCGTGTCATGGCCGGAATATCGCGCGGCGATGTAACGCTTACTCTTTCACTATCAGTATCAGTCTGACCGACCGGCACATCAAAAGCCGGTCGGTTGTTTTTTGTCATACCCTTTCCGGCTCTGCTCTTTTTTCAACCAGAAAAGATCTTTTCTGACAGCACTGCTGCGATAAATATGTGAAATTTATAAGAAACGCTCAGGCTCGCTGCGGTTCAGGGTTACACACTAAAATTCTGTGGTAAACTTTGCGCCCCCGAACCTGCAGGCGGACACATCATGAAAAAAGAATTTGAAGAAAAGATGACGGAAATTTTGATCGGTGAGGCGGTTACTGACTTACTTGATGCTAATGCAGCCATTTCATGGACCGCTTTACTTGATCGTCTGCGCGCTGGTCTTGATAAAGAGACCGATGAGCATCGCATCCGTGCCGGATTGCGTGCTATCGACGAAGTCAGACGTGAAATGCAGGTTAGGGCGTCTGAAAAAGCGATCGGGACTGAATCTGATATACGGCCTGCACGCGGAAAAATGCATTAAAATTGATTTAAATCAAAGACTCTCTAAGGTCTGACGCTAAATTGTTTCCCGGGAACAATTTCTGTTAGACTGTATGCTTATCCACCTACGGACGGAGGTCATGTGAAAAATGACGCAGCCGCCGAAGATATCTACGCCGTTATTGGAACGGTTGTGGCGCGCCTTCTTAAGCCGGACCAGCATCTGACTCTGCATGAGATTACTACTGCACTGCATCACATGGGTGAGACAGCGACAGGGCAGGATGTTCGTGAGGCCTGCCGTAAAGCTGTCATTTTGCTTGCTCGTCAGATGCACTAACTAAAGCTCACGCAGTATTAACGATCAAACAACAGTCCAATCAGTGCCTGATAATGCTGCTCTTCTTCGGCGCTGGTTGCTGCTTCAAGACGACCAAGCAGTTTTGTGCATAACGCCTTACGGTTAAGGTTTTTGCCTGAGGTCAGAATTTCAACTACCAACTGTCCCAGCGTTTCCTGCTGGCTCAGAGTAGAAGCTTTGTTGAAATAGTTAGCGATGTCACTAGCGGATGATGGATGCTGTACCATATTCTGACGCATAGTTAGCCTCGTTGTAATAAGTAAGTTGTACTGACAGAGGTAAAGTTATACAACTAACTTTTACTTGTACAGCTTTTTCTGCCACTAATTTATCGCCTGCGATCTTTTCATTCTTATTTTTCTTTTATATCAAATAGTTAAATGAAATTTTTTGAGTGAAAATTTTACTTCTTCTTTGTACAGCTTCTGCATTGAGACGTGTACAACGTGGTTGCGCTGATATTCTGCTAACTCTCTTCATCGTCACCTGAGGTAAAACGTATCGGTTTAGCCGATAACGCTGCCTGTTCATGACGTAGTGCCTGGGCCTGCCACTCTATCTGAGTTTGGTGAATTCGCTCAGGCTGTACAAAATTTTTCAGCCAGCTTCTGGCATCGGCAATTTGTGCCAGACGCTCATCGTTCTCTTCTCTCTCTGCCATGCGACCCAGCTCTGCGATCAGGGCCTGAACGCTGATATCCCGATCGCCCAGTGCCAGATTGAGTGTCGCTTCGCCAATAATGACGTGACCTACTACCTTTTCATGAAATAACACTTCCGCTCTCCTCATCATAGTTTTGTAATGATTTTAAAGTGTAATGAGCAGCAATACTTCTACAATACGCTGTAAACGATCAGCTGAGTCCCGATGCAAAACGTATTTGATGATTCTGAGATACAGGTTTGTAACGTACTGATAGCGTGCAGCATCATCTATTCATGCAGTGTAAACCGGCTAAAGGCAGAATAATCTTAAAAAATTTGAACGTTATTCATCGCTGTCTGTTTCAGCTCTGGCGCTTTTTCAGACGTTGCATGCCACTTTTTATAGCCCGCTGATTGCTGATGATTACAGCCTGGTCATGGGAGACAAACCTGAACCCGGTTAATAAAAGCCACGCTTTAGGACAATTGCCCGCTCTATACTCAGGCCTGGGTCTGCATTTATTCTGATAACTGCAACCCTGGCTGGCGTGCTCTGCTTTTACTCTATACGTGTGTTAAGCATGGCACGCGCTTACCTTATTAGCTTTATATCAGCAGAGTAAATTTTGCGCATGCAGGAGGGTGAGAGGTTAATGCTCCGGATTATCAGGAGTGAGGGGAAGGGTACTGATGATCACTCTGCGCAGCAGATGGCTGTCAGGCTGGCTGCCCCAGCAAAAGGTGATCCAGTGTTCACAAAATGCGTGCCAGTCAGAAACCGGCACCAGCGGTTTGTCGCGACGTGTCCCGTCCCACACATAGACATAGTGATCGCGATCGCGCAGTGCCCAGGCAATCATACTCTCCCACATCACCTTTGCCGCATTGGTCTGAGCGCTATCGGTAACAATAATTGAACGCGTATGCAGGAAATAACAAAAAAAGCGACGTGCCAGGCCATGCACCGCCTGTTCATGCTGCGGCTGACGCGTGCGCCAGACCATAATCTGAATGCAGGCGCGTAACGGTGAGGTAAAATCCTCTGTTTCTTCCAGCCTTACTGCATAGACCGTTTCAGGTTTCGGTTCCTGGGTAACCAGCCGGTATTGTTTATCCTCCGGACAGACATAGAGCGCATAGCCAAAGGGAATAATAAAGCCTGGCAGCGTAAATACGCGCGTCTTACCTGTAAGAAAAGCACAGGTATCGTCCCGGTTTGGCACTTCACGGCTCAGAATCTGATTAAAGTGCGTATCAGGTAAGGTGATGGGCATGTGGTTATCCGCTGTCGTACGTTCCAAAAGACCTCCCTGAAAACCGGAGTGGATTTGATCATCAGTTTGAATGAGTAATAAGCTGGTACAGCAGGAAAAAGTGTAGCCGGAGATAAGGTTATAAGCGTCTGTTCAGATACGCCGTAGCAGGGCGGAGGTGTCGTCCATGACAGTTTCTCCGGCCGGTAAACGCTTGCGCGTAACCGATAAGGTTATCTTTATCGTCGTCTTCCAGCCGGAGCCGGATTACGTCCATAGGCGTCAGTTCTTTTCGTCGTTCAGGCTTGTCAGTGTCTGCAAATAGGGCACGTGCGGAACAACGTGCTCGGGTTTATCGAAACTTTTCAGCCAGCTTCTGGCCTCTGAGATCTCAATAAGACGGGCATCGCTGCCACCCGCATTTGCCATTGATTCGAGCTCATTAATCAGTGAACGAACGCTGATCTTTTTTTCGCTCAGTGCAAGGCTGAGTGCCGCTTCGCCGATAATGACATGACCTATCTCGTCGTGTTGAATAGACAAACAAACCTCCTTTACGATTGCATGATAACCTCACCACTTACTGTAGGCGTAACGGCAGAATTTGCCGGATATATTTTGAAATTTCCCAAATCAGCTAGCAGAATTTTTTGATCGAACGCTTTTTAGCCAATGAAAATTCTGCGGGCTTTCGCCAGCGACCCTTCTGAAATTCTGCAAAAAAAAAGCCCGCGCAGGGCGGGCTAACAAAATGTTGAAGAGGATTTCTCTCGCTGAAAACGCATCCTGTGTGTTGTTTGCCAGAATAGGCTGGCTCATACACTATAGATGACAAATCATTTTAAATTGGGTTTTAGCTGTAAACCCGACGAAAATCTGCGTTGCTCATCGGACCAGCATAAAATAGGGCAATAAGCTAATCAGGCAGGCTATAAGCAGTTTACAGAAATGGATAACCGGGCCAGAGGTAAGTAGATAACAACAACCCGTGAAATTAACAAAAAAATGCCTCCGCGAGGAGGCAAGGTAGGAGTTACTCAGCTCAGTGCTTAGTTGGATTTCTCACTGAACACTTTAAGAATAGAGAAATTTGTCAGTTTTTCCGACTCGCTTAGGAAAAAATTATACATACAAAACTTATAGTTAGCATGATTACTGATTAACTATATGAATAATATGGCTTTAGTTTGTGATGAAATCGTTTTCTAAGAATTTACTTATATTTTCATTAACCTGCTCATATCACCCTTTCTAATCTTATTCTTCAGGTAGCGACTTTTCTGTGGGTGGATTTTTAACCAGACTCAGTACCGCACACCTTTTGCTTTCATATCTGAAGTGCGCCACCGACTGCAAACCAATACAAATATGCGCCTTAAAAGAGGCGTGATTGTCACTTTTGACAAAAAGCACAGGGTGACGCGTGCTCCATTGAGAGTCTTCCTAAAACTTACGTTTCGCTTGATGACTGGCGAGAGCTTGCCAGGCTTAGGAGTGTCATTTCCATCAGATAAGGAGAAATCATGTCACGGTTTGCAGATAAAGTTGTCGTTATTACTGGTGCAGGCTCAGGTATTGGCGCTGCATCAGCACAACGTTTTGCTGCTGAAGGGGCATCAGTGGTGCTGGTGGGAAGAACTGAAGAGAAGCTGCAGAAAGTCAAAGAGGCTTTACCTGCCGGAAAACATCTTGTTGTTCCCTGTGATGTTTCAGATGCCGGGCAGGTCAGGCAGCTTAGTGAAAAGGTGAACCAGCATTACGGGCGCGCGGATGTACTGGTCAACAATGCGGGCAGTATCGTTCAGGGCAAGATCCATGAAGTCTCTCCTGATGACTGGAAAAAGCTGATGGGCACCGATCTGGATGGCGTCTATTACTGCACGCACTACTTTATGCCAGCCCTGCTGAAAACCAAAGGTAACGTTGTCAACATCTCTTCCGTATCCGGACTTGGTGGCGACTGGGGAATGAGCGTATATAACGCGGCCAAAGGCGCTGTGACCAACTTCACGCGCGCACTGGCGATGGACTATGGCTCAGACGGCGTCAGAGTCAATGCTATCTGTCCGGGATTTACGTTTACTGATTTAACGGAAAACGCAAAACAGGATGAGGAGCTGCTGGCACGCTTTTACGACCGCATTCCGCTACGCCGTGCGGGAGAGGCTGATGACATTGCGGGCGCAATTGTCTTTATTGCCAGCGATGATGCGCGCTATATCACGGGCGCTAACCTGCCGGTTGATGGCGGTTTAACGGCATCGAACGGTCAGCCAAAACAGGCCTGATAGCAGCAAAAAAGCCCGCGCAACTGCGCGGGCTTATCTTTGACGTCACACAAACTATGAGCGTGGGATCTCAGACACTTCTTTGACATCAGCTTTATTAATCTGCTGTTTAACGCCGTTGGCATCAACATAACCCAGCAGTCCTGATTCCGCTTCTTTTGGCTTACCATCGCTGACAATAGTACGACCATCATTAGTATGAATCGCATAGGTGGTGCGGGTGCAGCCGGTAAGGGCGGACAGGGCAATAATCGCTGCTACTGGAAGTAAAATAACTTTCTTCATTGTACTCTCCTTGATAGATGGATCAGTTATTCAGTTCACTCATGTTCGTGATTTGATCACGATTGATCTGCTCAGTTTTGCCGGTTTGCGCGTTTTCATACGATACCAGCCCGGTATCGCTATCTACCTGTGGTTTACCACTGGTAATAATGGTGCGGCCATCAGTCGTTTTAATCGCCTGGTTAGACGAGCAGCCGGTTACGGCTAAAAGAGATGTCAGGACTGCGGCAGCAACAACCATTTTTTTCATCATATTTCCCTATTTTCTGGACACGTTATAAGAGGAGCATAGTCCATAATTTCCGGGGGTGGTCTGACCTTGATGATTTTTTTGTGCAATTGATGCGGTGAACAGCAGGGGAGTACGGCCGTAGCGGAGCATATATTTTGCTATCCTTCCGGTGATGCCTGAGAAACAGATAAAGGCAGGCGAACCATCAGAAAAGAGACAGGCTCGTTAAGAAAATTTTGGCTAAAGAGAGGGCACGCCACGGAGGCGCACTTTATAGCCCGCAGGAAAACGAGTATGCAGCGAGCTGACGCAGATAAAGTAAATAAATATTATCAGGCCGCTTCTGCACGCCCTAAAAGCAGATTGAAAAGATTCTCATAATGCATCTTCTCACTGGCATCTGTACATTTATCCAGCCGGGAAAGTAAAGCGATACAGAGCGCTTTGCGATTAAGAATTTTATCAGAACATAAAATATCTTTAACCATTTCACCCAGCAATTCAAATTCTGTGGACTGACGTATTCTGGCCTGCTCTTCAGCGCTGACTTTATCCATTACGGGAAGATAATGATTCTGGCACATAGTTCTCTCTTATTAATTTAACCGGCTGATGGATCGGCACTGAAGCACTATTAATTCATTTTCCTGGCCAGCAACCGAATAACTTTTTCGCACGCCTGCTGCATTTCAGGGCTGTCCGCTCGTAAGCCTGTTCGGTATAACGCGCCGATGATCTCATGCAAAGAAAGCGTTTCACCCGGTTTTAAAATCTGTGTAATTACGTCACCCAGTAAAGCGTACATCGCTTCCGCATCTTCTGAATCGTCTTGCTGCACATAACCCCCGTCCATTTTTAAAATTGCTTGATGTTTGTAATATGTCAGGGACGCCTGTTACTGAAAATCGCGACGACAGCACAGTAGCTTAATTAGGAAATGCGTATTTCCTAATAGCGCAGCAGCGTTAATCCAGCAGGCGCAGCGCCATCTTAATAGTTTCTTCGCCATTAGTCACATCCTGAATTTTGCCCACTACGCGCATACCAAACGCAATACAGAGCAGTAAACCGGCAGTCGTATCGGCATCCAGATGACTTGCTATAGAACCATCAGCCTGGCCCTGCTGAATCAGCGACATCAGGAAAGCGCGGTTGCGCAGCACTGCCTGGCGTACCAGATGAGATAACTCTTCATCAAGCGTCTGCAGCTCCACGGTGCTGCCCACCACCAGACAGCCGCGCCGTCCCTCTATCTCGCTGGCGGAATCGAGATAGAACTGGAGTAGCTCAGCGACGCGTTCACGACCCGTAGAGAATGCGTTCAGACGTTCGCGCAGATCGGTATTGCGAATGGCAATGTAGCGCTCGAACACGCGCAGAAAAAGCGAGCGCTTGTCCTGAAAAGCTTTGTAGATACTCCCCGCAGTAAGCTGCATAGCATCACCAAGATCGGCAATAGAGGCAGCGTGAAACCCTTTCTGGCGGAAAATGATCATCGCATTATCAAGCGCAACATCAATATCAAAATTGCGCGGCCTGCCGCGTTCGCGGGGAGCTGTGGCAGAGGATTTTACTGGTGGCATTTTCAGCCCTTATGAAGCGATTATTTCCAAATTATCCCGGTTGCGTCCGGGCCGGTCAACGCCGGAGATTTGCGCTAGAGTTAAGTGGTTAAATTACATCGTATTGCGATAAATATTTCAGCCTTTGTGACAGGGGGATCAGCATGAAAGATGTCTTTATTGTGGGTGGTGCAGGAAAGATTGGTCGTGAGCTGGGTCAGCAGCTGACCCGTGCCGGCGTGACGGCACGGGCGTTGTGTCGTACCGCTGAGCAGGAAGCCAGCCTGCAGCAGCAGGGTATCCAGGCTGTCAGAGGCGACCTGGTTGCCCTCGATGAACAGCAACTCACCGAACTGATGCAGGGATGTGGAGTCGTGGTCTTCACCGCTGGTGCCGGCGGAAAAGGCGGAGAGGCGATGACAAATGCCGTTGATGGCGACGGGCTGGCTAAGTCAGTTGCAGCCGCACAGCGGGCCGGTATTGAACGCTTTATTCTGGTCTCCGCCTTTCCGGAAGCGGGGCGTGGCAGGCAGCTTTCTGACACTTTTGAAAACTATATGCGCGTAAAAAAACAGACCGACGTGGTTCTCGCCGCCAGCGCGCTTGAATGGGTTATTCTGCGTCCCGGCACGTTAACAGATGAGCCGGCAACCGGCAAAATCAGCGCCGGACCGGCAATTGCCTATGGCACGATTGCCCGTGCCGATGTTGCAGCCACCCTGGCGGCGCTGGTCCATCAGCCTGCCGTATCCCGCGTCATTATTGAGCTGACGGCGGGAGAGACACCCGTTGCAGAGGCGATAGACGCGCTGGTTTCACGCTAACCGGTTCAGCCGCGAGGAGACGTTATGGCACATTTACCGGATGCGCATCTGCAGGCAATCTGGCAAAAGCTGACTCATGCGGTCAGCGCGCGCTCACCCTTTACCCTGATGCAGCTGGCCAGCGTGGCAGAGAATGCACAGCCTAAGATCAGAACCATAGTGCTGCGCGATTTCAGCCTCGCGCCAGCTTCCTTACTGTTTACCACTGACGTGCGCAGCGCCAAAGTGCAGGAGATGAGAGATAATCCGCAAGTTTCGCTGCTGGGCTGGGATGCGGAGAACAGCTTTCAGCTGCGTCTTGAGGGTAAGGCAGGCTGCGTGGATGAAGGCGAACTGCGCCGTACCGTCTGGCAGAAGCTGCGGCCCGCTGCGCAGCAGTTATTTTACTCGCCTGATTCACCCGGTGGGATCCTTGATGATCCGGATGCGCTGCGTAGCGGACACGCCTCCGCTTCGTTAGCTGACCCCCCGGAAAATTTTGCGCTGATACGCATCATGATAGAGCGTGTTGAGTCGCTTGATGTTAGTAGCGAACCTCATCAGCGCCGTGAGTTCTTACTGCAGGCGAACGGATGGACAGGACGGTGGCTGGTGCCTTAGCTCGCCTGACTCAAATATTTTCAGCTAAGTGAAAATGTGGATGTTGAGATTTATTCATCCTGATTAAACGGGGTGCAGATTAATCACGCCTTAAAAAACATAAGGTTATGCGCCTTTCGGTTCACGCCTGCCTTCATTTCAATTTAGTTATGGGCTTAATGAAGCCGCTGCCCATCTGAACATGAAAAAGCTTCAGGTTCGGTGAAATTTAATCACTTTTTTTCAGCAGGGGAGTAAGGCATAAAAGAGTCAGCCCATTGAGGAAATGGTTATATCAAATCAGCATTCAGCGTCGGTTGTACAGGCAGACAGAGAAGCAGGTTTACATCAGAAATTGAGGTGAGAAATTACGATGAACAAAGAATTTACCTTTTCAATTAAAAGCCTTCGTTTTGACGAAAACTATAATCCTTCTGCAAACACGCGTATCACGACTAACTTCGCCAATCTGGCAAGGGGTGAAATGCGTGAGGAAAACCTGCGCAACGCACTGAAGATGATTGATAACCGCTTTAACTCGCTGGCGCACTGGGACAACCCGAAAGCTGACCGCTATGCCGTTGAGCTGGATATCATCTCTGTTGAGCTGAATATCGATCCGGCGGGAAATGAAAAGCCGTTTCCGGTCATCGAAGTCCTGAAGACAACCGTAGTTGATAAAACAAGCGGGCAGCGCTTTGAAGGCGTCGTCGGGAACAATTTCTCTTCCTGGGTGCGCGATTACGATTTCAGCGTTGTGTTATCTGAGCACAACAAAAACCAGGCCGGTTTCAGTACGCCGAAAAACTTCGGTGATCTGCACGGCAATATCTTCAAAGGCTTCGTCAGCTCAGATATCTATAAAGCCAGCTTCAGCAAGCGTCCGATTATCTGCCTGAGCGTCTCCAGTAAAAATACCTATTACCGTACCGGTAATCATCATCCGGTTCTGGGGATTGAATATCGGCAGGACGCGGATTCGCTGACCGATCACTACTTTGCCAAAATGGGCCTGCAGGCGCGCTATTTCATGCCGCAGGGCAGCGTTGCGCCGCTGGCTTTCTATTTTGCCGGCGATCTGCTGCGCGATTACAGCGATCTGGAGCTTATCAGCACCATCAGCACGATGGAGACGTTTCAGAAAATCTATCGTCCGGAGATCTACAACGCGAACTCAGCGGCCGGACAGGAGTATCAGCCGAGCCTGTCACACAAGGATTATTCACTGACACGCATCGTTTATGACCGTGAAGAGCGTACGCATCTGGCGGTTGAGCAGGGTAAATTCACCGAACAGCATTTTATCAAACCTTACCAGACTCGTCTGGAGCAATGGTCTGCTGAGTTTGCGCACTGATTAATGGAAAAAAGGTTATCTATAGTGAAAAAGTTATTACCGACATCGACGTCTGGCAGTTTACCGAAACCTTCATGGCTGGCGCAGCCGGAAACATTATGGTCCCCGTGGAAACCGGCGGGTGACGATCTGGCAGATGCCAAGCGCGATGCGCTACGTCTCTGCCTCGACGACCAGCTGCGGGCCGGTATTGATATCGTCAGCGATGGTGAGCAGACGCGTCAGCATTTTGTGACGACGTTTATTGAGCATCTCAACGGCGTGGATTTTGAAAAGCGCGAAACGGTGCGGATCCGCAACCGCTACGATGCGAGCGTACCGTCGGTGGTAGGTGAAGTTTCACGCACTAAACCTGTATTTGTTGATGATGCAAAATTCCTGCGTCAGCTGACCACTCAGCCGATCAAATGGGCGCTGCCTGGCCCGATGACCATGATCGACACGCTGCATGACGGTCACTATAAAAGTCGCGAAAAACTCGCTTGGGAGTTTGCCAAAATCCTCAATCAGGAAGCCAAAGAGCTGGAAGCCGCAGGCGTGGATATCATCCAGTTTGATGAGCCTGCCTTCAACGTCTTCTTTGATGAGGTTAATGACTGGGGTATTGCGGCGCTGGAGCGTGCCATTGAGGGATTACAGTGCGAAACCGCTGTACATATCTGCTATGGCTACGGCATTAAAGCCAATACTGACTGGAAGAAAACGCTGGGTTCTGAGTGGCGCCAGTATGAAGAAATTTTCCCGCGCCTGCAGCGCTCAAATATCGATATCGTCTCACTGGAGTGCCAGAACTCCCGCGTGCCGATGGAGCTGATTGAACTGATCCGCGGGAAAAAAGTGATGGTCGGTGCCATCGATGTGGCAACCAATACTGTCGAAACGCCGGAGCAGGTAGCGGAAACGCTGCGTAAAGCGCTGCAGTTTGTCGATGCGGATAAGCTCTATCCCTGCACCAACTGCGGTATGACGCCGCTGTCGCGTCAGGTTGCTCGCGGCAAGCTGGATGCGCTGAGCGCTGGTGCTGATATCGTGCGCCGCGAACTGCTGGGCCAGTAATACGCCTGAGGGTGTATCAGGGCTGACGTCTGACGTCGGCCCTTTTTTTATCATTCTTAACCGCGCCGTACGCTTTTGCGGCTATCCCGGCCAGGCGGCTCGCCAAACAATCGGGTATATTCGCGCGTAAACTGCGTCAGGCTCTGGTAGCCCACCTCCAGGGCAACAGCAGCAATATTTCCCTGCCGGATAAGTAACTGCTTACGTGCGGCACACAACCGCAGACGCTTTTGATATTGCAGCGGTGAAAGCCCGGTGCTGGTTTTAAAGCGGCGGTGAAATGCGGAAATGCTCATGCCAGCCAGGGAAGCGAGCAACGTGGCGCTGAAAGGGTCGCTGTAACAGGCCTGAAGATGGGTAATCGCCTTACGCACATTGGCAAAATGCCTGCTGTGGTCCGCTATCTGCCGCAATACTCCTCCCTGCGCGCCGCTTAACAAGCGATAAAGTACCTCCCGCTCCAGCAGCGGCACCATGATCGCTTTGTCATCCGGTTTTGCTCCGGCACGCAGCAGACGCAGCCAGGCGTCAATCAGCGCCTCTTCTGCCTCACCCACCGCAAAACCGCGCTGCACAGCTGGCATAGCCGTAGCCGGCAGCTGGCACATCAGCTCGCTTACGGCTGCAATATCAATAGTCAGCCGGATAGCCAGATAGGGAGCGGTTTCGCTGGCAACGGTGACTTTGCCGGCTGCGGGCCTGTATCTGCGCGCTGTAACACTTCGAACGCCAGCGCACTCAGCGTCTTACTCATCATGGTATCGCGTTTACTCCTGCAGCGGTCATGCTGCATAAAAGCAGAATCGGGCAAAAATCGGGCAGATATGCTGGCGCGAGCACGCTCCGGACATATTACTCTCAGGATCGAACGGTCTGCGCAGCCTGCAGCATGGTGATGTTATGACAGAGAGAGGATAAGAATGGAACTGAATAACCGGGTAGTCATCATAACAGGAGCGTCGTCCGGCATCGGCGAGGCGACCGCGCGCGCAGCACTTCAGGCGGGCGCGCGCGTCGCTATGCTGGCACGCAGGCGCGAACGCCTTGAAGCGCTGGCTGTTCCGGCCACACGGGCGCTGGCAATCGCCTGTGACCTTACCCAATCAGAAGCGTGCGCGCGGGCCGTTCAGCAGGTTATCGCCAGCTGGGGCCGGGTCGATGTCGTGATAAATAATGCCGGGCAGGGGCTGTACGCGCCGGTGGAAGCGATCGACGTCAGCGACTTCAGAGAGGTGCTGGCGCTCAATCTTATTGCCCCGCTACAGATGATGCAGGCGGTGGTGCCCGTTATGCGTCAGCAGGGAGGCGGAAGTATAGTCAACGTCAGCTCGGGTGCCACACTCGGAACATACAGCGGCTCTGCTGCCTATACCAGTGCCAAAGCGGCGCTGAATATGCTTTCGGCGGTTGCGCGTCTGGAGCTGGCTTCAGCAGGTATCAGCGTGTCACTGCTTTATCCTTTCGTAACGGCAACGGCGTTTTATCATTCGGTAAAAGCGGGACAGGCCGGGGCCTGCGCTCAGGCGGCAGAAAGTGCTGCGCTTTTGCACGCGCCTGCGCTGGTGGCAGAGGCTATTCTGGATTTGGTACGCAGCGGTGCAGCAGAAGCCGATCTGGTTCCTGTCGCCTTTGGCGGCAGCTGGCAGCCTGAGAACGAGTGCAGATGAAAATAAGTGTGCGGCGGCGCAGCAATATGCCATTCGCGCGTTGCTTCCGGCGTAATGCATCCCTTACGTTAGCGGCAGGCCCGTTAAACACAGGATTCCGGCAATGGCGGATGGAAGCAATACGATTACCGATTTAAGAGCGCTTGCAGCGTGCTACGGCGCGGTGGCGAAACCGTCGCTGACCAAAGTCACCGATCATATTCACCCGGCGTATCGTCCCTTTATCGCCGCCTCACCCTTTGTCGCGCTGGCCACCAGCGGACCGGATGGGCTGGACGTTTCACCCAGAGGCGATCCGGCAGGTTTTGTGCATATTGAGGATGAGCGCACGCTCTTGCTGCCGGACAGACGCGGCAATAACCGTATCGATAGCCTGCGCAACATTTTGCATGATAATCGGGTAGCGCTGCTGTTTCTGATCCCGGGTATCGGGGAGACATTGCGCGTAAACGGAACCGCCACCATAAGCGTCGATCCCGCCTTACTTACCCGCTTCGCGATGAATAATCAGCTGCCAAAAACGGTGTTAACCATCACCGTTGAGAGCGTCTTTTTCCAGTGCAGCCGGGCCATCATTCGCTCCCGGCTCTGGGATCCGGCGACGCAAATTACGCGGGAGGCGCTGCCAAGCACCGGTTCCATACTGAACAGCATTTCGCAGGATATTGACGCCGGCGCCTACGATGCGGCACTCCCTGGTCGCCTGAAAGAGACACTCTATTAATCCGGCCTGATGCCGCACAGCAACCTGCACTCTACAGCCTGCCAGCAGGCTGTTTTCAGTTCCGCAGACTACCGGGTTCTCAGACGGTAAATATCAGCAAAGTAAAGATGGCCTTTACGGGCATACTGCGCCTGCAGGGTAGCTTTTTCGCTTTCGGTGAGTACATCTCCATTGAGCAGGTCATGAATAAAGGCTTCGCGAACGTAAACTTCCATGTACCAGTCGCCGGTATAGCAGTTCTTCCATGCGCCTTTATCGATATCTTTTACCCGGTAAGACGGGTTCACGTGAAAAAAGAAAAAGAAGTTACAGACGGCAAAAATGGCACAGCAGACGACATACTCAATTGTGCCGAAGGAGTCGGAGTAGAGTAAAAGTGCCATGGTCAGCACAAACAGGAAACACATCAGGCCATACAGGCCCGGGTACTGACGGATAAACGATACGTCGAAATAGGGTCGATCGTTGCGTTTTTCCGCGCGGTTGATGCTGTCCAGCTCCTGCTGCAGAAGCGCATTAAGTTGATTGCTCATGTTTTAAACCTTATCTGCCCATAATGATGGAGTTAACGTTTTACTGGCTGTTGTTAGCGTCACGCTGCTAAATCGCCATACCGGAAAAGTGGATGGGATCGGCCAGCATGGCGGCCAGAATTTTCAGGCCCTCTTCACACTGCTGCCGCGACTGAGAACCGCCCAGACAGATGCGCAGCGCGTCAGCAGGAAGATTACCAGTGCAAAACGCGGCACCGGAGACGGCGCTGATCCCTTTTTCACGCAGCTTTGCCGCGATGTCGGAGGCGTTGGCGTTGACCAGACCGGGCAGCGGCAGCCAGAGGTGATAGCCTGCGCTGTCAGCCTCAAACGGGTATCCGGTCAGGCAGGCCGCTGCAATCTGCTGGCGGATGCCCGCCTCCTGTCTGATAGCGATCAGCATGCGATCTGCCGTCCCGTCATTGATCCACTGCCGCGCCAGCGCATTAGTGAGCGGGCTGGACATCACCGTCAGCGCCCGCAGCACGCCGGAAAGCAGCTGCATCATCTGTCTGTCAGGGCCCTTCACAAACGCGATCCGCAATCCGGGGCCAAAGCACTTCGACAGGCCGGTAAGATACCAGGTCAGTTCCGGTATTAATCCGGCAAACGTTGGCACCGGCGCATCGCTGAGCGCCGCATAAGCGTCATCTTCAATGACCGTAATGTTATAGCGCTGACAGCACTCAGCCAGCGCCCGCCGGCGCGCTTCCGGGATCGTCATCGTGGTCGGATTTTGCAGCGTCGGGTTGATATAGAATGCGCCGATCTCGCCGCTGCGACACAGCGCCTCAAACGCCAGCGGATCGGGCCCCTGCGCGTCACAGAGCACCGGCTGCAGCCGCACGCCCAGATGACTGGCAATCGCCTTCATGCCAGGGTAAATCAGGCTGCTGACACAGACCGCACCTTTCCTGCGCTTCAGCAGCGTCATGATGCCCATCAGAGCGCTGTGAATGCCCGGACAAACCAGCACGTCGGCCTCGCTCTCTACGTGAAGTTTGCGCCCGATCCAGCGCATCGCTGCTGCTTTATCCTCTGCCGTCCCGCCAAAATCCTGATAGCGCAGCAGACTCAGCATGTCGGTCTGGTTAAAAAGGTTGATGGCTCCTGCGCGCAGCGCTTCCTCAACGGCGGCACCGGCAGGCTCTGTCGGCGCATTCATGGTCATTTCATAAGTGCTGGCAGGCAGAGCTGAAGAGGCTGATGCCCGTGCACGAATAAAGCTGCCGAGTCCGGGGCGTGAGTCAATTAATCCTCTGCGCCGCGCTTCCGCATAACCGCGCGTTACCGTGGTGTAATTCAGACCCAGCGTTTCAGCCAGTTCACGCAGCGGCGGCAGACGGTAGCGTGAAGGCAATTCGCCTGTACTGATGCCCTCTGCAATGAAATCCGCGATGCGCAGATAGGCCGGACGTTGCGTCTGCTGCTGAAGCAGGGCTGCCCAGCGCGTAAAAAGCGGCGTAATCATATTAAATCCTGTCTCAGGACGTTACGCAGACAGGTATATCACAGCCATAATCAAGGCGTAACTTGATTGCATGGTTGATTGCATCAGTTTTTCCATTTGACTCACTTTGCGTGTTATCTGTACAGCGACAGGACGGGGCAGATTGCCGTAAAAGGAGGCTCTCGCTGCCCGCCGCGGGGAATAACGCTTTACCGATTAAAGATTGCAGGCGGGTCAGCCGATAACGCTTCTGTGCTGCGTCAGTTTTTGTATCGGGTCAGAGAAACAGCGACGTTTTGCCAAATCAGGCAGGCGTAAAATGATTCTCTGACTATCATCGTTCTTTTACGCGCGTGCAGGATAGCAAGCCGGGCGATCGGGATATCTGCCACAATACGTTTTATGCTCTTTGAGTATCGTCAGAATAAACCAGGTCCAGCTATCATGAGCACAACGATCAAACCTATCTTATCCGCCGTTTGGTCCACCAACGCCCTGGGGATCTGCGTCACCAGCCAGGAGTGCCCTGCCGGCCTGATGCCTGCGCTCAAAGGCGTCACGCTACGGGAGTGGCTGAGCATCGCCCAGGCTGATGAGGATGCAAAAATTGCGCTGCTGCTGACTGCGGCCCTGGAGCGCGTACAGCCTTTTCATATTGAAGTGCCGATCAACTGCCTGGATGGCACCCTGCGCCATGTCATCGTGTCAGGATTACCGGGCGAGCGGGCGGAAGCGCCACACCTGCAGTACAGCGGTTTCGTACTGGATGTCACCGGACAGCGTAAGGCGCTGGAGGAGGCGCTGCGCACGGCCGCTGAATATCGCCTGCTGATTGAAAACAGCACGGATCTTATCGCTCACTGCGATGCCGAAGGGCGGTATGTCTCAATTTCTCCCTCCTACAGCGAAATGATTGGCTGGTCAGCCGAAGAGATGCTGGGCCAGCGGGTGACGGACTTTCTGCACCCTGACGATCGCGCACCTGCAGCCGCGGTGCTGAGTGCTATTTTCGCCGGGGGGGAGCAGCCGGACGTGGTGGAGGTGCACAAACGTCATCGCAATGGCCACTATATTACGCTTGGCACAAAAGCCTGCGGCGTGACCGATCCCTCCACGGGAAAGAACATCGGTGCGGTACTGGTATCGCGCGATATCACCCGCGACAAAGAGAAAATGCTGCAGCTGGAGCAGCAGGCGATGCGTGACGCGCTGACCGGCCTGCCAAACCGCTCCTGGTTTTATAAGCAGGTTGACGCCCTGCTCGCACAGCAGCAGGAGCGGCGCCTTGTCACGGTGCTGTTTCTCGATCTGAACGGATTTAAAGCCGTTAACGATGCAATGGGCCATGCGGCAGGTGACACGCTGCTGTTACAGATAAGCGAGCGGCTGCAGAGCTGCCTGGCGCCGGATGAGTCGGTTGCCCGACTCGGCGGCGATGAGTTTGTGGTAGCAGCCCGATGCCGCGATCGCCGGGAGGCCTCTGCGCTTGCTGAACGTCTGATTGCCAGCTTCAATGCCCCTTTCAGCATCAACAGCAGGACGATAAGCATCGGGGCCGCCATCGGCATAAGCCAGGCGCGACCTGCGACATTATCCGCTAAATTACTGATTCAGCAGGCTGACACCGCCATGTACCAGGCAAAAGCCCGCCGTGACGTCGCATACCAGTTTTTCTGCTTGCCCTCGCATCTGTGACGGGCATCAGGCTGGCTATCAGGATTAAATCGCCATTCCCTCCTCTCTGACCGGGTGGCTGAAACAGGTTATGCGCACGATAAAGCAGCTCGCAGCTTTCGCTGGTTTATGCATTTGGCTAATCGGTGTGGCTGTGATTTTTCTGAGTGTCGGGTTAATAGTGTATGTTAATAAACGGTACTTTTATTCTTTTCATTATTTTTAATAACTAATTGGTTAATGAATTTTTTAGCTCCGCCGAAATAAATCTATGTGAAAGGCTTTTATCTTAATTTATGATTTATGCGCTAACGAAGCGTAAGCCAGGCTGGACAATGCATTAGTAACGTGATGTTATTGTCTGCGCATTGATTACTTTTATCTGACATTTCCAAAATAAATACGCTCTGCCGATGCCTGAAAGCCGTGTTCTGTTTTCAGGCTTTGCTTTTTTCTCAGCTGAGGAAAATATCGTGTTTAAATTAAATCCTGTACTTCTGGCCCTTATTGCAGCACAAGGTATGATGTTTCCGGTTTTAAATGCATCGGCGGAGATATTAAAGCCCTATACGCCTGAAAATAATGATTATAAAGCGGGTGCATTGTATTTGCGTGATGGTTCAGTGCGGACGCTGACCGGGCTGCCGCAGTTCACGCCGGGGGTGAGTGGCGTAACCCGCACAACGCTGGGTGAGCTGCAGCGTGAGGGCCGGATCGTTACCGATACGCTCACGGGGCAACCCCGTATTAACGTCGGGCAGCAAAATCTGAATATCGTTATTCCCGATCCCGAAAACAACAGCTATAAATCCTTTCATGTTTATGACAGCTTAGCCTTTACAGATTTACCAGAAATTAATACAGAGACACAGGCAGAGGACTTTTATGCTGTAAACGATCGTCAATATATAGATGCCCGCATCGCCTCAGTTACGCGCGGCACGCTTAATATTAATATCGGGCGACCTGACAAAATCGCAGGTTCGGACACAAACCGCTGGTCAATGGCGGCCAGGCAAAGCCAGCTTTTTACCACGGCACAGCGCGGCCATCTGAACTGGAACAGTAATAATCGTGTTACTTTCACCGCCGTTGAGGCACCTCCCGCAAATAATCAACTGACGCTGAGCAGAGATAGCGTGGTGAGATATACCGGGACTTTTAGCGTAAATACGCGGGATGGCGAAGTCACCACGTTCACGGTAGCCTCCCTTGCGGAATTAAGAAATTATAATGACTGGTTAATCAATCAGCTGCTGAATGACAATATTACGCAGGAGGAGTATGGCAACGCGTTTAATAAAGCGTTTTCGCTTAATGAAGGCCGCGTGGTTTATCGCACCGGTGCCGGCAACCGCCGCGATGAAGTCAGGCTGCCGGCGGGCGACCGGATAGTGCTAAGTGCGAATGGTCGTGACGCCAGCGTGAAAATTTCTGCAGGGCGTACGCTTGAGGTCATCAACGCCAGCACGGCGATGCAGGCCAGCAACGGCGCGACCGCAATCATTGATGGCAAGCTCGCCGTGACCGCCACCGGGATTGCTGAGAGCAGGGCGCTGGCACTTCTCTCGGGCAGCACCGGAATCAACAATGGCACGCTGAACGCCGGCTTCCTGAATAACGCCAGCGGCACGGGTGTCGACAGAAGCACGCTGGGCTATATCGGTAAGGCCGTTGCGGTAAAAAACGGCAGCCGTTTTACCAATAATGGCGTGATTAATCTTGCCCCCGGCGATGCGCCTGAAGGCCAGGAAAGCAGCGCCATCTGGATTAATCAGGGCAGTGCGATTAACCGCGGCAGCATCAACGTCGGCGTCACGGATGTGGTTAATAACAGTTCAGCGGCAGGGGTTACGTTAGGCGCTGCAGGGCACTTTATTAACACGGCACAAGGCACCATCGCCATCGGGCGCTCGCCGCAAAACCGCAAAACGGACAGAACGCAGGATGTCGCGGTTACGCTGAGCGGCGGCGTCAGTGCTATTGAGCAACGCCACAACAGCAGCGCGATCAATAATGGCCGTATTGTCATCGGCTCCCGCGTGCAGAACGCCGTGGGTATGCGCGTGGAAAATGCACCCTCTGCGCTGACGCTGAATAACGGCGTTATCGATATCAACGGACGGGCACAGCCTCAGCCGCTGGAAAACATCGGCATGCTGGTGCTGAATGCCGGGCAGTACGGGCGGGTGGGCAACGCAGGAACAATCAATCTTAACGGTGATAACAGTACCGGCCTGCGCATCCTTGCCATGCAGAACCATCGCGCCAGCGCCTGGTCTACCGGCACCATCAATGTCAGGGGTCATGCTGACCTCCCTGGCGGCACGCAGAATACCGCCGTCTGGGTAACCGGCGAACAGGGCGCTCAGGCGCACGCCGCGCTGGGCGGACGGATCAATTTACAGGGCGATGCGGCTATCGGTGTGCGTGCAGATGGAAACGCCCGGGTGGAGGTGGCCGCCAGCGCGGTGCCGCGCGCCGGAGAGGGCCGTAATCAGATCAGTTTCTTTATCAGTGGTCCGGACGCACGTCTCCGGCTGCCCGCCAGCGGCCGCTACGCCACCTCCAGCCCCGACGGTACGCTATTTCGCTTCGCGGATGGCGCAGACTTCAGCGCCAGCGGTACTACGCTCTCGCTCAACGCACCGGGCGCCACCGGTATCGTGGGCAGCGGCAGGGGCAGCGATATTGTGACGCGTGATGCAACATTCAATGTAGGTGCTGGCGCCAGCGTCATGCGGATAGAAGGCGGTGCGCAGGGTACACTCAGTGCTGCCACCCGGCTGCGCCTGACGGGCAAAGGCGCCAGTGCCGCAACGGTTGACGGGTATAAATATGATCTGAGCGGCCGCAATATCAGCGCTGATTACCTGCCGGATAGCCGCACGCTGCTGACCAGCCATGCCGCTATCAGCGGGCTGGCGGATGCGCAGGTGGGACTGGCGGCAGTAAACCAGGCGCAGCTGGTGAATACCGGTCGCATCACTTCAGGAGGAGAAGGATCGGTGGGGATCCTCGCGCGCCTGGGGGCGAAAGTCATCAACCAGGGCGATATCAGCGTGACGCGCGGAGGAACCGGCTTATACGCCGGGGGATTCGCCACTCCCGGGGAGAACCTCCCGACCACAGAAATAACCACCCGCGGCGTGTTAAATGTGTATGGCGGATCGGGCAGCCAGCAGACAACGCTGGGCGCGATCGCCAGCGGCGAGCAGGCGGTGCTGAACCAGAACGGCATTATCAATCTGTACGGGGCTAATGTGATTGGTGCCCGCGCTGAAAAGAACGCCATTATCAACAGCGGGGCAACAAGTCGCGTGGTGTTTCATCATGCTAACCAGGTCGGCTATCAGGTGACGGACACGGACAGTATTATTTTCAGCAGCGGAGGCAGCACAGACGTCAGTACAGCCGGCTCAACGCTTTACCAGGCCAGCAACGGAGGCGATGTCTATGCGCGTGAGCCCGGTACGGTAACGCTGAGCGGGGCTGATACGACCGGCGTGTCGGTCTCCGGCAGTACGTCTTACGCCTACCGCACTGACAGGTATAACGTGAACGGCAGAGGGGCTGCGGCGCTGCGCGTCTATGAACGGGGTGAGGGGATTGTCACCAGTCCCATTGCACTTAACGGCAACAATACCAGCGGCGTAATAGCGTCGGGCGATCGGGCAACCGTCTATGCCGCTTCTGACATTACCGGTCGCGGCCGGCAGATCACCGCTTTCGACGCGGGTTATTATTCAGCGATCTTCAATCAGTATCAGGGCGTGGTGAATTTAACCGGCCCTGAGAGTACGGGCGTGCGCGTGCATGACAACGCGTCATTTCTTAACTTTGGCAGCGTGCGTATCGCCTCGGGCACCGGCATCGATGCCAGCAGTGGTTATGGTTACTACTATCCGCGCGAGAGCAGTCGTCTGCAGGTAGATGACGGGATCGCCGCGCTGCGGGTCGGCAACAGTGGCGGTCTGGCGGTTCAGGGTGATGGTCAGGGCTACAGTACCATTACCGCCAGCGGACGCGCCGATGGCGTGCTGCTGGATAACGGGGCGCAGTTTTTCCAGGCCAGCGATATCACGCTGGGCGCTTATGGTCGTGGCAGCGTCATCAATAACCGTGCCGGAATTACCGCTATTTCCCTGCAAAATGTGCGGCTGGAAACCGGGCGCGGAGCCGGTATCCGTTCAGCCGTCTCTTTTGACGGCGAAGGGAGTGCGCAGATTGTCACAGGCGAAGGCGGAACCGGCTATCTGTTTGCGAATGAAGATGGTTCAGCAACGCGTAACGATCTGTTTATCGGGCAGGGCTATTCCATCACGGTGCCCGGTAAGGGCACCGCCATACGTGCCAATACAACCGGAGATGTTGTCACCGCAGGAACGATTGCCATTGAGTCCGCTAACGGCGGATCCGCCGTAGTGACGCGCACCGCCAGGCGGGTGATTAACCAGGGCAGTATTACGTCACAAAGCCTGGTGGCACCCATCATCGATTTGCGCGGCGGTGCGTCGGTCTTTATCAATGAAGGCACCGTGACGGCACCCAATCCGCAGACTGTGGTGGTGGCGGGTGGAGCGGCCCGGGATGTTGTTGCCCTGCTGGACGGCAGGGTAACCGGCGATGTGCATACCGGTAACGGAGAGGATACGCTGATTGTCACCGGCGGCACGCTGAAGGGCAGTCTGACAATGGGCAGCGGCGTAAATAACCGCGCCACCGTACAGAACATCAGCCTGGAAAATACCCGGCACATCACCACGGCTGGTGGCGCAGGCAGTACTCTCAATCTCCATGACATTACGGCGCGCGGCGGATCTTTTGCCAGTGACGATCCGGTAAAAGGCACCAATATTGGCGCCGGCTGGAGCACGCTGAATTTTTCCGGCACCCGCTGGACGCTGACGGATAACCTTCGGCTGGCGCACAGTACCATCAATATTGACGCGGATTCGACCCTGCTGGCAGGGGATGGTATTCAGCCGCTGCTGCAGGGCGGAAGCGCCACCTCGCTGCAGGTGAATAACGCCGGTACGCTGGATTTGACCAATGGCAGCAGCCAGGCCAGTAACTCGCTGACGCTTAACGGCGATCTGGCTTCGGCAAACGGCACGCTGCGGCTTAACTCGGCGGCCACCCGCAGCGATATATTGCGCGTTAACGGTAACGTCAGCGGCACGACGCTGATTGATGATGTTCTGCGCGGCGCGCCGCAGCTGGATCGCAACGGTGACGGAATCATCGGGCCGGCGGAGGGGGTTTCGCTTGCGCAGGTGTCGGGCAGAGCCGCTCCGCAGAGTTTTGTTCTGAAGCAGGGGTATGTTGCTTCAGGCCCGTGGCAATACAGCCTGTATACTTTTGCCCCAGGCAGCAGCGCCGCCAGTGAACGTCAGCTTAGCGGCAGCGGTAATGATTTCCGCGACTACCGTCTGGCTAACACGTTTGTCTGCGCAGACGGCGAGCTTTGTCAGCCGCGGCCAGGCAATGGCAAAACCGGCCTGCGCAGGGCGGTAACGCCGCAGCTCCCGTCATATATCTCAGCGCCGGTTGGCCTGGCACTCTATACGCTGGCGATCACGGACGATCTGCACAAGCGGCTGGGCGAGCTGCGCCAGCAGCACGATCCCGATGCAGCGGGCGGTGAGATGTTTGTTCGCTACCTGGGAGCCAACCTGCACTATCAGAGCAACCGTGGTCTGAGTCACTACGGCTATGACGCTGATCTTGACTACAGCGCGGTACAGCTCGGCGGTAACGTCATCCGACTGGATGGCGCAGACGGTAGCCTGCGCGGCGGTATCGCCTGGACGCGCGGCAACACGCGTATTCGTCCGCACGCGGTGGATGGCTACAGCTCAACCGCTTTCGACAGCGACAGCGTGGCGCTGTATGGCACCTGGCAGCATAGCAGCGGCCTCTATGTTGACAGCTCGCTGTCATGGAACCGCTATCGTGGCGAAACTGACATCATGCGGCAAAAAGCGGTGGCTTTGCCGGAAGGCAGCGGCTGGGCGGCTTCACTGGAGTCAGGCTACGCCATTGAGCTGACGCAGGGATGGCGTATCGAACCCCAGGCGCAGCTGACCTGGCAGCGTCTCGATATGGACAGCCTGACCGATCGGGATCAGACGCGGGTTTCCTGGGATCGTTATGAGCAGACCGTTGGCCGGCTCGGGGCGCGGCTGGACCGCACGTGGCAGGATGAGAGCCTGCGGCAGTACACGCCTTATCTGCGCGCAAACTACTATCGCGGCTGGGGCGGAACGGCGAAAACCCGGGCCGGCTCTGCTGACGGCACGGAGAGTCAGCGTTTTGACAGCGGTAAGTTTGGTCAGATGTGGGATGTCGGCCTTGGCGGCACCGCGACGCTCACCCGGGATGTGTCACTTTATGCCGAAACCGATTATCGCAAAGAGGTTAACGGGAACGGCGCGCACGGCTGGCACTACAATGCCGGTGTTCGCTGGTCGTTTTAAGCGGCGGCCATTGCCGGCCTGAGCAGCGTTTCAGGCCGGCTGCGGCAGGTTTACCGCAGCCGCGCTGTTCAGCGACGGCTCAGGGCCAGACGGGCAGCAAAGGCCAGAAAAATGGCGCCGGTGGTACGATCCATCCAGCGAATGACCTTCTCTTTTCGCAGTATCGTTGCCAGCGGGCGCGTGGCGCTTATCAGTGCCATCGACCAGCTCGTCCCGATCACAATATGGATACCGACCAGAATAAAGGTCCAGAGTACCGGTGAGTGACCCTGCGGAATAAACTGCGGTAAAAAGGAGACATAGAAAATGCCAATCTTAGGGTTGAGTGCATTGCCGAGCACGCCTTTCAAAAACCAGTTTGAGCCTTTTTTAGCGGTATTATCCGCCAGCGTCAGCTGCTTTCTCGGACGCAGCAGCATGTTAATGCCCAGCCAGCTCAGGTAGAGCGCGCCACAATACTTCAGGATGTCGTAAGCCAGTTCCGACACTGCGATGAGCGCCCCCAGCCCGAACGCCACGGCGGCTCCCCAGACCAGACAGCCGGTGCTGATACCCAGCGCCGCGTGAACCGCCTGTTTTCGTCCCTCAACCGTTGCCGTTCTCAATACCAGCGCGGTATCCAGGCCCGGCGTCAGAGTCAGTAACAGCGCGGCAAAGCTGAATGCCAGCAGCGCATCCATTATGGTCATCATATCTCTCCTTCAGGCAACAGGTTGTTCTGGTCGCAGGCATCCATCTGAGGCAAACCTTTACTCAGGCTAATCCGGGCTGCTGAGCAACGGACGAGTGCAGCAGCAGCTTTTCGGCCGACGGGCGAACGGCTTATACAGCATATAGCGTTTACGATAAACGCTCAATTATCGCCAAAGAGCAACACGCACCTGCTGCGTTACCCGACCCGGAAAAATAAATATCATCCTGGCAACGGCCGTCATACAGAAATAAATATCAGATGCAGCGATCTGCTGTGAAAAAGTAGAAATGCTGCCTGTGATAATAAAACCGGCGGGTGGTTTGAAGGCAGTATATATATATTTACGCGCGGCGACGCCTGCCGCTGGCTATAACGTGCGGCCGCTTCGCAGGAAGCGCTCGCGCTACCGTGAATCGCCCGGCAGGCCGTTGTATTCAGGAAGAAAGTGGCCGTTTCGACATCACGCACGTATCACCGGACCGGACAGCCGGCTGCGGGTAAAAGCTGTCTGCCCGCATAATTAAAAAATCTCCTGAAAGAACGTTGCTTTATTTTTATTCTGAACTATCTGTTTATAGGGATATCCGGTTATTTTTTATTTCACGAGGACTAATGTATGAAACGTAAAATAATGGTCGCTGCTGCTCTGTTTCTGGGAACACTTGCCTCTGGCTCTGTTTTAGCCGCGCAGGAGATCACTAAAGAACAGGCCAGCCAGTATCAGGAAGTGGGCAAGATAAGCTCGATGAAAGAGCAGACTGCGCCTTCAGATGCCAAAGCCGATCTCTCCAAAAAGGCAGATGAACTGGGCGGTAAATACTACGTCATCACCTCTGCAAAAGAGGGTTCAAAGATGTCAGCTACCGCTACCGTCTATAAATAACAGCGGGTCTGTTGTATGCAAACGGCAGGCTATGGATGGCCTGCCTGAATGGCACCGCGATCTCTCCCGTAATCATCGCTGATCACCTCCTGCACTCTGCCTTTCTCTGAATCGGTATAACCTAAACCACCGCTATTTCCGGGTTTTAACTCCCTATATCACTGAATATCATGATGTTTACATGAAGTTACATTTGCAATGGAATCTTTTAGAGAATTGCTAAAGCAAATGATTATCATTGTCTTTCTCATATTTTGCGGGCCTCTGCCTGCCTGCGCTGAACGGATAAATATAAAAACAGCGCATCACTGCTTAACCTAATACCAATGTTTAAGAGAGAGTTTATGGCTTTTTGTAGCAGGGAATCAGGGTTCAATAACCTCTTCAGCATCTCATTACTGGCACTGACCGTGCATTCCCTTCTCACTCCCGCCCGGGCGGCAGAGGAGGATGCGCAGGAGATGATCGTCAGCACTGATTCGGCCGATAACAGTGCGCTCAGTAACCAGAACTATGCGGTGCAGACCACCCGTGCGGGCACTAAGCTGATGCTGACACCGCGCGATGTACCGCAGTCTCTTAGCGTCGTGACACAGCAGCGCATGCAGGATCAGGATTTGCAGTCGGTTAATGATGTATTAACCAACGTTACCGGCATATCCACTAATCTTGTCGACAGTGAACGCTCTGAGTACTATTCGCGCGGCTTCAAAGTCAGCAATTTTACGTTTGATGGTATTCCGGCTTTAGTCAACGACGCATGGAATTATGGCGATGCGGCTTCCGACTCCGCTATTTATGACCGCATTGAGATCGTGCGCGGTGCAACCGGCCTGATGACCGGCGCAGGCAGCCCGGCGGCTTCAATCAACATGGTGCGCAAACATGCCGACAGCAAAATCGCCACCGGAACGCTGAGTGCCAGCTATGGCAGCTGGAATAAGCAGCGTTATGTGGCCGATCTCTCTTCTCCGCTGAACGGGGATGGCAGCCTGCGTGGCCGCATTGTAAGTGGCTACACTGACCAGCAGAGCTGGCTGGATCGCTATCAGAAGACCAAAAAGTTTATCTACGGCGTCATTGATGCCGATCTCTCTGAAAGCACCACCGTGTCACTGGGATATGACTACGAAGATAACAACACCGGCAACCCAACCTGGGGCGGTTTGCCGATGTTTTACAGTAACAATGCCACCACCCATTACGATCGCAGCCTGAATTCAGCAGCCAACTGGGCGCGGTATAATACCAACTCCCGTAAAGTCTTTGCCGATATTGAACATAACTTTGATAACGGCTGGAATGTTCATGTTAACGGCACGCACGCTGAAAACACATTCAGCGATAAGCTGCTCTATGTGATGGGCAATCCCGATCGGGAGAGCGGTGAGGGTACGACCGGCTACGGCAGTATGGATCGCGGCAAACGTAAACTGGACTCTGTCGATGGCTTCGCCAGCGGCCCGTTTGAGCTGGCTGGTCGTCAGCATCTGTTAATGGCGGGTGCCAGTTACAGCCGGCAGCACAATGCAACGTATAGCCAGGATGGTTTCAGCGATGCAGAAGCGCGTGAGATCACGGCAGCCGATATGGGTATTTTTGATAACCACTGGAGCGGTAATGTAGCGGAGCCGGCGTGGCAGGGCTGGTATCGCAACGCTAATGACACGGTGCGGCAGAAATCCGTTTACAGCGCAGCACGTCTGTCGCTGGCCGATCCGCTGTCACTGATTGTTGGCGCGCGCTATACCCAGTGGAGCACCACCGGCAGCAGCGGAGAGGCGACTAAAAATAACACCACGCCTTATGCAGGGCTGGTGTATGACATCAACGATACCTGGTCCGCCTATGGCAGTTACACTGCTATTTTCCTGCCGCAGACTTATCGCGATACCCGAGGCGGCTACCTGTCACCCGTAACCGGAAAAAGCTACGAAACCGGGCTGAAATCTGCCTGGAACGATGGCCTGCTCACCGCCACCGTGGCGATATTCCGTATCGAAGAGGATGATGTCGGTCAGGCACTTGATGGTGTCTACCTGAATGGCAGCGAGCAGGCTTATGTCGCCGCTAAAGGTGCCGTGAGTAAAGGCGCCGAGTTTGAACTGAATGGTGCACTGACTGATAATCTGCAACTGACATTTGGTGCCACCCGCTATGTTGCGCGTGACAAAAGTGGCCGCTTTAACAGTTACCAGCCGCAGACCTCCTTTAAGCTATTCACCCGTTATCAGCTGGCCGCTATTCCTGACCTGACTATTGGCGGCGGCGTTAACTGGCAGAATCGGGTATTTAAGGATGTGACCAACGCCAGCGGTGAGAGCGTACGGGTATATCAGGGCAGCTATCCGCTGGCATCGCTGTTTGCGCGCTATCAGGTGAATAAACAGGTTGCGGTACAGGCCAACCTCGATAATCTCTTTGATCGCCACTACTACAGCTATATGAACAGTTACGTCTATGGTGAGCCACGAAATATGAACGTCAGCGTTTCCTGGCAGTTCTGACAGATCGAATAGTCGATATTCACATTCAGGCATGCAACACGCTGACATGCCTGAATGCTTCCACTATTACCCGCCCGCTTCTCTTCTTTCTGCACGCTCAAACCGCTCATCTATACTGATTATTCCAGCAGGCATGCTGCTGGCAGTATAGATCCCAACACTCAGATAATGTGACCATGTAAATGTGCTTGTTAAATAGCGCGTTCCTGCCTTATATCCCGGCGGAGCGTAAGAGCAAATAGATCTCTCACTATCCGGAAAACCAATAATGAAAATAACGCGTTTTGTTTATTCTGCCCTGATTGGCGTGGTCGCCAGTTGCCGTTCAATGACGCCGATGGCGGCTCTTGCTGCGGCACGTCTTGCGAAGCGCAATACGTCAGGCGCTCTGCTGCTGCTGGATCGGCCGCTCTTTAAATATGGGGCGTTAGCGATGGGAGCAGGGGAGCTGTATGGCGACAAAATGAAATCAGCACCGGACCGCACTGTGTTTCTTGGCCTCTCGGCGCGCGTGGCCAGTGCCGGGATTGCCGGTGCCGCGCTGGCACCTCGTGGCGAAGAGAAGACCGGGGCCGCGGTGGCTATTTCTGCCGCGGTGCCACTGGCTTATGCCACGCTTGCAGCCCGCAAAAAGGCGATAACAAAAATCGGACAGACCCGAAGCGGCCTGATTGAAGATACGCTGGTTGTCGCTCTTGGAGCCGCCGTGGTCTTCTTTGCCACGCGTTCTGACCGTCACTAAACGCCTTCCCCAGCCTGACAGAACAGGAAGTTTGTGATGGGGGTGGGGCAGGTTATTTATCTTTTGCCCGTTCTGATTGGTGTTGCCTGAGTTAACAACCGGGTGTCATCCCTGACAGTTTCTCCGGCCGGTACGCGTCGGACGCGCCCGTTATGAGGTTGGCTTATCTTCGTCGTCTTCCGGCCGGGGCCGGGCAACGGTTAGTGATGTTTTCCGTCGTCGTCCGGGTCTGCTTTCATCTTTAAGTGCAGCCCAGCCTTGTCGCGCATATCAGTTTGAGAGAAACCATTGAGCCAGTGTCTGGCTTTTCTGATTTTCTCCGCCCTGACCGCGTTAGTAGCGTTACCAGCCATCAAATCCAGCTCCGCCGTCAGGGTTCGCTGGTTAATGTCCTGTCCCGCCATTGCAAGGTTGAGTGCTGCCTCTCCGATGACAGGTTTCTCCTGATCGTCGTCGTGATCAAACACTGAATACACCTCCTGATACGAGTCAATGACAACCTCACCGGTAACTGTAGTCCCAAAATGAATACGATGCCTGCCCGAACACGCGACCGCTTAAGGCCGCAGGCTTCACGTCGCTTAAAAGCCGCACTGCTTAAGCGTTGTTTACTCTGCGGTAGTTTTGAACACTAAGAGAGGCGTATGACGTCCGCTATGAGCGAAAAGCGGGCCTTTAATTATGAAGCCTTATAAGCACCCTTGCCGATTGATGGATTCCGCCTGTTCTGTAAATAAAACTAGATCGATGAATTAAAGTAATCGTAGCTTTTAGCCAGGCTCATCGCTAATTTTCTGTTGTCATCAAAACTTAGGGTTGATTTGCACCTCAACCATAAGGACGAAGTATGTCAGATAAGAAACGTATAGCCATTACCGGTGCGTCAGGGAAAATTGGCAGGGTCACAGTAGAGTGGCTTGAAAAAGCAGGGTATGACCTGTTCCTCATTGATAAGAAAGAACCGTCAACCAGCAAACATCCGGCGATGATTGCGGATTTAGAGGATTTTGGTGCAACACTTGACGCCCTTTCCTCCGTCGGGGAAGACATCTATTCACGACCCGAACCTGCAGCTTTTGATGCTCTGGTTCACCTCGCCAGTATCCCCCATCCCCGGATGATCCCCGACTCTGACGAGTTCAGAAACAATATGCTGGCCACTTTCAACGTATTTGAAGCATCCAGGCGTCTGGGGATTAAAAATATCATCTGGTCATCGAGCGAGGTTCCTACCGGCGTGCCTTACGATCGGTGGGCGCCCCCATATGTGCCGATTGATGAACACTACCCGGCACGGGGGATTAGCATTTACGCGCTGACGAAAGTGCTGGGTGAGGAAATGGCCCGTCAGTTCTGCCTTAATAACGCTGATATGCGCATTACCTGTCTCCGGCTTTCTAATGTTATGGGGCCGGATGAATACGCCCGGTTTGAAAGCTGGCAGGACGATCCGGCCGTCAGGTTATGGAATATGTGGACCTACGTTGACGTTCGTGACGTTGCCCAGGCGATTGAAAAAGCTCTCGAATATGACGTCAGGGGCAAAGATGAGTTCTTTATTACCAGTGATGTCACCTGCATGCGAATCCCCACAAAGGAACTTCTCGACCATTACTACCCTGAAGTTGAGCAGCGTAAACAATTTGCAGGCAATGAATCGGTGCTGAGCAGCGAAAAGGCAATGCGCATCCTGGGTTATCATCCGGCTTACCGCTGGACCGACAGTATCTGATGATCCCTTTGTTACCGGCCTGTACAGGGCCGGGTAAACCGTCTCAACAGGAGAATGATATGAGTGAGAAAAAACTGGCTCTCATAACCGGCGCAAGTAACGGTATTGGCCTGGCGCTTGCGGAAGAATTTGCGGCTAACGGATACGATCTTGCCATCGTGGCCCGGGATGATAAAAAGCTATCAGCTACACGCGAACATCTGCAAAAACACTTTTCAGTTAGCGTACACTCATTCAGTGCTGACCTTAGTGAGTATGATCAGATAATCGGCCTGCAGACCAGAATAGATGCGGCCGGTTTAAACCCCAGCGCGCTGGTTATCAACGCCGGCCAAGGCCTCGGCGGCGCCTTTATTGATGGTACCGATCTTGAAAAAGAGCTCAGGTTAATCCGGCTTAACGTTGATGCTGTGGTTCATCTTTCTAAAATATTTATCCCGCGGCTCGTTGAAAAAGGCAACGGGCACGTTCTTATCACCTCCTCGCTCTCCGGCTCGGCACCGATACCTTTTGAAGCTGTTTACGGGGCGTCGAAGGCTTTCGTCAACTCCTTCTTTTACGCCATACGTAACGAGCTGATGGGAAGCGGTTTGTCGATGACGCTTCTGATGCCCGGGGCAACGGAGACAAACTTCTTCAAAAATGCAGGGCAGGCAAGTACGACGGTAGGATCCATGAAAAAGGACGATCCGAAAGAAGTAGCCAGACGCGCCTGGTATGCCCTGATGACAGGGCATGAATTTGTCTACGGCAGCGAGTATGCCGAGTACGAGGGCGAGGTGATGAACAGAATGATGAGTGAATCACACAAAGCTCAGCGTCATCGCATTATTTCTGAACCCAATTCTGCCACGAAAAAGTAAATTCACACGGCGCCGGGCACAAGCCTGGCGCCTCTTTCAACAGGGATAAGCGTCCAGAGATGAGTTACGCGAAGATCCCCCGCGAAATGATGACTTTTCGTCTGCCGTGGCGTCGGGTTGCAACGTTTTGTTGAATCACTCTACACTCAACATCCTTCTGGCGCGATTCCGTGCAATGTCCTTTGATATAGCATTGAATTTTAATCAACGGTTTAACTTCATGCCTACCAGACTTTCCACCAGGCTCACCCGAAGCGATCTGGCTGAGCTCAACGCGTTTCTTATTACTGAGAAAATGCGCAGTTTTACCAAAGCCGCCATAGAACTCGGGATCACGACATCTGCGCTGAGCCATACCATACGTAATCTCGAGACGCGCCTGGGCGTCAGGTTGTTAAACAGAACAAGCCGCACGGTCTCTCCAACCGAAGCAGGCGCAAGCCTGGCATTACGTCTTGAAACAGGGTTTAAAGAAATTGGCGACGCGCTTGAGGAAATTAACCGCATGCGCGATCGGCCTGTGGGAAGACTCAGGCTTAACGTGCTGAGTGACGGCGCCCGCCTCATCATGGCACGCCATCTTCCGCGCTTTATCAGCAAGTATCCGGAAGTGGAGATCGAAATCAGCGTTGATGACAGGATGGTCGATATCGTGCAGGAGGGATTTGATGCCGGAATTCGCTTTGGCGGCACCGTCCCTGAAGATCTGGTTGCAGTTCGGCTGGGCGAAAAGCTCAGGTGGGTGGCGGTAGCATCGCCACGCTATCTTTATCAACATACTCTTCCTGCCATACCTGAAGATCTTCGCTTTCACGACTGTATTCAGTTACGCACCGGGCAGGGCGTTATCTACAAATGGGAATTCCGGAAGGATGAAGACTATCGCGTAGTCGATGTCCGGGGACAGCTTTGCGTGAGCGAAACGGCGCTGGCAATTGAGCTGGCCCTGTCAGGCGCCGGCATTGCCTACTGCCTTGAAGACAGGGTTCGTGACCACATTCGTGACGGCAGCCTGAGGATTGTGCTCCCGGAATGGGCACCCGTTGAAGAGCCTATGTATCTTTACTATCCCGGTCACCGGCGGGTTCCACAAGGGCTGAAGGAGCTGATTGCGGTGCTGAGAGAAGAGATAAAAAATGAAAAGAGAGTAGCTGATAAATAATCTGATTTATTGCTATGGGTAAGTCCGCTCCTGGTACGAAGCGGTCATTAGTATCAAAAAACTGATGGCCCCCTCCGGCTCTTCGGCGTTGCCGGATCTTCAGCCTCACCCCCGCTAACCGGCTCTGCCCGATCCCTCCGGAGTTAGGGCCTGCGCCTGACTTTTTTGAGGGCTTTATTGGTTATCTGGCATCGAAAGCGCCGCGTTTACTGACTCACTGGATGCGTTCTCACTCTAAAGACTGGACGGGGGGATACCGGGAGTATTTTTCCATCAGCAACGGCGCCTGTTTTGTCGTGCCGGGATTTGAGGGCAAAAAACACTTTCAGATCCTGTCCAGGGGCTTTAGCGCGGAAAAGTCGGCCGGGGCTGCAGGGTCAGCACCATGTTGTTCGTACCGAAATGTCTGGACGTGGCCTGAATCATTGCGACGCGGGCAGCAAGTTGCCCGCTATATCCGCAGTCAAATGTGCATGTTGTTAATTATAAAGCGGCTTCATATGGTTATACCGGGATAACGCAAGAATACAGATATCAACATAAAGATGAGTTTTACTGACCAAAATTCTTTTCTGTCACCGTTGCTGTGGCGCAATTTGATTGTGGACTTAATGAGGCTAACATCCGCTTCTGCCACAAACCAGACATACAGACGGCGTGAGCGAATCTCAGATCGGGTCTTCAGCACCAGAGATCATAGCTGGCAGTTCGCTCACCAGTTTATCTACCGCCAGCCTGACCTTAAGAGGAAGATAAGGCATTTGCGGCCATACGGCATAGACCGGCTGTCTTTCAGAAAAGCAGTTTTTTAACACCTGTACCAGCTTGCCATTGATAAGCTGTTCCCGCACAAGCCAGTCAGGCAGCCAGGCGATCCCTCCTCCTGCAACGGCACTATCTCTTATACCCTGCATGTCATCCATTATCAGCCGGGCGGATGGCGTCATTTCATACATCCCTTTATCACCATTTTTTATACGCCATTTAAGAATGCGTCCTGCACTGAGGTAGGCAATCGCGGCATGCTGCTGCAGATCCTCCGGTAAGACAGGTTCTCCCGCTTCACGCAAATATGCCGGTGATGCACATAAAACCATGGCGTGAGAGGTTAGCTGGCGGGCTATCAGGCTACTGCTGTCATCCAGCATGCCAATCCTGACAGCCATATCAAAACCCTCTGCTGGCAGGTCAACCTGGCGATCGCTGAAAGAAATTTCCAGTGCCAGCCCGGGATGCTCTTTTGCCAGCGCGGCTAATAGCGGTGCCACACAAAAATGTCCGAACAAAACCGGCACAGAGACTCTTAGTTTACCGCTTGCCTGCAGCTTGCCGCCTTCCAGCATCTCCTCTGCCATTCTGATTTCATCCAGCGCCCGACGGCAGAATTCATAATAGAGCGCGCCTTCATCCGTCAGGGTCTGACGACGGGTAGTGCGGCTGAAAAGTGTCACGCCCAGCCTGCCCTCCAGCCGGCCGATGGTTTTTGCTACGGCCGAACGCGTGAGGTGCAAGTTTTCGGCGGCCTGAGAAAAACTTGCTGACTCAGCAGCAGCCACAAAAACCGGAATGCCGCTCATTTCACTTTTCATATTGTCGCCTGACAGGAATCAATA
>JAAIGF010257506.1_pt1 | contig 40766 bp, 31 predicted proteins | sample 6487441 | NCBI WGS metagenome assembly JAAIGF01 (sample SAMN13974129, study PRJNA590717) | phyllosphere metagenome | biome: pepper field; feature: multiple bacterial spot infested pepper fields; material: pepper leaves; isolation source: leaves from pepper fields | host: Capsicum annuum ...
GAAATCCTGCTGGGCATGAGCGCCTTGAAACACCTTGAATTCAGTCAGCGCGACGGCACCTTGATGCTGCGCCAATCAACCTTGCAATGAGGCACGCATGAGCGAAACCCTCGATCTGAGCCTGGACGGCGTCGAACGCCGTTCCCTTGCCGACTTCACCGAGCAGGCTTATCTCACCTACTCCATGTACGTGATCATGGATCGCGCGCTGCCGTATATCGGCGACGGTCTGAAACCCGTGCAGCGGCGCATCGTCTATGCGATGAGCGAGCTGGGCCTGGACGCCGACGCCAAGCACAAGAAGTCGGCGCGTACCGTCGGTGACGTGCTCGGCAAGTTCCATCCCCATGGCGACAGTGCCTGCTACGAAGCCATGGTGCTGATGGCGCAGCCGTTCAGCTACCGCTACACGCTGGTCGACGGCCAGGGCAACTGGGGTGCGCCGGACGATCCCAAGTCGTTCGCCGCCATGCGTTACACCGAGGCGCGCCTGTCGCGCTATTCCGAAGTGCTGCTCAACGAGCTTGGTCAGGGCACCGTGGACTGGGTGCCGAACTTCGATGGCACCCTCAACGAGCCGGCAACGCTGCCGGCGCGTTTGCCCAACATCCTGCTCAACGGCACCACGGGCATCGCCGTGGGCATGGCCACCGACGTGCCGCCGCACAACCTGCGTGAAGTCGCCACCGCCTGTGTGCGTTTGCTCGATGAGCCGAAAGCCACGGTCGAGCAGCTCTGCGAACATATTCAGGGCCCGGACTACCCAACCGAAGCGGAAATCATCACCCCGCGCGCCGACCTGCTGAAAATCTACCAGACCGGCCGTGGCTCGATACGCATGCGCGCCGTGTACAGCGTCGAGGACGGCGACATCGTGGTCACCGCGCTGCCGCATCAGGTGTCCGGCGCCAAGGTGCTGGAGCAGATCGCCGCGATGATGCAGGCCAAGCCATCGAAGGCGCCGCAGATCGCTGACCTGCGTGACGAGTCCGACCACGAGAACCCCTGCCGTATCGTGATCATCCCGACCAGCAGTCGGGTCGATCACGATGGCCTGATGCAGCATCTGTTCGCCAGCACCGATCTGGAGTCCAGCTACCGGGTCAACACCAACGTCATCGGCCTCGATGGCAAGCCCCAGGTCAAGGACCTGCGCACCCTGCTGGTCGAGTGGCTGCAGTTCCGGGTCGGCACCGTGCGCCGCCGCCTGCAATTCCGCCTGGATAAGGTCGAGCACCGCATGCACCTGTTGGAAGGTCGCTTGATCGCCTTCCTCAACCTCGATGAGGTGATCCATATCATCCGCACCGAGGACCAGCCCAAACCGATGCTCATGGAGCGCTTTGGCCTTACCGAGATCCAGGCCGAGTACATCCTGGAAACCCGCCTGCGCCAACTCGCCCGCCTGGAAGAGATGCAGATTCGCGGCGAGCAGGACGAGCTCAGCAAAGAGCGCGACAAGCTGCTGGCGCTGCTCGGCAGCGAAGCCAAGCTGAAGAAGCTGGTGCGCAAGGAAATCCTCGAAGACGCCGAGAAGTACGGCGATGACCGTCGTTCGCCAATCGTCGAGCGTGCCGAAGCCAAGGCGCTGTCCGAGCACGATCTGCTGCCCAACGAGAAGATCACCGTGGTGCTCTCGGAAAAAGGCTGGGTGCGCTCGGCCAAGGGCCACGAAATCGATGCCACCGGCCTGTCCTACAAGGCTGGCGATGGCTTCAAGACAGCTGCGCCGGGCCGCTCCAACCAATACGCAGTGTTCATCGACTCCACCGGGCGCAGCTATTCGCTGGCCGCTCACACCCTGCCGTCGGCCCGTGGTCAGGGCGAACCGCTGACCGGTCGCCTGACCCCGCCACCGGGTGCCTCCTTCGAGTGCGTACTGCTGCCCGACGATGAGGCGCTGTACGTGATCGCCTCCGATGCCGGCTACGGTTTCGTGGTCAAGGGCGAAGACCTGCAGGCCAAGAACAAGGCCGGCAAGGCGCTGCTCAGCCTGCCCAATGGCGCGCGGGTAGTGGCCCCAAGGCCGCTCAACAACCGTGAGGAAGACTGGCTGGCCGCGGTGACCACCGAAGGCCGCCTGCTGCTGTTCAAGGTCGCCGACCTGCCGCAGCTGGGCAAGGGCAAGGGCAACAAGATCATCGGTATTCCCGGTGAGCGGGTGGCCAGCCGCGAGGAGTACCTTACCGACCTGGCCGTGCTGCCGGCGGGCGCCACCCTTGTGTTGCAGGCTGGCAAGCGTACTCTGTCCCTGAAGGCCGATGACCTTGAGCACTACAAGGGCGAACGCGGTCGGCGCGGCAACAAATTGCCGCGGGGCTTCCAGCGCGTGGACGGTCTGCTCGTCGAGTAAGGCTGCTGGCTATCGCCCTGGGGCTGGAGTTAAACGGCGGTTTGACGGATGATACCGCCCTCATGTGCCTGCCGAATGGTGGGCCATTTGCCATCGTTATGGTCGTGCGCCGGGTGGCAGGCGCATTGCATATGCACAGGGATTATCAGCACCCGTCGGCCATCGGTCAGCGCGGTGATTTATCTATTTTTTTGTTATTGGTTTTTTCACCTGTAGCCATGATCGCTGGCCCTGCTGCCAGCCGGAAGACATTGATGATTGTTAAACGGCTTCCTCTCACCTTATTGCTTACCGGTTTGCTGATGCTGACCGGTTGTTCGCATTTGATGCCTGTTTCCTACTACCAGCTTGATGGCGGCCCGGTGGCCAGCAAGACGGCGGACAAGGATGGCATGAGCGTACTGCTCGGGCCGATCACCGTGGCCGACTACCTGCAGCGTGAAACCCTGCTGCAGCGCCAGGACGACGGCAGCCTGAGCCCTGCCCTGACTTCGCGCTGGGCCGGCAGCCTGGCCACCGACCTGGATCGCCAGGTGCTGCGCCAGTTATCCAACCGGATCAACAGCCAGCGCCTGGTCCTGGCTTCGGACAACCCGAACTACAAGGCCCAGGTGCAGGTTCTGCTGTCCATCACCCGCCTGGATTCCGGCCCGCGCCAGCCGGCTGTGCTCGAAGGCCAGTGGCGCCTGGTCGGCCGTGACGGCCAGTTGCTCGACACCCGCCTGGTGCACCTGGAAGAGAAGCACAAGGGGCCGGTCGCCGATCAGGTTCGCGCGCAGAGCGAGTTGGTGCAGCGACTGGTCTCGCAACTGGCCGGCGCGGTGAAGAATCATGCCAATACGCCGATCGCCGCCGAAGAGCCGCGCCGCAAGGCGCCGGTACCGGCTGCGCGGCAGGAACCACCGAAGATGCCGGTGGCCGAGCCGATTCGCATCGACGCCGAAGTGTTCCGCTTCTGATACCGCCGGGTCAGGCCAGGCCTGACTCGCTTTCGGCCTCGTCGCGCTGGTAGCCTTCCAGCACGCCAGCGGTGCGGATCGCTTCGTCGAGAAATACGGTCACGGCCGGGTGCTTGCGCTCGCCCTTGCGGTAGGCCAGGAAGATCTTGCGCTGGATGGCCGGGGCCAGGCGCACGGCGGTAACGCCCTCAACGGGCCTTAGCAGGCGTAAGCCCGAGACCACCGAAATCGAATTGCCCGATGCGACCATCGCCGCGACCATTTCAAAGCCCGCGCAGTGGGCATTGATGCGTGGCGTGAAGCCCGAGCGACGGCACAGATTGGCGATGAATTCACCGAACGAGCTGTTGGTGGAGTCCAGCGCCCAGGCTTCTTCCTGCAGGTCGGCGATGGTCAGCGTGCTGCGCGAGGCCAGCGGGTGGCTGGCGGGCAACAGCACGTGCAGGCGGTCCTCGGTCAGCGGAATCAGTTCGTAATGCTCTTGACGCGCCTTGCTGGCGCCAGCCAGGTCATCGACCACCGCCACGTCGATTTGCCAGGCGCTCAGCGCACTTAGGCTTTCCTGAGGCTCCAGGTCAGCGACCACCACTTCCAGGCGCGGATAAGCCTGGCGCAGGTTGTGCACGATGGGCGCGACCAACGCCACGGCGATCGATGGGAACGCCGCAACGCGCAGTTCGCCAGCGATCTCGCTGCGCATCTGCGCCAGTTCCGAGCGCGCCTCGTCGAGGATCACCAGAATCCGCTCCACATGCGCCACCAGCCGGGTGCCCGCCGGCGTCAGCACCACGCCCCGCCCGCGCCGTTCGATCAACGCCACTTCTGCCTCGCGCTCCAGGTGCGCGACCTGTTGGGAAACCGCCGACGGCGTCAGGTGAAGGAACTCGGCAGTCGCGGCCATGGTGCCGCAACGGGCTAGCTCGCGGAGGGTGCGCAGGCGGATCAGGTCCATGGCTGACTCTCTATTGGTAAGAATCTCTAATCAATACAGTAAGAATAAATCAGTATACATAATGGAAGTGGGGTTTTAGATTTTTGCTACCGACGGTGCGTAACCGGGTATCCGTCCTCACCTGAAAAAGAAAAATACAGCCATGGCCGTCAGCGTATTCGATCTGTTCAAAGTGGGCATCGGCCCATCGAGTTCACACACCGTAGGCCCCATGCGTGCGGCCGCCCTGTTCACCCATGCCCTCGAGAACCAGGGCCTTATGCCCCAGGTGACGCGGGTAGTGGCCGAGCTGTATGGCTCGCTGGGCGCCACCGGCAAGGGCCATGGCAGCGACAAGGCGGTGCTGCTGGGGCTGAGCGGTTACGAGCCGGATACCGTGGATGTCGAGAAGGTCGCGGGTTATATCGACGCCATCCGCACCGACAAACGCATCATCCTGCCGGGCGGCCATTCGGTGGCGTTCAATGAAAAGACCGACCTGAAGATGATCCGCAAGGCGCTGGCGCTGCACGCCAACGGCCTGCGTTTCGCGGCGTTCGATGCGGCCGGGCTGCAGGTGCACGAGGCTACCTACTATTCGGTGGGTGGCGGCTTCGTGGTCAGCGAGGCGATTCTTGCCGACGGCTCCAAGCACAAGGTCATCGCCCCGGATGCCACGACACTGCCGCTGCCGTTTCGCAGCGGTGCCGACCTGCTACGCCTGACCCGCGAGTACGGTATCGGCATTGCCGAGGTGATGCGTCGTAACGAGCGCCACTGGCGCACCGATGAAGAAATCGACAACGGCCTGCTGGCGATCTGGAAAGTGATGCAGGGCTGCATCGAGCGCGGCTGCCGCACCGAGGGCATCCTGCCGGGCGGCTTCAAGGTGCGTCGTCGGGCGGCCATCCTGGCGCGCAAACTGGGCGGCTTCCAGCGCAGCTACACGGAAGATCCGCTACGTATGCTCGACTGGGTCAACCTCTGGGCGCTGGCGGTGAACGAGGAGAACGCCGCCGGTGGCCGCGTGGTTACTGCGCCCACCAATGGCGCGGCCGGTATCATCCCGGCGGTGCTGCATTACTACGCCAACGCCATCTCCGGTGCCAGCGAGCGCGGCATCATCGACTTTCTGCTGACCGCCGGTGCCATCGGCATTCTGTACAAGGAAAACGCCTCGATCAGCGGTGCCGAAGTGGGCTGCCAGGGTGAGGTCGGTGTGGCCTGCTCGATGGCCTCCGGCGCACTCTGCGCAGTGCTCGGTGGTACGCCGGAGCAGGTCGAGAACGCCGCTGAAATCGGTATGGAGCACCACCTGGGTCTGACCTGCGACCCGGTCGGCGGCCTGGTGCAGATCCCCTGCATCGAGCGCAACGCCATCGCCTCGGTGAAGGCCATCAACGCCGCGCGCATGGCGTTGTACGGTGACGGCTCGCACCATGTGAGCCTGGACAAGGTGATCAAGACCATGCGCGAAACCGGTGCCGACATGCTGACCAAGTACAAGGAAACCGCCCGTGGTGGCCTGGCCGTAAACATCATCGAGTGCTGAGACGCAGGCCCATGCAGCTTACCGGATGCGTCGCCTGGCGGGCGCGCATCCTGCTCCACCCGGCCCACAACAATAACAAGCGAGATTTACCTGCATGACCATTCAAGCCATGTTCATGGCGCTGATTCCACTCCCTCCTACGCGCCTGCGCGCGTTGGCTCTGCCGCGCTGAGAGCGGACGCAGGCTGCCTTATCCGCAGCCCGTGAGGCCGAGCGCGCCCGCGCCCGGCCTGCGTTTGTGTTGTCTCGTATCGCTCTGGCTCGCTAGATCGTTAGCAGGCTCTTATAATCGCCCGATGTCTTGGGGTGACCTGCCCGGTTGGCGTGGCCCTTGCCCCTGCTGACCTGTCCCCCAATGCAATCAAGCCTAGAACTGGACAGCGTCTACAATATGAATACCTTCAAACGCATTGCTTCCGCCTACTCCAACAGCAGCCTGGTGCTGCGTATCTTCATTGGCCTGGTACTGGGCATCCTGCTCGCCTATTTGTCGCCAGCTGCCGCGCTCAAGGTCGGCCTGTTCGGTGAACTGTTCATCCTCGCCCTGAAGGCGGTCGCGCCGATCCTGGTTCTGGTGCTGGTGACTTCCTCCCTGGCGGCCCACCAGAGTGGTCAGCCCACGCATATCCGCCCGGTACTGCTGATGTACCTGATCAGCACCTTCAGTGCCGCGGCATTGGCCGTTTGTGCCAGCTTCCTGTTCCCGACCATGCTGTCGCTGGACATCGGCTCGGCCGAGGGCAACCCGCCCGGCAGCATCATCGAAGTGCTGCACAACCTGCTGACCAGCGTTTTCGTCGGCCCGGTACAGGCGCTCAACACCTCCAATTACATTGCCATTCTGGCCTGGGCCGTCGCGCTGGGTATCTTCCTGCGTCACGCGGCGCCGAGTACGCGCACCATGCTCAGTGACGTATCCAATGCCTTCACCAACGTGGTGCGCTTCGTCATCAACCAGGCGCCGATCGGCATTTTCGGTCTGGTCTCCAGCACCCTGGCCAACTCCGGTTTCGAGGCCCTGTACGGCTATGCGCGCCTGCTGATGGTGATGGTCGGCTGCATGCTGGTGGTGACGCTGGTGGTCAACCCGCTGCTCGCCTACCTCAAGATGCGCCGCAACCCCTATCCGCTGCTGTTCACCGTATTGCGCGAGAGCGCGGTGACCGCCTTCTTCACCCGCAGCTCGGCGGCCAATATTCCGGTCAACCTGCGCCTGTGCGAGAAGCTCAAGCTGGACAAGGACACCTACTCGATCACTATCCCGCTGGGCGCGACCATCAACATGGCCGGCGCGGCGATCACCATTTCCGTGATGGCCCTGGCGACTACCCATACCCTGGGCATCCATGTCGACCTGCCGACCGCGCTGCTGCTCTGCGTGGTGTCGTCCCTGGCGGCAGCCGGTGTATCCGGTGTGGCCGGCGGGTCGCTGCTGCTGATTCCGATGGCGACCAGCCTGTTCGGTATCGACACCGAAATCGCCATGCAGGTGGTGGCTATCGGCTTCGTCATCGGCGTGGTTCAGGACTCCTTCGAGACGGCCCTGAACTCGCACACCGACGTGGTGTTCACCGCAGCGGTTTCCTACGCAGGCGAGGCGCGCGCGGAGCGGGCCGGCCAGGTCGATGCCTAACTCGTCGCACCCATAAAAAACGCGCCCTTAGGCGCGTTTTTTATTGGCCGAGGTGTGGTGTCGGCGGTTAAACGTATTGCGCCGCCGCATAGCCGGATGCCCACGCCCACTGGAAATTGAAGCCGCCCAGGTGCCCGGTGACGTCAAGTACTTCGCCGATGAAATACAGCCCTGGCGACTTCAGCGACTCCATGGTCTTGGACGACACCTCGCGGGTGTCGACGCCGCCCAGGGTCACTTCCGCCGTGCGGTAACCTTCGGTGCCGGCCGGCACCAGCTGCCAGTCCGACAGGCGCTCGGCAATCGCCTTGAGCTCGGCCGGGGTGTATTGCTTCATCGGTTTGGAGGCGAACCAGTGCTCGGCCAGCAGGCCGGCCATCTTCTTGGTGAAAATCTCGCCCATCAAGGTCTTCAGCTCGCTGTTGGGGCGCTCGCGCTGCTGCTCCAGCAGCCACTCGGGCAGGTCGATATGCGGCAGCAGGTCGATGCTGACCGTATCGCCGGGTTGCCAGTACGACGAAATCTGCAGTACCGCCGGGCCGCTGAGGCCGCGGTGGGTGAACAGGATGTTCTCCACGAAACTCTGGCCGTTGCAACTGACCCGGCAATCCTCCACCGAGGTGCCGGATAGTTCCGTGCACAGGGTTTTCAGCTGCGGGTCGGTCAGCGTGAAGGGCACCAGCCCGGCGCGGGTCGGCAGCAGCTCGTGGCCGAACTGGCGGGCGACCTGGTAACCGAAGCCGCTCGCACCCAGGGTTGGAATAGACAGCCCACCGGTGGCGATCACCAGGGATTCGCAGTTGAGCTCACCAAGGCTGGTCGTCAACCGGTAACCCTTTTCAGCGCGTTCGATGGTGCTCACCGAGGTATCCAGGCGCAGGTCGACGCCGGCCTGCTGGCACTCGTCCAGCAGCATGCCGAGGATGTCGCTGGACTTGTTGTCGCAGAACAGCTGGCCGAGTTTCTTCTCGTGGTAGGGCACGCCGTGCTTGGCGACCAGAGCGATGAAATCCCATTGGGTGAAGCGCGCCAGCGCCGACTTGCAGAAGTGCGGGTTGTGCGACAGAAAGTTGCCGGGCTCGCAGTACATGTTGGTGAAGTTGCAGCGCCCGCCACCGGACATCAGGATCTTCTTGCCGGCCTTGTTGGCATGGTCGAGCAGCAGCACGCTGCGCCCGCGGGCAGCGGCGGTCATCGCGCACATCAGCCCGGCGGCGCCGGCACCGATGATGACAACCTGGGGTGAACGCACGGCATGCTCCTCATACGCTGGGCGCCGGCAAGGCTGGGCCGGCGCGAAACGGCGCAGTTTACCTGAAGCCGTGCGCCGGCTGTGCCGCACGTGCGGCTGGGCTGGCAGCCATTGGTGCGTTTCTTCGAACCCTTGGCGCCTCGTCTGGGTCTAGCTGGTAGACATGAATAATGAGCTGGGCTGGCGATTTGCCGCTATCTTGTTATAGGCATGAGAGCTGCACACCGTGGCGCAGCCATGCTCTTGTCCATCTGCAGGGCTTGCCATCATTGAAAACCTGGCGCATTTGGTTGCTGTCGCTGGTGCTGTTGCCGTGGGCTGCGTGCGCGGAGCCCTTGCGGCTGGTCGCCGATAGCTGGCCGCCGTTCACCGACCAGCGCCTGCCCGGCGGTGGCGTGGCGCTGGAGCTGGTAAGCACGGCCCTGAGCCGCGCCGGCTATGCCAGCGACTACCGTGAAGTGCCCTGGCAGCGCGCTGTGCTGGGGCTGCAACGTGGTGATTACGATGTGTTGATCACCGCCTGGCACAGCAAGGATCGCGAGGCGTTCGGCTACTTTTCCGCCCCCTATCTGATCAATCGGATTCGTCTGGTGCAGCGCAAGGGCGCGGGCATCAGCTTCGAGCAGCTCGCCGATCTGCACGGGCAGAAGGTCGCCGTACGACGCGGCTATGCCTACTCCCCGAGTTTCATGGCCGACGATCAGGTGCAGAAGGTCGAGGTCAGCAGTTTCGAGAACGCCGCGCACATGGTGCAGCTCGGCAGGGTGAGCCTGGCGCTGGAGGACGAGTACGTGGCCCGGTTCCTGTTCAACAGTTCGCTCAAGGACGTTGCCGGCGAGCTGGAGTTCTTGCCCAGGCCTCTCGGCGAGAATGAGCTGCACATTCTCATCCGCCTGAGCCAGCCCGACCACGCCGAGATCGCCCAGCGTTTCGACGCTGCCATTGCCGCCATGCACGCTGACGGCAGCTACGCTGCGATAATGGCGCGTTACGGCTTGCAGTGAGCGGTCACTGCCAGAGGGTGCGCCCGCGCCCCTGGCGCTTGGCCTGGTAGAGCTGCTGGTCGGCGAGGTGCAGCAGGCTTTCCAGATCTTCAGGCGCCCCATGGTAGATACCGGCACTGAACGACAGCGGTGGTGCGCCGACAGCGTAATTGACCTGCCGGCACTGCTCGCGCAGCTCATCGAGCGCCAGGCTCAGCGACTCGGCATCGTGCGGGCTGACCATGGCGAATTCCTCGCCGCCCAGGCGACCGAGCAGGGCCTCTGGAAAGGCCGCGCGGAAGGCCCGGCTGAAGCCGATCAACGCGGCATCGCCGGCCGCGTGGCCATAGTCATCGTTGATCTGCTTGAACAGATCCATATCCAGCATCGCGACGCTCAGGTTGTGGCCACTGCGCTGCGCCCGCTGGAATTGCTGAATACCTTGTTCGTAGAAGGCCCTGCGGTTGTTCAGGCCGGTCAGGGCGTCGTACTGCGCGGCTTTTTTCAGGGCACGCAGCATGTCGCGGCGCTCCAGGGTGAACATCACCCGGCAGGTCAGCTCTTCGGGGCAGAACGGCTTGCGCAGAAAGTCATCGGCGCCGTGCTTGATGAACATGGCGCTGAGCGAGCCCTTGGTATCGGCGGACAGGCCGAGGATCACCAGGTCGTTGCGTTTCATCTTCTGGCGCAGCAGCTTGACCAGGTCGAAGCCGCTGATGCCCGGCATGCTGTGGTCGACCACCAGCATGTCGATATCCGGCTGCGCCTGAAGGATGCGCAATGCCTCCTCGCCGTCGCAGGCATCGATGATCTGATAGCGGTGCGGCACCAGCACATGGCGGATGAAGTTGCGGGTGGCTTCCGAGTCCTCGGCAACCAGGATCTTCACCTGGCTGTTGCTCTCCAGGCGGTGCAGCAGGTGAAAGGCGTATTCGTAGGAATGCTGGCTTTCCTTGAGCACGTAATCGACCACGCCCTTGAGCAACAGCTCGTCACGGCGCCTCTCGTTGTAAGAGCCGCTGAGCACGATGCAGGGCAGGCCGTAACGCATCACCAGGTCGACGCTCTCGCCATCCGGTGCATCGGGCAGGTGAAGGTCGACGATGGCGGCGAAGAACAGCGCTGCGGAGGTTTCCAGCATCATCTCGGCTTCACCGAGCGAGGCGCAGAATACCGGCTGCAGGTTGGGCTCTTGACGGAACAGGTGCTCGAGAATCTTCAGCACCAGCGGGCTGTCTTCGATGACCAGAATATTGCGCACGGAACCCCCTGTGCCCGCCTGCTAGTAACTTGAGTCTAGAGCGTACGCACGCGCAGCGAGCGACCTTTTATCTTGCCTTCGCTGAGGCACTTGAGCGCTTGCACGGCCAGGCTGCGTTCCACGGCGACATAGGCCTGGAAGTCGAAAATGGCGATCTTGCCGACCTGCGCACCAGGGATGCCGCCCTCGCCGGTGAGGGCGCCGAGAATGTCGCCGGGGCGCAGTTTGTCCTTGCGCCCGGCACCGATGCACAGCGTCATCATCAGCGGCTGCAGCGGCGCGCCGCCTTGATGTTTAAGGCTGCTCAGCGGGTGCCAGTTCAGCGGCGACTTCTGCAGGTTTTCGATGGCCTGGGCGCGATGACCTTCGGCCGGGGCAACCAGGCTCATGGCCAGGCCTTTCTCGCCGGCACGGCCGGTGCGGCCAACGCGGTGGATGTGGATTTCCGAATCGCGCGCCAGTTCGACGTTGATCACCATGTCCAGGGCGTCGATGTCCAGGCCACGCGCGGCCACGTCGGTGGCGACCAGTACCGACAGGCTGCGGTTGGCGAACATCGCCAATACCTGGTCACGGTCACGTTGCTCCAGGTCGCCGTGCAGGGCGGCGGCGGAGATGCCTTTGGCGGTGAGGTGGTCGACGACTTCCTGGCACTGCTGCTTGGTGAAGCAGAAGGCCACGCAGGAGGTCGGGCGGTAGCAGTTGAGCAGCTTGACCACGGCGTCCATGCGCTCTTCGGGGGCGATCTCGTAGAAACGCTGTTCGATCTGGCTGTCGTCGTGCAGGGCTTCGACCTTGACCTGCTGCGGGTTGCGCATGAAGGTCGCGGACAGCTGCTTGATGCCGGCCGGGTAGGTGGCCGAGAACAGCAGGGTCTGGCGGCGCTCCGGGGTCTGGCCGATGATTTCGGCGATGCTGTCGTAGAAGCCCATGTCGAGCATGCGGTCGGCTTCGTCGAGCACCAGGGTGTTCAACCCATCGAGCTTCAGGGTGCCTTTGGCCAGGTGCTGCTGCACACGCCCGGGGGTGCCGACGATGATCTGCGCACCGTGCTCCAGGGAGCCGATCTGCGGGCCGAAGGGTACGCCGCCGCACAGGGTGAGAATCTTGATGTTGTCTTCGCCGCGTGCCAGGCGACGCAATTCCTTGGCGACCTGATCCGCCAGCTCGCGGGTCGGGCACAGCACCAGGGCCTGGCAGCCGAAATAACGCGGGTTGAGCGGCGCCAGCAGGCCGATGCCGAAGGCGGCAGTCTTGCCGCTGCCGGTCTTGGCCTGGGCGATCAGGTCCATGCCCTTGAGCATCACCGGCAGGCTTTGCGCCTGGATCGGGGTCATCTGCGCGTAACCGAGGGACTCGAGGTTCGCCAGCATGGCGGGCGACAGGGCAAGCGAAGAAAAAGCGGTGGCAGTCACGGTACGGGCCTGAAGAGCGTTCGAAAAGAGCGCTAGTGTAGCAGGCGCCAGGCTGCGGCCTGACGACTGCTTGTCATTCGTCGACGTCGACCTTCACCCGTCTGGCGCTGCGCGCGTCTTCCGGGGCCAGCTGCAGGAAGATGCCGGCTGCCAGGATGGTCAGCAGGCCGATGCACAGGTAGGTGGACTGGAAAGCGCTGAGCACGCCCTCGGCGGCGGCCTGGTTGTCCAGACTGAAGCCGCTGAGCAAGGCAGCGCCGGTGGCGATGCCCATGCTGATCGACAGTTGCACCACCACCGACAGCAGGCCGTTGCCACTGCTCGCGTCGCTGTCGGGCACGTCGATCAGGGTCACGGTGTTCATGGCAGTGAACTGCAGGGAGTTGAAGGCGCCGATCAGGCTCAGCTGAATGGCCAGCTGCAGGTGCGAGGTCTGCCCGTCGACCAGCGCCAGGCTGGTGATCAGCAGCCCCAGCAACACGGTATTGAAGGTCAGGATGCGCCGGTAGCCGAGGCGGTCGATCAGCGGCTTGGCCAATGGCTTCATGGCCATTGCGGCGAGTGCCAGGGGAATCATGCTCATGCCCGCCTGGGCCGGTGAATAGCCCATGCCCAGTTGCAGCAGCAGCGGGGTCAGGAAGGGCAGGGCGCCAGTGCCCAGGCGCGCGAAGATATTGCCGAAAATGCCCACCGCGAAACTGCGCGTGTTGAACAGCCGCGGCGGGAACAGCGCATTGGGCGTGCGCCCGGCGCGCAGCCAGTAGGCCGCCAGACAGGCCAGGCCGCCGAGCAGCAGGAGCACCACGCGCATGTGCGGCAGGTGCAGCTCGCCCAGGCCTTCGAGGGCCATGGTGATCAGCAGCATGCTGGCGCCGAACAGCAGGAAACCGATCAGATCGAAGCGGGTGCGCTCGCTGCCACGCAGCTCCGGCATGAAGCGATAGGCGGCCCAGCAGCCGAGGGCGCCGACCGGCAGGTTGAGCAGGAAGATCCAGTGCCAGCTGGCGTACTCCACCAGCCAGCCGCCCAGGGTCGGGCCGATCAGCGGGCCGAGCAGGCCGGGCAGGGTGATGAAGCTCATGATCCGCACCAGTTCGGTACGCGGGTAGGCGCGCAGCACCACAAGGCGCCCCACCGGCATCATCAGTGCACCGCCCAGGCCCTGGATGATGCGCGCGATCACCAGCATGTTCAGCGATTGTGAGACGGCGCAGAGCAGCGAGCCGAGGCTGAACAGGGCGATGGCGCCAAAGAAGATGTGCCGCGTGCCGAAGCGATCCGCCAGCCAACCGGAGGCCGGAATCAGCAGCGCCACGGTGAGCATGTAGGCGATCACCACCGATTGCATGCGCAGCGGGTCTTCGGACAGATCCGCCGCCATGCTGGGCAGCGCGGTGTTGAGGATGGTGCCATCGAGCGTCTGCATGAAGAACGCGATGGCGACGATCCAGGGCAGCAGGCGGGCAGTACGGGCGTCGAGCAGGGTCATGGCGGACAGTGATCTGCGAGGAGTCAGGGCCGTTTGACCCGACCCTGTGGTAAATGTCTCAAGAAGTGTAGCGATGCCTTCGCGTCACCGCTGGCGACGCGAAGGGCGTGCTGCTCAGGAGGCCGAGCGCATGTCCTCGACCACCCGCTGCGGCGTGCCGCGCACCGGCGCGCCGTTGGCCACGAAGTAGGGCGCGGTGCTGCGTGGCAGTGCCTCGCGGCCGCGAATACGGTCGGCGATCTTCTCGGCGATCATGATGGTGGTGGCGTTGAGGTTGCCGGTGATGATCTCCGGCATGATCGACGCATCCACCACGCGCAGCCCGTCGAGGCCGTGTACCCGGCCCTGGCCATCGACCACCGCCATGTCGTCGGTGCCCATCTTGCAGGAGCAGGAGGGGTGGAACGCGGTTTCCGCGTGCTCGCGGACAAAGGCGTCCAGCTCCTCGTCGGTCTGCACATGGGCGCCCGGGCTGATCTCGCGGCCGCGGTACGAGTCGAGGGCCGGCTGGTTCATGATCTCGCGGGTGATGCGAATGGCGTCGCGGAACTCCTGCCAGTCCTGCTCGCTGCTCATGTAGTTGAACAGGATGCTCGGGTGCTGGCGCGGATCCCTGGACTTCAGGTGCACACGGCCGCGGCTCGGCGAGCGCATGGAGCCGACATGGGCCTGGAAGCCATGCTCCTTGACCGCGTTGCTGCCGTTGTAATTGATCGCTACCGGCAGGAAGTGGTACTGCAGGTTCGGCCACTCGAACTCCGGCCGCGAACGAATGAAACCGCCGGCCTCGAACTGGTTGCTGGCGCCAATGCCTTCGCCGGCCAGCAGCCACTTGGCACCGATACCGGGCTGGTTGAGCATTTTCAGCGCCGGGTACAGCGACACCGGCTGCGTGCAGGCGTACTGCACGTAAACCTCGAGGTGATCCTGCAGGTTGGCGCCGACGCCGGGCAGTTCGTGCACCACATCGATATCCAGGCCGCGCAGCAGGTCGCCCGGGCCAACGCCGGAACGCTGCAGGATCTGCGGCGAGGCGATGGCACCCGCGCACAACAGCACTTCGCGGCGCGCATGGACGGTGGTCGCCTGGTTGGCGCTGCCGACCAGATAGGCGACACCGATGGCGCGCTTGCCGTCGAACAGGATGCGGTCGGTGGTGGCGTGGGTGACGATGGTCAGGTTCGGCCGTTCGCGGGCCTGGTCCAGATAGCCGCGGGCGGTGCTGGCGCGACGGCCCTCGGGCGTCACGGTGCGGTCCATCGGGCCGAAGCCTTCCTGCTGGTAACCGTTGAGGTCATCGGTGCGCGGGTAGCCGGCCTGCACGCCAGCCTCGACCATGGCGTGGAACAGCGGGTTGTTGCCGGTCTTGGGCGTGGTCACGCTGACCGGGCCGCTGTCGCCGTGGTAGTCGTTGGCGCCGATGTCACGGCTTTCCGCCTTGCGGAAATACGGCAGGCAATCGAGGTAGCTCCAGTCTTCCAGGCCGGGCTGCTTGGCCCAGTTGTCGAAGTCCATGGCGTTGCCGCGGATGTAGCACATGCCATTGATCAGCGACGAGCCACCGAGGCCCTTGCCGCGCCCACATTCCATGCGGCGGTTGCCCATGTGCGGCTCGGGGTCGGTTTCATAGGCCCAGTTGTAGCGGCGACCCTGCAGCGGAAAGGCCAGGGCAGCGGGCATCTGGGTGCGGAAGTCGAGGCGGTAATCGGGGCCACCGGCCTCCAGCAGCAGCACGCTGACATCCGCATCTTCGCTCAGGCGGGTCGCCAGCACGTTACCGGCCGAGCCGGCGCCAATGATGATGTAATCGAATTCCTGGGTCATGGAGGCCTCCTGGTAGGTGGCTGAGCCTTGGGCCAAGCGGATCGCAGGCCCGTGTCCGGCTCATGCAGAACGGGTTGTGCAGCGTTGCCGGGCGCTGGTGAAAGCGCCCGGCCTGCGGGTCAGAACACCGAGGCGTAATCGCCCATCTCGACCTGCACGGACTTGATGCGGGTGTAATGGGCCAGTGTGGTCAGGCCGTTCTCACGGCCGACACCGGATTGCTTGTAGCCACCGACCGGCATCTCGGCCGCCGACTCGCCCCAGGTATTGATCCAGCAGATGCCGGCTTGCAGCTTGTGGATAACCCGGTGCGCGCGATTCAGGTCGCGGGTGACGATGCCGGCGGCCAGGCCGTAGGTGGTGTCGTTGGCGCGGCGGATCACTTCGTCTTCGCTGTCGTAGACGAGGATGCTCATCACCGGGCCGAAGATTTCTTCACGGGTGATGGTCATGTCGTCCCGGCAGTCGGTGAACACGGTTGGCGCCACGTACGCGCCATTGGCGTAGGCGCCATCAATGACGCGCTCACCACCGATCAACAGGCGCGCGCCTTGCTGGCGGCCCTGCTCGATATAACCGAGCACGCGCTCCATATGGGCGAAGCTGACCAGCGGCCCGAAGTTGGTGGTGTCGTCCTGCGGGTTGCCCAGGCGGATGCGCTTGACCCGTTCGACGATCTTGCTCTCGAGGCGTGCCTGCAGCGCGCGGGGCACGAACACCCGGGTGCCGTTGGTGCAGACCTGCCCTGAGCTGTAGAAGTTGGCCATCATGGCGATGTCGGCGGCGCGGTCCAGGTCGGCGTCTTCGCAGATGATCAAGGGCGACTTGCCGCCCAGCTCCATGGTTACTTCCTTGAGCGACGAGCTGGAGGCGCTGGCCATGACCTTCTTGCCGGTCACGGTGCCGCCGGTGAAGGAAACCTTCTCGATGCGTGGGTGCTCGGTCAGCCACTGGCCGACCTCGTTGCCCAGGCCGGTCAGCACGTTGAACACGCCATCCGGCAGGCCGGCCTCGCTGTAGATCTCGGCCAGCTTCAGGGCGGTCAGCGAGGTGACTTCGCTGGGCTTGAAGATCATCGCGTTGCCGGCGGCCAGGGCCGGGGCGGATTTCCACAGGGCGATCTGGATCGGGTAGTTCCAGGCGCCGATACCGGCAACCACACCCAGCGGCTCGCGGCGGGTATACACGAAGCTGGTGTCGCGCAGCGGGATCTGCTCGCCCTCGATGGCCGGAATCAGGCCGGCGTAATACTCGAGCACATCGGCACCGGTGACGATATCCACATAGCGGGTTTCGCTCAGCGGCTTGCCGGTGTCGAGGGTTTCCAGCTCGGCCAGCTCGTCGTTGCGGTCGCGCAGGATATCCACCGCCTTACGCAAGATCCGCGAGCGCTGCATGGCGGTCATCGCCGCCCACACCTTCTGGCCCTGCTCGGCGCTCGCCACGGCGCGTTCGACGTCATCCTGGCTGGCGCGCTGCACGTTGGCCAGCACCTCGCCGTTGGCCGGGTTGATGCTTTGAAAAGTGGCGCCGCTGCTGGCGTCGACGTACTGGCCGCCAATATAGAGCTGCTGGTCTGCGAATCGGGCCATGGGGCGTCCTCCTGATGGCGCAAGACGCGCTTCGGGCGCCTTGGCGAATGGGTCGACTGAGCGAGATGAAAAGGGATGTCAGCCGATTTGGTTAAAAAACAGCCTAGTTTATTTTTATTGATCGATCAATCAATAAAAAATCCAGGGACGACCGGAACCATGCCAGAAGCGTCATGAGAGCTGGGCTTGGTTGTTTTGCAGTGGGCTCTCGGACGAACGATGACTGTGGGAGCGGGCGGGGACGCCTAGTCCATGCCGCGATTACGCTTCCACATGCGATTCAAAACTTAGGTGGGTCGGGCCGCGTAGGTGAAACCCATCAAGGTGTGATGGGTTGTACCCATCCTACGGGCTGACGATGAGTCGTCGGGCGGGGGAGATTTGTGGGATGGATCGAGCCGCGCAGGTGAACCGATCAAGTGTCGAAGGGTGCCATCAATCTGGTGGGAGCGGGCCATGCCCGCGATTCGCGCGCATGGCGCGCTCCCACATACGCGTCAGTCTATAGCGCTGCGGGGAGTCGTAGAGATGGCCGGATCACTGCGCCTTGGCCAGCTGCAAATCGAGGTAGTCGTAAGCGATCTGCGCCGCCTGGCGGGTGTCGAAGTTCTCGCCGGTCAGGGCGCCACGCAACCACAGGCCGTCGATCAGCGCCGCCAGGCCCCGGGCGGCGGCACGGGCTTGTGCTTGCGGCAGGGCGCGGCGGAACTGGCCGCACAGGTTGGAATACAGGCGCTGGTCGTTGACCCGCTGCAGGCGCCGCAGGGCCGGCTGGTGCATGCTGCTGGCCCAGAACGCCAGCCAGGTTTTCATCGCCGGGCCGCTGACCTGGGTTTCGTCGAAGTTGCCGTCGATGATGGCGCGCAGGCGTGCCCGTGGGGTGTCTTCGCGCAGCAGTCGATAGCGTGCGTGCACGGCCTCGCGCAGCGCCTGCATGAGGTGGCGCATGGTCGCTTCGAGCAGGCCGTTCTTGTCCTGGAAGTAGTGGCTGATGATGCCGTTCGACACGCCGGCAAGGCGCGCGATGTAGGCGATGCTGGCGTCGCTCATGCCAACCTGGTCGACGGCTTCCAGGGTTGCCGCAATCAGTTGGGAGCGGCGGATCGGCTGCATTCCGACCTTGGGCATCGTGTTCTCCGGCGAGGGGTATTTTCCGAGTCTAACAGAGCGTGCGGAGTTGTCGGCGCGTTCAGGTTTCTCAGAGCCTGTTGACGATCTTTATGCGCATGAAGCGCCAACCACAAGGCAACAGCGGACAACGGCGCAGTATCTCTGGGAGCGAGCGGGGACGCCTGGTCCATGCCCGCGATTTTTCGCGCGCATGGCGCGCTCCCACAGTGGATCGGCGAACGGCCTTTTTCGTGGCTCTTAGCTGCCAAAATCGACGAATATAGGCTGAAAGATCATGAACAGTCGCTTAGGCGATCAGCCGGTAGCCGACACCGGCTTCGGTAACGATCAGCCGCGGCGCCGCGGGGTCGTCGCCGAGCTTCTGGCGCAGGTGGGCGATGACGATACGCAGGTAATGGCTGTGCTCGATATGGGTCGGGCCCCAGATATCGCGCAGCAGCTGTTGCTGGGTAACGACCATGTCGGGGTGGCGGGCGAGGGCTTCGAGCACCGCGTATTCCTTGCGGGTCAGGCTGACTTCCTGATCGTCCAGCGTGACGCGGCGAAAAGCGAAGTCGACCCGTAGCGGCCCGCTGACCAGCGCGGCGGCAGGTTTCTCGCTGGTCGGGCGGCTGCGCAGCAGGGCGCGCACCCGGGCGAGGAACTCCTGCACGCCAAAGGGCTTGCTGACGTAGTCGTTGGCGCCGTTGTCCAGGGCCTGCACCTTGTCCTTTTCGCCGGCGCGCACCGACAGCACCAGCACCGGTACGGCCGACCATTCGCGCAAGCGGGTCAGCACTTCCTGGCCGTCCAGGTCGGGCAGGCCGAGGTCGAGCACCACCAGGTCGGGTTGTTCCAGGGCCGCCAGGCGCAGCGCTGCTTCGCCACAGTCGGCCTCCAGCACCTGATAGCCTTGGGCCTGCAGGCCGATACGCAGGAACTTGCGGATCGCCGCTTCGTCGTCGACCAGAAGGATGCGCGCTTCAGTCATGCCGGGTTCTCGTCAGGGTGTTGCAGGGGCAGTTGCAGGATCAGGGTGGTGCCCTGGCCGGGCGTCGACTCGACCCGCGCCGTGCCGCCATGAGCGTTGAGCATGCCCTGGCAGATCGCCAGGCCCAGGCCGGTGCCCTGGCCGCCGCGATCACCACGGGCGGCGGTGTAGAAGAGGTCGAAGATCTGCGCCTGTTCGTCGGCAGGAATCCCCGGGCCCTGGTCGCTGATGGCGAAGCTGAAGGTCTCGTCGTCGTGGCTCAGGCGGATATCGATCAGCCCGCCGGGCGGCGAGAAGCGCGCCGCGTTGTCCAGCACGTTGACCAGCGCCTGTTCGATCAGCGCGCCCTGCACCCACAGCAGCGGCAGTTCGGCGGGCACCTCCAGGTGCACGCGCAGGTGCTGGAGCACCGGCTGCAGGCGTTGCAGGGCGGCAGCGAGCAGGTCACTGGCGGCCACCCAGTCGCGTTCCAGGTGCAGACCGCCATGGCCCAGGCGGGTCATGTCCAGCAGGTTCTGGATGTAACGGTCCAGGCGCGAGGCTTCGCTGGCGGTGCTTTGCAACAGGTCATCGCGGGTTGCCGCGTCGAGGCTGTCGATGAACAACTGCAGGGTTTCGATATTGCCGCGCATGGCAGTCAGCGGCGTGCGCAGGTCGTGGGAAACCGATGCCAGCAGCGCGCTGCGCAGACGCTCGGTTTCATGTTGCAGGCGCGTATGACCGAGGGTTTCGACCAGTTGCACGCGGGCCAGGGCATGGGCCAGCAGCGGCAGCAGCACGTCGATCAGCTGGCGCTGCTCGCCCGCCGGCGGGTCGCCCTGGGCGGTGCGCATGCCCAGCAGAGCCAGTGGCTGGTCGTTGTCCATCAAGGGCCACCACCACCAGTGCGGATGGGTCAGGCTGTGGCTGTCGTAACCGCGCGGGTGGCGGCTTTGCCAGGCGTGTTCGGCGCTTATGCGCTCCAGCTCGCTGAGGGCGAGCCGGCTGCCGTCGGCCTGGTGCCAGTTGCCCTGGGCGTCGCGGCTGAGCAGGCACAGGCGCTCGGCCGGCAGGTCCAGCTGGCTGAGCATGGCCGCCAGCAGGTCGCGCTGGTCCTGGGCGCTGGACAGCCGCCCGGCAAAACCCAGCAGGCTCTCGGTCTGCCGCTGGGCCACCTGCAGGTCGCGGAACTGCTGGCGCTGACGCGCGGCGAGGTTGCCGGTGAGCAGGGCGATGAGCAAGAAGAACATCAGGGTCAGCACGTCCTGCTCGCGGTGCACCACCACCGACCAGGTCGGCGGCAGGAAGCAGAACCCGTAGGCGGCAAATGACAGCAGGGCGCACAGCAACGCCGGGCCGACGCTGCTGCGTACCGCCACCACCAGCACCACGGCGAGAAACACCAGGGAGATGTTCGGCAGATCCAGCCAGCGTGAGACGGCCAGCGCCAGCAGGCAACCGAGCCCGGCGGCGAGGGCGGCCAGCAGGTAATCGCGTGCCGGGGCTGGCGTGCGGTGGGTGAGGCGAGCGGCGGCGGTCGGCATGCGCAATTCCGGTACAGGGCGTGGGCAGATCATGGCGCTGTGCAAGGTTGGCGTAAAGAAGCGCGCCTGCGCGTAAAAAAGCCGTAAAACTGCGCGGGGTAAAGCTGCTGCACGCGCAAAGCCGGCGTATACCTAGAGGTAATCGAGTTCATCACGGATACCCGCAACGTGAGCACCCCCTCCCGTACCTCGCCCATCGCCCTGTTGGTCGGTGCCGTCGGCATCGTCTACGGCGACATCGGTACCAGCCCGCTGTACAGCCTCAAGGAAATCTTCTCGCCGCATTACGGCGTCGGCCTGTCCCAGGCCAGCGTGCTGGGCATTCTGTCACTGATCTGCTGGTCGCTGACCCTGGTAGTCACGGTCAAGTACGTGATGTTCATTCTGCGCGCCGACAACGGTGGCGAGGGCGGCATCATGGCCCTCACCGCCCTGGCGCAACGGGCGGCTGCCGATTACCCGCGGCTGCGCACGCTGCTGATCATGCTCGGCCTGTTCGGCGCCGCGTTGTTCTACGGTGACAGCATGCTTACCCCGGCAGTGTCGGTGCTCTCGGCGGTCGAAGGCGTCGGCCTGGTGGTCGATGGCATCGACCACTGGGTGGTGCCGCTGGCGCTGCTGATCCTGATTCCGCTGTTCGTGCTGCAGCGCCACGGCACCGCGCGGATCGGCTACCTGTTCGGCCCGGTAATGGTGATCTGGTTCCTGGTGCTCGGCGCCCTGGGCGTGCATGGCATCGTGCAGCGCCCGGAAGTGCTGCTGGCGCTCAATCCCTACTGGGCGCTGCACTTCTTCATCGCCAACCCGCTGATCGGGCTGACGGTGATGGGCGCGGTGGTGCTGACCATCACCGGGGCCGAGGCGCTGTACGCCGACCTCGGCCATTTCGGTCGCAAGCCCATCGTGCATGCCTGGCTGTTCCTGGCCTTCCCGTGCCTGGTCATCAACTACTTTGGCCAGGGCGCCCTGTTGCTGATGGATCCTGAAGCGGTGCGTAACCCGTTCTACCTGCTGGCACCGGGCTGGGCGCTGATCCCGCTGATCGGATTGTCGACGGTGGCCACCATCATTGCTTCCCAGGCGGTGATCACCGGCGCTTTCTCGGTCACCCGGCAGGCCATTCAGCTCGGCTACGTGCCGCGCATGCAGATCCTCCACACCTCCAGCGTCGAGCAGGGGCAGATCTACATTCCATTGATCAACAGCCTGCTGCTGGTCGGTGTGGTGCTGCTGGTACTGGGCTTCCAGTCGTCCAGCGGCCTGGCCGGTGCCTACGGCGTGGCAGTGACCGGTACCATGCTGTGCACCACGCTGCTGGTGTCGTCGGTGATCCTGCTGCTGTGGCGCTGGCCGAAAGTGCTGGCGGTGCCGCTGCTGGCGGTGTTCCTGCTGGTCGATGGCATTTTCTTCGCTGCCAACGTGCCGAAGATCATCGGTGGCGGCGCGGTGCCGATGATCGTCGGCATCCTGCTATTCGGCCTGATGACCACCTGGAAGCGCGGTCGCCAGCTGGTGCTCGAGCGGCTCGACGAGCATTCCCTGGCACTGCGCGACTTCATCGCCAGCATCGCTCTGCAGCCGCCTCATCGGGTGAGTGGCACAGCGGTGTTCCTGACCAGCCGCGTCGATGTGGTACCCCATGCATTGCTGCATAACCTGCTGCATAACCAGGTGCTGCACGAGCGGGTGATGCTGCTTACCGTAGTCTACGAGGATCGCCCGCGGGTGCCGCTGGCCGAGCGGTTCGATCTGGAGGCCTACGACCAGGGCTTTTACCGCGTGCGCCTGCACTTCGGCTTCATGGAAGCCCCGGACATTCCCTGCGCCTTGGCCCAGCTCCGTGACAAGGGCATCGACTGCCCGCCGATGCAGACCACCTACTTCCTCAGCCGGGAAACGGTGATCCCCTCCGAACGCATCGGCATGGCCATGTGGCGCGAGCGGCTGTTCGCCGTACTGCAGAAGAATGCCGGCAGCTCGCTGGGCTTCTTCCGCCTGCCGGTGAACCGGGTGATCGAATTGGGGACGCAGGTGGAGATTTAGCACCTCTCAAGGTTGGAGCGATTGGCAGCAGGCTTTTGTGGGGGCGCGCCACGCGCGCGAATCGCGGGCATGGCCCGCTCCCACAGAGTCGTGGCATCTCAGCTTCTCGCGCTCGGTCGGTAATGCCTTGAGCGCCCTACACGAAGCCTAAAGTTATCCCCATCCCCGTGGGAGCGGGTGGGGACGCCTAGTCCATGCCCGCGAAAATCGTGCGAACGGCACATGGGGCTCCGGATGGTCAGAACCGCCGCTCCTCGAATCAAGCCTCCTCCCGCTTGCGCCACACACTCGCCAGCCAAGGCTGCTGCTCCCGCGGCAAGCCGGCGGGGCGGTAATAGTGTTCCAGCTCGTCGAAGCCGGCGGCGGCGAGCAGGCGGCGCCAGCTGTCCAGGTCATGCCAGGCACCGTAGCGTTCGCCGCTCCAGCCTTCCTGGTTGTCACCGCGCGGGTTGGAGCTGAACAGCACGCCGCCCGGCTTCAGGCTGGCGCGCAGTTCCTTGAGAACCCTGGGCAGTTCCTGGCCAGGAATATGGAACAGCACCGCGTTGGCGAAGATGCCATCGAAGCGCTCGGCCGGTAGATCCAGGGCGAGAAAGTCCTGCTGCCAGACCTCGCAGCCACTGTCGGCGCGGGCCATGGCGACGAACTCCGGGCAGCCGTCGATGCCGATCGGCCGATGACCCAGGGCGCTGAAGGCGCGCAGGTCCCGGCCGGGGCCACAGCCGAAGTCGAGAATGCTCAGGGGCGCCTTGCCGAGAATATGACGCAGCAGGGCGTCGATGTTCTGGCTGACGTCGTGGTCGCGGGTGCCTTCGCGAAAGCCTTCGGCACTGGCCTGGTAATGGGCCAGAGTGCGGCTGGTGATCTGTTGCAGTTGCTGGTGATCGAGGGGCATGGCGGACCTCCGTGTAAAACCTGGCGGCCATTTAACCCCATTCTGCAGCCGTTGCGCGGGCGGGTTACCATCGCCGCCTGAACAGCATTCGAGGTGGCAGGGGTGGATCTACAGCAGGGCTTCGTCCTGACCCGGCATTGGCGTGACACGCCGGCCGGCAGCCAGGTGGAATTCTGGCTGTCGACCGACGCCGGCCCGCGCCTGGTGCGCCTGCCGCCTCAAACCTCGGTGGCCTTCATTCCTGCCGAACAGCGCGCCCGCGCCGAGACCTTGATCGCCGGCGACCCACAGTTCGAACTGCGCCCGTTGCAGCTGCGTGACTTCCACCAGCGGCCGGTGCTCGGCCTGTACTGCCCTCAGCAGCGTCCGCTTATTCAGCTGGAACAGACCCTGCGCCAGGGCGGGGTGAATGTTTACGAAGCTGATATCCGCCCGCCGGAGCGCTACCTGATGGAGCGCTTCATCACCGCTCCGGTGCTGTTTGGCGGTGTGGAAGCGGCAGGCGGTGTGCTGATCGACGCCCAGCTCAAACCGGCGCCGGACTATCGCCCGCAGCTCAAGCTGGTGTCCCTGGATATCGAAACCACCGAGCGTGGCGAGCTGTATTCCATCGCTCTGGAAGGTTGCGGCCAACGCCAGGTTTACATGCTCGGGCCGCCGAATCGTGAGGCCGAGGTGGACTTCGACCTCGCCTATCTGGACAGCCGTGCCGCGCTGCTGGAGGCGCTGAACGACTGGCTGGAGCGCCATGACCCGGACGCCATCATCGGCTGGAACGTCGTGCAGTTCGACCTGCGCGTGCTGCATGAACATGCCCAGCGCCTGCAGGTGCCGCTGCGCCTGGGGCGTGGCGGCGAACTGCTGAGCTGGCGCGAGCACGGCGCCAAGCAGCATTTCTTCGCCAGTGCGCCGGGGCGGTTGATCATCGATGGCATCGAGGCGCTGCGTTCGGCGACCTGGAGCTTTCAGTCCTTCAGCCTGGAGAACGTCGCCCAGCAGCTGCTCGGCGAGGGCAAGGCGATCGACAATCCCTACCAGCGCATGGACGAGATCAACCGCATGTTCGCCGAGGACAAGCCGGCCCTGGCCCGCTACAACCTCAAGGACTGCGAGCTGGTGACACGCATCTTCGCCAAGACCGAGTTGCTCACCTTCCTGCTCGAACGCGCCACGGTCACCGGCCTGCCGGTGGATCGCAGCGGCGGCTCGGTGGCGGCGTTCAGCCACCTGTACATGCCGCTGATGCATCGTCAGGGTTTCGTGGCGCCCAACCAGGGCGAGCGTCCGCCCGAGGCCAGCCCCGGCGGTTTCGTCATGGATTCGCGGCCGGGGCTGTACGAGTCGGTGCTGGTGCTCGATTACAAGAGCCTCTATCCGTCGCTGATCCGCACCTTTCTGATCGACCCGGTGGGGCTGATCGAGGGCCTGCGCCAGCCCGATGACGAGCATTCGATACCGGGTTTCCGTGGCGCGCGTTTCTCGCGTACCCAGCATTGCCTGCCGGCCATCGTCGAGCGCGTATGGCAGGGCCGCGAGGCCGCCAAGCGCGCCGGTAACGCGCCGTTGTCCCAGGCCCTGAAGATCATCATGAACGCCTTCTACGGCGTGCTCGGCTCCAGCGGTTGCCGCTTCTTCGATACGCGCCTGGCGTCGTCCATCACCCTGCGCGGCCATGAGGTGATGCGCCGTACCCGCGAGCTGATCGAGGCCGAAGGCCACACGGTGATCTACGGCGATACCGACTCCACCTTCGTGTGGCTGGGCAGCGCCCATGGCGAGGAAGACGCCGAGCGCATCGGCTGCGGCCTGGTACAGCGGGTCAACGCCTGGTGGCGTGAGCACCTCGCGGCCGAGTTCGGTTTGCAGAGCGCCCTGGAACTGCAGTTCGAAACTCACTTCAGGCGCTTTCTGATGCCGACCATCCGCGGCATGGAAGAGGGCAGCAAGAAGCGCTATGCCGGGCTGATCCGCCGCGCCGATGGTCGCGAGGAAATGGTCTACAAAGGCCTGGAAACGGTGCGCAGCGACTGGTCGCCGCTGGCCCGGCAGTTCCAGCAGGAGCTGTACCTGCGCATCTTCAAGGGCCAGCCTTATCAGGATTATGTGCGCGATTATGTGCAGCACACCCTGACCGGCGAGTTCGACGAGCGCCTGGTGTACCGCAAACGCCTGCGCAGGCGCCTCGACGATTACCAGCGCAACGTGCCGCCCCACGTGCGTGCCGCGCGCCTGGCCGACGCCCATAACGATGAAATGCGCCGCCCGCGCCGATACCAGAGTGGCGGCTGGATCAGCTACGTGATCAGCGTCGCCGGCCCGGAACCCCTGGAGCTGCGTCGCGCGCCCATCGATTACGGTCACTACCTGAGCAAACAGCTGCAGCCGGTGGCCGACGCCATCCTGCCGTTCGTGGACGATGACTTCACGGCGTTGATAGGCGGGCAGTTGGAGCTGTTCTGAGTGCCATGCGCCTGGCTCTCTCGGCGCCGCTCTGGCATCGTCGTGATCGCATTCACCACCCGCTGGAGCTCCTGATGATCCATCCCCTGCATGCCGAGCTTGGTTGCCTGCAGATCGAACGCGTCGCGGTCGATAGCCAGGCCGCGCATATCCACCTGCGCGATGGCCAGCAGTTTGCCCTCAAGCTGGACGGTTATCTGCGCCTCGACCGCCTTGCCGCCGCGCAGCGTGACGACGTGCGGCTGGAGGGCGGCGGTTTCGTCGCCAGTTGGCGGCATCATGACGCGGGCCTGTGCGACAGCATCGACCTGGCCTGGGATGAGCTGCAGGACCAGGCCCTGAAGCGCCTGCACGCAGCCGGCTGGGACCTGGAAGCTATCAGCCTGCGCGATCGGCAGTTGGTGGTGCTGTGGCGCCTGCAGGCCGACTACTACAACGGCGGCCTGATGCAGTTCTTCGCCAACTGGGGCCTACCGACCTTCGAGCTGGCGCAGCAGGCGCTGATCCTGATCGGCCTGCCCGCTGCCTGTCAGGCGCTGCGTGATCTGTATGCGGTGTTCGCTCGCCTGCAGGATGAACCCGAGGAAATCGCCTTATGGGACATCTGCAGCTGGCTTAGGGAAGCGGAGAATGCCCGTATCGAGGCGCTGGACGATGGCTTCGACGCGCTGATCAGCGATCTACCGATCCGCGCGCTGCATCATTTTCTGATCGTCGACACCAGGCGACCGTCGGCCGATTAGCGGAACCTCCCAGTCCTACTGGGTTCCCTAGGTTAGACATTCGTAAGGAGGCGACCCGCCATGGCGCTCAGTGAAAAACACAAGATGCTCACCGGCGAACTCTACCTGGCCAGTGACCCGGAGCTGCAGGCCGACAGCGCGGCCACGGTGGCTTGGCTGGCGCGCTATAACGGCAATCTCGGGTTGTCGCCGGCCGAGCGCAATCAGGTGCTGGGCGAGCGGCTGGCGGCGGTCGGCAAGGGCGTGGTGGTGCGCTCGCCGTTTCACTGCGACTACGGTTTCAACATCAGCCTGGGCGACGGCGTGTTCATCAACTTCAACTGCGTGATTCTCGACGTGGTGGCGGTGAGCATAGGCGACAAGACGCAAATCGGTCCGGGTGTGCAGATCCTGACAGCCGATCACCCACGCGACCCGACCGAGCGCGAGTCCGGCCTCGAGTTCGGGCGACCGGTGACCATCGGCTGCAACGTGTGGATCGGCGCCGGGGCGTTGATCCTGCCGGGGGTGACCATCGGCGACAACGCGCTGATTGGCGCCGGCAGCGTGGTGACCCGCGACGTGCCGGCCGGCGCGACAGTTGTTGGCAACCCGGCACGGGTGCGGGACTGAGCAGATAAACCAGACTCGCGGGTAATAAGGCTTGCGGGTTTTTGGTTATAAATAAATCATTATTTATTCTTTTTAATATTTTCCGTTCCTCAGCATAGTGAGCGTCACACAACGACTCACCTGAGGAGCACACCCATGAGCATCCGCCTGGGCGACATCGCCCCCGACTTCGAGCAGGAATCCAGTGAGGGCCCCATTCGTTTCCACGAGTGGCTGGGCAACCAGTGGGGTGTGCTGTTCTCCCACCCCGCCGACTTCACGCCGGTGTGCACCACCGAGTTGGGCTTCACCGCCAAGCTGAAGGACGAGTTCGCCAAGCGCAACGTCAAGGCCATCGCCCTGTCCGTCGACCCGGTCGATTCGCACCTCAAGTGGATCGGCGACATCAACGAGACCCAGAACACCGCCGTCAACTTCCCGATCCTCGCCGATGCCGACCGCAAGGTGTCCGAGCTTTATGACCTGATCCACCCGAATGCCAACGATACCCTGACGGTGCGTTCGCTGTTCGTCATCGATCCGAACAAGAAGGTGCGCCTGACCATCACCTACCCGGCGAGCACCGGGCGCAACTTTCACGAAATTCTGCGGGTGATCGATTCGCTGCAGCTCACCGACAGCCACAAGGTGGCCACACCGGCCAACTGGCAGGACGGTGACGAGGTGGTGATCGTGCCGTCGCTCAAGGACGAAGACGAGATCAAGCAGCGCTTCCCCAAGGGCTATCGCGCCGTGAAGCCTTACCTGCGTCTCACCCCGCAGCCCAACAAGTAAGGACGCCCCATGCTGGTGGTTTTTCTGGGCGGCAGCCCGAGCCTGAAATCGCGTTCCACTATCTTGCTGGATAGAGCGCGGCAGTGGCTGCAGGCGCGTGGCGTTGAGGTGGTGACCTACCAGGTACGCGACTTCGACGCCGAGGACCTGTTGTTCGCCCGCTTCGACAGCCCGCGAATCCATGGCTTGCAAGCCCATGTGGCCGCCGCCGATGGCCTGGTGGTGGCTACGCCGGTTTACAAGGCGTCGTTCTCCGGCGCCCTGAAAACCCTGCTCGACGTACTGCCCGAGCGGGCGCTGCAGCACAAGGTGGTGTTGCCGGTGGCTACCGGCGGCAGCAACGCGCACATGCTGGCGGTGGATTACGCCCTGAAGCCGGTGCTGTCCGCACTCAAGGCCCAGGAAGTGCTGCACGGCGTATTCGCCGATGACAGCCAGATCAGTTACACCGAGGCTGGCGGCGACCTGTCGCCGGCACTGGAGCAGCGTCTGGACGACGCCTTGCAACAGCTGACTCAGGCACTCGATCGCCGGCCCCAGCCCATCGCGCCGGGCCTGCTCAACGAGCGACTGCTAAGCGGGCGCTGGAGCGCCTGAGGTAACCCGCACCTACATTCCAGGCAGTTCGCTGCCGCCCCACCTTACTAGCCCGTCAACGAGGCAGCAGGTGGCCACACACTCAATGCAGAGGAGAGCGCCATGCGCACCGTTACCCTGCGTCGGAGTCTGGTCGCCTTGTTCGCCGCGGCCATTTCCTTCGGCGCCATTACCCAAGCCCAGGCCGCTGCTGATAACAACAGCGTGCTGCGTATCGGTTATCAGAAATACGGCAGCCTGGTGCTGCTCAAGGCCAACGGCGCGCTGGAAAAGCGCCTCGCCGCCAAGGGCATCGACGTCAAATGGACCGAGTTTCCCGGCGGCCCGCAGCTGCTCGAAGGCCTGAACGTCGGCTCGGTGGATTTCGGCACCACCGGCGAAACCCCGCCTGTGTTCGCCCAGGCTGCTGGCGCGGATCTCCTGTACGTGGCCTTCGAGCCACCGGCGCCGACCAGCGAAGCCATCCTGGTGCCGAAGGACTCGCCGATCGAATCGGTCGCCGAGCTCAAGGGCAAGAAGGTCGCGCTCAACAAGGGTTCCAACGTGCATTACCTGCTGGTGCGTGCGCTGGAAGAGGCGGGCCTGAAGTACAGCGACATCCAGCCGGTGTATCTGCCGCCTGCCGATGCCCGCGCCGCCTTCGAGCGTGGCAGCGTCGATGCCTGGGTGATCTGGGATCCCTTCCAGGCCGCCGCCGAACAGCAACTGCAGGCGCGCACCCTGGTCGACGGCAAGGGCCTGGTCAGCAACCACCAGTTCTACCTGGCCACCCGCCCCTATGCCGAACAGCACCCCGAGGTAATCGAGGCGCTGGTCGAGGAAATCCGCGCCATTGGCGAGTGGGTCAAGGCCAATAACGAGCAGACCGTGGCCCAGGTCGCGCCGCTGCTCGGCCTGTCCGCGGACATCACCCGCCTGGCCGTGCAGCGGCAAAGCTACGGCGCCCAGCTGATCACCCCGGAGGTGGTCGAGGCGCAGCAGAAGATCGCCGACACCTTCACCGCCCTCAAGCTGATCCCCAAGCCGCTGAACATCAGTGAGGTGATCTGGCACGCGCCAGCCAGCAAGGTCGCCGGGCAATAAATTTCCGCCCCCGTCGGTTGGACGGGGGTATCTGATTTCCAAGGAGACCACTCCATGAGCCTCAACATTTTCTGGTTCCTGCCTACCCACGGCGATGGCCACTACCTCGGCACCGCGCAAGGGGCCCGCGCCGTCGACCACGGCTACCTGCAGCAGATCGCCCAGGCGGCTGATCGCCTGGGTTTTGGCGGCGTGCTGATTCCCACCGGGCGTTCCTGCGAGGATTCCTGGCTGGTCGCCGCCTCGCTGATTCCGGTGACCCAGCGCCTGAAATTCCTGGTCGCCCTGCGCCCGGGGATCATTTCCCCGACCGTGGCGGCGCGCCAGGCGGCGACGCTGGATCGTCTGTCCGGTGGCCGCGCGCTGTTCAACCTGGTCACCGGTGGCGACCCGGACGAGCTGGCCGGTGATGGGCTGAACCTGTCCCACGCCGAGCGTTACGAAGCCTCCGTCGAATTCACCCGCATCTGGCGCCGCGTGCTGGAAGGCGAAGTGGTCGACTACGACGGCAAACACATTCAGGTCAAGGGTGCCAAGCTGCTCTACCCGCCGGTCCAGCAGCCACGCCCGCCGCTGTATTTCGGCGGGTCGTCGGAGGCGGCCCAGGATCTGGCCGCCGAGCAGGTCGAACTGTATCTGACCTGGGGCGAGCCACCGGCCGCGGTGGCCGAGAAGATCGCCCAGGTACGTGAGAAGGCCAAGGCCCAGGGCCGCGAAGTGCGCTTTGGCATTCGCCTGCACGTGATCGTGCGGGAAACCAATGAAGAGGCCTGGAAGGCCGCCGACAAGCTGATCGCCCATGTCGACGACGACACCATCGCCCGCGCCCAGGCCTCCCTGGCGCGTTTCGACTCGGTCGGCCAACAGCGCATGGCTGCCCTGCACGGCGGCAGCAAGGACAATCTGGAAGTGTCACCCAACCTGTGGGCCGGGGTCGGCCTGGTGCGTGGCGGTGCCGGTACCGCGCTGGTCGGTGATGGCCCCACGGTCGCCGAGCGAGTCAAGGAATACGCCGCGCTGGGCATCGATACCTTCATCTTCTCCGGTTATCCACACCTCGAAGAGTCCTACCGCGTCGCCGAGCTGCTGTTCCCCCATCTGCAGGTGAACCGCCCGGCCCTGCCGGAAGGTGCCAACTACGTGAGCCCGTTCGGTGAAATGGTCGCCAACGACATTCTGCCCAAGGCGGCTTCGGCCAGTTGAACAATGGCCGGGCGCAGATGCCCGGCCCTCGCGATGATCGTCGAGGTACGCGATGAGCAACACATCATTAAACAGCCTGGCCCTGCGCCTGGCGCCCTGGGCATTGCCGGTGGCGCTACTGGTTGCCTGGCAGGCTTCGGTGGCCTTCGGGCTCTTGTCCACACGCATTCTGCCGGCGCCCAGCGCGGTGCTCGAGGCCGGCTGGCAGCTGCTGGCCAGCGGTGACATCTGGACCCACCTGGCGATCAGCGGCTGGCGCGCCGCTGTCGGCTTCGCCATCGGCGGCGGTATCGGCCTGGTGCTGGGTTTCATCACCGGCCTGTCCGCATGGGGCGAGCGGCTGATCGACAGCTCGGTGCAGATGATCCGCAACGTGCCGCACCTGGCGCTGATCCCGCTGGTGATCCTGTGGTTCGGCATCGACGAGAGCGCGAAGATCTTCCTGGTCGCCCTCGGCACCCTGTTTCCGATCTACCTGAACACCTACCACGGCATCCGCAACGTCGACCCGGCACTGGTGGAAATGGCGCGCAGCTATGGCCTGTCCGGATTTGCGCTGTTCCGTCAGGTGATTCTGCCCGGTGCATTGCCATCGATTCTGGTCGGTGTGCGCTTCGCCCTGGGCCTGATGTGGCTGACCCTGATCGTCGCCGAAACCATTTCCGCCAGTGCCGGTATCGGTTACCTGGCGATGAACGCCCGCGAATTCCTGCAGACCGACGTGGTGGTGCTGGCGATCCTGCTCTACGCCGTGCTCGGCAAGCTCGCCGATCTGGCTGCACGCGGCCTGGAGCGTGCCTGGCTGCGCTGGCACCCGGCTTATCAGGGAGCGGCTGCGAAATGAATGCGCCATTGAACGCCTTGCATGGCCTCAAGCGAGGCACGCCGCTGACCATTCGCGGCATCCGCAAAGCCTTTGGCGAGCGTCAGGTGCTCAGGGATATCGACCTGAGCATTCCGGCGGGCCAGTTCGTCGCCGTGGTCGGCCGCAGTGGTTGTGGCAAGAGCACCTTGCTGCGCCTGCTTGCCGGCCTCGATCAGCCCACCGCTGGTGAACTGCTGGCGGGCAATGCGCCGCTGGCCGCGAGCCGCGACGATACCCGGCTGATGTTCCAGGAAGCGCGTCTGCTGCCCTGGAAGCGGGTCATCGACAACGTTGGCCTGGGCCTGACCGGCAATTGGCGGCCCAAGGCCCAGCAGGTGCTGGACGCCGTGGGCCTGGCGGACCGCGCCAACGAGTGGCCGGCTGCGCTATCCGGCGGCCAGAAGCAACGCGTCGCCCTGGCCCGCGCGCTGATCCACGAACCACGCCTGCTGCTGCTCGACGAACCGCTCGGCGCCCTGGACGCGCTGACCCGCATCGAGATGCAGCAACTGATCGAAGGCCTGTGGAAAAAGCATGGCTTCACCGTGCTGCTGGTCACCCATGACGTCAGCGAAGCAGTGGCTACGGCGGATCGGGTGATCCTCATCGAAGACGGCGAGATCGGCCTCGACCTCGCAGTGGATCTGCCACGCCCACGTAATCGCGGCTCCGCCTACCTGGCGGAGCTGGAAGCCGATGTGCTCAACCGTGTGCTGCAAATCCCTGCGCTGCCGGCGCAACCCGACCCGGTTTCACCCCTGCCGACCCAGCTGCGCTGGGCGCTCTAACAGGCCATTGAAAAGCGTAGGCGAGGCAGCCGATGCGAGGCAAAAACAGGCGAAAAGCGGAATTCACGTGCTGTAAATGAGCATTTTGAGCCTGTTTTTAACGAAGCAGCGGCAACGTAGGTAGTTTTTCAAGGGCCTGTTAACCCTGACTTCATGCCCGAGTGGGCACCATAAACCCCAGGAGATTTACCCATGACCATCAAAGCCATCAACGTGCGTAACCAGTTCAAGGGCACCATCAAGGAAATCGTCGAAGGCGACGTGCTGTCGGAAATCGACGTGCAGACCGCCGCCGGCATCGTCACCTCGGTGATCACCACCCGGTCCGTGCGCGAGCTGGAGCTGGGCGTGGGCAGCGAGGTGATTGCCTTCGTGAAGTCCACCGAAGTGTCGATTGCCAAGCTCTGATTGCTGCAGTTAACAGTTTGTGGGAGCGGGCCATGCCCGCGAAAATCGCGCGCATGGCGCGCTCCCACAGGTTGCTGCCCTGGCTTCCCTTCTCGCTTGATCACAAACTCGCTGTGAGAAAGGCTGAAATCGCACCCGTCGCCTGCAGGAACATTGTGTGGGAGCGGGCGGGGACGCCTAGTCCATGCCCGCGAAAAATCGCGGGGGCGCCTTCCGCTCATAGGTGACCTGCAGTCGAACAACCCCAAATAGAAAGGCCGGCATTTACGCCGGCCTTTCTTGTTTCTACTGCTTAATCCCTAGCGCTCTTCACGCAGCTTGGCCATCTGCCGTTCGAGCAATGCCGGATACGGATCGAGCAGGCGCTCGACGCAGCTGGCGCCCTCGGGGCTGGCGATGGCGCGGATGCGCGCCCGCTGGCGCAGGGTGGCATCCTCAGCGACGCGGCGTTCGACCAGCAGCAGGTTGCGGCTGTGCTGCGAGAGTGCCAGGGCATCCTGGGCGGTTTCGCTGAGCAGCAGGTCGCCCTGACTCAGCCCTTGCAGGCCTTCACCCAGGGTCAGACCCAGCTGCAGGTGCAGGGTGATGCCGCTGTCGGCGACCTCGATCTGCAGGGCGTGGCCGAGGGCGCGCAGCAATTCGCCACAGCAGATGGCGTGGGTCAGGTAGTCGTCCCCGCTGGTGTCGTGATGGAACAGCATCAGGCTGCTGCCATCGTTGAGCGTATGCAGCTCGGCCTTGTAGAGCGTGGCGGCCTTGTCCAGGCAGCCGCGATAGCTTTCCAGCAGCTCCATCAGACGGCTGCGGGGCAGACGACGCAGCTGCTCCTGGGCGCCCAGTTGAACGGCCAGCACCGCGCTCTTGCGTGGTTTCAGCGGGGCGGCTGGCGCGGGCTTGGCTGGGCTGTCTTCATCGTCGTAGAGGTCGGCGAAGGCATCGTCGTCGTGTTCGTCGCGACGGCGGCTCGGCGGATCGTAGTCGTCCTCGCTGTCGAAGCGGGTGTCGCGCAGATCACGCATCGCGAAGCTCGGGGCGGCGCGCTCGTCACGTCCATCGTGGTCGTCCTCGCGGTCGTCGTCGAGGAAGTCCTCGCCCAGATCATCGAGGTCGTCGAATTCCGGCTCGGGTTCGGGCTCCGGCTTCTCCGGGGCCAGGCGCGCCTGCAGCTGGCGCGCCAGGTCACCGATCTCGTCCTGGCGGTTGCCGCCCGGGGCATAGTCGTCCGGATCGCGCAGCCAGACGCGCATCTGCATCAATGGCGTGGAGATCTGCCGGCCCAGACGCAGGCTCAGCGACAGGGTCAGGGCCAACAGGATCAGGCTGAGAATGCCCATGCTCTGCAGGCTGATGGTCATCGGCTGTTCGAACTGCTGCATGTCCAGGCTGATACGCAGCTGCCCGGCCATCACCTCCTGGAAGGTGATGGGCGTCGAATACAGGCCTTCGGTTTCGCCGAGCATGCTCTTGCTTGGACGGGTGCCGGCTTCGGCGAGGATGCGGTTGTCGACACTGTAGATGGCCGCGTGAGCTACCAGCGGGTTCTTCACCAGGTTGTTGAGCAGCACGTTGAGGCTGAGGATGTCGTTGGACACCAGCAGCTCGGTGGCCGAGGCCGCGGTCTGAGTGATCAGGCTGCTGCCCAGCGCTTCGGCCTGCTGCTGCATGGCCTGCTTGAACTGCATGCCGATCACCCAGGCATAGATCAGCAGCGCCATGGCCACCAGCAACAGGCTGTGGCTGACGATGCGCAATGCCACCGGCACCCGGCGTTGGCGCAGGGCACGGAAAAGCAGAAGGAAGAAATTGTCGGGCTTTACGGGGGCGGGCCGGTTCACAGAGCTCGGCTCTCGTTGACTGGAAGTGGCGCGCAGTATAGCGAGCGGCCCGCACAGGGCAAAGCGCCGCGCGTACCCGCAGGGGGCTGAAATGGTTAGAATGTGCGTTTTTTCACCGGCCCTGCTGCACATTGCCGTTCGGCAGACCGTTCATAGTCCTGCGAGCCCCGGAGTACGCCTTGCGCGAAATCGTCCTGATCAACGTTACCGGTGAAGAGCGGCCTGGCCTCACTGCCGCCATTACCGGCGTGCTGGCCCAGGCTGGCGTCAACATCCTCGATATCGCCCAGGCTGCCGTGCACGGCGCCGCATCGCTGGGCATTCTGATCGAAGTGGCCGATGGCGCCTCGCTGCCGGTGCTCTCCAGGGACGTGCTGGCCGCCGCCCAGGAACTGGGTCAGCAGGCCCGTTTCACCCAGCTCGATGCAGCCGATTACCGCCGTTGGGTCGAGGGGCAGGGTAGTCAGCGTCATATCCTCACCTTGCTGAGCCGCCAGCTCACCGCCGAACAGGTGCAGCGTGTCAGCGCGCTGAGCGCCGTGCAGGGCCTGAGCATCGAGCGCATCGAGCGGCTGTCGCTGCCGGCGGCGCTAGGTGCGCAGCCGGGCAATGCCTGCATCGAGTTCTCCCTGCGCGGCGAGCCGGGTGATGCCGCCGTGCTGCGCGCCGAGTTCCTGCGCGCCGCCGACGAGCTGAACGTGGACATTGCCTTGCAGACCGATTCGCTGCATCGCCGCCACCGCCGCCTGGCAGTGTTCGACATGGACTCGACGCTGATCGAAGCCGAAGTGATCGACGAGCTGGCCAAGGCCGCCGGTATCGGCGACAAGGTGTCGGCCATCACCGAACGAGCCATGCGCGGTGAGCTGGATTTCCGCGCCAGCTTCAAGGAGCGCCTGGCGCTGCTCAAGGGCCTGGACGTCGGGGTGCTGGACGAGATCGGCGCGTCGCTGCGCCTGACCGAGGGCGCCGAGCGGCTGTTCGCCGAACTCAAGCGCCTGGGTTACAAGACGGCCATCCTGTCCGGCGGCTTCACCTACTTCGCCAAGCAGGTGCAGGCCAAGCTGGGCATCGACTACGTGTTCGCCAACGAGCTGGCGGTGGTCGATGGCAAGGTCACCGGCGTCGCCGTCGAGCCGATCGTCGATGCCCAGCGCAAGGCCGATCTGCTGCGCGAGCTGGCGCACAAGGAAGGCCTGCAGCTGGAACAGACCATCGCCGTGGGCGATGGCGCCAACGACCTGCCGATGCTGGCCATCGCCGGCCTGGGTGTGGCGTTTCGCGCCAAACCGCTGGTCAAGCGATCGGCCAAGCAGGCGATCTCGACCCTGGGGCTGGATGGTGTGTTGTATCTGCTGGGTGTGCATGAGCGCGATCTGCAGCGCTAAGAGCCTGTTAACGATATTTACAAGGCAAAAGCAGCCATTGATGCAATACCTGTGGGAACGGGCGGGGACGCCCAGTCCATGCCCGTGATTTTTTCGCGGGCATGGCCCGCTCCCACAGATTATCACCAGCCACCCTAGCGGGGACGACCGGCCGCTTACGCCACTTAGCTGCCAAAATCGACGAACCTGGGCTGAAAGATTATGACCATGTTCTAAGGTATTTTGAGGCGGTAGCGGGCAGCGGGCTGCCCAGCCGATCAATCGTCTGACGAGAAGTTGTAGTCCATCGCCTGGCTCGGGCCCTGCAGGTAGTAGCCCTGAATGTAGTTGGTGCCCGCCTGCCACAGGGTGGCCAGTACGCTGGCCGATTCCACGAACGGCACGATGGTCAGCTTGGCCTGGCTGTGCAGGCTGGCCAGCATGGTTTTCAGGTTTTCCTGGTTGACCGGGTCGGCCAGTTCCTTGGTGAACGACCCATCCACCTTGACGAAGTCGACCGGCAGGTGACGCAGGGTGTTGAACGGGTTCAGGGCGCAGCCGAACTGGCTCAGCGCCAGGTGGCAATGCAGGTCCTTGAGGCCCTGGGCCAGTGCCTTGGCTTGCTTCAGGTAGGTGACCGCATCCGGCTCGCTGAACTGGAACACCAGGGCGTCGGACGGCAGCCGTGCGGCTTTCAGTGCCACGCTCAGCCATGCCAGCAACGTCGGGTCTTGCAGGCTGGCGCTGGACAGGTGCACGAACAGGCGTGTCGCGTGGCCCTTGGAGCGGTGATCGGCCAGCAGCTTGATCGAGCTGAGGATCACCCAGCGGTCGATCTTCTCACCCATGCCGGAGTCCCTCGCCACGGCGAGGAATTCATCTGGCGGCACTTCCTGCCCGGACGGGCTGAGCAGGCGCAGCAGCACCTCATAGTGCTCGTGCTCGTCGCCGCGCAGGCTGATCACCGGCTGAAACAGCAGGCGGAAGCTGTTCTGTTCCAGCGCCTGCTGGACCATCGCCACCACGCTGCCGCGGCTGGCGGCGGCGGCCAGCTCCTGGGCAGGGTCGAACAGCTTGAGGGTGCCAGGCTCGTCGAGTTGGTCAGCACAGCGCTGCGCGCGGTCGATGACCTCACCGGCCTTGGGCGTGGTGTCATTGAGACCGGCCACACCGATGGACAGCGTGGTCTGCGCGGTGCGTCCGTTGATATCGAACAGATGGCCTTCGGCCTTTTTCAGCAACGCTTCGAGCAGCGGGCGTTGCTGCTGCGGCGACAGGCCGGTCTGCAGGACGGCGAACACGTCATCGCCGAAACGCGCCAGCTGCGCGTCCTGCGGAAAGTGCGCGCGCAGCAGGGCGGCGAGGTCGGTGAGCAGCAGGTCGATGGCGCCCAGCCCCATGTCGGCGAGCAGCGCGGCATAGCGATCGACGCGGATATAGGCCAGGCTGGCCGGCTGCTCGTCGTGGACGGCACGGTGCGCGGCCTGGTCCATCAGTTCGAGGAAGTGGGTGCGGTTGTACAGGCCGGTGACCAGGTCCAGGCTGCTGATCTCGCGCAGCTTCTCTTCCAGCTCGGCGTTGGCGGTTTCCGCGCGGATCACCACCTGAATGCACGGCTCGCCATCGTAGGCCGCCGGCGACAGGGTGATGCGCGCCGGGAAGCTGCTGTCATCGGTGCGCACACCGGCGCAGCCGAGCTCGTGGTTGTCCATCTGCTGGTGATTTTTCAGGAAGTCCTTGAAGGCACCCTGATCACTGGCGCCGATCAGGTCGATCATCGGCAGGCCTTCGAGCTCCTCGGCGTCATCGAAGCCGAACAGCTCCAGGTAGGCGCGGTTGGCATAGATGTGCATGCCCTCATGGACATAGGCGATGGCGTCGACCGAACTGTCGAGCAGCAGCTGGCAGCGTTTCTCGGCTTCGCGCAGGGCCACCTCCGCGGCCCGGCGGGCGCGACGTTCCTCGAGGTTGACCAGTTCGCGGCGGGCGACCAGTACCAGGCGCTCGTCTTCACCCTGGGGCATGGCATCCTGGGCGCCGAGCATCAGCGCTTCGGTGACGCTGTCCGGCTCGTTGTCGGCCAGCAGCATGATGACCGGAATGTCCTTGCCCTGCTTGCGAATGCTGGACAGCGCTTCATGAGGATCGAGGCAGTCGCTGGCCGGCGAACAGATCAGCAGATCCCAGTTGTGTTTGAGCGCTTCGAGCAGGTCTTCACTGGAAATCAGGCGGTGCACGCGGGTGGCGTTACCCGCATTGCGGAACAGGCTGACGAGACGCTCGGCCTCGTTCTGCGAGTCTTCGAGAATCAGCAGGCGGATGGTTTTCTTTTCGATGGCCATTAGCGAAGTCGAATCTGCGATAAGACAGCAGAAGAGGGCGGGGAATTAAGGGTTTCCCGGCAATCTACAGCGACTTCCAGAGTGAGTCAAAGTCTTCCTCCCCGGCAGGGCGCTGGGTGCCGGAGGCTGTGACGGAGGTCGCGTGATCCGCGGTCTTCTGCTCCAGATCGTGGTACTCGAACTGGCTGAAACTGCCGGTGCTGACCTGCTTGTGGCTGAGCACTGCGCGGCGCTCCTTGCCGTTGATGTTGATCAGCACCTTGCTGCCTTCCTGGAACGGCAGGCGTGGGGTGATCAGCGTGGCCGGCCGGGAGATGGCGGCGATTTCCGGCAGCAGCAGGGCGCGCAGGTACTGGCTGTTCTGCTCGGCCTTGCGCACCAGTTGCAGGCCACAGGACTGCGCGTGGGGGGCGATCAGCTCGATGCCCATCTGCGTACCGCCACCACGCACCTGGCGGATCCAGCGCACCACGGCGACGCTCCAGCCCTGCTGGGGGTTGTCGCGAATGCCGAGGATTTCTCCGGCCTGCAACTGGCTGGGCACTTCCTTGGGCCACGACAGGCAATAGCCGCCCGGGCTGTGGTTGACGATGGACAACGCGAAGGTCGGGTAGCTTTCACCCGTGTTGGCTTGATCATCCTGCTCGGATGCAGGCTTGGGGTATTCGATCTCTTCGAAGGGCAGGCCGTTGTCCCAGTCGTTGACGCGGCGTGCGTCGTGGGCACTGGCCCATACGTCGGGCTCGCCGCTCAGTGGCTTGAACGACGCGGTAGTGTCGACCTGCTGCTTGAGAATTTCGCTGAACGCGCGGCCATTGGCCAGGTAATAGTTCAGGGCGCTCATGCCGATGCACAGGGTCATGTTGCCCGTGCCCTGGGTGCGCTGGAAGGTGCGCTCGGATATATCCCCCCAGGCAGCGGCGGCATGCTGCAGCATGTCCACGCTGAAGCCCTCGGGCACCGTCAGGCGCGAGCGAGCGCGTTCCTCGGGCAGCAGCTCCAGGTGATCCTTGATGGCGTCGACCAGGGGCGTCGGGTCGATGCCCAGGGCGCCCTGCAGCTCGCTCGGTTGAAACAGCGAGGTGTAGCGGGGCGGGCCGTCCAGCTGAGGTGCCACGGCAAAGATGCTGGTCGGCTGGCCGCCGCCCTGCAGGTTGACCAGCGTGCTCCAGGCCTCCAGTGCTTCGGCCAGGCGAGCAATGGCGCTCTGGCGCATCTGGTTGCAGCGCGAGCAGCCGATCAGCAGGGCAACGATATAGCCCTGCTCGACGCTCATTCCCTGGGTATGGCGAGCCAACGGGTCGCGAATCACCACCTTGTGCAGTTCGTGGCGACGGGCAATCAGGTACAGCTGGTGCAGCTCCAGCCACAGGCCTTCGGGTACCGGACAATACAATTGACTGGTGCGAATCAGCGGGCCGTTGAGGCTGTGCACGGCGCGTTGCAATGCGGTGCCGAGCAGCGCATTGCGCTCGCGGTTGGGCTGCTCGGCCAGGCGCGAAATGATCAGCTTGTAACCAATGGCCAGGTGGTTCTGCAGCGCCTGGCAGAGGTTGGCGACCTTGCGCGGACGCTCATCGAGCACGATGGCCTGGTTGAGGAAGTGGCGCTCCAGGTGCTGGCAGACGAAATACACTTCGGGGCGCAGCAGTTCGAGCAACTGGATGCGGTTGTCCGACGGGGTCAGCAGCTGATTGAGCTCGATCAGCGCCTGGTACAGCTGGCGAGCGGTTTCGCCGATATTGGCCTTGGGCAGGCCGGCGATCCAGCGTTTCAGGTCGCGTGGCGTGGCGTCGCAGAAAGTCAGGCCCTGCTTGGTCGGCGTCGGGACGCGGAGCAAAAGGTGGGGGCTCTGTTTATCCATCTAGCTTCGTTACTCCAGC
>JAAIGF010375320.1_pt1 | contig 40763 bp, 50 predicted proteins | sample 6487441 | NCBI WGS metagenome assembly JAAIGF01 (sample SAMN13974129, study PRJNA590717) | phyllosphere metagenome | biome: pepper field; feature: multiple bacterial spot infested pepper fields; material: pepper leaves; isolation source: leaves from pepper fields | host: Capsicum annuum ...
ACATCTGGCTGTCCTTGTCCTTCATGGCTACGACTGCTTTGCCGTATGGCAGGACCTTGGCGTGATAGCAGATACCGTCGTCGGCCTCGCGGGTCCCCCATATCTTCTGGCGGAACGCGGCGCCGTTATACGACTCCACGAAGTCCCGGAGCAGTGCCCAGTTCTTCGGCTTCTTGCTACCCTCGCGCTGCTTCTGGTACGGCTGTACCTTGCTGATGATGTAACGCCAGCCCTTGTGCGAGCCGCTGGCCGTCAGGTGCATAACCACCGTCTCGGCCCCGGCCATAGTCTTGAGGTCTTGCAGCTTCTGCATCAGACGCATACGTGCATCGCCGATGCTCGTCTCGTCATTACCGCAGGTGTAGTAAACGAGGTAGTCCCCGTCCACTAGCAGCACACGACCGGGCACCTTCTCGATGCCCTTGACCACAAGGGGAGCGGCGTCACCGGCGGCTGCCTGGATGGCATCGGTAACGCCGGGGATCATCAGAGCATGCCCGCCAGCGGGTCTTCCTGAGCGACGGTGCCACCAGCAGCAGCGCCCTCGTCAGCCAGCTCGTCAACATCCAGCTCGCCGCCGGCGGCCAGGATAAGTTGCATCGGCGAGCCCTGCCAGTCGAGTGCTTCCTTGATCTCGTTCTGGATGACGTTCTTCGACTTGGCCGGGCGAGTGACTGCGCCAGTCTTCTCGTCCTTCACCTCGTCGTACTCGCCTTCGATGAACAGCGCGTCCCACATTTCCTTGTTGGCGTAGTCCCACAGGAAGCAGCGCAGCGAGCTGATAACCTCGGGCTTGGGGATCAGCTTGACTTGGCCGGTCGGCATGCCTGCCTCGTCGGTCACGTCGATGTGCGCCGGGCTGATGCGGTAGCCTTCCTGGCCGGAGCCGATGGAGCCGTACACGATTTCCTCGCCGCCACCTTCCGGGGTGAACTTCTCCTGGGAGACGATGACCTTGACGTGATGGCCCAGCAACTGCGCAGGGATTTTGATCGCCGGGTCCTTGGCATGGTTCAGCGCACTGAACAGCTTGTAGAACGCCGACTTGTCCGAAGGCTTCTTGCCCGGCTCAGGCAGCCAGGTCTTGACCGTGATGCGCTTGGCGATCTTGGTGCCTTCCTCGGTGGTGGTGTGCGGGTTGCTGCCGCCGGCCAGCTCGAAGATCCAGTGAGCGCGGCGCAGCTTCTTGTCGGGTGCGCCCTTGTAGCCCTTCTTGATGCGGCGACCCATTTCGAGGTAGCCCACCAGGGTGGCGATACAGGTGCCGGCGTTCGGCGGGGTGATACCGCCGCCACCCTTGCTGGCTTCGGCGAGGTTGACGGATTCGGCGGCAGCTTGTTCGACGATGGCGCCGAGGTTCAGGCCTGGGATGCTCATAGGTGTAGCTCCTTACTTGATGTGAGGTTTGATGTAGAGGTCGTGCATGGTTGCACGGATTGGTGCGCACACGTTGGCGAAGTCAGGCACCTTGTCATGGCCGCCCCAGTCGTCCCCAATGGTGGTGTCGCTGGGCACGTGTACCGGCTGAGGCCAGCCGAAGTACGCCTCCATGAATGGGCTCGCCAGCTCCATCGCTACGTGCAGGGTTGCTGCTGCTTGCGGCATTACCTCCGCTGCCGCGTCTGCATAGGTGGCATCGTGAACCTGACCGATCAGGTGCGCCTTACCACCGAAGTTGTTGTTGCGGTAGTACTCACGAACCGCGATCCACATGGCAGCCTTGGCCCACTCGGCCCCGCCACCCTGTACCTCGTAGTTCTTGATCTCGGGAGGAGAGAAGCTAGTCCACCCGCCGCCGCGCTTAACCACGTACTCTGGCGCCGGCTGTTCAATCCAGGCGTACAGCTTACCGTCTGGTGTGCGGTCGTAGCCAGTGCGCAGCTCGATCATCTTGGCCGGGAAGTTCGGGTGCGGAATCTGCTTGCGCACACCTCGTTTGTTGGCCTCGATGCGCTTGGTCAGCCCGTCGAAGAACGGCTCGATCTGCGGATACTGCTTGAGTTCGTTGGCGATCAGTTCCTCGACTGCCTCGATGCTCAGCCCGGTCTTACCTGCAATGGCCTTGGCCCCTGCGCCGAAGGCACGTTGGAAGGAGAACTCCTTCGCCTTGGTGCGCCGCTCGACCCACACCTCCTCCTCCTTGACCTTACACAGATCGACTGCTTCCTCGTAGCTGATCCCGTAGGTGGCAGCCACTCGCTTGCAGTGCATGTCCAGCTTCTTGTGCAAGTCAGCGATCAGGTTACGGTCGCCGGTGAGGATTGCCTGGATGTAAATCTCCAGCGACGAGAAGTCAGACTGAATGATCTTGCCGCCCTTGTAGCGAGACTTCATGGCTGACTTGATCTTGGACTTACCCTCGCCAGGACGCGGGAGGTTCTGCGTGTTCGGGTTGCTCGCAGAGAAGCGGCCAGTGACCGTGCTCGTCTGGTTGATCTGGTGATGGATGATTCCGTTCTCGCGCACCAGGGAGAGCATGCCCTTCTTCTGACCCTTGTTCTTCGGATCGTCCGTGATGAAGTAGGTGCCCAGGTCCTTGACCGCCTTGGCATGACGAGCCATGGCCTTGAGGAACGGGATGTCCCGTGTACCCAGCTCGTCGATGACGTGCTCAGCAGTGGAGTAGATGCCCGGAGTCGCACCCTCCCACGCCTTGTCCGGCTCGGTGTAGCCCTTGAAGGTGTAGAAGAAATCCTCGTTCTTCATCTTGGGCCGGGTCAGGTCGTTGATCTTCACCTGCTTGGTCTTGTAGGCACCAGCGTTCTTGCCGGACTTGATCACCACGTACTGCATGATGTCGATGCCGTTGCCGGGCGGCTCCGTGGTAACGCTGCCGTCTACCAGCACGTAGCCATCCACCGACTTCTTCGCATACGCCAGCTCCAAGTTCTCGTCGAGCTGATGCACCGCCTTGACGTACTTGATGTCGCCGCCGAAGATCAGAGCCGACAGCTTGTTGCGCGAGGTCCAGGACCACTCGAACTCCGGCGGGAAGTCCTTCGGAAGATACTCCTCCAGCTCCGCCTTGAGCTGCTTGATCTCCTCCTCCAGCTCAGCCGCCAGCACCAAGCCCAGCTCCATGTCCACATGGATACCGTTGCGCTCGGCCTCAATGATGTAGACCTGGGCACCCATGTTCAGCAGGATGCTACGGGTCTGGCCCGCCTGCTTGGCGCGTTCGAGCTGGCCGACCAGGGTCAGCCGGGTGTTCTCGATGTCGCCCTCCAGATACGGGTACACGATGTCGGGGCTGATGTCTGAGGTGCAGACGCCGGCGGCCCACATCTCCTTCATGACATCGCCGCCGTCCTTGAGCGTGCCCCCGTAGCGGGGAGCCGTCTCGTCCAGGCTGAGCATCTGCGCCTCGGGGAGCATACCTTCCAGCAGGTACTCGCCAAGCTGCGTATCCCATAGCTGCCCACCGGCAACGATCCACTTGCGGTACACGTCAAACGACCATGGGTCCTGCGCGATGCCGTGCAGGATGTCAAACTTGAGGTTGTGCCCTACCAGAATGGCCGGCCACTTCTCCTCAAGCATACGGCCCAGCCAGCCCATGCTCTCCTGCTTGTTCATGAAGCGCAGCATGGTGGTCTTCGGATCGGCGCTATGCCGATAGCCGACGTACACTGTCCAGTTCAGGATGTTGAAGGGATCAGCCTTGCGCTTAAAGCTGGAGTTGATGCTGGTCTCAACGTCGGCGACCAGCCAGCCCTGTAGTTTACGCGTCACGATACACCCCGCTACCCTGTTCCCGAACCCGCCAGCCGTTGTTGCCGGTGGTGACGCCGGTCCAGCCCTGCTCAGTCATGAGCTTCTTGATCTGCTCCAGGGCAGCCACCCGACGCAGCCGCTCCTCGCGCTCGGCGCGCTTGTCCAGGGCGTGATGATCCCACACTACCTTGGCCCGCCTGTTTACGGGCAGGGTCTCGAAGGACTCGTAGCCGTGGAAGGTCAGCTCCACAGCACAGCACGTAATTCGACGGTGCTGTTGATGCACAGTGATCGGGATCACGTTCTGATCCAGCCAGCCATTCTCTTTCAGCCAGTTGGCGCCAATGCGCAGCATCTCGTCAGCCTGACGCTGGGTAGCTGCCACCACAAGCACGCGCTCGCCGCGCAGCATATGCTGGATGGCCAGGACTACTGACCGGGTAGTGCGGCCAGTGCCGCGAGCTGTGTCGTTCATACCTACTCCGTGAATCGTGAGGTTGCGTAATCGAAGATGGTCTCAGCACGCGGCGACTTGCCCATACCCTCGACCGACAGTTTGTTCTTGGGAGTACTGATCCACCGCACAGCTTCCTGCGACGGGTCTTCCTCTTTGTTGCCCATCATGATGATGGCATCGCAGGCGCCCTGCTTACCAGTCTTGCTGTCCTTGAGCATGTGCATCAGAGGGAAGCTGACCTCGGCAGCATCGGCACTGGTCTGGCTAGTGGCCAAGCCTACGTGATCATAGATCACTGCCATGTTACGGCCCCAGGCATACATGGCTTCGAGCAACTGGTCAGTACGGGTGCCGCCATTGCTGACGCCGTTCGTAAACTGGATGTTGTCGATCATGTCATACACCACCAGCGCGGGGTTGGTCGCCTTGATCAGCTCCTCCACCATGCTGGCCGACCAGCCGTGAATGTCCTTGACCTTGATGATGTGACGGTCGCCACCTACCAGTGCCTCGTACTCCTGCCACAGAGTGCCGGCCTTCTGCTTGATGATGATCTCGGACATCGGCACGCCGAAGGCTGCCTGCACTACGCGCTTCAAGATGCGCTTGCCCGGACCCTCGTTATTCAGCCACAGGATGCAGCGCGGCTTCGGCTGATCCTCGTCTGGCGCCTGGGCCTCCTCCCACTCCACGAACCGCGCCGCGTTACTGGCTGCAACCTGCGGTGCCATGTACGTGATGTTGTCGGCGATGGCTGAGGTCTTCCCGGAGTCCGGGCGCGCCGCGAAGATGATGAAGTCGCCGCCACGCCACGGGCGCATGAACTGCTGGAGGCACGCCCAGCGAGGCTTGAGGCCTGAGTCGTTCTCGTCCTCAATGAACAGCCCCTCGTCCAGCTCGATGAACTCGAACTGCTTGCTGCTGCCCTCGGACGCCAGGACGTACTCCTGATAGATGGCGTTCAGCTCAGCGGCGGGGTCGATCTCTCCACCGGCATGGTAGGCATCCATGATGTCCGTGGTCTTGGCTGCGAGGTTGGCCTGCAGTAGCTGCTGCACAATCATCTTGCGAGCAGTCTCGCTCGGCTCCTCGGCTGCCTTGCGGAACACCGCAGACAGAATGACCCGCGCCTCGTCGCCGAGGTTGGCGCCCTTCTCCAGATAGAACCACGTCTGGAAGCCATCAGCTACTGGGATCAGATCACAGTCCGGGTCCTGTGCGAAGTAGCGACCATAGGCATTGAGGATAGCCAGGGTGTGCGCATCAACCGTCTTCGGGTTTAGCATCCGCCGTAGCTGGTGGTACTTCTTCCTGTCCCGCATGATCTGCAGCAGGGTGTGATCGAGTTGCATTGATGAACCTCGCTATTTCCCCGAGGCAGTACTGCTTGGGGTCTTTAGGTGTGACGATATGTACGACAGGTATGCCGCAGAGAGCAAGGGCTTTCGCCGACTCCGAACGTGCGCGATCACCTGCGGCGTCTGGATCAAACCATGTGCGTACTGCATGGCGCCCATCCGCAGCTCCAGCTCGGAGAAGTCGGGCGACAGTGTGTTGGCCGACTGCTGTGCCCATGACTGCGTAGCCGTTAGCGACTCCTGATCGCCCGACCTTGAAGGCAGAGAGTATGTCCTCGCAAAGGACAGTGCAGTCTCCATGTGCGCCAGGGCCTCGCGCCAGGAAGTCGATGTGGACAGTGCCTCGCGGGACACTGCTGCTAATGTACTTCGGCGCGCCACTGGGATACCAGGGATTTCTGGCCTGCCAGAAGACAACCTTCCCGTCAGCGTCCTTGCAGGGCAGAACGACCCTACCAGTCGGGTCATGCCAATAGGCTCCCAGCTCTCGAATGAGCGCGGGACTGAGCCCAGCTTTGTAAAGCCAGACGCGCGCAGCAGATGGCCATGATGTTTGGTCAAAGCATGCTGGGAAAGGTGCGCGCACTTGGTAAGAGATTGCATCGTCTAGTTCCTTTTGCTTAGCTTTCCGAGCTAGCCTTTCCTGCATGTTGGCTTCTGGCTTAGGCACCCAGCCTCTAGTGTGGCAGCGCCAGCACCATGCAGTCCAGCTGTCAATGTTGTTGTAGACAACAAGGCTAGCATCTCCGCAGAGGTGACGGGTCTTATGCTTCGTGCCCACGCTGATAGCTTGCGCCTCAGCCAGCCACTCGATAGGGTCCATCAATTCGTCAGACATACTAGCCTCAGTTGTTAGAGCCGGCCCCAGGTTTGGTGGTCAGCCTCAGACATGTAGCCGGAGTCCCGCGAACGTTCGTAAGATCGCAGTTTCTCCGTGTGATCTTCGCACGCGAACGTGTTGAAGCCACAACTTCTAGACGCTCGCCACACCCTTGGCGCTGTGCACCAGTGACAGGTAGCTGTCTTGTACGTGTTGAGCTGCACCTTCTTCATGGTACGCCTCAGTGCTTGGCGGCGTAGGCCGCACGCTGTGCCCGCCGGGTCATCTCGTCGGCCAGCACCTTGACAGCATGTGCCGCGCTCTCCGGGAATGCCGGTAGCGTGGCGATGCGAAGTGTGCCCAGCGTCGGGTGACTCGCCTGCAGGTATCGGGCCAAGCCGGAGACATCACCCTCTACAGGGTACGCCTCCCACTTAACCCCAGCCAGCGGGTTGTTACTCAACCGTTGATCTCGGACAGCAGATCATCGGACTCGCTCTGGCCGCTGGCTTCCAGGGTGCCTACGGCTTCGGCCACTTCTTCCTGAGACGGCTTGCGGATGGCCAGCAGTTGGCCTACCGGGACGGTGTACAGCTCGGCTTCCAGGCCTTCGCCCACGGTGACGCGCACGCTGTCCACTTCCTTCACGGCGCCACGGCCCAGCACCACGCCTTCGACGGTGCGACGAGTCTCGGCACGACCGACCTTGAACTCGACGATGTAGTTCGGGCCGACTTCGGCAACCAAACCTTCGGCGGCCAGGGCCAGCTTGAGTTCAGCCAGCTTGTTGGTGTCGGCAGCAATGCGGGCTTCGATGACTGCGATGGAGGCGGCGATCTTGGACATGGTGTATCTCCTGCGTTATAGGGAATGGGCGGACAGAATTGTCCACACTGCACCCTGTCTCCAAGGTGCAGTAGGGACTCACTGCGGCTGCGGCTCGCCAAATGGCCAGACCACCTCGCCGGTGCGGAGGTAGTTCTCCACTACATCTGCCGCAACGTCCGGTGAAATGTTGGCGGTGTGCTCACTGTTAAAGTAATCGAACGGCATGAACAGCTTGTGCGCGTCCTCCTCAGTCATGCCCAGGTGCTTACGGGCAAGCTCCCCGGCGCCCCGTGCGCCAAAGAAATTGAGGTTTCCGCTACCATCATACAGCTTCTCGAATTGGCAGACCGCACCCGCAATGCAGCACACCGTACCACACTTGTTAGTGTTGAGCGAGTTAGAGTCCACTCCGAATGCCATATCGAAGTGATGCACGCCGAAGCCCTTGGTGGTGTGTGGGGCACCGGCTCGCAGCCAGGCCACTACGTCCAGCAGGGATTGGCGCCCTTGCTCAGTTGGGTAGGCCATTGCTTATGCTCCCTTGCGTGCTTTGCCGCGCTTGCGGCTGACCGGATGCATCGTGGTCTGATGCTTATTCGGGTGACCGGCCTGCTTCTGCTTGCCCTGGGTTGCAGCTACACGCGCAGCGATCTGATCGTTAACGGACATGGTGTATCTCCTACGTTGGGTTGAGTGTCATCAGCAATGCACCCGGTCGCCCAGGTGCATTACTGCTTAGCTCTGCGGAGTGGTGGTCACTACCGAGCGCGCGCCGGCGGCGAGGCAGCGGGCCGACAGCTCGCGCTGCTGGCAGTCGCTGTCACCCATGGTGGAGCCGACGCGGCAGCGGGTGGACTCCCCGGCCAGACGGGCAGCCTTGGAGCGCAGGCGGTTGGCCGCCTCGTCCAGTACCTTGGCCTTGGCCGCCTGCTTCTTCTTGAACTTGGCATTGGCCTCGGCAGCCTTGCGAGCATCGCGCTCGGCGAGGGTAGCGATGATGGCCAGCAGTTTGATCAGGAACTTGGTAGTCATGGTGTTGCTCCGTACAGTGGGTTGAGTTAAACGCGGGTGATCTTGGCGACCGGCGCAGGCAGGAAGGCCACGGCGATGGTGGTGACCAGCTTGAACTCCCGGCCAGGGTTGGCGGTGGCGAGTTCTTGCAGGCGGTCGATGGCGGCCTGCTCCTGGGCAGTGGTGAACTCGTCAAACTTCTCGCCGAATGCGGTGTACACGCGGTAGATTTTATCCACCGGGCGCGGTGCCTCGGCCTGATCGGCTGACTGAACTACCGGCTGCTGTACCTTCACCTCGCCGTCAGGACGGGAGACGAACACGGCCATACCGACCGAGGTGATGCGCCAGTTACAGAACTTGCTGCCGTTCGGGTTCTCGCTGTAGACCAGACCCAGGGCACGCAGGCCGCAGAGGGAGTGAGCCCCGGCACTGTTGTCGCCGGAGAACGGCGCCGCCTTGGACAGACGGTCGGTGGTCAGGCCAGGGCCTGAGGCAGCCAGGGCGGCGAGTTGGGTACGTTGACCAGCAGTCAGATCGGAGAATTTCATAGCGGTTCCTTAGTGCATGCTCGGGAGGATGGCACCAAAGCGACCATCCCATTCTTTGAAGGTGTCGTGCTTGCTGCCCGGACGGGCAGTCGGCTTGCGACGGTATGCCTTACGGCGTTCTTTGTCCTTGGCCTCGCGCTCAAGGATAGCATGGCGCACCTCACGGGTGACGCCGCCAGTAATGGACAGCTCGCCGCCCATCTGGACGTAGCCTCCACGGAAGGTGCGCAGTTGCATCAGGCATGGCCTCGCTTGGTGGCCTGCTTGGCCAGCTTGTATTCGCCGGGCACCAGATACTGAGAGCGCTCGTTCCAGTCGCCAGCCTGCAGTACGTCGGGGACCACGGCCACCTCCAGCTCTGCCCACTGGTTGACACTGAGCACTCGACAGACCACGCCGAAGCGTACCCCATGCGCACGGTTACGCAGCACCCGGACGAACTGGCCGGGCTGAATTGCTTTCTTCTTCATGGAAGTTTCCTCATGTAGCACACGCCAGGGCCGTCTAGCTTGGCGTAGTTGGGGTGGTAGTCAGCACAGCCGAAGCCGTGCCGGCGGTAGAACTCGGTGAGCGCCGGGATGTCCCAGCAGTACAGCTCAGTGGCGCCGTGATCCAGGGCGTCTCGCATCATCCAGTCTCCGTGACCGGGATCGACGTGATGCATGCCCACCAGCAGGCCACCGAAAGCATCCGGCAGCAGCACGTATCCGCCGCGTTTGTCCTGACCCGGTGCCACGGCAAGGCGCACGACGATGCACGCCTCCAGCGCCTCGGTACGGGCCTTCTGGCTGGTGAAGTTGGCCGGCTTGTGCATGCGGCGCTGGAAGTCAGCGATCTCCACCGAGATTTCCTCGGCAGTGCTGCAGCCCGAGGCGATCACCTCTCGGCGACGGCGGTTATGGTTGAGTGCATAGTAAAAGGCCGTCGAATCGGCCCGGACGAGTACCTGTGACATCGGTTAATCCTCATGGTAGACCTAGGTAGCACCCTCGCTAGAAGGTGCTACAGAGAGCATCTGAGGTGGGTTGCCAAGCCCTGGTCAGCAGCCCGGCAACTTCGATACGACTTGTGCTGATCGTTCGGCATGATTACCAGCGCCTTGGGCCGAGGACAACCCGAAGGACTGCGCCACTCACGCACAGAAAGAGCACCAGCAGCAGTGCGACCATGACCAGCGCCGGGCCGACGACGATCCACCACGACCAAGCGATCACGCCGCCGAGTTTGAGGCCGCCAGTGATCAGCAGCCAGACGATAGCGAGGCGCAGCATTACAGCACCTGCGCCGGCGGCATGACCTCGTACACTTCGTCGTCCCCGTAGGTATCCGAGAAGGTGTCACCGCCAGTGATGATGTCCTGCGTACCACCACCATCCTTGAAGCTGTCGATGGTCAGGCCAGCGTGCGGAGCCACGATCACGTTGACCGAGCAGCCCGAGGTGAACGAGACGGCCAGGGCCAGCATTGCGATTGCGAGGGTATTGCGTTTCATGATGTAGTCCTTCTATCAAATGTGCGATTGCTCGCGTCGGTTGTGTATGTTCGCCCCGTGAGTGGGGCGGTTACGTCGGCACGAGCCAGTTCATGAATGCGACAGTCTGCTGAAAGGCAATCATGGCGGCGCGTGGAGTTGAGCCGTAGCCACACCACGTCCCATCGGTGCAGTACCAGCGTGTGCTGGGAGTGATGACTGTACTACGGTTCAACTTAATGTGCGGCTTGCGCACTGTGCACCTCCCTGACCACCGGCAACAACCAGCAGCAGCACGTCATCATCTCTGCCAGGGTGGCGCGCCGGGCTACAGCCTCCCGGTCACGCGCTTGACAGGCCCGGCAGCGCCGGAAGTAAGCGACAGTCATGCTAGCATGCCCTCGAAGTAGCGGATAAGGAAATTCAGCAGGCGGATGCGCTGACTCCCGTACTCGCCAGTCCAGAACACACGTCGGGCACCCATAGGACGATTCCGTTGCCAGTAGTCGTCGCCACCGTTACCGACAGGGAATGCGGTGCTGCCATTCCACTCCGGCCAGCGACGGAAGGCGTCTACCAGATGGTAGTTCTCGTCGATATCGTCGGGATACGGCGACCATCGCTCCAGCAGACGGCACACGTTGTAACACAGGGCCTCGCTGGTGTCGATGGGCCCGTCACGCTTGATAGCCCACAACGCTTTGAGGATCAGTTCCCGTTCTTGCTTGAGGTTCATGGCCACTCCGTCTTACAGTCCAGCGGCTCGCCGGCAAACTGGATAGGTGTGAAGGGATTACGCTTGGAGACTTGCCCGTTAGGCACAGTGTGATTGATCTCCCAGCGTAACAGGACAGTGATAGTGTAGCCGTCGGCCTGCAGTTGGCGCGCCTCCTCCCGAGTCAAGTAGCGACACTTGAAGCTGCGCGCCCATCGGAGACCGGTGCGGCGACCGTCACAGAGGACGCGCACCTTGTCCATTAGCTGGTCGGAACCAGAGCTTTGACTTGAGCCAGCAGATCGCCGCCCACCAGAGTATCCTGATTCGCCTTGCCCGCCTTGTTCAGCAGGGCCTGCAGTGCCTTGGCGAAGTCGAACACTTCGTCCGGCGCCTTGTCCAACTTGAACTCGAACCACGGCTTCTCGGCGGCCAGCACAAGGTCGGTCTTCTTGCTGCCGTCGTACAGGAAGGGCACCGCCTTCTTGTCCGCGCCCTCGTTCGCCTTGCACTTACCAAAGGCCATCAGCCACTCAGCGAGCGCAGCCTTGCGGGAGCCCTTGGGCATGCCCAGGTACAGCTCATTGATCAGGGTCACGTTACCGTGCTTGTCAACGTGCGCCAGCACCGACAGTGCACAATGCTGGATGTCAGCGTCCAGCTTGGCACCACGATTGGTGATCGACTTGATTGCAGCCTGGATTGCAGGGGCGCCAGTCAGCAGGGCTTTAGCGGTCTTAGTGGTCATGATTCAGAGTCCTTTAGCTTGAGAGTTGCGGGCGGATTGCCCTTTCATGATGCGTTGGTGCTTACCATCCCGGCCAATTACAGGGCGAGACTGCTTACCCTTCTTGGCCTTATCGTCCCAGGCACCGCGACAGGTCGGTGCTGGATCGGTATCGTACGTGACATCCCGCATCTCGCGCAGCTTGCGCCGGGCAGTCGGGTCGTTACGCTTGTGCAGTGCGGCGATCAGCTCAAAGTGCTTGGTCGCATTGTCCTTCAATCGCTCAGCGGACATCCAGCGGTCGGACTTGATCGCTGGAATCTTGCGCAGCTCAGCACCAATATGTGCCTGCTTGCGTCGTTCATCCCGAATCGCCCGTGGAGTGGAGCTGTGACGTGCCATGCTGGATATCTCCATGGTAGTTTCTAGAAGCGGCGGGAGCCAGCTCGCCCACTCTCATAAGCCCAGTCACGGAGGGCAGCTTCTAGGAACCACCATGGTATTGGCAGGTTCCATGCTAACGCTGATCAGAGGCAGTCACTCCCGCCTACAACGCTAGCCCATCAGTGTGCCTAGACAGTAGTGCAACCTGCTAGGTACTGGCCTCTACGCCAGTCCTTCGTTCTGACCTGAATTATCCCCGGTCACGGTGACTCATACCGCTTGGTTGCTCGCCCCTTTCAAGGCTTTGGAGAGGTCAACCTAAGGCCCCTCGGTTAGTTCCGCTAACCCCGTCGTTCCTTAGATTCGCTCGCCTACTACCATACCCAAAGATACAGATTCGGCTCACTACTACCCGGCTGAAACTTACCGTCTTGCGTGCTGGTCTCTCCCGGCTGTCACGGACTGGCCCGTCTGCTTTCGCTGGACCCGTTCCGTCTTCTAGGTGCCCACCCTACTAGTATTCGGCTAGGCTGTCAACCCGTGGACTCCAGCTTGTTAGCCTGAGCCTACCAACTTGGGTTGACGGTGCGCATATTACTGCGCAGTTAACATCCTGTCAAGTCGTTAGGTAGTCCGCCTAGTGGCGAACCTCCCGTAGTGCTGGGCTATGAGTGCATGCCTTGAGCCTTACAGCAAAGGGCAGTTCGTCAATAGCCATGAATCGGTCACGTATCTCCTGACGCTTGCGGGCTTGGTTCAATGGACTGTGAATCCCTTGTGCCTTACCTGCTAGTGCGAAGTATGCTTGGCGATCATTGCGCATTGGTAGTATCTCGATTGAGTGGACTACCTAACGACTCGACAGACTGTTAAAGAACGTGGCCAGTATACAGCGCTGGCCTAACTTGTCAAGACTGCTGTAGTGTAGCGCCTATCCCAAGGCGCTACACATTGCCCGTAAACTCGCGCCAGCTGCGCCGCCAGTGTGATATGCACAACTGTATGGCTTGCTTTCTTTGAATCCTCTAAGGATATGCACCGGAATCGACGCACCCTTAAAGCGGGCCTCTAGTTGGTCAAACTCCGCACCGTCAGCACCTTGCTCTAGGGCCTTGTCTCGTGATAGGCCGGCTTGATACAGACGTGCGGTTAACGACTTGTCTAGTTGCTCGTACATTGCAGTGCCTCCTATGTGGATACACTACAGCAGTCTCAACTTGTTAAAGAGCGGTGTTGCTGTGTTACGTCCCGCATTCTACAGCTTTCGGTTCCCTTGTCAAGCATCCTGTCGTGTACCGTTGCCCGACTGACCTAGGCCCTTAGCCTAGAGGATGTTGCGTAGTAACCTAGTCGAGTCACTTGGCTGGATGCCGTTGTGTCTCTCCATGGATGCGAACTCTATAGACTCTGCTCGTCTCTGTCAACATCTGTCCTCTATCTATTTCTCTGTACCTCTGGTCTCTATCTATCCTTGTCGATCTATCTATATGGATGACTCTATCTATCTCCTCTGTCTCTATCTATATGGCTGTCTCTATCTCTGGTCTCCTCCTCTGCTTCTCTCTGTCGGGCTCTGGTATCTCCTCTGGAGCTGTCTATCTATCTCTCTGGCTGTCTCTGGTCTCTGTCTGTATACAGATTGAGCATGATCAAATAATGATCAGCTAATCTCTGCAGCCCAGCAAATTGGTTCGTATGTTATAGGTGCCCTATTAATCTGACCCGCTGAAATTAATACAGATGCCTCCCGTCCTTCCCTCCTCTCATAATGCCGATGCCTCTCCTGCCTCCTCCTGGCCCTCTCCTCGCACGATCTACGCGGCACCCTGGCTACCCTACCGCCCTCCTCCTCGCGTCTCCTGTGCGCCCTCCTGGCCCTCATTGGAGCTGCCCGCCCGTCCCTCGACGACCTCGCATAAATCCCTTGACCATCCCGCGCCTCCCGTGCATAATGTCCGTGCCTTGTCGGGAGATGATGCGACCAGCCCGAGACCTCGCGTTCAAACGAGGCCATGGGGGAAGCCGGCTGTTCTGAGTCGGAGGGGCCCTCTCGCATACGCTCATTATTTTTGGGTCGAGGCCCGCCAGATGCACCAGCAGGCAAAGAGGATCGGGGCCAGACACCCGACCAGCACGAAGGCCAATCCGACTACCTGACTCATTCCACCTCCCCATACCCGTTCATTGCGTTGCAGCGGTCGATTTCCCGCTGATACGCCAGCAACCCCTGGGCTACCCCTTGGTCGGTCCGAGGATCAATCAGAGGGTGCTCACAGGGGCTCCACGGGAGCGCAGTTCCCACGCTTGCACAGCTCGTCAACGACAGGCTGAGGGGTAGGAGCAGCAGGCCGGCCAGCATACGCTTGACGGAGCCGCAGTTCAGAGGTCGCATAGTTGCTCTCCACGACACGAAGTCGTTTGTTGGTATCGGTTATACGGGCCTCCAGGGCCGCTTTCTCGCTCTCTAGAGTCGAGGCAGTAGCTCGGGCCTCCCAGGCCTCGGACCAGCCCCACAGGGCTAGAACCGAAGCACAGAGGGCAGCCAGGACCAGGACGCCGACAAGGGCTGCGCGGTTAAGCATAGACGTTCCTCAGCCTTCCGACGGTTGTCGAGGCCTTTGATAACGACCTTCTTCCCGTTGACGGTACCCTTGTTCCACATGCGTAGAGCAGAGCAGCCACCCAGGAGGTCGCGTGCGTTGATCTTGCGTACGGCAGTAGAGCCAGCACAGCCAGCCTTGCCCACGTTGTAGCAGAAGTACGTCAGAGCGATCTGCGTAGGCTCCGAGATTGGAACCTTGACGATCTTGAGGACGTGAGCTTCGTACTCACGATACTCCTCCTCTGCCATCTCCCAGCATTGTTCCTTGGTCTTGGTGTCGCCGAGCTTAACGCCTACTGTCGAGCCTGCGCAGATCGTAGGCACACCCACGGAATCAAGGTATGCATTGGTGCGCATGTCTTCAAAGGCGATAAGCCCAGCGAGGGCAGCGGCCATAGCCGTACCGACGAGGGGCTTATTCGCTTTCATGAGTACTCCTTACGCGGGGTTGGAGAGGGTGATAGCAGTGATCACTCCGCCTGCCACGGTGAAGGTCGCAGTAGTACCAGTACCGGTCACGGTGACGCCGGTAGCCAGACCGCCATTGCCCACCAGAGCCACAGTCGGGGCGAGCACGGCCTCGTTGAGGGAGCCGTCCTGTACCTCAGCCACAGCGGAGGCAGTATGGCTACGGGTGGAGTTACGGATGGTCAGCGCCTGGGCGTCAGTCACCACTACCTGAGTGTCCGGGAGGTCCACGCCGACATAGCCGGGAGTCTTGGCGGCGGCGTCTGCCAGGAAGGCAGCGAAGTGAGGATCAGGAGTACCGCCACGGTTCTGCACCGACTCCAGATTGGAGATAGCGAAGGCTACCTCGCGGCGGATAGAACCATTGAGGTCGCCTGGGAACTTGAGATCAGCAGCTTGCATGTGTTACTCCTTAACGTCGTTTGATAACCGAGCCACGGCGGCCCGAGCTTGTTGGCCGGGAGTACCGGCGGTAGTTGAATGGGTCAGCCATCTTCTCGGCCATAACTGCATCTCGCGCTTGCTTCTCGCGGACAGCCGCCGACTGGTCCAGTTGCTGTGTCCAGTAGCCGACAGTGCCGGTCACGGAGTCCAGCTTGTCGTCATGCACCAGGCACTTAGGGTCCCGAGTGACCTTAGCCATCTGCTGGAAGAAGCAGTAGCCTTGTCGCTTGTCCATCGGGTAGCGCGCAGTCTGATCCCAGTCGTCGAGAACCACAGACTCGTCGATGATCAGCGAGCCCCGGCCCATGATGGGCTCCAGGGTATCGCACATACGACGTTCCTTGTTGGACTTCTCGAAGGTCTCGATGATCCCGCCCTTCCAGCCGATGGCGTTCAGGTAGGGTACGAAGACCTGCTTGAACGAGCCGAAGCCGAAGTTCTTCTCGATGTCCAGAACGTCCGGGTTCCAGCGCTTGACCTGCTGTGCCAGCTCCTTGAGGTGTACGTCGTCGAACCCGCCGGGCACGCCGCCGACTTTGCGGAGGAAGACGTTACCGTTCAGGTGCTCGGACACTGCGAAGCCGGTCTCGTCCGCGTTGGCGCCGCCACCTGCCGGGTCGATACGCATGTGGCGCTGGGCCGGCGGGGCCACGTCCGTGGACACGTACTGAGGAGTGGTGAGCTGTACCTTGAGGGAGCCGACCTGATAGTCCCGTACGTGCTCGTGGCTCATGCCGCGCACCACGTTCAGCGGGAGCTGGTCGCCCAGGCGCATGACCACCAGATTGATCGGCTTGAGCGGGTAGCGCAAGGCGTCGGTCATCTTGGTGGAGAGCATGTGCTGGAGCTGGAAGTAGGCCACGCCTTGCTTCTGCTCCTTGGCGATCAGCGAGTCCTCTGGCATGAGCTGAGGATCGGTCGGCTGACCCTGTTTGCCGTCCATACCGCCGCCGGTGCCGAGGAACGGGTTCAGCTCCAGCTCTCGTCGGATCGACGGGGCCAGAGCGTTGCCGTAGTTCCCCATCTGCTCCTCAGTCGGGTAGCGCCCCGGCCAGATGCGGACGGAGAAGCCCATACCAGGGAGCTGGTTGTAGATGGAGCTATCGGTCTGTGGCGTACCCAGGTAGACGATGCGTCCCTTAGCGTCCTGCACGATGGACGCGAAGTCCCGGCAGTTCTGCAGCAGTTGCTCCCGCATGGCCGCTGTGCGCGCCAGCTTCATGGACTCAACGTCGTCCGCGATCAGCAGCGTGGCCCGCTTACCCTGGAGGTTACCAGTGATGCCGGTACACGCAATCGACGGCGACTTGTCCACGCCCTTGAGGTAGTAGTTGATGTCGAATGCTTCGACAGATTGCCGGTCGCCCTTAGAGGGGATCGGTCGCAGGCATTCCAGAATCTCGTAGTTCATGATCACCTTGACGATCATGGTCGAGATTTCGTTGGCCTGTTTACCACCGGCAGATACGATAAGCACCTTGCCCGTGGGGTTGTGAATGAGATACCAGATAGCGAACAACGCTGTGATGGTGGACTTAGCCTGGCCGCGCTGTGCCTGGATCATTAGGTCCTTCGGCCCGTGCTCCAAGAACGCAGCGATGTCGCGCTGGAGATCAGTAGTACTGAACCCCAGTTGCGACATCATCACGACGAGGAAACGGTCGAAGGTCGGGAACGTCTTCTGCAGCAAAAAGAGCTGCTTGTGTTCCGGCCTTACGACGATTTGACTCACTGCAGATAGCTCCCGGCCTGTTGCTCAAACTCGGACATGATCTGGTCCATCTCCTCTTTCGAGACGACGCCATTGGTGGCCTTGGCCAGACCAGCACCCAGGACCTTGATGTCCGCCGAGGCGTCCGGGTCAGCCTGGATGTTGTTGTCCTTGAGGAAAGCCCGCAGGACCGCAGCCTCAGCCGCAGTCATCGGGATGTGATACTCCTCGCCGTTCTCGTCGATACCCTTCTGGTCCATAAGGCCCATCAGGTACTCGGCGAACTTGGCGTGAAGCTGGCCCATCAGTTTCTCGGATGCTGCCATGTTATGCCTCCTTGCGGAACAGCTTATCACGTACGAAGACGTAGAGCTGCATACCAGTGAGTACCGCCGACATCAACAAGATGATAGTCGGCAGCACAGAGATAAACCAGTTGGTCAAGCCAACGGCCCACGCTTGAAATGCTACGATTGCGCCTAAAAGGCCGTTGTGCTTCTCCATTGTTGCTCCCTAGACTTGTGATGGCCAACCTGTTTCTAAATTACCGCCCTCGCCCTCTACGAGCAGTTCGGCCTCTCTTTTAAAGCACTCTTGTACGTACGTGTACACCGCGCGTCCCAATTCTTCCAACTGGTCCCCTGACAGTTGCAGGAACACGGGCTCCCCGGTGTCGATGCTCACGGCCTTCCAGACAGAGGGCTCAGCGCGAAATCCGCGCAGCGACGCAGACAGCTCCTGATCCAATAGAGCACGGGACTCTCGATCCGTACTGACTACCGCAGTACCATACACGATGCCTGCGACCTCGCGGGAGAAACGCTCCGCCGCCACGGTCTCCGCCCATCCCCGTACGGGGACCTCTGGCTCTGGCTCCGGTGCCTTAGGCGTGACGAGTTGCAGGCCCAGGTCTTTGTCAATGTGTACTGTCTTGCCCTCCAGCATCCCTTGTAGAGCAGCGGCGTACTGCTCATCCGTGATCCAGATTGCCCCTTCCATCGAGGCCTGACTGATCTTACCGTCCGTTGCGAATGGCATTACTTGATCCTCATGTAGTAGGTGGCGCTCACGTTTTTGGGCCGGGTCTCGTCCCCAGTACGAACCACACGGGAGGCGTCGAACGAGACCGTAGTCAGTGAGCCCGACTGCTGCCCGCCCCATAGCGCCGTGTTCTGCACTACCGCAAAGGCCCCTGTTGCAGCGGTGGCGTTGTGGCTACCAACCCGCCCGGTGATGTTCTGCAAGGCATCCATCTCGACCTCTCCCGGAGCACCCGCTCGCAGGAACCGGCGCTCGGTGTTCAGTAGATGGATGACGGCCCCATTCAGAGGGCTGCCTGGATCATCTACCGTAGCTTGTGCTACTACCAGAGGTGCCGTACCCGTGATGGTCTCATCCACGAGCACTCCACTGTTGTAGGCATCCGATGCGGTGAGCTTGACGAAACGGAACAGCTCGCTGTCCATTGGCGGAGGAGACACCAGATGATCCCACATAGGAAATGGTACACCCACAGGCTGGTTTGCCCAAACCCGTTCTGAAATCCGGGCCTGAGTTTCGGCCAGCAGGGCAGAACTAACTTCCCCTACAGCCGACTGCGTGGCCGCTACAGCGCTTTCGGCTGACTCCACCCGGACGGATAGGTCCTGGACATCTTCCCGGGCGGCGGCGGCGGCGCTGACTGCTGTAGCTGAATTGTCCAGGGCCTGCTGTGCCTTGGAGTCTACGCCGTTTGCGGTAGCGCTGGCGGCGTTGGCGGTAGAGAGCGCTGTTTGCGAGTTGGTCAGGGCCTGAGTCGCCTTGGCGTCAACTCCATTAGCGGTAGCGGTAGCGGCATTCGCGCGAGTGAGCGCCGTCTGCGAGTTGGTCAAGGCCTGAGTTGCCTTGGCGTCAACGCTATTCGCCGTCTGTACAGCCACAGCAGCTCTCTCTGCTGCCGCCTCTGCGCTGTCCGCAGCAGCGGCTGCGGACTCCCCCGCCTGCTGGGCCAGGCCCCGGACCGATTCTGCGTCCGCAGCGGCCTCGGCAGCCGCTGCGGTAGCGTCAGCGGCTGCTTGCACGGCGTTTGCAGCAGCCTGAGCGGCAGCCTGAGAGGTCTGGTTCGCGGCGTTCGCGGTCTGGTCCGCCTGATTGGCCACCTGCAGGGCGCGCTCGGCGGTGATGTTCGCCTCGTTGGCCGTCTGGTTTGCCTCGTTGGCGGTCGCAGTAGCCTGGGTCGAGAGGTCGAATGCCTCGACTGCTACGAACAGGGTCTGACGGGACTGCAGGTCGAGGTCAGCCTCGGTCACAGTCTGGCGGTCCCGGTAGTCTACCAGTGGGAAGCGGTTCTCGGTCTCGCGGAAGATGCGGACCTGACGGCCATTGGCGATGGGATCGCCCAGCACCCGCACCCGATTAGGTGCGATCAGCTCGCGCTCACGGTCTACAGACACCCGGGCGCCGTTGGCGTCGGTGTATTGCTCCTGTACGCGGACATCTTCCGGGTACAGGTACGGGCGAGTGCCCGATGCGTTGTCTGGATTGACGCCATCGAAGTTGAAATCCCACTCCGTCTGTGCCCCGTTTGCAGGGAACACGTTCGTCGCGTGCAAATGAGTGTTAGGCATCATGGTTCCTCAGCGGCCCGGAGGCCGCATTCTATGGTTCGTTAGTTATAGGTGCCCTATTAATTGGACAGCCCGTTCAGAACAGGTGTAAGGTACGGCAGGTTACCACCGGGAAGCATACGAATGGCCTCGCGGGCGTCCTTCTGCTGGATCACCTTGGCCCCGGACTCGATGTAACCCAGCGCCGGGACGTTGCCCAGCGGAGAGCCGCTACCCGTACGGACGCCGGAGGCCTCCATACCAGTCACAGCCGCGCCGGCATCTAGTACGTCTCCGGCCAGACCCGAGATCGACGTGTAGTTCAGCACCGCTCGCGCCAGCATAGCCGGCTCAAGCTGCTTGGCCACGTACTCGTCACGGTTCTCGCGCATCGCACCGTTGATCTGCACCCTTGCGAGGTGAATCGGTAGGGCGAACGCCATCTGACCCATCAGCAGGCCGAAGGCTTTGGCCGTTCCGCTGTCCACACGCTGACGAGTCCACTGCTTCTCCATCGACGTGATCGAGAATGAGCGAAACTGTACCAGCATACGCAGCAGGTCGTTGTGCGCCCACTTCCCGGTCTCGCCGATGTAGGTGCCCTGGATGATCTGGCGACCGCCCCGGTGCACAGCCTGCACGAACTCGGCTGCGGCGGCGTGATCGGTAGCTTTGGTCAGGTCCAGAGAGGCCAGCCCGCCCGTCTCGTCGAAGGTGGCGATGTTCGGGAGGTCAGCTTTCAGCCGCTGGATCAGGTCGTCGGTCAGACCCATGCTGCGCAGAGCATCGTTCTCCACGCCGCCGTTGATGTAGCGGAAGGACTTGTGCACGATCTGCTCGCTAATACCCCGTACCTGAGCAGCGTGGACGTAGTGCCAGCCACTCAGCCAGGGCAGGGCGTTGCTACCGGCCCGTACGATGCGGTCAAAGGCGTTCAGGCTGTCACGCCCATAGACCTTGATGTCGTTGGGCTCCTGATACGGGAAGACCACACGGTGATCCTGGCCCAGCGGCCCGCCAATGCGCTCGATGCTGCTAAGCAGCTCCGAAGGCTTGCCCTTCATCACGTCCGAGATCAGCCCCGGCATACGAGCCACGTTACGCAGAGCGCCGGTGACGCCCAGCAGGGCCACGCTGTTGGCCATTTCAGCGAACTGAGTGAAGGCCATACCGCCCAGGCGGCTGGATGCGGTCAGCATACGCAGGTTACCTAGCGCCTTGTTACCCGTACCGTCCAGTGGACGACCGAAGAACTCGGCAGCCACCTGATCGAAGGCCTCCATCTCAGCAGCAGTGGCACGCTTACCGTCCGGCCCGTACTCCAGAGCCTTGCGCAGCAGCTTCATGCCCTGATCACCCATCACGCCGTACTGCGTCAGAGCTATGTCACCACTCACGCGGCGAGCGTAGTTCATGTACAGGCCGGCCTGATCGGTCTCGAAGGCGTCCATCATGCGGAAGCTCTGGCCGCCGGGAACCTCAATAGTCTCCGACAGGTCGAGGTCCAGGCGCTTCTTGGTGTGGCTGGCGCCGCCCCGGCTGAACCGGCCCATGGCCAGCTCAATGTCGGCGTCCGCTACCGACAGGCTACGCAGCACGTCACGCAGCACGCTGGCCGCTTCTGGACTGGCTAGGTTGGCCGGCACAGAGGTGCCGCCGTAAGCCGATGTACGAGCGCGTTCGACGTAACGGGTGGCGATCTGCCGGGCGAACTGCGCGTCATCCCAGCCTGCTTCGAGCTGTACAGCCAGACGGTCTGACAACGCCTTGATCTCGGCGTTGCTGGCCTTCATCACCCAGGAAGGCGACAGCGCTCGGTGCTGGTAGCCAATGGATGTGTCGCCCAGTCGCTCCGAGCCAATGGTGCCAACAGTCTGCTGGTCCCGGCGCATACGGTCGTAACCGGCATCGAGCTTGTCTCCAGCAGCTCTGACGTGGGGATCATCAGTTCCGGCGACACCGAGTCGGCGGTTCTCACGATCAGCAGCAACCAGACGGTCAAAACGTGCGCGATGATCACTGCCGATAACGTCGCGGTAAGCAGTGCCCCCGTTGCGGTTGCGCCAGATGCGGTACTGTTCTTCATAGCCTACAAGGTCCTCAAGGTAGATGCGTTCACGCATGGTTTTGGTGATGGCGGCGGTACGGCGACGACCGGCGGCGCCAGTAGTGGACTCCAGCAGGACTCCAGCGATCATCCGGGCTACCGGGTTCTCACTGCGCGCCAACTGCAGGCCGCTGGATGCGAGCCACGGCACTCGGGCCATGACGCTGTTCAGGCGCTCGGCGTCCATCGGGTTGGCTCGGTCCCAGGCCTCAGCTCGGGCAACGAGGTCGCCCAGCATCTTGCGCTCGGTGCCGTCCTCCACGGTGTTCATGTTGATGCCCCAGCGCTCGGAGGTGGAGACCCGGACATCCGCCGGCATCATTACCTCGTCGATCTGCGGGACAGTCCCGTCCTCCCGTACAGACAGGTCGAACAGCGGGAACAGACGATCCTGCTCAGGCACCTCACTGAACGCGATACGGTTGACCTGATCGGCCTCCTCTCGCATGATGGTGTCCACCTCGACCCGGATTTCCTCGGGCGTGGCGTCCGGGGACAGGCGGCCCTGGGCCTTGGAATAGACCTCCAGATTGGCCTCCTGAGCGCGCGCCATGAGGTCTTCCCCGGCCTCTTGTGGGGTACGTGGGCCTACGAAGTCATCGGGCGTGCTGGGGGCCTCCACGGGGCGCGCACGACCCGCCACCATGTTGAGCTGACCGAACACTGCGCCGAAGGCAGCCGACGTGATGTAGTCGTTATAGGTGACGTGACCGCCTGCCGCATCCAGGGCAGCCTCAGTCAGCAGGTTGCCAGCCGCACCCTCAGCGGCACCGTAGGCTACAGCCCGGCCCACCTGACCTTCGAGGTACGCCACGCGGGCGCCGACGCCGGCCATCTGCGCCACCTTACCTACGCCCAGGCCAGCGGCCCAGCCGACAGGATCGACCAGACCGCCAGTCAGGCCGGCAGCTACGCCGATGGCTGTACCGTGTGCGCCCAGGGTCTGCAGGCGCTCTTTCTTCTCCTCCAACTGGCTCAGCCGGTCGCGCAGGTCGTCCGCGCTCACAGCCTCCCGTAGCCACATGCGATCCTCATTGGACTGACCGCGCTCGGCGTCGTCCCGGATGGCCATGTAGTCGAACTCCGGGTCCGGCACGTAGTCCTGACGATCCAAGGTACGCAGCAGGGTAGGGATGGCGGTCATCTCAGAGAAGCCGGCGGCGACCTGATCTCCGAAGTCGGTGATGCGAGCCTTGTCCGACTTCTCGATCTGGCCGGCCTGGGTCTTCGCCAGGGTGGCTGCTACGTCTACAATATCCGCGTCGCCCGGCAGGGTAGCGGACAGCGCGTTGACGCTGGCGGTACTGTCGTCCTGCACGGTCTGACGAATCTTGGTGGCCGCAGCCATAGCCTGCTCGGCGTCCACACCTGCCATGTTGGCGGTAAAGAAGGTCGCTGCCTGGGCGTCGGCCACAGCCTGCTTCTCGGCGGGCGTAGGCTTGGATGCTGCTGCGACTGCGGCGGCCTCTTGACGGGCTGCCTTGGCGTCTTGTACTTGAGCCCGGATATCCGCCGGGCGTTGGTCCATCTTGTCCATGTTTCTGTCTCCGGTGATAGGCTTGGCATAGCGCACCCGCAGATGCGCTATACCCAGCTTACTTGAAGTGGCTGGATTTCTCGTAGTAGCTACGAAGGGTTTCAGTGTCGATAGGGAAGAACTTGGTGTCACCTTCCGGCGTAACCACGGTCACGGAGAATACGCCCACCCCGTTTTGGTCGGGCAGTCGATTGATGGTGACGTTAGGCTCAGTGCCCCTACGGTCCCACCAGCGACTGATCGCCGGCACTACTCCCGCCGTAGCGAGGTCAGCGGTGAATGCCACGGCGCCTTCTCCGCGCTGCTGGGCACCCGGCAGGGACGAAGTGACCCCGGCTCGACGGGCTTCCTTGTTCAAGAACTCAGTGAAGACCTCCCCGGCCTTGGCCTCGTCAGCCCCGATCATCTGGTAGATAGGCTTGCGGTCGCCGCCACGCTCGATGACGTACGGGCCAACCACGTCCATCTCACCCTTGGCCACTTCCAGCGCCAGAGTAATGGCGTTCTCGTCATCCAGGGAGAGGTTGCTCGCCAGCTTGTCATAGTTTTTGCTGACCGCTGACACCAGGGTGCGCTGACTCTGCTCGCTTAGCGGGGTAGCGCTAGTGAACAGCCGACCGAACACACCGGGCTGATCCGACCGAACTGCCTTGACGATCTTCTCCCCGATCTCCTTGTCCGTGGACTTGCGACTAGTGTCCAGCGGCTCGCCAAAGGATAGCTGGTAGGCCACCTCGGGAACAATCCGCCCGCTCTGTACGAGCTGGTCGTACTTGAGCATCCGCACACCGTCGTCGCCCAGGTACGCCAGTGCCGTAGCGGTGCCGCCCGGCTGAGCGCTGAGCTGCTTGGTCAGTGCGTAGGAGCGCTCGAAGGCTTGACCGCTGTAGCCCTCCTTCTTCGCCGCCCGCATGCCCGCCTGCAACTGGTTCTTGTAGATCGGGTTGACGTGCTCTCCGCCTTCGTTGTACTGCTGCACGAGGTAGCGCCCAACGTCCCCGCCCTGCGCCTCGATCACCTTGGCGCCCTGGAAGATGGCCGTGTCCACTTCATCCTTACTGTAGCCTGCCAGAGTGGCCATATTACCGGCGCCCATCTGGATCATGCTAACCAACTGCTGGGACTTGCGGAGATCGGTCTCGGCCTTGGCCTGCTCCTTGGCTGCTGCCCTGCGGTCAGCTCGGCCCTCGCGGGCCAGCTCACGCTGCAGGTCCTCCTCTCGGCGATACACCGACGAGATGTTGCCCGAGATGATGCTCTCCATCTCCTTGCGCTTGAACAGAGGGCGGTCGATACCGTAGCGAATCTTGTAGTCCTCGTTGATCTTGTCAACTTCGGACAGGATTTCGTTTCCGGTGAGCTGCCCTGCTGCCGCCATACCCTTGAGCTGACCGATGCGTGGGCCGTACTCGACAAAGCCTGCAGTCTCCTGTGTCCTGGCCTCGTAGGTGTAGCGCGCATCCAGCATAGCCTTGCGCACCTCAGGAGGGGCATTGTTGAAGATGCCAGACTCGAAGATGGTGTTGGCCGCGTGATGGTTGCCGGTGGCCAGGGCGTCGATGGTAGCCGTCTGGATGCCTTCCCAGTACGACTTGGGCGACTGACCCTCCAGTGGCATGAGGTTGCCCACGTAGGTGGCCTTGGCCTCGTCGTAGTCGGCCTGGGTCATGGTGCCCTCAAGGAGCTGCCCCGACATGGCCTTGAGCTTGGCGCCGCCAGACTGCATGTAGCCCACGATCTGCTGCTGCATCGTGTCCTGGGTCCACTTGTAGTTGGCCTTGGTGTGCGCCTTGAACAGCCCGCCCGCCGACTCGACCATCTTCATCTGGATAGCGGCGTCAGCCACTGCATCGCCGGTGAGGAAGGTCTTCATCTTGTCCGTGATGCGCTGGCCGAACTCGGCGCTACTGAGCTTCTGCAGCTCGGGCATCTCGTTGGCCACGCTGGTCAGGTAGTCGTCCACGCCACGCATCTGCGCAACGGCCCGGGCACCCTGCAGCGAGGACGACGGTCCGAAGATTTCGGTGTACCAGGGCTGCTCGTCTACGATGTTCTTCAAGGCCTCGCCCTGCGCTACGCGCTGAGCACCTTCGAGGAACTTCTGTGTCTGTGCTGCCTGGATACGGGGCTCCAGAATTTTGGCGCCCAACTTCATCAGCAGGTCAGAGGTAGTGGTGTCGATCTCGACACGGCGTTGGGGGTCGGCGGCTGCTACACCGCCCGCGCCCTGGATGCCCGTCTGTCCCAACTGAATACCCTGCTGGCGCTGCTGCACGGCTTCGCCTGCCTGGATTGCAAAGCTGCCTGCCGGCATGTTCTGCTGAGCCATACGGCCTCCTTACTTCATACGGATGGTGGGACCGCTCCAGCCACTGAGCACCGAAGTGTCGTAGCCGGCCTGAGTTGCCCCGGTCACTGCGGGAGTGCCGCCCTTGAACAGCCCGCCGAACGGGTTGCCTCCGGCGCCCCAGCCAGTACCGCCGCCGGTCTTGGCGTAGGTCTCGGCGAAGGTCATTGCTGCCTTACCACCAATCTCCAGCCAGCTAGGCTCGCGGATGTACTGCTCCTGAGCGGTCATGTAGTTGATGTTGTCGAAGAACTGCACGTCGTCCAGCCCCAGGATGGTGGCCTCTGCCGTACGGTCCAGATTGAGCTGCATGTCATAGAGCTGGTCGTTGACCTGACTGTCCATGGCCTGCTGGGCTCGCTGCTGCCGCATCCGGGTCGTCGCGTTGAGCATGTCGAGGGAGCCCCCGCCGATGCCGGCTGCGCCCGCTGCGGCTACCAGGGCGCCGGCCTCCTCGCTAGCCGCAATGCGACTCTCGAAGCTGCCGCGCACGGCGGCGTCAGTCAGACGAAGCATGTTCGTCTTCTGCGCCTCCTGCTGCTGTGCGCCCTGGATTAGCTTGTACTTGTTGCCTCGCGCTTGCTGGTAGCGAGCCAAGTCGCCCTGTGCCTTGGTGAGAATGTTGTTCGCCTCCCGGCGCATGTTCTCTACCTTAACGTTGGACTTCATGGTCACTTTGTCGATCTTGGCCTGCCCCTTCTGGAGCCGGCCTTGTTCGAGACTTTGCGCGGCGGCGAATGCTGCCATCCACCACATAGGTTACCTCCTTCGGCTAGTGAATACCTGACCGCTCCACTCTACGCCGGAGAGCGTGAAAGGTAACCAGCTCCGGGAGCTGAGCTTGGCGCGGTACACGGTGTTGTCTTTCATCACGGGCACAGTGACCGTTGCAGTCTCTGCAATCCCCTGAGTGTTGAGCGTCCATGCACCCGCCTGCCGGTAGACCCAGGAGGTCGCCAGCTTCCAAGTTGCGCCCTTGTCCACTGTGATGCTCGCCTGCATAGCGGCGCTGTTGGACATCGACACTACCAGCTTACTGATGGTCAGTCGCGCATCCAGAATGATACGGTCCTGGTAGTCCCGCATGTACGGGCTAGTCAGCGTCACCGACGAGTCGTACAGCGTACCAGCATAAAGCTGCTCGGCGTCGTCCGGGAACTGCTCAGCCAGCTCACTCGCCCGTACCATCGGTAGCCCGATCAGGAACTTGTCGGTGTACGCCGAGAAGGCGGCTGCCGCACTGTCCGTACGCAGGTTGTGAGATTGCCAGGGCTGCAGGCTGTCGAGATAGGGCATCTCGCTGGGCGCCGTCTCCCGAGTGAAGCGATCAAGGATCAGCATCGGTCCGGCAGGCGTTGTCCGCACAGTCACAGCGAGCAGGCCGCTGTTGTCGGGAGTGATCCCGGCCAGCACACCCAGCTCCTCGCTGAACCGCCAGCGGGACCAGCTATCGAACAGGCGCTCCTGATTATCGCCGCTGTCCATGTAGCTGTAGACGTAGAAGCCGTTGGTGAACTCCTTGGTGCGAATGAAGACCACTCCCGGCGCCGTCATGGCCACGATCTGCTTTGGAGTCCCAGTGAGGTAGCCGTCGAGCTGACTCGACACGTCCAATGCGTCGAGACGGTCAGCGATGATCCCTGGCTGCATGCGCTGCAGGGTCAGACGCTGCTCACGCCGCTGGCAGAAGAACAGGAGGCTACCCGACGATGCATGCGGTACGATGTTGGCACCCTCATAGGAGGACTGCACACCCACATACGGATTGCGCGGGGTCATGTTCTCGCGGCCCGGTACGATGTATTGAAAGCGTACACCGCACAGTACCACGTTACGATCCTGCTGGACGCCCGTAGTGATGATGTCGTCTTCGGTGCCCTGGGCGTATACCTCAATCGGGTCATCGTCCGCAACGGTAAGTACCGACTTACGGAAGAAGTTGAAGTAGTCGCCACTACGGCTAAGGAACACTGTCGAGCCCGAGATGATCATCAGCCGATCCTGGAACATCCGCATGTGCGTAATGATCTTCGACAGGAACTCAGGCCGGGGATTGCTTTCGCTGTCCCCCGAACTGGCCGGCTCAATCGGGGGCACCTCAGTACCCGTGGCCGTAGCTAAGGTGGCTGCGTCCTTGGCCAGTACCAGCTCGTTGTTGTGGAACAGGCCGAGGCTGAATGCCCAGGTCACGTTGACGCCCTCGCCGGCCACCTCTCGCCACACGACCTCACCAAAGTTGGTGCTGTCGGAGACGCTGTTTGCCTTGAGGTAGAAGGGCAGGGAGCCTGCGGCCTTCGGCACAACGCGGACCACCTTACCGGGGAAGTGCTGCGGCGTGGTGAGTTCTGCCTGGGTAATCTCCTGGGAGACTCCGCGTAGCAGCTCTCCGTTACCGCCGTCGTCCACCGTTACCACGGCGTTAGGGATGTCGAGCAGAATGTACGGGCCCTGAGTACGCACCGCCGGGGCCGGGTAGTCCACCTGCAACTTGGCCGCCAGCTTGGCTGCGATGTTGATCGGGGCGATGTCCTTGGCGACTGCGGCGATGTGCTGGTTCACGGCTGTGTTGTAGGCGTTAACCCGGTCGTTCACCTTCTTGGCGTAGTCCGTGCCCATGGCGATGTCTGAGGTGTCCAGCACGCCCTCGTAGTACGCCGGCATGGTGGTGTACTCGTAGCGCTTGTCCACGCCGTCCACCGTGACCACCACCGCAAAGGTACGGCTGTTGGCGCCGCCACGGGACCACACTACGTGCAAGTTCGAGGTAGGCGCCATGTTGTCGGTCAGGGTGTGGCTCACCGGACGTACTGCACTGGCCAGCAGGACGTACTGACCTGCGGTACAGACGCTGTTGACGCCCTCTGCCAGGATCGCTTCGCTCTCTGCATCGGCGTAGCGCACAGGCACGAAGCCGTTCTGATCCTTGTCCACTGTGATGATGGGGCTGAGCTGACTCCCCGGGTGCGCCCGTCCTCTGTACAGCAGAGCGTACTCCCGCCCGCCGACAAAGATGGTCTGCTCGTTGCGCTCCGTAGCATCCAGAATGTCGTACTCGTTGATCGGCCTGCTCAGGTCCATGCTGTCTCGATAGACAGAGCCGTGGCGCCGGGACAGTCCGCGCACAGGGTCGCTGATCAGGTTGTCTTGCTCCCAGTGCTGGCCAGGGATGCGGTCGTGAGCAACCTGCTCTGACACACCCCGAATGACCGACTGGTAGTTATCACTGGTTCTACTCACCGATGCGTCCTCAGTCTGCGAGTTCCCGACATCAGCCGGGTCTCGGCGATGCCCCGAACTCCGAAGTTGGCCCGGACAGCCCGAATATGCTGCGCGCGTGCAAGAATGCGGGCTACGCCGTACTCCTCGTCAGCATCTGCGATCTTGGCTTGGTCGCCATCGTAGGCCTTCTGGAAGGCAGCGACGGCAGAGGCCTTGACCAATCGACGAGCGATCAGCGGCAGAGACTCGAATTGGAGCAGACGCATAACGGAAGCGACGTAGGGCTTAGTGCCCGTGAGATATTCGCCCTCGGTGTTGTCGTAGAGACGACCCTCACGTACGGACAGCCAAGGTGGCGACTCGTCAATGTTCAGGTCAATCACGTCCGTGGGAACGATGTAGCGCCCATTGACGTCAGGGTTGATCTTGATGCGCTCTTTGTTGAACCACCAGCCTTCCGATTGCTCGTTGAGCGTGGCGTTCTCCAATGCGAACAGCGCCGAGTTCACAAAGGCATTGGTCTCGGCGAGCGAGTTGATTGGCTCCTCACCCATAGAGGCGAGGCACTCGTTCACTACTGTGAGCTTCGTGATATTCATAGTACCTCCTAAGACCCAAAAATCCCCACCAGCACAGGGCCAGTGGGGATTTCGGTTAGCAGCTATTAGGCTGCGAGGATGACGCCAGCGTGCTCATGGCGGTCAGTGGTCGCCGCGAACGCCATGTGAGCGTCAACGTAGTGCGACTTGGACACCTTGTCGTAGAACACGTCGGAGGTCAGCGAGATGGTCTCACCGGCCAACAGAGCGTCAGGCGAACCGAGTACAGCCAGGACCTTCGAGAAGTCACCGGAGTAGTCACCACCCATCATGGTGGCCACGTCGTCGGCGGTCTCCACGGTGTTGGTGTTCGGCAGGTTGTTGGTCTTGATGATCGGCACGCCGAACGCTTTCAGGACCGGCACACCGTTGATGACGTTGCCTGCCGAAGTCAGGTAGTCACCGTTGATGATCTGCTCAGCATCCATCAGAGCGTAGTACAGCGCCGGACGCACGAACAGAGCGTGACCGTCTTCCTGCGGGATGACGTCCTTCTCCTCCATCTGCGCCAGGAGGCGGTTGATGGCGCGAGCCAGCTTGGCCGGATCGTTCTGATCGCCAGCGGCGTCCAGAGTCTGCTGCGAACCGCCGTGGTGGCCCGGCAGAGCGCCGTACTTGGAGTCGGTCGCCATACCAGCCTTGGCCAGTTGGACCAGCAGCGCGATGTCGCGGAACTTGGCCAGCTTCTTGCCGTGCTCGTTACCGATCTTCTTGCGAACATCGTACTTGGTCTGGAACACGTCCAGCAGCGGCAGCACCGAGCGAGCCAGGATGACGGTCTTCACGGTCACCGAGTTGTCGGAGAACTGGTTCGCAGTACCGTCCGGGGTAACGCCCGGCACCAGCACCTGCAGTTGGGATTCACCGATGGCGTCCTTGGTGACGGTCGCGGTGCCCTTCACGGTCTTGAAGTTGATCCAGCCTTCGGTGACGGAGCGAGTGGTCATCGACTCCTCGACCATACCGGCGAACTCCTCCAGTACCAGCTCGAACGGATCAGCGCCGCCCAGCTTGCTATTGGGGCGCACTACGTTAAAAGTATCGCGGGACATGTGTTGCTCCTTGGTAGGGTAAAACGGTTTCTTAGTTATAGGTGCCCTATTAATTTAGGGCACCAATTTGATCACTTTTTGATCAGCCCTGGCGGCGACGATACAGCGCCTGTGCCTGCGGCGAGTTGAGGTAATCCTCGCCCAGCGCGTCACGCAGCTTCGCCATTTCCTTGGTGTACTCGGCCCGGCTCAGCGGACCGCCCGCCGGCTCGCGGCTCTGCTGGCCGCCCTGGCTGGTGGCTTTGGCTTGCGGTTGCACTTCGGTGTCACTCCCGTTGATGTACGCGCCGGTGATGTACGCGGCGGCGATGTGAGCCGTGGCCGGATTGCCCAGCAGCTCGTTGATGGCGGACTTCTCGTCGTCGTTCGCGGTGTTGGCCACATGCTGCACGGCCTGTTCCCAGTCCACGCCCTGCGACTCAGCGAACGCGGTGACGATCTCCCCGACCTTGGTGGCCTGGGCGTCCAGCTCCTTGACGTGGCGGTCGTAGGACTGCTCGGCGAGGCCGATGGCCTGCTCCCAGCCTGCGGCGCCCTTCTGTGCCAGCTCAGCCTTGAGCAGGGAGAAGTCACCCTTGAGGGCAGCCGCTACGCTCGGGGTCTCGCTGGTGAAGCCGTTCTTGGCCAGGAAGCCCAGCGTGTAGGTCAGGCCGGGATCGTTCGGGTCGGCAGCGAAGCCGGCGGCGTCCAGCGCTTCCGCATCGCCCTTCTGCGGCTCGGGAGCCTGCACCTCGGGGGTCGCCTTGGCCGGAACGTCAACCTTCGTGGTAGGTGCCGCAGCGACGGCAGGATCGGTACCACCCAGGTCACCACCGGCGTCGTCGGCCTCCTGCATGTAGACGGCGGACATGGCGAGGGCGGCGCCCAGGAAAGCGAATCGACGAATCATCATTGTGCAGCTCCTTGGTTAACGAGGTTTTGAGCACCGGCCTGCGCACCCGCCGTGGCGGCTTGCTGGTCGGCGATAGCTTGTTGCCGCGCTTGGCGGCGTTCGGCGATGGCATCGGCGGTCGCAACGTACTTGCTGCGATTGACGCCTCGGCCAGCGGCCATGTCGGAGATAATCGGCTGCTCGTTGAGCAAGTCGCGGGTCTCCGGCGGGATAGCGGACAGAGTGGACACGTCGCTCAGGAAGCCCATCAGACGTTGCAGCTCTGCAGTGCGGCTCAGTGCATCCAGGCCAGTGATGATCGTGGGTTCGATCTTCGTGCCCTGCACACTGATGTCGGCCTTACGCAGCATCCAGCGAGCGATTGGCCCCTGCATGTCAATGGCCAGCCGGGAGTAGACGCCACCGAGGGAGGTCTCCAGCTCCTGTGCCTGGATGCGCACCTCCTCTACCGTCACGCGCTCAGCGTTACGGGTCACGGCGGTGTTCATCAGGAAGCCTCGACCGATGCGCCGGGAGAAGATGTCCTCCACCGTCACGACAGTCTGGAGCTGCTGGCCCATGTTGGCGAAGATCAGCTTGAGGTCATCGGGGTTGGCCGGGATGACGCTACCGTTCATCCCGGTCTCGATATCCTCGGGCTGCGTCTGCCCGGCTGGGTTGCACGCCCAGCGGAACTGCGAGGCCAGCACCGCACCGTCGGCCAGGGCCTCGGACACAGTGGCATGGACGCCGAGGTCGCTGCTGTAGTCTTCGGCCAGGGACACACCGTAGCTCTGGCCCAGCGGCAGGCGCCAAGTCAAGCAGCGATAGGGCATGTTCTCCGGCTTCCACTTACCGCTATGGCGAGGAGAGAGCTTCACGTCCTCCACGTACACCGTCGAGCGATACATGCCATTGACCAGCTTGACCGTCGTGTAGATGGTCACCTTGTCATGAGGCTTGCAGTGAGGCACGGCGGCGCGGTACTCCTGTTGTGCTTCCTTGTCCAGCTCAGAGACGCGGGTGCATTCGCGGAAGACCAGACGGAGCACAGTACCCCGGCGGTTGCGCTTGCAGGCGTAGTCGTGCAGGCTGATGAAGCTGATCGCGGCAGTGTCGCTCAAATCCATGAGCACGTCGCCCACACAGACTAGGGCGGCTAGGCCCTCGTACAGGTGAGGACGACTGCCCGACTGCTCCATAGCCCTACCAGCTTCCCGCTCGCCTTCTGCCAGGACATCGGTCAGGATGCTGTCGTCTTCCAGGCCAAGCTGCTGCATGAACTGTGCCTTGGCCTTTGCGGCCAGCTCCAGTTTCATGAAGCTGATGCCCGGTGCGAACATGGCCAGCATCAGCTTGTTCACGATGTTGGTTGCGCCCTGGTTGCCCAGGGAGGTAGGCCCGTTGGTCAGGCCTTCGTTGTTGACTTGGTAGTTCTCGTCCGGCAACGTGGACGGGATGGTCGCGGCGGCCTGGGCCTCCTTACGAGACATCATGATCGCCCTGTCGCGGGTCAAGTCCTCCCACATGCCCCGACCGGAGTCAGGGTCTAGCGACTTGAGGGGTTCGGTCATACGCGGATACTCGGTGCTTTGGACGTGCCGCCCAGCTGAGTGCGGAACTTACGGCGGGCGCTGGCGGGATCGGTCAGGGCCAGCTCAACGGTAGCACGCTCGGTCTCAACCTTACCCGCATCCGCTGCCTGCTGCGCCAGCCGCTCACGCTCTGCCATGCTCTGCTGGAGCTGGGCATTCTGCTGGGCGCTGAGGTTCGCCGCGTCGAGCTGCATCTGCATCTGCTGCTCAGCCTGGTTGGCCTGCTGCTCAGCCATATCCATGGCCTGCTTCTGCGCCTGCTCGGCGGGACTCAGCGCACGGTCCTTACCATAGAGGAGGTCACCCGAGGGCTCGGGCAGACCCATCTTTTTGGCCATCTGGTGGCCGAGGTCAAACTTGCTCAGCGTCTTGCGGACGCTCTTGAAGACCTTCTTGCTCATAGTCAATAACTCGCATCAGCTCCACAGTGCTAACGGTCAGGCCCTCTCGGCTGTAGAGCTTGGCCAGACCGGCGTGCCGTTGGTTCGGCGCTGCCCTGGTCCCAACGAGGATGCGCTTCACACCCACCGTCCGGGCCACGAACTCCAGAATGGCGTTGACCACATGGAGCGGGACCCCTTCGTCTACAAACTCCTCGGTGATCACAGCCTCAGCCGAGAACCAGGGCTGTGACATAGACACCGCTACGATCTTGTAGTCAACGAAGACAAAGATCGTGTCCTCGTCAATGAGGTTCTTAGCGGCGTCCTCGGGTGAAAGAGTCTCCCAGCCCGTGTGGCTGTAGTTCTTGGCCAGCTCGGATAGGGAGATGCGGAGGAGGGACATAGCCCCTCGCGGTGAAAGGTGAGAGGGTACGATCTCACCGTTCACCCAGTCTGCATAGCGCATTCGTGTTTCCTTGGTTATAGGTGCCCTGTTAAGCTACGAAGCCCTTGCGCAGCACATTCAGTGCATGCTGGACGCCGAGCTTGAACTCCGCAGAGTCAGCCTGCGAGGTGATCAGGCTATTCGGAAGTTGAGCTTCCAACTTAGCCATCTGTTCAGGTAGCAAGGTCATTACCTTAACTACCTCTACTTTGGTCTCTACTGGTTCTTTATAGAACAAACCAATAAATTTATAATAGAGGTATTTCATATTCTCTCCTGGTATTTATCTAATAGGTGCCCTATTAATTTCAAGCAAAGAAATAACGGGATTCAAGAACCACTCGGAGGTCAAGGTCTCCAGGCTCCGGCAGAGGCTCCAGAATGCCCCACTGTGAGGCGAACTCGGTCAGGGGCTGGCAACCCTCGTACATGTCGACGAACGTGCGTCTAATGAGCTTGTGGAGCGTTTCCGTGCCATCGGGAGTTGTGCCATAGTCGTCGTGGATGAAGGCGAGGTGACCCAGGCCAGAGTCCTCGGCGGCGCAGATCAGGAGGTGCATGTGAGCCGCGTCACACGAATGGATGAAGTTGGGAGCGATGCCGTTCCGGTGCCGGCGCGGGCAGGGCTCCTCCTTCTCCAGTCGCAGGGTCGGCCTGATGCGCACCGATGGCGACAGTCGGGTCTCCACCTTGATGTACTCATGCTTGCCGTACCGCTGCCGGACCATGAAGCCCGATGGCGACCGCCAGTGAATCTCCTCGACGCCCTGCCCGATAAGCTGATCTGAGGCGTCCTGCAGCCACGCCATGGCCTCCCTGGCCTTGACCACTACCTCGCCGATTGCGTCCCACACGGGCACGCTCAGCCACCTTGCCGCCTGCCTGTACTCCGTCTTGTCGAACTCGGGAGCCTTGTGCTTGCTCACGTACTCGGTGAAGATGAAGTCAGCACAGGAGAACCGGGTCGAGCCGTAGGGCAAAGTCATAACAGACCGCTTTACAAGGTCCCGGCTCAGGGCGTGCTGCCGCCATCGCTGTGAGAAAGGGCTCAGAGGGTAGATGTCGGAAGCTAGCAATTCGCCAGTCTTCTCCGACACGAGGCGGTAGATGTCCTGCTGTGTCGAAGAAGGAATCAAATTCGTCGCTAGTCCACCCACGCTGTCGCGCAGCATCGCCGAGAAGTGCTGCAGCCCGTTGCAGCTCCCGTCTTGACCAAGCGCGCAATGCGACAGAAAGGTAGAAGGCTCCCGGACGTACTGGGCGAACTCGAAGCACCACGCCAGAAACTGGAAGGGACTGTCCGCCTCCGTCCACTGCCGGTGTGTGATCGGGTCGTCCGCAATCTGCAGGATCATCTCCGTGCGTTCTTCTGTCCATCGTACTCGCTCCTCCAACTGGGCCTTGTCAAAGCCGAAGCGGTTAGCGCCTGCGGCATAGAACCAGAACTTGCTGGCATCGTCGGTGATTGGTGTGCCCTCTGCTGCCATCAGCAGGGCTTTCTGTAGGTCGCTGCCCTGCGGGCTGACCCCTCGGGTATTGGCGTAGGCCCGGCCCCGGTAGTCGTACTGGTAGACGAACCAGAACTTCTTGTCCTTGAACATCCGGGCCACGCGCACCGCCTCGTAGTAGCGGCCCCACTGCACGCCCCGGCTCTTGCTGGTGGTGTACCACTCGCGCATATCGACCTTCCAGGCAGCGAACTCGGCGAGCTGCGCAGGGCTCATTTGCTCTTTGGTCAGGTCTTCGCTCAGCCACTCCGGCGACTGCGGCTTGGGCAGCTCGGCCTGAGCCAGCACCTCGCCCACGTCGAACCGGGCGCCGACCAGATCGACCGTCTCCAGCACCCGCTGGTTGATGCGCCAGGGGCGGCTCTGGAGCGCGTTTAACGCACGCAACGGGATATCCGGTACGTCGGTCAGGTCTTCGACTTTCGGGCGCCCACGGATGCAGCAGGGGGCCACACGGCGCATCGCCTGGGAGTGGTAGCCGCCGGTGTTGGCGTCAGTCCACGGAATCGGCGGCTCGACACAGGGCAGGCTCATGGGCTGAATACCAGCCACGAACCCTTTGATGTGATCCAGCATGCCGGCGATGTCCGGGGCCATGGCGTACTGGCGAATCGTCTTCTTGCCCTCGCGGGTCTCGGTGATCTCGATCAGTCCGATCTCTCGGGCCAAGTAGATCAGGGTGTTGCCGACAGCCAGCTTGTCTTCTGGCGTCCAGGCAGGGATCAGCACTCCATGCTTCTCGGCCTGCATCTTGAAGACTGTGAGCTTGTGCCGCTCACTCTTCGTCATACGCCGCTCAAAGTCCCTGACCAGCGTGTAATAGAGGTCCGGCTCCACGTCCTCGAACTTCTCAAGGAGCGCTTCGCCGTAGACCGTCTGCCCTATCATGCGAGCAACCGCAGTCGGAGCGTTCTTCTTCTGCTGCATCGACGTGTCTAGCAAGGTCCTTACCGTCACCAGCGCAAGGACCATAGGGTCATGTTGGCGCATCAGCGCCTTCCCACTAGCTGCTACACCACGCTTCACCTCACCAACATAGATCGAAATCGCCTCGGCTAGAGGCTGAACGAACCTACGATAGACGGCTGCAGCGTACGGGTTGTTGTGCGCCGCACCTGCCTCCTCGTTTCGTTTGAGACTACCGAGCACCTTAGCTCGACCGCCGTCCACCATGTGCTGCTCAAGCTCTAGCTGATTCATACGACCTCAGTTGGTATCTACCTCGTCCAGACCCTTGTCAGGACGCATACGGATGAAGCGCGGCTCCCGGATCATGCCATGCGCAGAGGGGCACAGACCGTGTACCTCAACGACAGAGCCGATGATCTTGTTCGGGAAGTCCCAGTAGAGCTTACGCTCCTTGTCGGTCATCTTGCCGCCGCCTACAGTCAGCTCGATGTCGCCGTATTTGACGACCAGTGCGCCGACCATACCGACGAACTTGCCCTTCCCTTCCAGTACTCGCAGCACAGGCACGTCGATGGCCATCTTGTCCTTGAGCTTGATGCTCTCGCCGCCAGTACCCGCGCCCGCCTTCCAGGCTGCGTTTGGGTCCTTGCGCATGTAGCCGTCAGTGACTACGGGAGAGGCCTGACCTGGAACGTCTCCGCAGCGCATCGCCGTCAGGTACAGCTCAGCTTCCTCAACGGACACGAACTCCGGGGACATCCATACCGGGCTAGGGTGCAGCCAGGACAGCGACCAGGGCTCGTGGTGATAGAGGTCCATGACCTCCAGCACTACTTCGAGCGCTTTATTACGCCGCGAGCGGTAGCGTACCGGACACGCGCCTTGCTCGAAGTCCGCAAGCGGCACGTAATCGAAGACGACTGCATCCAGTAGCTGCGCGTCCTCAGCCACGTATGACCGGCGGAAGTCACCATTGATGACTGAATGCTCCAGGGACGTATGGTACGCCTCGGCAAACAAGACGAAGTTGTCAGAAGGGATGCGGTCAAGGTCAGCGAGGACATGATCCATCGCAGCCGCGACCGGCTCGCCTTGGCGGGAGAACGCATAGGACTTTCCATCCTTCTTGATCAGGATAACGTGAACACCGTCGAACTTGATCTCGAAGGTGTCGCCAGTGCGCTGCTCCAGCAAGGCAGCAACCTTACTGGACAGCTTACGTGGCTCGATGGCCTTGTGCACCAGGGTGCGGCGCTTGGGGAGAACGTAGGTCATGTCAGGCGTCCTGATCCGGGGAGTAGCCGCCACCGCCAACGTAGTCGGCCTGATGACGGTAGTGGTAGTCCAGCGCCTCGTCCAGCTCACCCTTGAGGGCGGCTGCGTCAACGACGCTGATCTTGCCAGTGATGCAAGCGGTGTCGATCACGTCAGCAATCTGCTGCAGTTCTTCGACGTTCGCGGTATCGCTGGCTGCGCTGATGGTATTGCTGATTTGACGATAGCTCATGTTGGCACCTTATCGCTTGAGGATTGTGTCAGTGTCCTGGCACGGGGTAGGCCGATCGTCGATCAGCTTGCCCGCCACCTGGGCGTCGATTACGATTGCGAGGCAGGCCATAGCGTGCCCCAGGTTGTGAACGTTGCTGTCCTCGGCTCGCTCCTGCTTGCCGTCGAACCACTGCATGATGTGTCGCAGCGCCGCGTCCATGTAGACCGACGCTGCTACGCCAGTCTCGCGCCAGTTGGCGGCCCCGTACTTCTTGAGGCCGTCTTCCAGCGCCCGGTTGATCTCGACCTGTGCAGGCAGAGGGATCAGACGGAGACTGAACTTCTTGGCGCCCTGCGCCGACTTCGGATTACCGTCTGCGTGCTTGCTGATAGGCTGTTGCTCGCATGCGGCGCCCTTAATTGGGTCGGGAGTGGGGCGTCTACGCGGGGCTATGCAATGCGAGCAGCCCGCGTCCCGGCACACTTGGCAGTTGTACGCGCGGAGAGACGCCTCTGCCCAGCGCTTCTGCGCTGTGTAGGGGTCGTTCTTGCTCAGGCAGTCAGGACAGACCAGCATATCCCCATCTACGGTACACAGGTCTTTGTCCTTCTCCTGCTTACAGCCGCAGCAGATGATCTTCATCACTGGTCTCCCAGGTGGCCCACCCATTTCCCGTCGCGGTCCAGCAGCATCGGGATCAGAGTCGGTACGCCGTTGATGATTACCGCACAGCCGAGGATCGGCTTGTACAGAGTGTGTTTGCCGTAGGCGAATGCCAGCGAATCCTTGTCGATCAGGCAGCCAGCGTACATGCCCCAGTACAGGCGGGCCGACGATGCAGCGTATTCGATCAGGAACTTGCCGTGATGGTGGCCCACCACCTCGTTACACAGGTTGTGCGCAGCATCGGTGAGGATTGGGCCGCTCGGCTGATGCTTGAACATCACGTCGCCCATCGGCGTGCGGACTCGCCAGTTCTCGGCCCACTGCCAGCCCTGGCTACGCACGTTCGGCAGCAGGATATCGCGGTAGTCCTTGAGGTACTGCACCGGCATACCGTGCGCCTTGGCCTTCCGGTAGTGCATCGACCCGTGGTTGGAGTCGCACAACAGCATGTTCGGGAAGATTTTGTGCAGAGCCTTCATCACCGGGATGGTGCGCTCCAGCTCGTCACCGGCGCTCGCCAAGTTCGGGTCGCTGTCATGGAACGACATGGCGTGCTTGTCCGCCTCGTCGCCCAGGTTGATCACCAAGTCGGGCTGGAAGGTATCGCGCACCAGGGTCATGAAGTCCAGGGCCTGAGCATGATGGTACGGCGCATGCAGGTCCGGCATCACCACGATGGAGCGGAAGACCTTGTTGGGTTTGTACAGCCCGCCCTTGCCCAGCGGCGCCGGCGCCTTGAACTTGCGCTCAGCCTTGGCCACCTTGGTGACCTTGGCCGGCGTGGTGTCCTCGGCGTAGAGCTGGCGCCAGAACTTGACGAGCTGGCGGCTGATAGCCACGTCCTTGATCTCGGCAGTGTTCAGGATACCGGCGTACTCCTCGGCGGCCTTCACGTTGCAGGAGTAGCTGCCCAGGATGCTGCGATGCTGTGCCTCGCTGAACAGGTTGCGGAGTGGCGCCCTCATTCCTGCACCTCCTCTGCAGCAGCGTACTCCTTGATGCGGGCCACGGTGTCGTAGGGGTAGGAGTAGACGACAGCCTCGCCAGTCTCCAGGTCCTTGCAGCCGACCTGCACTACGCCGTTACCGTACTTGACCTTGCAGTCAGTAAAGGTCGGGCCAGCGTACTCCTTGCCACGATTGATCTTGCGGGCCGCATTGGTGCGGTACGGCTCCTTGAGAATGATCTCGACAGTCTTGCTCATTTCACCACCTTCGGTTTCAGTGCTCGTGCCTTGCGGGCAGCAGCGTTGCGAGCGAGGCGCTTCTCGTCCTCGGTCTTCCACGTATTGTGCAGTACTCCGGTGCCGCCTCGCCTGCCCGATTCAATATACGGGATCAGGTTCTGCAGGTAGGCCGCGAGGTCTGCGGTGTTGGTCAGCCCGTTGCGGGCCAGGTTGTTCTCGATCTTGCCCAGCAGCGCATTGCAGCCACGGCACAGCACGCCCCGGACAACGCCGGTAGAGTGACAGTGATCCAGGCATGGCGTACGCTTGGCAGCAGGACGGCGACACAGCGCGCACTTGCCGCACTGCTTCGCCAGGAGCTGCGCCCGATAAGGGGCGATGGCACTAGAGGTTAGCCGTTGCATCAATTTCCTCCTTGACGCGATTGACCAGGGAAGCAGCAGCCACAGTGACCGCCATGCTAGCCGGCGAGTCCGTGGGGATCACCCGAAGGAAGTCGTCGATCTCAGCATCCTTGTCCTGGCGCATCCAGAGCAACGCCATCTGCTCGACCAGTTGATCAGCCCAGGCCTCCTTGTAGAAGACCATGTAGTGCTGAGCCACCGTCTTGAATGCCTCGGCGTTGTCGTTGATCATGCACAGCGCATCGAGTGCTCTCGACTTTCCGCACAGTACCATAGTGCCAGTGTGGCTACGCAGCCGTGGCAGGCCTGGGATGTGGTCAGCGCTGTCACCCATCAGGAGCTGGAGCCAGAACCACTTGTGCCCGAACAGCCGACCGACACTGTTCTCGATCTCGAATGTACCCTCGGGCACCTCGGTCAACTCGAACGTATCCCAGTCCAGATGCAGGCAGCCCGTGAACATCTGGCTGTCCTTGTCCTTCATGGCTACGACTGCTTTGCCGTATGGCAGGACCTTGGCGTGATAGCAGATACCGTCGTCGGCCTCGCGGGTCCCCCATATCTTCTGGCGGAACGCGGCGCCGTTATACGACTCCACGA
>JAAIGF010170685.1_pt1 | contig 40689 bp, 45 predicted proteins | sample 6487441 | NCBI WGS metagenome assembly JAAIGF01 (sample SAMN13974129, study PRJNA590717) | phyllosphere metagenome | biome: pepper field; feature: multiple bacterial spot infested pepper fields; material: pepper leaves; isolation source: leaves from pepper fields | host: Capsicum annuum ...
ATGAGTGACGAGCTGCGTGGTCGCGCCGCGACCGCGAAGACCATCGGCCTCGAAGACGCCATTGGCGAGGATGGTCACATCGAAAAGCCCGGCAAGGTGTTGCTGGTCGATGGCCGTGCAAGTTCTCAGGAACGCATTATCAAGGCTTTGAAACCTGCGGCGGAAGTCGTGGCGATCACCGATCCTGGCAATGCCCTGTTCGAGGCAGCCGAGAACCCGTATGAACTGGTGATCATCAACTCGAATTTCGATAATTTCGATCCGCTGCGCCTGTGTTCGCAGCTGCGCTCATTGGACCGAACGCGTTTCCTGCCGCTACTGCTCGTCACGGAGCAGGGGGATGACAATATGGTCATCCGCTCGCTGGAACTCGGCGTCAATGATTACATCGTGCGCCCGGTCGATCCGAACGAGTTGGTGGCGCGCACGCTGACGCAGGTCAAGCGCAAGCGCTTCAACGACCGTCTTCGCGAGAGCCTGAACCACACGATGGAGCTGGCGGTCATCGACGGCCTGACAGGCCTCAACAACCGCCGTTACCTCGATACCCATCTCAAGACGCTGTTCAACCGTGCTGCCACCCGTGGCCGCCCGCTTTCCGTCTGCATTACCGATATCGACCGCTTCAAGCAGGTGAACGATACCTATGGGCATGATGCCGGTGATGAGGTTCTGCGCGAATTTGCCGCCCGCCTTCGCTCCACCGTGCGTGGCGCGGATCTGGCCTGCCGTTATGGCGGCGAGGAGTTCGTGGTGGTCATGCCCGATACGCCTGTGGAAATGGCTGCAATGGTCGCGGAGCGCCTGCGCTCCATCATCGAAGACCGTGCTTTCATGCTGCGTTCCGGTCGGGAACTGCACATCACGGCCTCTCTGGGTATTGCTTCCAATGCTGTTTCCGTTGAAACGCCCGAGCAGCTTCTGCGTCAGGCAGACCGTGCGCTCTATGAGGCGAAGAATGGCGGGCGTAACCGGGTCGTGGCGTCTGCCGCCTGATCTTTTTCGATGGCTAGACCCAGTAATATAGCTCCCCTCGCAGGTTTTTGAACAGCTTGTTTGCAGCAACTATTCCCAGTGTCCAGGCATGGTGCTGAACTGACGACTATAGAAAAGTCGGTTCTCGATTGCTTTTGCATAGACGCAAGCGAAAATGGACGCGAACAAGAGCGCGTAACGATTACTTCTTTATCTCTTGTGTCTCCATCAACGAAACGCAGATTATCCAAGTCAAACTTTAAAACCCCTTAGTTTTAAAGGCTGAAGCCTGTGCCATAACTTGCGTAGCAGGTAGACCAAAGCTGTGCCAAAGCGGGAGATTTAACCATATCCGCAAAGCAGGCCGCCGGCGGATTAATAATTTGTTGATTTTCTTGATTTCTTACGCGAGTATTAGTTCAAGAACATAACCTTCGGCAAGCAGGCGAAAACAAAAATAGCGCCTGGGGAACTTGAAGGAATGATGTGACGGTCTCTCCCAGAGGAGGGGCTGTAGAGATACCCCTTGATGCTCAGGTCCGCCGCATCTCCTGGGTCTTGGGGTCGGTCGACCGGCGACGCTATTGAACGGTTCCTCGTGCTGTCTTTGCTGTCCCGGTCGACCCCATTTCTTACAACCGGCGCTCCCAGAATATTTTAGATCAGATTTTGCCTGGACTGAAATGCAGCACTCTTGACCGTCCACTATAGCAAACAACTTCGCTAACACGCGCCAGATCGACAATTGAGACAGAGATGACAGCGGAAGACAGTGTCAACATCCTCAAATATTTGGCGGCAAAATATCTTGATGATGGCGCGTATGTCTTAGAACTTTACCGACGGATAGATGCGGTCGCGGACCGGCCTCCGGTGAAAGGAGTGATGTACGAAATAATGGAAAAGAAGAGCGCAAAATTCTCAGAGTTTGATCGAAACTTGGTCTATGATCTCGAGTATTATTTCGGGTAGCACGGCCCACAGATTTCGTGGCATTCGACGCTGGTCGACAAAAACAAAAAACGCGCCTCAAGGGCGCGTTCTTTAGGACTAAGACCAAGTAGAATTACTTGATCTTGGTTTCCTTGAATTCAACGTGCTTGCGAACGACCGGGTCGTACTTGGTCTTCGTCATCTTGTCCGTGAAGGTACGGCTGTTCTTGGTGGTGACGTAGAAAGTACCGGTGTCGGCTGTCGACAGCAGCTTGATCTTGATTGTTGTAGCTTTCGCCATGGTCGTCCTGCCTTTAACAAGTAAGTGAGCCGCGGACCTGTTCGACCCCGGCTAAATCTGGCGCGAAACTACGGATCGCGCCTGAAAAGTCAAGTCCGTTTTGATCTGAAAACCGAACGGGCAATGGAAAGAACGACATAGAGCCCAAAAAACAGGGCGAGAGCCCATGCAAAGCCGTTGGTTCCGAAGATGTCCATGGCAATTCCCACCGTCTGTGGCCCTGCAATGGTGCCGGTGGCGTAACAGAAAATGAAGGCGGCATTTGCGGCAGCAAGATCCGAGCCGCTGAGTCGCGAGCCGAGATGCGTCAGGCCGACCGTGTACATGCCGGAGACGCAGCCACCCCACAGCAGAAGCAGAACCGCGACCATGATCCAGTTGGACACGAGAAAGGGCAGGGCAAGGGTGCCACACACGCCGATAAAGGCCATCAGCCCCAGCAGGTGGCGGCGGTCCCTCATTCTGTCGGAGAGGAGGCCGATGGGAATCTGGAACGTCATGTTTCCGATGGCCATGGCCGTAAGAAACAGCGCCGCCTGTGAGCCGTTGAAGCCCTCTCGTGTGGCATAGATGGGAAACAGCGCCAGTCCGCCAGCCTGAACGGCCCCGAAGACGAATGCGGCGGCAGAGGCCATGGGCACCAGCCAGATGTAGCGGGCGAAATGGTGGTTCGGCTTCTCATCCAGTGCCGGGCTTTCGCCGCGTGCAAGAAAGATGGGGATGGATGCAAGAAGAATGATGCTGCAACCGACGAGGAAGGGCGTGATGCCTTCGCTTCCGACCGTGGAAAACAGAATTGGCCCGACGGCGAAGCCCACGGCAAGCCCCGTTCCGTAGAGACCGAGCACGAAGCCGCGTTTTCGCGGTGGAGCTGCGGCGTTGATCCAGAATTCCGAAAGAATGAAAAGCGTTGCGGTGGCACCGTGGAAGGCAATTCTCAACGGAAACCACATCCAGAAATCGGGTGCGAAGTAAAATCCCATGGCGCTGATTGCGGAGATGACGACCGCCGTCAGCATGGTGCGCGCCACGCCGTAATCATGCGCCAGCTTGCTCGTCAGCGGCGCTGCGATCATGGCGGCAACACCGGCCATGGCCGTGTTCAGGCCGATCATCGAGGAGGAAATGCCGCGCCGCTCGAGGATCAGGCTTAGAAGCGGCAGCCCGAGGCCGATGGCGATACCAACGGCGCTGATGGCGGAAGTTGCGGCAATGAGCGATGGCCAGTGAATATTATCGGCGTCGCAATTGGGATGGGACATGGAGACCTTTTATAGAAAGCCACGAATGAATTTGCCGCGACGCTCGAAATATTGTCGCACCGGGCTTTCGAATTGCAATGTCTGATCACCTATCATGAACTTTGTGACATCTTCGAGAACCATGCGCGTTATAGGCGCCATGTTCAGACTGGAATTGTCCCGAATGTCAAGCCAATGAAGGCTTTCCAGCTCATGAGAGTCCTGAATTGTCTCCGGGTCGATACCCACTTCATCGGTAAAACAGCTGAAGAATCGGGTGTCGAATCGCCTTACTCTTCCCGGCGGCGTGATCGCACGGGCGACATAACGCAGCTTCGAGAGATCGGGATTATTCTGCTGTTCGGGCGTGCTGCCGAAGCGCAATCCGGTTTCCTCATGAAGTTCGCGGAGGGCGGCCAGCGCCAAAGCGCGGGCACCGGAAATCGTTATCGGGCGCGAGGCGGAGCGCAGCAGGTTGTGGGCGACTGCGGGGTGCAAATCGCCGCTGAAGGGCAGGGCGTGATCGCGTGGATCACGCCGACCGCCGGGAAACACATAGACGTCAGGCATGAAGACATGCCCGCTGCTGCGTTTGCCGACCAGAATGCGTGGATTGCCGGTCGAACGATCGACAAGGATCAGGGATGCGGCGTCTTTGGGCCGCAGATAGGCTGGTTTTTCAGCGATGGTTTCGGGAGGCAAGGGGATCAGGCCTCGGTCAGTGAGAAGAGCCGTCTATCTGCTTCTTCTCCGGCTCACCGCCAAAGCCGTGCATCTTCAACGCCCATTGCAGGCCGATGACGCCGCCCTTGATCGGCTGGATCGTCAAAAGCGCGACGAGAACGGTGATTGGAACCCAGATCGCGAGATGCACCCACATCGGAACGATGAAGACCGTGTCCGTCATCATGAAGCCGCCCACGGCAACGTGGCCAAGGATCATGATGGAGATGTAAGGGGGAAGATCGTCCGAACGCTGGTGGTGCAGATCCTCGCCGCAGGCGGCGCACTGATCCACCGGCTTCAGCCATGCCCGAAATAGGCGACCACTGCCGCAGGCAGGGCACCTGCTCAAGATTCCCCGCATGATGGAACGCCCGAGCGGCCGCTCTTCCTTCGCGCCGCCATATTGCACAGTCTGTGAATCGCTCATGCTCTTTCCTCAAAGAAATGCAGCGCTACCGTCTCTTGCGTGGAGGCCTTGTCCCCGGTTTCGCCGTGTTGCGCCCGCCCTTGCGCGTTGCCTTGTGGAACGACCTCGTGGCTGCCGGCATCTTGCGGCCTTCGCTCAATATCTCGAAGCGAAGTGCGCCTGCCAGCGGCACGGCTTCCGCCAAGCGAACCTGAACCGTGTCGCCGAGCTGATAACCGAGGCCGGTCTTTTCACCCGTCAAAGCCTGATGGGCCTCGTCATAGATGAAGTAATCCATTCCAAGCGTAGATATAGGAACGAAACCGTCCGCACCAAACTGCGGAAGCGCGACAAATAGTCCCGCCTTGGTGACACCGCCGACTCGGCCTTCGAATTCCTCGCCCACACGCTCGGAGAGATGATGCGCGATGAGACGGTTGATCGTGTCACGCTCCGCTGCCATTGCGCGACGCTCGAAGGTGGAGATTTCGGCGGCGATATCGTCCAGCGTGGCTTCTTCCTGCGGCGTGATGCCGCCTTCGCCCAGACCCAGCGAACCAACGAGCGCACGGTGCACGATCAAATCGGCATAGCGACGGATCGGGGAGGTGAAGTGGGCGTATTTCAACAGGTTGAGGCCGAAATGGCCGATATTTTCCGGGCTGTAGATCGCCTGGCTCTGCGAGCGCAGCACCATCTCGTTGACCATGATCTGGTGCGGCGTATCGACGGCGCGGGCCAGAATACCATTGAAGGAGTTGGCGCGAACCTGCCCACCCTTGGCCATGGAAATGCTGAGCGTTGCCAGAAACTCGCGCAGCGTTTCCTGCTTGGCAAGCGTCGGCGCATCGTGGATGCGATAGATCAGCGGCTGCTTCTTCTTTTCCAGCGTTTCCGCCGCAGCAACGTTCGCCTGGATCATCATTTCTTCGATGAGCTTATGCGCATCGAGACGTTCGGGAATGATGACCTGATCCACCGTGCCATCGGAACGCAGCAGAATTTTGCGCTCCGGCATGTCGAGCTCAAGCGGCTGGCGACGGTCGCGTCCGCGCTTCATGATCTCATAGGCGTGCCACAGGGGCTTCAGGATCGGCTCCAGCAGCGGTCCGGTCTTGTCATCCGGCTTGCCGTCGATGGCGGCCTGCGCTTGCTGGTAGGAGAGCTTTGCCGCGCTCTTCATCATGATGCGGTGGAAGGTGTGAGAGGCCTTGCGACCTTCCTTGGAAAACACCATGCGGACGGCAAGGGCAGGGCGGTCCACGCCTTCCTTCAACGAGCAGAGATCGTTGGAGATGCGCTCGGGCAGCATGGGCACGACGCGATCCGGGAAATAGACGGAGTTGCCGCGCTTCAGCGCTTCGCGATCTAGCGGCGAACCGGAGCGGACGTAATAGGACACATCGGCAATGGCCACGGTGACGATCACGCCATCCGGGTTATCGGGCGACGGGTCGGGTTCGGCATAGACCGCGTCGTCATGATCCTTGGCGTCCGCCGGATCGATGGTGATCAGTGGCAGATCGCGCCAGTCTTCACGGTGCGACATGCTTGCAGGCTTTGCGTCATCCGCTTCCGCCAGAACATTCTGGGGGAAGATGTGCGGAATACCATGCGCATAGATGGCGATCATCGAGATCGCCTTTTCCGAGGCCACGGAACCGATGACGGAAAGCACGCTTGCGCGCTTCAGGCCGTAGCGTCCGCTGTTGCGCGATACGTCGACCTCGATCAGGTCTCCGTCCTTCGCATCATTGACGCCTTCCGGGTCGATAACCAGTTCCTCGCCGCGCCGATCGATCGGCATCAGGCGGCCACCGCCGCCGGGCGAAAGCCGGAACACGCCAAGAAGCGCGTTCTGGCGACGGTCGATGATCTTGATGACGCGAGCGGTATAGGCCGGTCCGACGCGGTCTTTGGATGGGAAAATCTTTGCAAGAATGCGGTCGTTGAGGCCGACGGCAGGCGCCTTCTTGCCGCGATCCTGCGAGGTCTGGCGGATGAGAACGGCGGGTGCGGCACCCTGATCGTCCGGCCATTCCGCAGGCCGACCGATCAATTCGCCATCCTTGTCACGGGTGGTGATATCGAGAACCGTGACGGGCGGCAGACCGCCCGGGCGCATCAGCGACTTGCGGTTCTTCTGCACCATGCCATCGGTTTCGAGTTCCTTAAGCAGTGCTTTCAGCACCACGCGGTCATCGCCCTTCAGGCCGAAGGCCTTGGCGATTTCGCGCTTGGACGCCTGCTGCGGATGCTCGGCAATGAACTTCAAAAGCACTTCGCGGGAAGGCACCTCACCATGGATGATGCCTTCGCCCTCGTTCACACGCTTCGAGCGGGCGGTGCGTCCGAAACCGTCATTTGCGGAATTCTGTTTCTGACGCGGCGCTTTACTCACGATGCTGCTTTCTTGGTTTTTGCTGCTGTCTTCGGCTTGGCGGCTGCCTTGGTCTTGGTGGCGGCCTTTGCCTTGGTTGCCTTCGGCTTTGCTTCGCCGTCAGCCGCTGCCTTCTTGGCCGGAGCCTTTTTCGCCTTGGTGGGCTTGCCGCCGGTGCCGGTCTTGGCAATGCGCTCTGCAATCAACACTAGAGCCTCATCCAGCGTCACCGTATCCGGGGCCTGCGCCTTGGGAATGGTGGCGTTGACCTTGCCCCAGTTCACGTAAGGCCCGAAGCGGCCATCGCGAACGGTGATCGCGCCGCCATCGGGGTGATCGCCAAGCGATTTCAGCGCCGCTGGTGTAGAGCCGCGACCACGACCCGGTGCCGCTTTCTTTTCCGCAATGACGGTGACGGCGCGGTTGAGGCCGATGGAGAACACGTCCTCCACGCTCTCGAGATTGGCATAGCCACCATCATGCATCAGAAACGGCCCGTAGCGACCGATACCGGCAGAAATCATCTTGCCGCTTTCGGGATGCTTGCCGATATCGCGCGGCAGGTTGATGAGCGCCAGCGCCTTTTCGTGGTCGATCTCTTCCGGCTTCCAGCCCTTCGGCAGGGAAGAACGCTTGGCATCCTTGCCTTCGCCGCGCTGGATATAGGGCCCGAAACGGCCAGAGCGGAGCGTCAGCTCTTCGCCCGTCATCGGGTCTGCGCCAAGCGCCTTCGGCTCGTTGAGGGCGGCGGCTTCTGCCTCCGCACCATCCGAGGTCAGCTGGCGGGTGTAGTTGCACTCAGGGTAGTTGGAGCAGCCCACGAAAGCGCCGTATTTGCCGAGCTTCAGCGAAAGATTGCCCGTGCCACAAACCTGGCAGATGCGGGGATCGGAACCGTCTTCGCGCTTGGGGAAGACCAGCGGTGCCAAAACTTCGTTCAGTGCGTCCAGAACGTTGGTAACGCGTAGTTCCTTGGTGTCTTCGATCTGGGCGAAGAAGTCTTTCCAGAAATCCCGAAGAACTTGCTTCCAGTCCAGTTCGCCCGCGGAAATACGGTCCAGCTTTTCTTCCAGATCGGCGGTGAAATCATACTCCACATATTTGGTGAAGAAGCTTTCGAGGAACGCCGTCACCAGCCTTCCGCGCGAATGCGGGATGAGCTTGCGCTTGTCGACTATGATATATTCGCGGTCGCTCAGCGTCTTCAGCGTCGCGGCATAGGTGGAAGGACGACCGATGCCGAGCTCTTCCATCTTCTTGATCAGCGAGGCTTCCGAATAACGCGGTGGCGGCTCGGTGAAGTGCTGGCTGGCATTGATCTTCTGCTTGGCGACATTCTCGCGCGCGTTGATCTGCGGCAGGCGGCCACCGTCTTCGCCATCGTCTCCCTGTTCGCCATCTTCCTTCTGGTCCGTATAGGCGGCAATGAAGCCATCGAAGCGGATGACGGAGCCAACGGCGCGAAGGCCAGCCTTCTCGCCCTTGTTTTCCGCAAGGATTTCGACCGTCGTGCGCTCGATTTCGGCAGACGCCATTTGGCTGGCAATGCCGCGCTTCCAGATGAGATCGTAGAGACGGAACTGGTCAGGATCGAGGAAGCGCTTGATACTGTCTGGCGTGCGGGTGAAATCCGTGGGGCGGATCGCTTCGTGCGCTTCCTGGGCATTCTTCGCCTTGGTCGAGTAGAAGCGGGCTTTTTCCGGTACGTAGCGTGCACCGAACTGATCGCCGATTGCACGGCGGGCAGCGTCGATGGCTTCCGGTGCAATCTGCACGCCATCGGTACGCATATAGGTGATCAGACCGGCGGTTTCGCCACCGATTTCGATACCTTCATAAAGCTTCTGCGCGACCTGCATGGTGCGCGAGGCACCGAAGCCGAGGCGCGAGGATGCGGCCTGCTGAAGCGTGGACGTGGTGAAGGGAGGGCCGGGGTTGCGCTTGACGGGCTTTGCCTCGACCGTATCGACCACGTAAGTCGCGCCTTCCAGCAGCGTCTTCAAGCGGGTCGCATCGTCGCCGGTCTTGATGGACTTGCTCTGCAGGCGCTTGCCATCGGCCATCACCAGCTTGGCTTCGAAGTCGTCACCGCGCGGTGTCTTCAGAAGTGCGGAGATGTTCCAGTATTCTTCAGAAACGAAACGCTCGATTTCGGATTCACGGTCGCAAACGAGGCGAAGTGCCACGGACTGCACGCGGCCAGCCGAACGGGCGCCCGGCAGCTTGCGCCACAGAACCGGCGAAAGATTGAAGCCGACGAGGTAATCCAGCGCGCGGCGGGCAAGGTAGGCGTCCACCAGCGGCACGTCGATGCTGCGCGGTTGCGCCATCGCATCCAGCACGGCCTTCTTGGTGATGGCGTTGAACACCACACGCTCAACGGTCTTGTCGCCAAGCACCTTCTTCTTTTTCAGAATATCGAGCACGTGCCATGAAATGGCTTCGCCTTCGCGATCCGGGTCGGTTGCGAGAACGAGGCCATCGGCGCTTTTCACAGCGTCGGCAATATCCTTGATGCGTTTCTGCGAAGCGCTATCCACTTCCCAGGACATTTCGAAATCCTGATCCGGCAGCACGGAGCCGTCCTTGGCTGGCAGATCGCGGACATGGCCGAACGATGCCATGACCTTATAGCCAGAGCCGAGATACTTATTGATGCTCTTAATCTTGCCGGGGGATTCGACTACGACAACCTTCATATTTCTTCTCTCGGAACTTGCCCGTTAACCCGCCTTGCCGCTTTTAAACCCGCAACAACGCCACCCTTTTATTTCGACATGGACAGGTAATGCGTTCGGGTCAAGAGGGAGAGGCCGTTTTTCTGCCTTTGCAACGATATACAACCTGAAAGAGATATCGTTATTTCTTGCAATTTATAATAAACAAGCTATGGTTGCCTGGACCCATTGAGGTGCCCGCAGGCAAGCACAGCCTGTCTATGAGAATGAAGGATACATATGGCGGCCGAACTGAAAAAATCCAGTCCGACGGAAAAGACGGACACGAAAGAGAGCTTGGCTTACATTCGGCAAATGCTGGCGGAGCTGCGCGGCGTAGCACAGCGCGAGGGCGCAGAAATGCTCTGCTATCTCATCGAGATGGCCTATGTGGAGGCAGGCGATATCCAGAGTGGACGGCGCAAACTCTCAGTCGGCCATGATCAGCGAAACCCGACCACCGGAATGCCGGTTTAAACGACCGGCAATATCCAGCTCCAGAAGCACGAGATAAACCGTCGCTGCTGGAAGGCCGGTGTGGCGGATGATATCGTCGGTTTCGACAGGCGAGGGGCCGAGTGCCTGAGCGATGATCGTGCGCTCATCATCTCCGGGTGGAGACATGTCTCCCTCCTCGATGCGTTCCTTGGCGACATGCTGGAGCGGAAGTCGCGGTTCGATGAGCGGCGAGAGCGCATCGAGAATATCCGCTGCTTCCGTAACCAGCATCGCGCCATCCTTGATCAGCCGGTTGGTGCCACGGCAGCGGGAATCCAGCGGCGAGCCCGGCACGGCAAAGACCAGACGCCCGAACTCGCCCGCAAGCCGCGCGGTGATCAAGGAGCCGGAGCGTTCCGCTGCCTCCACGATCAGGACGCCCAGTGAGACACCTGCAATCAACCGGTTACGGCGTGGAAAATCCCGCGCGCGTGGCTCCCAGCCAAACGGCATCTCGCTGATGGTTGCGCCGCCATTGGCATAGATTTCATCCAGCAGCCGAAAGTTTTCAGGCGGGTAGGGCTTGTCCAGCCCGCCTGCCAGCATGGCAACCGTGCCGGTCGAGAGACTGGCGGAATGCGCTGCCGCATCTATGCCGCGAGCAAGGCCGGATGCGATGGTGTAACCCGCCTGTCCGCATTGGCGCGCGAGCATGGCGGCGAATTTCGCGCCGTTGATGGACGCGTTGCGCGAGCCGACAATACCGAACGAGTGGCGAACAACAGTCTGCCCGGATCCCTTCATGGCGATCAGAGGAGGGGCGCCATCGATTTCGCGAAGGGCAGGCGGATAATCCGGCTCGCCTATGCCGACGAAACGATCCGCCGTTTCAAGCTCTCGTTCCACATCTGCCGCTGCCGCAATGCGCGGACTGCGCGCACCGCCGCCGCGCCGCGCCAGATCGGGCAGGGCTTCCAGCGCTTTTTCCGCGCTACCGAAATGATTGATGAGTTCCCGGAAGGTGACCGGGCCGATATTGTCGCTACGGATCAGCCGCAACCAGGCAAATTTCTGCCGTTCCGTTAGCGCGATGCCGCGCCTCGTTTCGCCGTCATGCGGCATGTCTCGCCCCTAACCGGGCGAGACGATCAATGCCTCAACCCTTCTTACCGATCTTGCTTTCCGTGCCCGCCAGCAGCCGCTTGATGTTTTCCCGGTGCATGAACCAGGAAATCACGCTCAGCAGCGTCACCAGAAGCGCCGTCTTCTCCGGACCTAATATCCACAATGCAACCGGAATGACAAGCATTGCAACCAGTGCGGATAAAGAAGAATATTTCGTAACGAAAGCCGTGATCAGCCAGATGGCAGCGAATGCCAGCATCATCAGCGGTGCGGCGCCAAGCAGAACACCGATATAAACGGCCACGCCCTTGCCGCCCTTGAAGCCCAGCCAGACCGGAAACAGATGGCCGAGAAAAGCAAAGAAGCCCGCAACCAGCGAGGCCTCATAGCCCCAGAGCGAATGCGCAATCAGCACAGCCGCCGTACCCTTCAAGGCATCGCAAAGAAGCGTCGCCGCCGCCAGCTTCTTGTTGCCGGTACGCAAGACATTTGTCGCCCCGATATTGCCGGAACCGATCTTGCGAACATCCCCTAGCCCCGCCGCGCGCGTCAGCAGCAGGCCGAATGGGATGGAGCCAAGCAGATAACCAATGATGGCGGCAAGCGCCAGGAGTGTCGGCGCGGTCTGCCAGACGGTCAAAGCAGTCATTTATATGTCCCCTCTTTTCGTGCATCTTTGCGCACGAACATGAATTACTGCAATGAATGAACCAGCTTGCCAGCAACATATGTCGCAACTGCGCGGCCACTGAAGCGGGCGTCTTCGAACGGTGTGTTCTTGGACTTCGATACCAGATGCTTTTCCGAGACCAGCCATGGTTCGTCGAGATCAATCAAGGTGATGTCCGCCTTCGCGCCGGGCTTCAGGGTTCCGGCATCTAGGCCGAAGATTTGGGCGGGGCGGGTCGAGAGGGCGTCGATGAGGCGCATTAGCGGAACCTGTTCGCTGTGGTGCAGGCGAAGGGCCGCTGCGAGCATGGTTTCGAGGCCGATGGCGCCGCTTGCCGCATCCGAGAAGGGTAGGCGCTTCGTGTCTACATCTTGCGGATCATGCGATGAGACGATGATGTCGATAGTGCCGTTCTTCAGCGCCTCCACCATGGCGACGCGGTCGTCTTCCGAGCGCAGCGGTGGGGACAGCTTGAAGAAGGTGCGGTATTCGCCGATGTCGTTTTCATTCAGTGTCAGATTGTTGATCGAGATGCCGCAGGTCGCTTTCGCCCCGCGCGACTTGGCCAGCTTGATGGCTTCTGCCGATTCCGGCACGGAAATCTTGGCGGCGTGGTAGTTTGCCCGCGTAAGCGCCGCGATGCGCAGATCACGTTCCAGCGGAATGATTTCCGCCTCCTTGGGAATACCCGGAAGACCGAGCCAGCTTGCTAGCAGCCCCTCATTCATATCGCCATTGCCGATATATTTGTCGCGCGTCTCGAGCGAGATGACCGCGCCCAGTTCCCGAGCATAGGTCATGGCGCGGCGCAGGACGAGCGTGTCGGACAGGGCCTTGCGGCCATTGGTGAAGGCAACGGCACCGGCTTCCTTCAGCATGCCGAATTCGGTCATCTCTTCGCCCAGCAGCCCTTTGGTCAAGGCCGCTGCCGGGTGAACGTTGACGATGGCCTTATCGCGCGCCGTCTTCTTTACATATTCAACGAGCGCAATGTCATCGATGACCGGATCCGTATCCGGCATGACGATGATGCTGGTAACGCCCCCGGCGGCGGCTGCGCGGGAGGCGGATTCGATGGTTTCGCGGTGTTCGGCTCCTGGTTCGCCGACGAAGACGCGGGCATCCACGAGGCCGGGCGCGGCGATCAAGCCCTTGCAATCGCGAACCGTTGCACCTTCAGGAGTGCCCTGGTTCTCGGCGTCCTTGCCAGCTGCGATGATGTTGCCATCCGCGCCGATGATGATGGTTCCGGCCTCATCCAGATTGCGGGATGGATCGACGATGCGGACATTTTTGAGAACGGTGGCAGTGCTCATGCGCGCTCTCCGTTGTTTTGCGAAAGAAGAAGGGTTTCCATTACGGCCATACGAACGGCGACGCCCATTTCCACCTGGCTTTCGATGACGCTCTGCGGACCATCGGCCACTTCGGAGGCGATCTCTACGCCTCTGTTCATCGGGCCGGGATGCATGACAAGCGCATCTTCTTTTGCCGCCTTCAGCTTTTCCGCATCGAGACCATAGTAATGGAAATATTCGCGCACCGAAGGCACGAAGGAGCCCGCCATGCGCTCACGCTGGAGACGAAGCATCATGACGACATCCGCGCCCTTCAAGCCTTCCTTCATGTCATGAAAGACTTCGACGCTCATGTCGGCAATGCCGGATGGCAGAAGCGTTGGTGGGGATACCACACGAACGCGCGCGCCCATCTGGTTCAGAAGAATGATGTTGGAGCGCGCCACACGCGAATGCAGCACATCGCCGCATATCGCGACGGTAATGCCGGAGAGCCTGCCCTTGGCACGGCGGATGGTCAGCGCGTCGAGCAGCGCCTGCGTCGGATGCTCGTGCTGGCCATCACCGGCATTGACCACGGAGCAGGCGACCTTCTGCGCCAGAAGCGCTGCGGCACCCGCAGAAGAGTGGCGCACCACCAGCACGTCCGGGCGCATGGCGTTCAGCGTCATGGCCGTGTCGATCAGCGTCTCGCCCTTTTTCACGGAGGAATTGCCGACGGACATGTTCATGACGTCTGCGCCGAGGCGTTTCCCGGCCAGCTCGAAGGATGACTGGGTGCGGGTGGAGGCTTCGAAAAACAGGTTTATCTGCGTCAGGCCCCGCAGAGTCGATGTCTTCTTCTCTCGCTGGCGGCTGATCTTCACGGCCTCGTCGGCCTTGTCTAGAAGGGTGGTTATATCCTGATGGGAAAGCCCCTTTATGCCTAGAAGATGGCGGTGGGGAAAATAGACCATGGAACTGTCCTCCGGGCCGGAATAGTCAATCGCGGTCTATAAAGACAGGTGGCTTTGTCGGCAAGCATGGGATAAGCCGGGAATGAGCCTATATAGGCAATTAATTGCGAATCCCCATAAAAGCACACGATGACAGAGATGAACCGGACCGAAGAACAGCTCGCAGAACTGAACCAGCCTAGCCTCTGGTCCGGAATCAACGCCTATCGTTCCGATCCTTTGATCGTGGATCTGACCTCCAGTCTTTCGCGCCCCGTTCGGGATGAAATGGACCAGATCGGTCGCTACGTCACCTCTGCGGAAGCGCAGGAACTGGCGCGCATGGCCAACCGCAGCACGCCACAACTGCATACCCACGGTCCGCGCGGCGAGCGTCTGGATCAGGTGGAGTTTCACCCGGCCTGGCACGCGCTGATGCGCCGCTCCATGTCATCCGGTCTTCACAGTGCGGCTTGGGAAAACACTGCCGATACGCGCGGGAACGAGCATAAGGCCCGCGCAACCAAGTTCTATCTGACTGCGCAGCTGGAAGCGGGCCATCTCTGCCCTTTGACCATGACACATGCCTCGGTCGCGGCCCTCATGGCGTCGCCGCGCGTGCAGAAGGAATGGGCGCCGAAAATTCTGTCGCGCAAATATGATTCCGCACAAAAGCCCGCACTCCAGAAAACCGCTGTCACCATCGGCATGGGCATGACGGAAAAGCAGGGCGGCACGGATGTTCGCGCCAACCGCACGACGGCGGAGCGGGTAGGTGAGGGCATCTACCGGCTCTCCGGCCACAAATGGTTTCTTTCCGCGCCCATGAGCGATGGCTTCGTGATGCTGGCGCAGATGGGCGACGGCATGGGCTGCTTCCTTGTGCCGCGTTTTCTGGAAGACGGTTCGGCCAACGGCCTGCATTTCCAGCGCTTGAAAGACAAGCTCGGCAACCGCTCCAACGCCTCTGCCGAAGTCGAGTTTTCCGATGCCTTCGGCTATCTGCTGGGCGAGCCCGGTGGCGGTATCCGTACAATTCTCGACATGGTGACATTGACCCGGCTGGATTGCGCGCTTGCATCTTCCGGCATGATGCGCGCCTCGCTGGCGGAAGCGGTTAATTTCGCGCGCGGGCGTAACGTGTTCGGCAAGCCACTGGTCAGTCAGCCGATCATGACGCGCGTGCTTGCCGATATGGCGCTGGACGTCGCAGCATCGACGGCGCTCTCCTTCCGCCTTGCGACTGCTTTCGATAGCGCACGCAACAATCCGGCAGAAGCGGCCTATGCCCGCGTCATGACGCCAATCGTGAAATACTGGTGCTGCAAGATTGCGCCCGCGCTGATCTACGAAGCCATGGAAAGCCTCGGCGGCAACGGTTATGTCGAAGATCGTCCGATTGCCCGCCACTACCGGGAAGCACCGGTCAACGCCATCTGGGAAGGTTCGGGCAACGTCATGGCGCTGGATGTGCTGCGCGTGCTTCAGCGCGGCAAGGACCTGTTCGATCTCGTCTTTGAGACGCTGGAACGCGATCTTGGCCCTTCCGGCAAGAAGACGACGGATGTCCTGCGCGCAGCAATCGCGCTGTGCGAACGGGATGAAGGTGCTGCCCGCCTACTGGTGGAACAATTCGCCCTCGCCGCCGCCGCCGCCGAACTCTGCCGCATCGGCGCGGGCCGCATCGCCGATGCCTTCCTGGAGACCCGCCTTGCAGGCGGCTGGCGCCACACATACGGCATGCTGGATAGCAGGTTCGATCCGACTTATATTATTGATCTGCTATATCCGCCGGTGTCATGAGAGTAGGTTTGCAACTTCTACTCGAAGTGGTATCAAGGGGATGCTCTTTGTCGGATACGGGCAAAGGCTCCGGTCAACGCAAGGAGTGATGTGAATGAAAACAGTGTCTATTATCGTTCGCGCTTCATGGGATGATGAGGCTGCTGTCTGGGTTGCCTCAAGCCACGATATCGATGGATTAGCGGTCGAAGCGGAAACCGTCGAACAGCTTGAGAAAAAAGTTCTGGCGGCTATTTCTGATTTGATAGAGTTGAACGGAGTTGAATCTGATTTGCCTGAAATACCGGTGCATTTCATGGCAGAGCATCTGGCCAAAGTACCTAATCCTGCTTTTTAATCGTCATGGCGGGATTTCTGCGAGAGCTCAAATTGCTCCTTACCGAAGCCGGTTGCCACTATGTTCGACCGGGCAAAGGGGATCATGAGATATGGTTCAGTCCACTCACCAATCGCCATTTTACGGTCGATCACGGCAGCAAGTCTCGCCATACGGCAAATGAGACTTTGAAGCAGGCTGGCCTTCCCAAAGCTTTTTAAGATTTAATCACCGGGATGAATCCGGTGGTTTCTGTCATTGTGTTCATTTATGCGAACGGCTATCCAAGCGGCGGTTACGATGCCCATCGGCAAAGCAATATAAAAATAGATTTCCAGAGATGTCATTGTCTGAGTCCTTGGTCTGTTGGTTTGTATCAAGGTAATATATAGCTATGCTTCTCTTGAAGGTTGAGGTGAGATAAACCCTCAAAAGTTTATTGAAAGCGGATCTACCGCCATCCACAGAAACCTTCTTGGTATCAATTCTCTCTACATTGCCCCCACCTTAACCCTTTGCTAACTCCATAATCGAAGTCACCACACGGAGATTCGTGGAGCCATGCTGGCAATCGACGGCACTGCCGCCCTTAATTCGTCTGCGCCTGAAAAGCGTATCAAGGATCGCGCTGCGACGGAGAAGGCGATCTTTGCTGCCGCTAAGTCTTTGTTGGCGCAGGAGGGGTTTCAGGGCTTCGGTATCAACGCCGTCGCACGGCGTGCGGGCTGCGACAAGCAGTTGATCTATCGCTATTTCGGCGGGCTGGAAGGGCTGGTCGATGCCATAGGGCAGGACCTCGGCTCCTGGGTGCAGGATAGAATTCCAGAAGATACAGGCGGCATGTTTCTGCTGACCTATGGCGACCTGATGGAGAAACTGGCGCTTTATTATCTCGATGCGCTTCGCTCCGATCCGCTGGTCTGCAAGATCGTGGCTTGGGAGGTTTCCGAGAGTACGCCGCAGGTAAAGCAACTTGCGGAAGCGCGCGCAAAGGCCTTGTCGAAATGGGTCGAACGCATGCGCGGCTCGCTTGAGCCGCCGAAAGGTGTGGACCCGGCGGCGCTGAACGCCGTGCTTTTCGCTGCTATTCAGCACCTCGTGATTGCCGGTGCCACAAATGGTCAGTTTGCCGGTGTTTCCCTGAAAACCGCCAAAGATTGGGACAAGATCGGTTCTGCCGTAAAGCGTCTCGTTCGCGGCGTTTACGGCTGATTCATTAATATTATTATTTCCTAATGTATTGCGGAGCCTCGCGCCCGGTTGCCCGTTGCTGCCTTCAGAGCAGAGACTTATCCACAAGCTGAACCCTGCGTTAACCATATTCGCAAGTTTTGTTTGCCCTGGGTTTCTGCTGGGATCATTGTGTTAATGATTTATTAACCATGCGTCTGTGGGCGCATAAAGGAAGCGCTGTGAGCCGCTGGATATCCTTGAGCGTCATGATGACGTTTTTTACTTTTCTGCCGTTGGACCTCGACGCTCCGACGCTTAATCTCTGCATCATGGCAGCGCTGCGCTGGGGCGTTCTTGCCGCAATTCCGGATGCGTATTTCGCGCGGGAGCAGATGGCATGAAGTGGTTTCTGATCCTGTGGGCCGGACCGGTGATGCTGCTTGGAAGCTGGTATAGCCTGTCCTATTACGACATGAGCTTCGGGGTTTTCATGCTGACCCGGCAGGCGCATGATCTGGTTTTCCAGATTTACGGGAATGTTCTCGGCATTCCGCCTGAGACGATCCCGCCGCTGGTTGCAAGGGCCATCGCCGTCGATAGCCTCATCGTTTTTGCCATCATTGCTTTTCGCAAGCGCGCAGCCATTGCGTCATGGTGGCGGAGGCGTCAGTCGTCCGAGGCGGTTTCTCTGCCGAGTGCGGAGAGCCTGTCCAAGGCACCCTGAAGGATAAAGCTCGCCGCAGCCGAATCGATCCGCTCCGCGCGTTTGGCGCGGGAAACATCCATTTCCAGCAGAGCGCGCTCGGCGGCAACCGTCGAAAGCCGCTCATCCCAGAAGACGAACGGGATTTCGGTCTTCTCGCTCATGGCGCGCACGAAGGCGCGGGTTGCCTGAACGCGGGGGCCGGCGGAACCATCCATGTTCATCGGCAGGCCGATGACGAAGGCGGCGACTTTTTCCTTTGCGGCAAAATCCAGCAGAACCTGCGCATCCTGCGTGAACTTGATGCGCTTCAAGACCGGGCGAGGGGTGGCGAAACGACGCGAAAGATCGGACATGGCAAGGCCGATCGTCTTGGTGCCAAGGTCCAGCCCGGCAATGGCCTGTCCGGTTTGAAGAAAGCCCGGAAGTTCCTCGATAGTCAGCGTCGCCATATGTCTCTCACCGTTTACGAACGAATTCCGTGCGCAGGACCAAGCCCTTCACGGTCTCATGCTTACAATCGATTTCTTCCGGATTTCCGGTCAGGCGAATAGAGCGTATCACCGTGCCCTGCTTCAGCGTCATGCTGGTGCCCTTGACCTTCAAATCCTTGATAAGCGTGACGGAATCTCCGTCCGTCAGCAGATTTCCAGCCGCATCGCGAACTTCATTTGCCTTGGCTGCGGCAGCCGCCACTTCCGATGCCGGGCGCCATTCGCCGCTCGTTTCGTCATACACATATTCGTCATCATCTGCGGCCATGGTCAAATTCCTAAAATTATCGGCGTCCCGTTGTCTGACCCGTCCTATGTCACAATATACCTGCAATACAAAGGAGAACTTCCATGAAACTCACCTGGCTTGGCCACTCCGCATTCCGCATCGAAACGGGACATGCCAAAATTCTCATCGACCCGTTCTTCACCGGCAATCCGGGCTTTGCCGGGCAGGACGCAAAGGATGCAGCGAGCGACATCACTCATATCCTGCTGACCCACGGTCATGGAGACCATGTCGGCGATACCATAAAGCTCGCTGAAGAGACGGGAGCGACGGTATTTGCCAACGCAGATCTGGCAAGCTGGATGGGGCACCGCGGCGTCAAGAAACTGGAAATGGGCGGAACAGGCGGAACCGTGACATTTGACGGCTTCTCCGTGACACTCACCAACGCATTACACTCCTCCGCGCAGATCACGGAAGATGGTGTCTCTCATTCTCTCGGAAGCGCAAACGGCCTGATGCTGCATTTCGAGGACGGCCCGACCGTGTACCACATGGGCGATACGGACATCTTCTCCGATATGGCCCTGATCAATGAGCTGCACGAACCCGAAGTCGGCCTCGTGCCGGTGGGGGATCGCTTCACGATGGGCGGCGCGGTTGCGGCACTTGCCTGCCAGCGCTTCTTCAAATTCCGCCACGCCATTCCCTGCCACTATGGTTCGTTCCCCATCATCGACCAGACCCCGGAAAAATTCGTGACTGGTATGGAAGGCTCGCAGACGCGTGTTGATGTGCCTAAGGTTGGGCAGACGCTGACGTTCTGACATCAAATAAGCCCGGAGCGATATTTCGCCCCGGGCTCACGCCTTGGGAGGCATTTTTTTAAGCGAGTTGCGGCTCCACGCGGCCCGGCTGTGGCTGTCTTGCTGGAGCCTCGGAAACGCCGCCTACGGCGTTTCTCCATTCGCTCAAAGCGGCCACGCGTCTCGTGTGGCGAGGGTAGAGCGAGAAGATGGTGAGGAAGAAGCCTGCAATCGAAGGCACCATCTTGTCTTGCGCTTCGAAAGCGGCGGGATTCATCTGGGCATTCAGCTTTGCACTGCCGCACGCCAGCATCTGAAGTGCGGTGTGCGATGCCTTCAAATTTCCCGACACCACGAGCCCGACGCGGTCACAGGTGAGTTCGCGGGCTCGCGAGTAGGCCTGACCAAGAAACGGCACGATCAAACCGGGAAGGCGCAGGAAGCTCCAAGGCTCATCCAGATGGCCTGCAACGTGGTGGCCGAGTTCATGTCCGATCACGAATTTGACCTGTTCCTCATCGTCCGCATCTATCAGGGTAGACGTCAGCCAGATATAACGCGTGCGTCCAACCAGCGTCAGCGCCATGGCGTTCATCACGCCATGAGAGTTGTAAACGAACGCCGTTGGCGCTTCCTTCAGGCCCAAAGCCCGGGCACCATCTACGACCATTTTGTGAAGATGTGGAAACTGCGTTTCGCCGACCATGACGTGATGGCCCATCATGTAAGCGCGGACCAACGCCCTTGTCACATAAGAGAAGAACCATATGATGAGAATGTAGAACAGGGCGACAAAAAGCAGAGCTATGCTTTCGGTCATAGCTGCGTAGGCGATGAACCCGGCGAGGCCGAGCCAGACGAGTGTGCCGACGAGCAGACTAAGAGAGCCGTATATTTTCTCTTTCGAATGGCGCACTTTCGACATTTGGAAATTCATGGAAATCCCCCGGTTAAATGGCTGCAAGTGTGCGAACGGTGAAGAATAGGATCCTGCGCACTCACAACGGTTTCAAAAAGGCAATGCATCTATAAATTGAGCGGTGAAGCCCGCGCGAAAACTCGCGTGATGAATAAAAGTTCCCGTATAAGGAGAATATTGTTTTCGTGGTTGTTTATGGCTGTGATGAAGGTTGCGAACTGCGAGCGCGGTCATTATAGCGGGTAGGAAAATTCTACCGGAGTCACACCATGTCCGTCGATCTTGCCACCGTGAAGCGCGTCGCGCGTCTTTCCCGTATTGCCGTCAGCGAAGAAGAGGCCAATATCATGCTTGGCCAGCTGAATGGCATTCTCGGTTTCGTGGAGCAGTTGTCGGAAGTGAATGTGGATGGCGTCGAGCCGATGACCTCCGTTACGCCGGTGGCCATGAAGAAGCGGGTTGACGACGTGAATGACGGCGACAAGGCTGATGACATCGTCGCCAATGCGCCTGCCACAGACCGTAATTTCTTCATGGTTCCGAAGGTGGTCGAGTAAGCGATTTCGCTTGCTCCCGCTCCAAGATTTCAAAAGTTTTCGAAAGCCGTTGCCGATATGACCGAACTGACCAGCCTCACCATTGCCGAAGCACGTGACAAGCTGAAGGCCAAGGAATTCACCGCCGTTGAACTGACGGACGCCTATCTGAAGTCCATCGATGCTGCCAATGAGAAGCTGAACGCCTATGTCGTGACGACGCCGGAAAAGGCGCGCGAGATGGCCAGGGCTTCGGATGAGCGACTGGCGGCAGGCAAGGGCGGCGCGCTGGAAGGTATTCCGGTTGGCGTGAAGGACCTTTTCGCCACGCGCGATATCCATACGCAGGCATGCTCGCACGTTCTGGATGGCTTCAAGCCGAAATACGAATCGACCGTTACGCAGAACCTGTGGGACGACGGCGCCGTGCTTCTGGGCAAGCTTAACATGGACGAATTCGCAATGGGCTCGTCCAACGAAAGCTCCTATTACGGCCCGGCCATCAACCCCTGGCGCGCCAACGGTTCCGACAAGAACCTCGTTCCCGGCGGCTCCTCCGGTGGATCCGCCGCAGCCGTTGCCGCGCATCTTTGCGCAGGCGCGACAGCCACCGATACCGGCGGCTCCATTCGCCAGCCTGCAGCCTTTACCGGCACGGTCGGCATCAAGCCGACCTATGGCCGCGTTTCGCGCTGGGGCGTGGTCGCCTATGCATCCTCGCTCGATCAGGCCGGTCCGATTGCCCGCGACGTGCGCGATGCCGCAATCCTTCTGAAATCCATGGCCAGCGTCGATGCGAAGGATACGACCTCCGTCGATCTGCCGGTGCCGGATTACGAAAAGGCCATCGGCCAGTCGCTGAAGGGGCTGAAGATTGGTATTCCGAAGGAGTATCGCGTCGATGGCATGCCGGAAGAGATTGAAAAGCTGTGGGCGCAGGGCGTTCAGTGGCTGAAGGATGCTGGCGCGGAAGTTGTCGATATTTCTCTGCCGCATACGAAATACGCGCTGCCAGCCTATTACATCGTGGCCCCTGCGGAAGCATCGTCCAACCTCGCGCGTTACGATGGCGTTCGCTACGGCCTGCGCGTCGATGGCAAGGACATTGCCGATATGTACGAGAAGAGCCGCGCTGCCGGTTTCGGCTCGGAAGTGAAGCGCCGTATCATGGTCGGTACCTATGTGCTTTCCGCTGGCTATTACGACGCCTATTACCTCAAGGCGCAGAAGGTTCGCACGCTGATCAAGCGCGACTTCGAAAACGTCTTCCATGAGGGCGTGGATGCCGTTCTCGCACCGATCACCCCATCCTCCGCCTTCGAAATCGGCGACAAGGAACTGGCGGCTGATCCGGTGAAGATGTACCTGCAGGACGTGTTCACCATCACTGTCAACATGGCCGGTCTGCCGGGTCTGTCCGTTCCTGCCGGTCTTGACGGCAAGGGCCTGCCGCTTGGTCTTCAGCTTATCGGCAAGCCATTCGAGGAAGAAACCCTGTTCAAGACGGCACACGCCATCGAGCAGGCCGCGGGCAAATTCACGCCCGCCAAATGGTGGTAAGCGGTCTTACAATTCGAGCCATGACAGAGGCCGATCGCGATGCGGTCGGCCTTGTTGGTATTCGCGCCTGGCAATCGAGCAGCGCATTTGAAGATAGCTATCTCGACCCTGCCGTGATCGAGCGCGTGGGCGGCGAATTCGCCAAGTTCGCTCAAGAGACCAGTTGCGACGTTGTGGTTGCCGAGATGGACGGCGCCACCGTTGGGTGGGGTGCGCGGGCCGGAGAGCCGGACTATATTTCGGACATATGGATCGATCCGGATTATCAGGGCAGGGGCATTGGCCGCGCTCTCGTTGATCATCTCCTTGAAAAGATGCGCAGTTCCGGCATTGCCATCGCAAAGATCGCCACGCATGCAAAGAACGTCAATGCCATCCGCGCTTATGAGCGCTGCGGCTTCAGCATCGTGTGGCAAGGCACGCAATGGTCGGAGAGTATGCAGGTCGATCTTGAAAAAGTAAGGCTGGAAAAGCTGCTCTGAAAATGCGCCCTTTTTAACCCTTCATCCTCTGCTATTCTGCCGCTCAATCAAGACAGCGGGAGGCGATCATGACGACTGATACGGCAAGGCATGAACTGGTTTTGATGCGCGAAATCGACGCGCCGCGTGAGAAAATCTTCCGCGCATGGACCGATCCTGAACTGATGAAGGAGTGGTTCTGTCCCAAGCCCTGGGCGGTTTCCCATGCCGAGCTTGATCTGCGCGCAGGTGGCTCTAGCTTCATCGTCATGAACGGGCCGAATGGCGAAGTGGTGGAGAATCGCGGCGTCTATCTGGAAGTCGTACCGAATGAAAAGCTGGTCTTTACCGACGCCTTTACCAGCGCTTGGGTGCCCTCCGAAAAGCCATTCATGACAGGCATCGTTCTGCTTGATGATATGGGTGGCGGGCGCACCAAATACACGGCCATTGCGCGCCACTGGAACGAAGAGGACAAGAAAACGCATGAGGCGATGGGTTTTCATGAAGGCTGGGGCGCTGCGGCGGATCAGCTAACGGCGCTGGTGGCGAAGATTTAACGCTTTGATTAGCTATCACTTGACGAGGACAGGCTTGCCGAATCACAACAGCGTCACGAGTTTCGAAATAGAACACGGGGACGTGGTTTGATAACCATTCGGCAAGCACGGCAGGATGACGCGGCGATACTTGCGGCAATTGGCTTCCGTGCCTGGGAAGATGCCACCCGATCCATCCAGACGAATGACGAGATTCGCGAGAATGCCCGCTCGGCCTTTGCCCATTTCACGCTAGGCGCATGGCATTGCATTCTTGTTGCGGAGAGTGACGGCACTCTTGCAGGTTGGGCCGCACGGGAAAATTCCGATGACATGATCTCCGATTTCTGGATCGATCCGTTCTATCAACGGCAGGGAATCGGAGAAATGCTGCTCGATGAACTCGAGGCGCAAGTTCTCGCGGCGGGGTTCCCATCGGTCAAACTGGAGAGCCATGCCGATAATGAAAAGGCGCTCTCCTTCTTCCGCAAGCATGGATATGAGGTCAGCTGGCTATCGATGAAATACGCACGAAAGCTGGATCGCGAGGTGCAATCCATCGGTCTGCGCAAGCAGTTGAAGGAATTCGAGATGGTAACCTACGGGCCGTCCTTTTAAGCCGGAAGATCGAGAAGCTTCAAAGCCCGCAACGGCCAGTCGGGCATGATTGTCAATGATAGAATAAGCCCTATGTGAAGCACGACGATTGCCATGAGCAGGCTTCGGAAGGGCTCCTTGCGCGTCTTGTGACGAAGCAGGCGCTGCGCTGTCACCGCGCCGAGACTTCCGCCCAGAAAGGCGAGCCAGAGCAGGGTGCTTTCAGGGACGCGCCTTTCCCTGTTTTTCGCAGCTTCCTTGTCCCACCAGTAGATGAGGAAAACGAACAGATTGAAGGCGAGATAGGTCGCGGCTGCGATGAGAGTGGTTGTCATATTGCTCGATGTAATCCTGAATTGTAGACAGGTAGCATCATGCCTGCCTAAAAATCCAGAGCTTTCGCGCTTCCTCCTCTTGAAGTCTTGCACCATCAAGCCATTTGCTCTACCTCACCACAGATAGAAATTCCGTATCTTAAGAGCTTGATATGACCCTTGTAGACGTGCGCACACCCGATCCGAAACGCTTCATTCCCGGCGCCACTGGCGACTGGGAAATCGTCATCGGCATGGAGGTTCACGCACAGGTTCTGTCCAACTCCAAGCTGTTCTCCGGCGCCTCCACCACATTCGGCAATGCGCCGAATACCAACGTCTCGCTGGTGGATGCGGCCATGCCTGGCATGCTGCCCGTTATCAACGAGGAGTGTGTGGCGCAGGCCGTGCGCACCGGCCTCGGTTTGAAGGCAAAGATCAACAACCGTTCGATCTTCGACCGCAAGAACTATTTCTACCCGGACCTTCCTCAGGGCTATCAGATTTCGCAGTTCAAGGACCCGATCGTGGGTGAGGGCACCATTACGATTTCGTTGGGGCCGGATCGTCAGGGCAATTTCGAAGACATCGAAATCGGTATCGAGCGTCTGCATCTGGAACAGGACGCGGGCAAGTTGATGCACGACCAGCACCCCACAATGTCCTTCGTGGACCTGAACCGCTCCGGTGTGGCGCTGATGGAAATCGTGTCCAAGCCGGATATGCGTTCTTCCGACGAGGCGAAGGCCTACATGACCAAGCTGCGCTCTATCGTGCGCTATCTCGGCACCTGCGATGGCAATATGGACGAAGGCTCCATGCGTGCGGACGTCAACGTTTCCGTTCGTCGTCCGGGTGAAGGTTTCGGCACGCGTTGCGAAATCAAGAACGTCAACTCGATCCGCTTTATCGGCCAGGCCATCGAATACGAAGCCCGTCGCCAGATCGCAATTCTGGAAGATGGCGGCGCCATCGATCAGGAAACCCGCCTGTTCGATCCCGGCAAGGGCGAGACGCGCTCCATGCGTTCCAAGGAAGATGCACATGACTACCGCTATTTCCCCGACCCGGACCTTCTGCCGCTGGAATTCGACGATGCTTTCGTGGAAAGCCTGAAGGTCGATCTGCCGGAACTGCCGGATGACAAGAAGGCGCGTTTCGTTTCCGAGCTTGGCCTGTCGGTCTATGACGCTTCCATTCTCGTATCGGAAAAAGCGATTGCCGATTATTACGAGGCGGTTGCCGCTGGCCGTGACCCGAAGTCAGCCGCGAACTGGGTGATCAACGACCTGCTGGGCGCGCTGAACAAGTCCAGCAAATCCATCGAGGAAACCCCGGTTTCGCCGGAGCAGCTCGGCGGTATCATCGACCTCATCAAGGCGAACACGATCTCCGGCAAAATTGCCAAGGACCTGTTCGAAATCGTCTGGAACGAAGGCGGTAACCCGGCAGAAATCGTTGAAAGCCGCGGCATGAAGCAGGTGACGGATACGGGCGCCATCGAAAAGGCCGTGGACGACATCATCGCCGCCAACCCGGATCAGGTCGAGAAGGTAAAGGCCAAGCCCACACTCGCGGGCTGGTTCGTCGGCCAGGTCATGAAGGCCACCGGCGGCAAGGCAAACCCGCAGGCGGTACAGGAACTGGTGAAGGCCAAGTTGGGGATCGAGGAGTAGGCGCTCCTATTTCCCGTCATTCCGGCCTTGAGCCGGAATCCAGTGCCGCGCGTCTGCGCGGCGAGAGACTCTTCTGCCATCAAGGACTTGATGGCGCTGGACCCCGGATCAAGTCCGGGGTGACGAGGAGGAGGCTTCCTCACTCTCTACGGTGCGCCCTTACTTGCCGGGATTCTTCCCGGCTTTTCTATTTCGACGGAGGAAAAATGGTGTTCTTCATTCGCACCGCCAGTGAACGCGATATCGAGCCGGTCCGGTCTTTGCTGATGAAGACGTGGCACGCCACCTATGACGCGATCTATGGCACGGACAAGGTAAACGACATGATTGCGCTGTGGCATACGCCACAGGCACTGAAGGAGCGCGTCGAGAAAAAGGGTGGCGAGTTTCTGGTGGCCGATGATGGCAAGCGCATCGGCGGCATGGCCTATGCGGTCATGTCCACCCAGATGGCGAAGACGGCGCTGCTCTATCAGCTTTACGTCGATCCGCAGTTTCAGCGTCAGGGCGTGGGTCGCGATCTATTTGCCGAGGTCGAGACCTGCTTCCCGGATGCGGAAATCATGCGGCTGGAAGTCGAGCCTAAAAATACTGTCGCAATCGCCTTCTATGAAGGCGTGGGTTTTACCGAGGTGGACCGAATCGAACGCATGGCGGGCGTAGAAGGAATGCCGGGTATCGTGATGGAAAAGAGCCTCAAGAGATGAGTACCACGCTGGATAATCTGGTCATTCGTGAAGCGCGCGAAGAGGATGTTCCGGCACTGGCCGCGCTGTTTGCAGCCGATGAAATCGGCGGGCATGGCGACACGACGGACGAGGCGGCTCTGCCGGATTATCTCGCAGCGTTCCGCGCAATCGCCATGTCACCCAATGAGACGCTCTACGTGGCGGAGCTCGATGGGACGGTGGTCGGCACCTTCCAGACGGCATTTCTGACGAAGCTTGTCGGGCGCGGTGCGGTCTCCATGGTCATCGAGGCGGTGCAGACGCGTGAAGACATGCGCGGGCGTGGCATTGGCGCGATCATGATCCGCTACTGCATCGAAGAGGCCCGGAAACGCGGACTTTCGACAGTTCAGCTCACCTCCAACGCGGCCCGTGTCGATGCTCATCGTTTCTATGAGCGGCTTGGTTTCGAGAAGCGTCATTTCGGCTTTCGAATGAAGCTGAAATAGTGTTTCCGCTCATGGAAATGCTGGACAATTCACGCCGGTAACGGCATAAGCTGTTGCTGTGCGGGTGCGAAAGCTCCGCACCTGAAAAGCCCGAGGAACGGATAATGAAGACTCTTCTGACGCAAATCTTCACCTGGTGGAACGGCCAGACGATCGGAACGCGCTTCCACACATGGCGCTTCGGCAAGAAGGTGGGCACGGACGAGTTGGGCAACACCTATTACGAGGGTGGCACTACCTCCTGGGGCATGCCGCGCCGTTGGGTCATCTATAACGGTTATGCTGAAGCGTCTGCCATTCCTCCGGGCTGGCACGGCTGGATGCATTACCGCACCGATACGCCGCCGAGCCAGGAAAACTATGTGGCCCGCGATTGGCAGAAGGCGCATCAGCCAAACCTGACCGGCTCTTCCAAGGCCTATCGCCCGCAGGGTTCTCTGGCGGTTTCCGGCGAGCGCCCTCGCGTAACCGGCGATTACGATGCATGGACGCCCGGCGGCTGATATCGCGTGACCGACACTTCGTTCTGAACGGGGTGAAACTGGCGGACATTTGATCATGACCGCCACCCGCTTTTGCCACATTCGGCCCTTAGGCGTGGTCTGGCTCTTGGATGAGCGGGGCAGTTTTCTGGAGACGATTCGATATGAGAACATTCACGCGGGATATGTCTTTGCGTGCGCTGGCAATGTCGCTCTTGGCGCTGGTGCCAGCAGTTGGTCTCGTCTCCCCAGTCTCCGCAGCCCGGCTTGAAAACAAGGTCGCGGTTTTTTCCGGTATCGACAAGATCACCGGCCGCATCACCTCCTTCGATGTCTATATCGATGAAACCGTGCAGTTCGGCGCACTTCAGGTGACCCCGAAGGTCTGCTACTCGCGTGACGATACCGAGGCGCAGAAGATCGATTCCTTCGTGGAAGTCGATGAAATCACCCTGGACCGCAAAATCCGCCGCATCTTCACCGGCTGGATGTTCGCCGACAGCCCCGGCCTCAACGCCGTGGAACACCCGATTTATGACGTGTGGCTGACCGGGTGCAAACAGGAATCGGACGTTCCCGCTCCGGCCAGAACCAACTAATCCAGCATCTGATCAATTTGGTGAAGGCTGAGCAGTTTCCGGCACGCGTTGCTCTATCGTGAGCGGCAGGTTAAGCCACTCCACCTTCGCGTCTGGCGGCGGCACCTGAAAATCGATGCTCGAAATTATGTTCTCTATCGCAACTCTGGCTGCCGGTTCGGCATCCGTTCTGTCGGTGAAGCTAATGGATTGAGCTTTTCCATTCTCGCCTATTCGGAACCGGATGTAGAGTTTTTGCGGCCTGTCTACAGCAAAGGATTTGAAATTCGCTGCACGAATTGCGGGCAGCAACTGACTGCGAATATGCTTTCTCCACAGCATCATCGCGTCGCTCTCGGAAGGCGCGGTCGCGTGTGTCGGGACAGCCGCAGATACGCTCAAGATGCAAATGGTCAAAATATATTTAAGGAAAGCATAGGCCACATCTCTTACGAATTTTTCTGTGCTCTGCATGTTTACCGCTTTCTCAAAAGCTGAGGTCTGGCGAAATCACCGCTCGCTGTAGCATCTTCGCATATTCCGCCTTGGGCACATCGATAGCGCCGAACGTCTTGAGATGTTCCGTCGTGAACTGCGTGTCGAGCAGAGTGAAGCCGTTTTCGCGCAGCCTCTCTACCAGATGCACGAGACAAATCTTCGAAGCGTTGGTGCGTCTGGAGAACATGCTTTCGCCGAAGAAGGCGGAGCCGAGGGAGACGCCGTAGAGGCCTCCGACGAGCTGGTCTTCTTCCCAGGCTTCCACGCTGTGCGCGTGGCCGATTTGGTGAAGTTCGACGTAAAGTTTGCGGATGGTCTCGTTGATCCAGGTGCTCGGGCGGTCCGGCGCTTCTTCGGCGCACCCGGCCATCACGGCATCGAAGGCCGTGTCGAAGCGGATATCGAAAGGCGTCTTTCGAATGGTCTTGGCAAGGCTTTTCGAGACGTGGAAATCATTGAGCGGGATGATGCCCCGCAATTCCGGCTCGACCCAGAAAAGCTCTGGATCGTCAGCCGATTCGGCCATGGGGAACAGGCCGATAGAGTAGGCGCGCAGCAGCATATCGACGGTGATATCGCTATCTCTGCTGCGCCGCCCCATCTCTCAGTGAGCGTCGCCGGCCAGATATTTCTCCAGCCAGTGAATGTCGTAATTGCCAGCCAGAATATCTTCGTTCTGAAGCAGGTCCTGGAACAGCGGAAGCGTCGTCTTGATGCCGTCCACGACGAACTCGTCCAGTGCGCGGCGCAGGCGACGAATGCATTCGTCACGGTCGCGACCATGCACGATCAGCTTGCCGATCATGCTGTCGTAGTAAGGCGGGATCTTGTAGCCCTGATAGGCGCCAGAATCCACGCGCACGCCGAGACCGCCGGGCGTGTGGAAATAGGTCAGCGTACCCGGAGACGGAACGAAAGTGCGCGGATCTTCCGCATTGATACGGCATTCGATGGCGTGACCATGGAATTCGATATCAGCCTGCGTAACCGAAAGGCCTTGGCCGGAAGCGACGCGAATCTGCTCCTGCACGAGGTCCATGCCAGTGATGGCTTCGGTGACAGGATGCTCCACCTGAAGACGGGTGTTCATTTCGATGAAATAGAACTCGCCGTTTTCGTAGAGGAACTCGATGGTGCCCGCACCGCGATATTTGAGCTTGCGCATGGCGCTCGCGCAAATCTCGCCGATCTCCATGCGCTGCTCGACGGTGAGAGCAGGGGAGTTGGCTTCTTCCAGAACCTTCTGGTGGCGGCGCTGCAGAGAGCAGTCGCGTTCACCCAGATGGACGGCATTGCCTTCACCATCGCCGAAAACCTGCACCTCGATGTGGCGCGGCTTGCCGAGATATTTTTCCATATAGACGGCGTCGTTGCCGAAAGCGGCCAGCGCTTCGGAACGGGCGGTCGAAACGGCTTCGTCCAGATCGGCTTCGGTCTTGGCAACCTTCATGCCGCGTCCGCCGCCGCCTGCCGTGGCCTTGATGAGTACGGGGAAACCGATCTGCCTGGCGATTTCCATCGCGTTTTCGGGCTTCACCTCGCCATCGGAGCCGGGAACGACGGGAATACCGAGTTCCTGAGCCGTCTGCTTGGCGGTGATCTTGTCACCCATGATGCGGATGTGATCGGCGGTCGGCCCGATGAAGGTAATGCCGTGCGCGTCGAGAATATCTGCGAATTTGGCGTTTTCCGAAAGGAAGCCATAGCCGGGGTGAACGGCGTCCGCACCGGTGATTTCGCAGGCCGCAACGATCTGGTGGATGTTGAGGTAGCTGTCACGCGAAGGAGGCGGGCCGATGCATACGCTTTCGTCGGCCAGGCGCACATGCATGGCATCCGCGTCTGCCGTGGAGTGAACGGCAACCGTTGGAATGCCGAGTTCCTTGGCAGCACGAAGCACTCGGAGAGCAATTTCGCCGCGATTGGCAATGAGGATCTTGGAAACCATGAGAGCCCCCTTATTCGATGACCACGAGGGCTTCACCATACTCCACGGGCTGAGCGTCGTTGACGATGATTTCCGTGACCTTGCCGGACTTCGGAGCCGGGATCTGGTTCATGGTCTTCATGGCTTCAACGATGAGAAGCGTCTGACCTTCCTTGACCGTTGCGCCGACTTCGACGAAGGGGCGTGCGCCTGGAGCCGAAGACAGGTAAACCGTGCCGACCATTGGCGAGGTGACGGTGTTTGCAGGGTTGCGCGCAGGTGCTGCGGATGCAGCCGGAGCGGCAGGACCAGCCACGGCGGCGGGCGCTGATGGAGCGGCAGCCGGAGCAGGGGCATATTGCGGGGCTGCGGCATAAACCGTTGCAGGCGGAGCGGAACGCGAAACGCGAATGCGCAGATCGTCCTGTTCCACTTCGATCTCGGAAAGGTCGGTGTCGTTGAGGATGTTCGCGAGATCGCGGATCAGTTCCTTGTCGATACCGTTTTTCTTTTCAGACATGACAAACCCTATTTCTGATTGTTTCTTTTTATGCCGTGATATTTTTCAAGGCGTTGAGCGCCATGATGTAGCCGTAAGGCCCAAAGCCGCAGACCATACCTTTTGCAGCGGGCGCTATCATCGATTTGTGGCGGAATTCCTCGCGTGCGTGGATGTTGGAAATATGGACTTCCACGACAGGAACGGAGATGGCGCGAATGGCATCGTGTAGAGCAATCGACGTATGGCCATAGGCGCCGGGATTGATGACGACACCGGCGGCGCGGTCGCCTGCCTCGTGCAGCAGATCCACCAGAACGCCCTCGTGGTTGGACTGGTGGCACTCGACAACAAAGCCAAGCTCTTCACCAGCCTTCACGCAGTCGTTCTCGATGTCCTTCAGCGTCTTGCCGCCGTAAATGCCCGGCTCGCGCTTTCCCAACATGTTGAGATTGGGGCCGTTCAGGACGAAGATCGTGTTGCTCATTCGCGGTTCCGTCAAAAAATCAGCGACACCTATAGACCGCGCAACCGCCAAGGAAAAGCCCCCGCAACGTTCAAAGCACGAGTTGTCCTTAATCTTCTGGGGTTTAATGGCGGTTTTACCAGCGTCAGACGCTGCAAGTTTGAGATTTTCCCGCTCCTCATTCCTGTCCTTGTGACAGGAATCTAGTCAGCCCAAGTCTTTGGGCTGAGAAGACTCTTCCCATCGTGCAGACGCACGATGACTGGATTCCTGTCACAAGGACAGGAATGAGGGAGATTTGTTAAGAGCAGCTTGCCTTGCCGCAGTTGCGCATATTAGCAATCTTCTCCTTCAGCGGCCCGGCGCCCACGGCGCCGAAAACGGCCTCGTCTCCCACGATGTAGGACGGTGTGCCGGAAATGCCGAGATTGGTGGCGAGCGTATAGGCTTCCTGAACCTGCTCGTCATTGGGGTTTTCAGCCATCGACTTTCGGATGTCCGCTTCCTTCAGGCCAAGCGACGTTGCGACTTCGATGGCGCTTGCCTCGTTTGCGCGACCGCGCCCGCCAAGCAGAGTGCGCTGGAACTCGGGATATTTTGCAGGCGCCAGAAGCTTCACGGCGTTGGAAACCTTGTGCGCTTCCACGGATTCCGGTCCAAGGATCGGGAATTCCTTCAGCACGACGCGCACATTCTTGTCGGTCTTGAGAATGTTGTCCATATCGGCCATGGCGCGCTTGCAGTAACCGCAATTGTAATCGAAGAACTCGACCAGTGTCACATCGCCATTCGGGTTGCCGAGCGAGAGGTCGTATTTCGATTCGAAGATGGCCTTCCTGTTTTCGGAGACTGCATCTGCTGCCTTGGCGTTTCTCGCCGCATATTGCTTTTTCTCAAGCGCATCCTGAACCTCAAGCATGATTTCGGGGTTCTCGATCAGATATTCCTTGATGAACTCGCCCATTTCCTTCTTCTGCTGGGCGTCCAGCGCATGAGCGGGAAGGGTTGCGGCAAGCGTGGAAAGGGCCGTAACACAGGCAAGTGCCGCTGATCTGATGGAAAGTGCCATTTCGGTCCTCATTGGTTATGGGCAGTGATTCATAGTCAGGCAATTACCCTAATTTAATTCAATTGCCATACCGCAAATAAATCTCGGTCGTTGCGATCTCGCCATTGTGAAGAGCGCAACAATGCGGCAAATCTCCGTCGCCTCACTAAGAAAGAACATGCCTTTGATCACACTGTCCAAGCGAAGCGCCGTCGAGCCCTTTCATGCCATGGATATTCTGGCGGAAGCCAATCGGCGCAGACAGCTGGGGTGTCCCGTCATTTCCATGGCCGTCGGGCAGCCTTCCCATCCGGCACCAAAGGCATCGCTGGAAGCCGCCGAAACGGCGCTGAAACATGGGCGCATTGGATATACGGACGCGCTTGGCCTTCGCGAGCTGCGTGAGGCGATTGCGGCGCATTACCGCCTTCGGCATCAGGCAATCATCGATCCGGCGCGCATCGCCGTCACGACAGGGTCTTCCGCAGCCTTCAATCTCGCCTTCCTTGCGCTTTTCGATGCGGGCGATGCGGTGGCAATCGCGCGGCCCGGCTATCCCGCCTATCGCAACATTCTGAAGGCGCTTGGCCTGAACGTCGTGGAAGTGCCGGTGACTGCTGAGACGGGTTATACGCTGACGCCCGCAAGTCTGGAGCGGGCCGAAACGAAGGCTGGCTGCAAGCTGAAGGGCGTGCTTCTGGCAAGCCCCGCCAACCCCACCGGAACGGTGACGGGGAGGGACGCGCTGAAGCGCCTTGCAAGCTATTGCGATAGCCGCGACATCGCCTTCATATCCGATGAAATCTATCACGGCCTGACTTTCGTGGGCGAGGAGACGAGCGCGGTCGAAATCACCGACAATGCCGTCGTCATCAACTCCTTCTCCAAATATTATTGCATGACCGGCTGGCGCATCGGCTGGATGGTGCTGCCCGAAAACCTCATCCGACCGGTCGAATGTCTGGCGCAGAGCATGTATATCTCCGCGCCCGAGCTGTCCCAGCTTGCGGCAGCGGCGGCGTTTTCGGCAGAGGAGGAGTTGGACGTCTACAAGGAAAGCTACCGCACCAACCGCGATTTCCTGATGACGCGCCTGCCGCAGCTCGGCCTGCCGCTGGCTTCGCCCATGGATGGTGCTTTCTACGCTTATGTGGATACGAGCCGATATTCGAACGACAGCATGGAATTTGCCAAGCGCATGCTGGCGGAAATCGATGTTGCGGCAACGCCGGGTCTCGATTTCGATCCGCTTGAAGGCCACCGTGCCATGCGTTTCTCCTATGCCGGTTCCGTTTCGGATATTGCCGAAGCAGTGGGACGCATCGCAGGCTGGTTGAAGTAAAGCTCCTTGCAGCTTTTCTGTACCGCTCATCAGTCCTTTTGGTTCGACTTGCTGCGGTAATCGGCTAAGTTCCTCCAAGCAAATTGGAGGAACGAGATGTCGGCAGAAAAAGTAGCGGTGGTAACGGCGGGTGGCAGCGGCATGGGTGCGGCTGTCGCGAAACGTTTTGCGGAAGACGGTTACAAGGTTGCCATCATGTCCTCTTCCGGCAAGGGCGAGGCCTTGGCGAAGGAGCTCGGCGGCCTCGGTGTCACCGGCTCCAATCAGTCCAACGAAGACGTACAGAAGCTCGCCGATCTGACGCTGGAAAAGTTCGGTCGCATCGATGTACTGGTCAATAGCGCCGGTCATGGACCCCGCGCGCCGATCCTCGATATTACCGATGAGCAGTGGCATACGGGCCTTGATGTCTACCTCATGAACGTCATCCGCCCGACACGCATCATCGCGCCAACCATGGCGGCGCAGAAGAGCGGTGTCATCATCAACATTTCGACCGCATGGGCGTTCGAACCGAGCGAAATGTTCCCGACATCTGCCGTATTCCGCGCAGGTCTCGCCGCCTACACCAAGATTTTTGCGGATAAATATGCCTCTGATAATGTGCGGATGAACAATGTCCTGCCGGGCTGGATAGACAGCCTGCCAGCCACCGAACAGCGCCGCGAAATGGTGCCCATGCAGCGTTATGGCAAAAGCGAAGAGATTGCGGCGACCGTCGCGTTCCTTGCATCCGAAGGCGCTGGCTACATCACCGGACAAAATCTGCGGGTCGATGGAGGGCTCACGCGCTCGGTGTAGTATTTTTCTACCACACTGGAACCAGTATGGGCGTTATGCCGTTGCTAGGGCGCGGCGGAGCATCCATACTGGTAACAGATGTCAAGGGAAGGCCATCTTACCCCGGATCGTGACGTCTTCGATTTTGTTGAAGGGCATGCGATTTGGTTGATATTACTGGCGATCCCCAGCCTGAAGTTTCCGTATTATCCGCAGCGGATATCGAACGTCTGGAAGCCCTCGAAGAACTGCATATCATGGATACCGCGCCCGAACCGGTATACGATGACATTGTTTCCATCGCCAGCACGGTTTGCAAAACGCCGGTCTCCCTCATCAGCCTGGTGGAGCAGGATCGGCAGTGGTTCAAGGCGCGAACCGGGTTCGAGCCTTGCGAGACCCCGATCGATCAATCGGTATGCCAGCACTCGCTTTATTCAACCGATATTCTCGTCATTCCCGATCTAACCAAGGATTCCCGCACCTATAAGAACACGCTGGTAACGGAGGATCCGTTCATCCGGTTTTATGCGGGTGCGCCGCTGGTTCTGTCCGATGGTGTCATTATCGGCACGCTCTGCGTTATCGATACGGTACCGCGCCCTGAGGGGCTCACTTGCGATCAGCGCTCGGTTCTGAAGGCACTTGCGGGGCAGGTTGCCGCGCATTTGGAAGTTCGCCGTGCGTCCAGCCGCAAGGACGAACTGTTCCGGCGTCAGAAACAGATCAACGCCATGATCCGGGAAAGCGTGAAGACGGCGCTGACGGCGCAGGAGGCCGGTCGCATCGGCACGTTCGAACTCGATATCGAAACCGGCAACATCAAGGTGTCCGCCGAGTTTTGCCGCATCTTCGATGTGCCGCAAACTGGGCAGTACCATGCTCGTCAGTTCGAACAGATGCTCCACCCGGAAGATCGCGGCATCCAATCCACCGAAGATACTCGCAAGAGCGGTACTTCCGTTGCCGTTGTGGAATATCGCATCATCACGCCTTCACGCGGCATCCGCTGGATTTGCCGCCATGCCACCTTCGAGCACAGCGCGGATGGCAAGCCGCGCAAGTTGCTGGGGACGGTGCAGGACATCACCGCGCAGAGACGTTCGACGGAGCGGGTAAAAACGCTTCTCGAACTTGGCGACAGACTGCGGGATTTGACCGACGTGGAGGAAATCGCCTTCATCGCCGCCGAATTGATGGCGCGCGCGCTCGATGCGACACGCGCAGGTTTTGGCGTTGTCGATCCCGCACAGGAAACGGTTTTGATGCAGCCGGAATGGCGCGCACCGGGCGTAAGCTCGGTGGCAGGCAAACACCATTTCCGCAACTACGGCTCCTATATCGATGACCTGAAGAGTGGCGGCAGCGTCGTGATTTCCGACTGCATGACCGATCCGCGAACCCGCGACAGCGCCGAAGCGCTTCTGGCGCTGGGCATCAGGCAGCTGGTCAACGTCCCGATCTTCGACCAAGGCAAATTTGCGCTGGTGGTCTTTGTCCATCACGATGGCGTTTTCGAGTGGACGGATGACGATCTGGCCTTCGTGCGCAGCTTCGGCGACCGCATTCAGAGCGCCATTGGAAGATTGCGGGCCGAGACCGAGCAGAACCTGTTGAACCGCGAGATCGGCCACCGCCTGAAGAACGCTTTCGCCATGGTGCAGGCCTTGGCCAAGCAGACCCTTCGCCCGGTGAAAGAGAGAGGCCCGGTTCTCAACTTCGAGCAGAGATTACAGGCGCTGAGTTCCGCGCATGACATTCTCTTGGTCAACAACTGGGCAAGTGCCGATGTCCGCGCCGTGCTTCTCAGAGTGGTCGAAACCCTGGGCATGGCCGAGCGGATGGAAATCCGTGGCGATGATATTTCGGTCAATCCGAAAGGTGCGCTTTCGCTTTCGCTGCTGCTTCATGAACTGACCACCAATGCCGTCAAATACGGCAGTTTGTCTTCCGCGCAGGGCAGGGTCGTCGTTTCCTGGAGCACGGAAAAACAAGGTGATGAGACGGTTTTCCGAATACTCTGGAGAGAAGTGGATGGTCCGCCGGTTCTGCAACCTGAAACCAAGGGTTTTGGATCGCGTCTTATTTCCATGGGATTGCTAGGAACCGGCGGTGTGGCAATGCGTTACTTAGACCAAGGGTTGGAGGTGGAAATGACTGCACCACTGACTCAATTGCAACAGGTAGCGTGAACGATGGGACAGAAGAAACCATTCGCCAAACAGGTCGTACTCGTAGTGGAAGATGATCCGCTGCTGCGCATGATGGCCGTCGACATGGTCGAGGATGCTGGTTTCGATGCCATCGAAGCGGGTGGCGCCGACGAAGCATTGGAGATATTGGAAGCGCGGACGGATGTAGACGTGCTTTTCACCGATATCGACATGCCGGGCAGCATGGACGGCGTGGAGTTGGCGAAGTGCGCCTGCCGCATCGACCGCCCGATCAGCATCGTCCTGACCTCTGGAAATCACGTTCTGGAACGCGAAACGCTTCCACCGCGCAGCGTGTTTTTTCCCAAGCCCTACGACTTCAATCAGGTGACGGCAATCCTGAAGCGTTTCGCCGCGTAACAGTAGTCAACCGCGATTTTACCTTTAGTAACCATAGTCTACACGCGCATTTGCGCATTAATTTTTCAGAAAATAAAATTTTCTATTGTCTTACCAATACTTGATATTCGGGGGACTAAATGAATTTTCTTGGTATTACAGGCATGCAGTATTCCGGCCTGCCATTTGATGACACGCGTATTTTGCTGGCAGAAGATTCCAACGTTTTCACACAAATGATCGGCGCCAGGCTGAAAGAGTTGCTTGGCCTTACTGTCGAAGTTTGCCGCAATTTCGAAGAGCTTCAGGAATGCTATGAGCATTCGCAGGACAAGGTGACGCTCGCCATTTCCAATATCAACCTGCCCGGTGCGGAAAACGGCGAAGCGCTGGAATATCTGATCGATCTTTCCATCCCGACCATCGTTTTCACCAGCACGTTCCATGAGGACACGCGCGAGAAGCTGATCACCAAGGACATTGTCGACTACATTCTGAAAGACAACGTTTTTGCCGTGGATATGCTGACGGAATCCGTCTGCCGCTTCCTCACCAACCATCGTCACCACGTTCTGATCGTGGACGACAGCCCCACCGCCCGCGCGCTGCTTTCCAGCCGCCTGAAGCGTTATAATTTCCGCGTCAGCCTTGCTGAAAGCGGTGCCAAGGCGCTTGATATTCTGCGCAACAACCCGGATATCGGCCTCGTCGTGACGGATTACAACATGCCGGATATTGACGGTTTTGAACTGACGCGCCGCATTCGTACCATGCGCGGCTCGCATGAGCTTCGCATCATCGGTGTCTCGTCTTCCACCAACCGGCTGCTCTCTGCGCGCTTCCTTAAGGCTGGCGGCAACGATTTCATGCTGCGCCCATTCATCGAAGAAGAATTCTATTGCCGCGTGAACCAGAACCTGGATACGCTGGTGCAGATCAAGTCCGCGCGTCAGGGCGGACGCAAGGCAGCTGCCTGACCATAAAATTTAGCGGCATCGAAAGGTGCCGCTATTCCGCCTCTTCGATAGGGCGGCCAAGAGCCAGTGCGTCTGCAAGCGGCGCACCCAGCCTCTCCACATAAACCTTATCCGGCTGCGTACCCATGGCATCCAGTGTCTTGGAGTAGAAGCACCGAGCTGCGGCGGCTGCCGCGATATCGAATATTTCCGCATCCGTCAGAGCAAAAGTTTTCAACGCATCGATATCGTCCTGCGTAACGGAGGTCGCATCGCGCACCACTTTCGTTGCGAAGAACATGATGGCGCGCTCTTCCTCGTTCAAAGGCGCATCGGGCGCATCCGCCACGATCTCGGTCAACTCCTCCTTCGACATGCCCTGTTGCAGAAGCACGGTGCCATGCGCCAGCATGCAGTAGGAGGATTTCAACGCACGCGCCGCCGCAAGCGTCACCAGCTCATATCGGCGCGCCTCCATGTTTCCCCGCAGGCTGACCAGAAGCGCGCTCCAGCTTTCCATCACATCGGGCCGATGACCGAACGTGCGATACATGTTGGGAAGATAGCCGTAACTCTCTTCCGCCTTACGGTACATTTCCGCCGTCTTGCGGCTGACGGAAGGGGCGGGCGTTTCTATGAATGTCATTTTATTGGTCCTCCTCTGCGCGTCAAAGCTGGGATTCCAGGGGCAGAATGCCCATGATGAGGGCGATCCCGCGTCTGCTCAGGCTTGCATATGGTTCCTTGCCGTAAAGGCGCGGCTTGCCTCTGACCAAACCTGTCCATCTCAGCCGGCTTTTCTCGTTCAGGGTCAGTTCGAAACTCATTTCTCGCGCGGTTTCCTGCCCGAAAATCTCATCCATCGCCGCGACCATTTCCGGCGAATTGAACAGCACGCCCATCTCCGTATTGAGCGACATGGAGCGCGGATCGAAATTGAGGGAACCGATGAAGCCGAGCTGGCTATCGCGGGTGAAAGCCTTGGTGTGAAGGCTGGCTTGCCCGGAGCCTCGCAGCGAAAACGTCTTGTGCTGATCTGCCAGCGAACGAAGCTCGTGTATTCTGACGCCGTTCATCAATAGCGGCCTGCGATAGCGCGCATAGCCCGCATGAACGGCGGCAACATCTGTCGCTGCCAGCGAGTTGGTCAGAACCGAGACGGAGACGCCGCTGGCGGAAAGGCGAGAGAAAATTTCGACACCCTTCTGCCCGGGAATGAAGTAAGGGGATGTAATTTTGAGCTTCTGCTTCGCCTTTTCCAAAACAGGCAGCAGACTTTCCATCAGATAATTATGCCCGCTACGGCGCTTGCCAGCGGCCTTTTCGGGCGGATCGGCTAGAACGGTCGCTGTCTCCACCCAGTGAAGTTGATCGGACATCAGGAACTGCCCGTCGTGGTGGAGGCTGTCGACCTTCGCCAGATAGGGACGCGCGGCCTCTCTTGCGGCCAGAATATCGAGCTTGCGTCTCAGCCTCGTCAGCTTGCTCGGACGTCTGGCAAGAAGTGAGCGCACGGGAATGGCAACGGCGCTGTTCCAGTAATCATCGAAAATTTCCTCGGCATCGGCCACCGCCTTGCCATGCGCCAGCACATCGAAATCGCGGAAGTTGGCAATCTCTGCCGCCCCGAAATACGCATCGCCAATATTGCGGCCGCCGATGATCAGTGCGCGGCCATCGGCAATCCACGCCTTGTTGTGCATGCGGCGATTGACGCTGCGAAAGCGCAGCAGCACCTCGATGCCGCGTCGGAACATATTCTCGCGCGCCTTGGTGGGATTGAACAGGCGAAGCTCGATATTGGGGTGGCTGTCTATGGCGTGGAAAATCCTGTCGGACATGGTGACACCGAGATCATCCAGCAGCAGGCGAACGCGCACGCCGCGATCCGCCGCCGCAAGCACCTCCCGCATCATCAGGCGGCCCGTCAGATCGGCGTTCCACATATAATACATGAGGTCGAGGCTGCGGCCCGCAGCTCTGGCCGAGGCGACACGCAGGGCAAACGCATCCATGTTGGATTGAACAAGCGCGAGCGCCGTGCACTCATCTGCCCTGTCCCGACTGATATCCGCCCAGTGGCAATCCAGCGGTGTGGCATCCGGTGCGGCGG
>JAAIGF010183611.1_pt1 | contig 40639 bp, 29 predicted proteins | sample 6487441 | NCBI WGS metagenome assembly JAAIGF01 (sample SAMN13974129, study PRJNA590717) | phyllosphere metagenome | biome: pepper field; feature: multiple bacterial spot infested pepper fields; material: pepper leaves; isolation source: leaves from pepper fields | host: Capsicum annuum ...
CGAGCTGCTGCACCGTTACCGAGCCGCAGGTGTCGATTTGAACGTCAACCCGCAGACCCAGCAGGCAGTGGCGCTGGCCGCGCAACGGACCATGGAAGCCAACGGCATCACCGGGCCGACCATGCAGCAGCTACAACGCAATGAGTCCGGTCAATACGGCTATGACAGCCCCATCGCGCACCTTCAGCGCGGTAGCGATGGGGTGATCCGCGTGGTGGCCGTGACCAGCAGCGAAGACATCCGGCAGGCGTTGAGTGAGGTGCAAGGCAGTCGGCGTGAGGTGCCAAGCCTTGGAGGGGCGCCCGAAGCGAAAGGGGAAACAGATAGCTCTACTTCTGACTCTTCCAATCCGCAGCAGGTGCTGGATATCCAGGCGCGCATGCAAGCCTCTGTCGCGGCGCAGGCGCGGCAAGAACGCGAACAGCAAGATCGTCTTGCGCAAGAGCAACACGCTGCGCAGGTGCGCGAGCATCTCCAGCAGGCACAGCCTCAGCGCGAAGAGAGGTCGCAAAGCGAACAAGCAGTCCAGGCGCACGCGGTGCTGGAAGGTCAGCGACAAGCAGAGCAGCAGCGTGAGCTAGAAGAGCGTCAACTACAGGAGCGGCAGGCACAGACCAGCCAGCAACGCGAGCTGCAGGAGCGTGAGGAAAGGGATGTCCAGGAACGTCAGGTGCAGGAGCGCCAAGCCCAAGACAACCAGCAGCGGGAGCAGCAAGACCGCCAAGCTCAAGAAGCCACGCGGGTTGAAGTCCAGGAACGTCAAGCGCAGCAAGACCCCAGCCAGCACGCCTGGCAACAAGCCGATCCTCAGCCGCACGCTCCGAATGCGGCGCTGGCTCAGCAAACGCCGCAGCCCGATTTGCAGCAGGCAGACGTCCACCAGCAGATCGAGGCGCATAACCAGGAGGTAGGCGAACGCGCGGCTCACACCACCTCTGACCCACGGATGCAGGCACCTGATCCAGGCGATGCGCAGCTGCATCAAGCACAAGAACCGGCACGCGCGCTGGAAAGGCATGCGTTGGAGAGTCGCGATGCTGCGCACCTCCAAGTGCCTGCCTCTGGTGGCCAGGAATTCGGCAGCCAGCCTTCACAAAACGCGGAGGCCAATGCGGTGCATCACCAGGTGCGAACGCAGCAAGCAGAGATGGAGCAAGCGCCGGTCCGTCAGCAAGAAATGGCGCGTGAGCAGGACGGAGAGTCGGTTCGCGTCATGGCCCCAATAACGCCTGTGGCAGTAGAGCCGTTGATGGCATCGCAGGCCACGGCGCTTACCACTCCTGAGCAAGAAGCTATGGGAGCGCAGCCCGGTCCTTCAGGCACCTTGCTCGCTGCGCATGGTGCGCCGTTGCTTCCACCTCAACACCTTGCACAAGCACACCAGTATTCCCCAGAAGCCAGTGCTGTGAGTCGCTCCTCCGTGGGGGCAGCAGACGCGGAAAACCAAAGCACTCAATCGAGCTCAGCGCAGGACCGTAGCGCCGCAGACCCGGGCGGTGCTCTGTTCCTGGAAGAGACCATGCGCTCGCTGCGCCAGTTGCAAGAGGAGATTGAGCGGGGTGATCGGGAAGACGAACGCTTCCACCAGGAATGGAAGGAGTATCGCGAGCGTGGAGAACCCTATCCCTTCGTGCACCAAGAGACGCAAAGCGTGCAAGGCAGCTCGCCCAGTGAAGCGGCTGAGCAAGCCAATGCTTTTTCACCCCTAGCTCAGCGCTTTGCCGGCCCAGGGGGAAAGGATGCGCCAAACCAGTCATCGCAGGTTGAGCGCAAATCCATCACGGGTGACCCTGACGTGGACGAAGTGCTCTATGCGCTCGACAGCAAGAACGAACTGGCGATCGAGCAAGCGCTGAACCGGGTCGCCAATAGCGCAGCGACCCAGGCGCTCATCAAAAGAGGCAACGAGTTCTTGGAGGCGCAGGCCCAGCAGGAGGCCCAGGAGCTCGCCGCCACACGCCAGGCGCTGGGGATGGATGTCTCAGCGGAGATCAACACCAGCCGCGGGCCGGTGATGGTGATGACCTTGCCGGAGTTTGCCAAGGGACCGATGCAGAGCGGTCCCCAAGGGGACGGCGGTGGAGGTGGAGACGGCGGCGGCGGGGGAGGAGGCGGTGGTGGTGGAGGGGGTGGCGGTTAGTCAAAATCGCTTCCGTGACCAGCCGAGCTCAGGAGACCCCATGGACAGGCAAGACGCCGCCGCAATGGCGGAAATGATGGCCACGTTGAATGCATCGAACACTTCGTTGCAAGAGACGGTCAAAGTGCTGACGACGCTGGTGGCATCCATGCAGCAGCGCGAACAACGGTTGCGCGATGTGGTCGCCGAGCAGCTTCAGGTAGTCCAACACGCGGCCAGCAGCGCCGATGCCAAGGTCAATCGGGTGCTCGAGAACGCACTGCCGCGGCTCACGCAACTGACCAATCAAGCGTTGACGCAGACGCTGGAACCGGCAGCCAAGCGGTTCAACAAAGAAATGGCCACTGCGGATGAGACATTGCAGCAAGCCACTCGACGTTACGCGCAGGCCCAGCAGTCCTTGGAAACAAAGATCACTCGACGCATGGGCATTGCATCCGCCACGATGCTCGTGGCCGGCGTGTTGGGCCTGGGTGCGGTGGCCTACTCGGTTGGCATGATCACCGAAAAGCGAACCGAACTCGCACAGCTTCGAGCGTCCATCGACTACCTGGATCGCGTGTCGCGTGCAGACGTGGCTCCCTGTGGGGAAGGAAGGCTCTGCGCCACGCTTGAGAAGAACGGGCCGCGTTACGGCAACCAGAGGCAGTACAGAGCGATCAACCTGCGCACTGCACCTGCTGCGCACTGATTCCTTTGCCCCGCTGATTTTCGCTAGGTCATAAACGTCGGCTCGGTTAGCGGTCGGCAACCGAGATCTGCTTAATCTACTTCGCAATGTTCTTCTGAGTGTGTCGTAGCCCTTGGCATAGCACTCTTGAGTTCTCGTGACTACGTTATCGCTCGACGGATCGCTACCTTCGTAGGAAACTCATGTACCGAACCTAGCCCATAGTGCGCCCTTCCATTCGAGGATGAAGAGTGCGCGATCAAACCTGGGATCAAATATTCAAGGGTTTCAACGGGAAGCGGTTTTACAATCAGGCCAGACATTTCTCGCAGCGGTAAATCAATCAATTCAAAAGACCCATATGAAAGATCTGGAAGCAAAATTGTCGGAGCAGAGCCATTTCGGATCACGGCTAAGGCAAGGTGAGCCTATCCTGCTGGCGGGGGATTACACTTCCCGACTTGTCGGATTCTCAATGAATAGCGTGTTCGAAAGTGAGATAGCACATGTCCGCGCAAGAGCGGCGCTGACCTCAGATGCGCCGCTCTTTCATAAGGTTGTTGAAAGTCTGGAGGGAGTGATCACGCATGCAGCAAGCAAGCAGGGCGTCGCGATCAATCTTCGGCAAGCGAGTACGATTCTTATGATCGTCAAACCAGATAACTCTTTTGAGCTCTGGGTTGACGCAGCAGCCGTTGCACTTAACTGCAGAATAAAGCGCTCCCTGGCGGCGGAGTCTGCAGTCTTCGAGCAGGATATCGCCGACATCACTCATATGCAGTTCCCGCTTGTGGAGATTGGTGAGAGGGACGGAGTTCTTTGCTTGTTTAGAGAGGCATGGGCCTTTGGACTTGCGTTTGACTTCAACGTTGGGGGCGCATTGGACCGCGAGCAGTTCGAGCGCGACCTGGGAAGTCTATATCGCGTGCTGCGGTATCGACATATATACGAGGTCATGGACAACCCGGCTACCATGGCTGCCCTTAGATCCAAGGGCTGGTTTCCGTTCGCTGAGATCATCACCTCTGAGTTCCGACAACTTGCGTCGTACGTCGCATCGGGGTTTGACATTACGAAAATTGAAGCCGATATCGTGGAGGCGTTCGATGATGAACGCCTGAACTGGCTGCTTGAGCGCTGGAACGCCAAGCCGCACTTCGTTGCCAAGCAGGCGTTGCTGGAAGAAGCAATTCAAGCATTCAAGCAACGAAGGCCTGTAGCCGTGATCAAGATCCTTCTGACTGAAATTGAAGGTATTTTGCGGGATGCCTACCGCGCGAAAAATGAAGGGAAAAATGCCAAAGTGAATACTCTGCTGGAGTTCGCACGAGAAGCGGGCGAGAGGAGCGCAGGGGCACCTGACACGCTACTTTTTGCCCATGCCTTCCGTGAGTACATGCACGAATACATCTTTGCGAACTTCGATCCCATGGAGCAGTCAGGAGAGGCTGGCTCACGTCATGCAGTGGGACATGGAGCAGCAACGCAAGAGAGCTACACCATGACTCGAGCTCTGCAGGCTATTTTGACTTTGGATCAGCTGGCCTTCTACACCTGAGTCTTTCAGGCTTAGCAAAACGTGGCGTAGATATCCTAAGCGGTACAATATGCTGTGTTTGAGGTTCAACCTGCTGTAAAGACTTACGTTGATGGGGATTCGGAAGCTCTCCAACATGCTGTGGGCTCTTGGGGAATAAGCTAAGCCGCTGCGCCACCGGCCGCGTTCACGCATGCCCACCCACCGACGGCGTCTGCGCTTCCAGGGTTTCCAGCTGGCGTGCCACCGCTTCGGGCGACTTGGTAAACGGCGCGATCAGGCTGTAGAACGCCGGCACCACGTACAGCGACAACAACGTGGACAGCGAGACGCCGAAGATCACCACCACGCCGATGGTGGCGCGGCTGGCCGAGCCAGGCCCACCGGCTACCACCAGCGGAATCGCGCCGACTACCGTCGCAATGGAGGTCATCAGGATCGGGCGCAAACGCACCGATGCCGATTCCACGATGGCCGCATGCACACTGCGCCCTTCGTCGCGCAACTGGTTGGCGAATTCCACGATCAGGATGCCGTTCTTGGCCGCCAGCCCCACCAGCATCACGATGCCGATCTGACTGAACAGATTGAGCGTGCCGCCGGTCAGCCACAGCCCCACCAGCGCGCCCAGCACGGCCAACGGCACGGTGAGCATGATCACTAACGGGTGCGCGAAGCTTTCGAACTGCGCGGCCAGCACCAGATACACCACTAGCAGCGCCATGCCGAAGGTCAGCAACACCGCACTGCCCGATTGCTGGTACTCGCGCGATTCGCCTTTCCAGTCCACCTGCGCATATTCGGGAAGTTCTTCCTGCGCGGCCTGCTGCGCCCAGGCAATGGCATCGCCAAGCGGGTAGCCCGGGGCCAGGCCGGCGGTGATGGTGATCGCACGCAGGCGATTGAAGCGATTCAAGGTGCCGGCTTCGGCCACTTCGCTCAATGTCACCAGGTTGGAGAGCGGGATCAGTTCGCCACGGTTGGAACGCACGCGAATGGCGGTGAGGTCTTCCGGCGACATGCGGCCTTCGCGCCCGGCCTGCAGCATCACGTCGTATTCCTCGCCGTTGTCGACGAAGGTGGTGACGCGGCGCGAGCCCATCAACGCTTCCAGCGCCCCGCCGATGGCAGTGACCGGCACGCCCAGATCGGCCGCGCGCAGGCGGTCGATATTGACGCGCATCTGCGGGCGGGTTTCCTTGTAATCGGAGTCGGGGCCGACCAGACCGGGGTTGGCTTCCATGCGCTGCAAAATGCGGTCGCGCCATTGCGCAATCTCCGCGTAATCCGGCCCGCCCAGCACCAGCTGGAACGGTTGTCCACGGCTACGCACCAGCCCGCCGCTTACCTGCGTGCGCGCACGCACGCCGCTGAGCACATTGAGTTTCTGCTGCACCTCATCGGCTACTTCGGTGGTGGGGCGGGAGCGCTTTTCCCAATCCTGCAAGAACACGCTGACCCGGCCGGTGTGCATTTCCTCGCTGCTGCCAAAGCCGCCGGGCACGCGCGGGTTGGCGCGCACGATGGGTTTGTCCGGCCCCACGAAGGGGCGCAGGATGTCTTCCACCTGATGCATCTGCCCCACCGTGTAATCGAAGCCGGCACCTTCGGGGCCGTCGATCATGATCTGGAAATTGCCGCGGTCTTCGGCCGGCGCCAGTTCGGAAGGAATGCGGCCCATCAGCCATGCGCTGGCGCCCAGCGCCAACAGCATCAACAGCGCAAAGATCCAGGTGCGGTGCACATGCCGCTCCAGCGAGCGCCCATACGCACCGGACACCGCCTGCATGCGCCCATCGAACCAGCGGTGGAAGCGATTGGGCTTGGCCTGCCCATGCGCGCGCAACAACTTGGACGACATCATCGGCGTCAGCGTCAGCGCCACGAAGGCCGAGATCGCCACTGCCGCCGCCAGCGCCACCGCCAATTCGCGGAATAGCCGCCCGGTATTGCCTTCCAGAAAACCGACCGGCAGAAACACCGCCACCAGCACGGCCGTGGTCGCAATCACCGCGAACGCCACCTGCCCGGTGCCGCGCTTGGCGGCCACCAGCGGCGGTTCGCCCAGATCGATCCGGCGCTGGATGTTTTCCACCACCACGATGGCGTCGTCCACCACCAGGCCGATACACAGCACCAAGGCCAGCAGGGTGAGCAGGTTGATCGAAAAATCGAAGGCGTATAGCGCAATGAATGCGGCAATCAGGCACACCGGCACCGTCACCGCAGGAATCAGCGCGGCACGCGCGCTGCCCAGAAACACCCAGATCACCACCAGCACCAGCACCACCGCTTCCACCAGCGTGTGATACACGCGCTCCACCGCCGCATCGATGAAGGTGGTGGTATCGAAGGCAACGAAGATGTTGGTGCCCTTCGGGAGCGACTTCTGCACTTCTTCGGCCTGCGCGCGCGCTTCGCGCGCCACGTCCAGCGCATTGGCGGTGGAGTTGCGCACGATGCCCAGCCCCACGTTGGGCACGCCATTGCTCTGGAAATAGGCGCGCCGCTCGGCCGAGGTCAGCTCCACCCTGGCCACATCGCCCAGCCGTACCACGTAACCGCCCTCGCCCTTGTTCAACGGCAACTTGGCGAAATCTTCGGGCTTGAGATAACTGCGCTCCACGCGCAAGGTGAAATCGCGCTGCGCCGATTCGATGCTGCCGGCGGGCAGCTCGACGTTTTCGTTCTGCAGCGCCGCTTCCACATCGGCCACGGTGAGTTCGCGTGCCGCCAATTGGTCGCGGTCCAGCCAGATGCGCATCGCATAGCGCTGGCGCCCGCCGATCCGCACCTGCGCCACGCCATCCAGGCTGGAGAAGCGGTCGACCACGTAGCGCTCGGCGTAGTCGGACAGCTGCAGCGTGTCCATCGTGCTGGAGCTCATGTTGAGCCACAGGATGGGGTCGGCGTCGGCTTCGACCTTGGAAATCTCCGGTGGACGCGCCTGGTCGGGCATGCGGTCGGACACCCGGCTGACCGCATCGCGCACGTCGTTGGCGGCCGCTTCCACATCGCGCGATTGCACGAACTCGATACTGATGTCGGAGGAGCCATTACGGCTGCGCGCCTCGATGGTGGAGATGCCCTCGATGCCGGCCAGCGCGTCTTCCAGCACCTGGGTGATGCGGCTTTCCACCACTGCGGCAGAGGCGCCGGTGTATTCCACATCCACCGAGACGATGGGCGGGTCGATGGCCGGCAACTCGCGTAGCGTGAGGCGGGTGAACGACATCACCCCCAGCACGATCAGCAGCAAACTCATCACCACCGCCATCACCGGGCGGGTGATAGACAGGTCGGAGAGTTTCATTGTGCGGCCGCCTGCGGGCGGGGCGCTGCGGGCGCGGCCTGATCGGCAATCTTCAGGCCCGGGCGCAGCTTGCCGGTGCCGTCCACTACGATGCGCTCGCCGGCCTTGATGCCTTCGAGGATTTCCACCTTGCCGTCGCGGCGCTCGCCCAGCCGCACATCGGCGCGCTCCACGGTGCTGTCGGGCTTGACCCGGAAGACGTACGATTCGCGCCCCACCTGCACCACCGCAATTTCCGGAATCACCACCGCCTGCCGCGCCGGCTGGAACAGCCGCACATCCAGCAGCATGCCCGGACGCAGCCGGCGATCGTCGTTGGGGAAATCCGCACGTACCGTCACCGAGCGCGTGGTCTCATCGATCCGCGAATCGATGGTCACCACCTCGCCCTGGAACTGCGCGCCCGGATACGCCGCCGCGCTGCCGCTCACGGCATTACCGAGTTGCACCAGGCCGAACTGCGATTCCGGCACCTGGAAATCCACGTACATGCGCGCCACATCGTCCAACGTGGCGATCACCGTGCTGGAGGTGATCAGCGAGCCAGGGCTGATCTGGCGGATGCCCAGCACACCGGAAAACGGCGCGCGCACTTCGCGGTCGGTGATTTCCGCGCGCATCTGCTGCACGCGCGCCTGTGCGGCATCGCGCAGCGCGCGCTGCGTGTCCACGGTGGACTTGGCCACCAGTTGCTGGCCAACCAGACTCAACTGACGGCGGTACAACTGGTCGGTCTCTTCGAAGGTGGCCTGTGCGGCGGTCAGTGCCGCCTGCTGCGAATTGCCGCGCAGACGCAGCAGCAATTGCCCGGCCTTGACCTCGTCGCCGCTGTCGAAATACACCTGCTCCACCACATCGCTGACCGCGGCGGTGAGCGCCACCGATTCGCGCGCACGCACGGTGGCGATCGACTGCACGGTCGAGTTCCAGGGTTGGGTGGCCACCGTCTGCACCGAGACCGGAATGGGTTTGGCGGCGGCCGGCGTGCTGGCCTGACGGCTACAACCGGCCAGGACAGCGGCCAACAAGAGCGCGGCGCAAACGCGCGCGCTGGGCAGAACAGGCATCAGAACATCCTGGCGGGGTACGTCGAAAGTTTACCGACCTAGCCGCCATGAATTGACAGAAAGGGCGCGCTTTGCACCATGACCAAAGACCCTTGCTGTCCTTGGCACGATGCGCTGGTCAGCGCGGCCAGCACCTGGCCGCGCATTCGCCAGACGGGCGCCGCCGGTATGCAATAACGGCGTGTATGGGGTCATACACCGCCGCTGCGTACACGCACCGCGTTTGCCTGACGACCGCATGCCCTGTCGTGTTAGCCGCCCTTAGAGCGGCTAACAAAACGTAGCGAGCAGTCAGGTGGGTGCGGACGGCGCACTCAGAACCGGAGTGTACGAGTGGTACATGCCGATCGAGCACCGGCCGCGCCCGCCTGGCGGCTGCGCAGGAGTTTTACTAGCCGCGCTTAGCGTTCCAGTCCCAGATATTCGAGCACATGGTGCGCCAGCGCCTCTACATTCTCACCATCGGCGTGAAGATGGATCTCCGGGTTCTGGGGTGCCTCGTACGGCGAGTCGATCCCGGTGAAATTGGGAATCTGCCCGGCGCGCGCCTTGCGGTACAGCCCTTTCACATCGCGCGCTTCGGCAACGGCCAGCGGCACGTCCACGAAGACCTCGACGAACTCGCCCTGGTCGAAGCGTTCGCGCGCCAGCTGCCGCTCGGCACGGAATGGCGAAATGAAACTCACCAGCACGATCAGGCCGGCATCGGCCATCAGGCGGGCCACTTCGGCCACGCGACGGATGTTTTCCACGCGGTCTTCGTCGGTGAAGCCCAGGTCGCGGTTGAGCCCGTGGCGCACGTTGTCGCCGTCCAGGATGAAGGTGTGATAGCCCAGCGCGTGCAGGCGCTTGTCGACCAGGTTGGCGACCGTGGACTTGCCGGCCCCCGACAGCCCGGTAAACCACAGCACGCGTGGCGCTTGGCCCTTGATGCGCGCACGTGCGCTGCGATCCACGTCCAGATGCTGCCAGTGCACGTTGCCGGCGCGGCGCAACGCGAATTCCAGCGTGCCGGCGGCCACGGTGGCATTGCTTTGGCGGTCGATCAGGATGAATCCGCCGAGCACGCGGTTGCGCGCGTAAGGCGAGAACGCGATCGGTTCGTCCAGTGCCAGGTTGCAGTAACCCACCTCGTTGAGTTCCAGGCGCTTGGCGGCCAGCCGCTCCTGCGTGTTCACATCGACCTTGTGCTTGATCTCGCTGATGCTCACGGTCACGGTGCGGGTGCCGATCTTGAGCCAGTACGGGCGGCCGGGCAGCAACGCAGCATCGTCCATCCACAGCAGATGCGCGGCGAACTGGTCGGCCACCTCCGGCGGGTCGTCGACGGCGGCAATGATGTCGCCACGGCTGATGTCGATCTCATCGCGCAAGGTCAGCGTCACTGCCTGCCCGGCGCGTGCGCTGTCGACCTCGCCGTTGGCATCGCGCACGCTTGCCACCTGCGTGCGGCGCCCGGACGGCACGACCACCACCGCATCGCCCGCACGCACCTGGCCGGCGGCAATCGTGCCCGCATAGCCACGGAACTGCGCGTTGGGGCGGTTGACCCATTGCACCGGCAGGCGCAGGCCGCTACCAGCGTCCAGCGACTCCAACTGCACGGTGTCCAGGTGCTGCAGCAGATGCGGGCCGCCGTACCACGGCATCTGCGTCGAAGCGCTGGACAGATTTTCGCCCGCCAGCGCCGACAGCGGAATGCACTGCACCTGGGCGATGCCCAGCTGCGCGGCAAGTGCGGCGTAGCCTTCTGCGATGTCGGCGAACACCTGCGCGTCGTAATCCACCAGGTCCATCTTGTTGACCGCCAGCACCACATGCCGGATGCCCAGCAACGACACGATGTAGCTATGCCTGCGGGTCTGCGTCAGCAGGCCCTTGCGTGCATCCACCAGCACCACCGCCACATCGGCAGTCGACGCGCCGGTGGCCATGTTGCGCGTGTACTGCTCGTGTCCGGGGCAATCGGCCACGATGAATTTCCGCCGGTCGGTATCGAAATAGCGGTAGGCCACATCGATGGTGATGCCCTGCTCGCGTTCGGCCGCCAGCCCGTCCATCAGCAGGGCATAGTCGATGCCCCCGCCCTGGGTGCCATGCCGTCGGCTATCGCTTTCCAGCGCGGCAAGCTGATCGTCGAACAAGCGCTTGCTGTCGTAGAGCAACCGCCCGATCAGCGTGCTCTTGCCGTCGTCCACGCTGCCGCAGGTGATGAAGCGCAGCAGCGGCTTGGATTCGTGTTGCTGGAGGTAGGCGCCGATGGTGCCGGGAATCGGGAGTCGGGAATCGGGAATCGCAAAAGCGTTCTCCGCCAACGTGACGTCTTCCGGCAACCGCTGTTGCGATTCCCCATTCTCCATTCCCCATTCACTGCCCATCAGAAATATCCCTCAAGCTTCTTCTGTTCCATCGATGCGCCCGGGGCGTGGTCGATCATGCGGCCCTGGCGCTCGGAGCTGGTGCTGACCAGCATTTCGGCGATGACCGCTTCCAGCGTGTCGGCATCGGAGTCGATGGCGCCGGTGAGCGGGTAGCAGCCCAGCGTACGGAAGCGCACCGAGCGCAGTTGCGGGGTTTCGCCCGGGCGCAGCGGCAGGCGCGCGTCGTCGACCATGATCCAGGCACCATCGCGCTCCACCACCGGGCGCGGGGCGGCGAAGTACAGCGGCACCACCGGAATCTTCTCGCGGTAGATGTACAGCCAGATGTCCAGCTCGGTCCAGTTGGAGAGCGGAAACACGCGCACGCTTTCGCCCGGACCGGTGCGCGCGTTGTACAGATTCCACAACTCCGGGCGCTGGTTCTTCGGGTCCCAGCGGTGGCGTGCGGTACGAAACGAAAAGACGCGCTCCTTGGCGCGCGATTTCTCTTCGTCGCGGCGTGCCCCACCGATCGCCGCATCGAAGCCGCCGTGCTCCAGGGCCTGCTTCAGGCCCTGGGTTTTCATGATGTCGGTGTGCACGGCGGCACCGTGGCTGATCGGGCCAACGTCCTGCGCAACGCCGTCGGGGTTGATGTGCACGCGCAGGTCCACGCCGGTCTCGGCCGCGCGGCGGTCGCGGAAGGCGATCATTTCGCGGAACTTCCAGCGTGTATCGATATGCAGCAGCGGGATCGGCGGCCGCGATGGCGCGAACGCCTTGAGCAGCAGGTGCAGCAGCACCGAACTGTCCTTGCCCACCGAATACAGCATCACCGGAGCCCGGAACTCGGCGGCGACTTCGCGCAGGATGTGGATGCTTTCGGCTTCGAGCCGGTCGAGATGGGACAGCGGCGGCAGGGTCATCGGAATGTCGTGGGTGTCGGCGGGCAGACCAGCCGATGGTAGGGCAAGGCGCTGTAGTGTGTGCCGCCCTGATGACTGCGCGAAATAAGCACCCGGCATAACGCGATAACGGCAATTCCTTTCTGGTGGGCGCAACGCTTCCCTAACATCGTCCCTCTCATCAAATCCCCCGGATCCGAATGACCGCCGCCAGTTCCGCGCTACCGCCCAGCCCCTTGCCCGACGAGCGCAAGGCGCTGCTGGACCGGTTGGTCGACGGCCTGGATACCGCATCGCTGTGGTGGCTGTCCGGTTACACCGCCGGGCTGGCGCAGGGCCATCCGCCGCGCGCGCTGGCCGTGTTGCCGGGCGGACAAGCACAGGCAATCGCCCTGGAAGGCCAGCGCCTGACCGTGGTGTACGGCAGCCAGACCGGCAACGCGCGTCGCCAGGCAGAGCACCTGGCCGCCGAGGCCGAAGCCGCAGGTCTGAGCGTGCGCCTGTTGCGCGCCGACGCCTACCCCACCCGCGAGCTGGCCAGTGAGCGGCTGTTGTATGTGGTGATCAGCACCCAGGGCGAAGGTGACCCGCCAGACGATGCGATCGGCCTGGTGGAATTCCTGACCAGCCGTCGCGCGCCCAAGCTGCCCGAGCTCAAGTACGCAGTGCTGGGGCTGGGCGATTCCAGTTATGCCGATTTTTGCGGTATCGCCCGACGCATCGACGAGCGCCTGGCCGAACTGGGCGGCCGCCGCGTGCAGCCGCGCGGCGAAGCCGATCTGGACATCGACAGCGTCGCCGCGCCATGGCGCGCGCAGGCGCTCACGCATGCGCGCGAGCAACTCAAGGGCGGCCTGCACTCGGCCAGGGTCACGCCACTGCGCAGCACCCCGGCCACGCCGGTGTGGTCGCAGCAGCAGCCGTTCGCCGCCGAGCTGTTGTCCAATCAGATCATCAGCGGGCGCGATTTCAAGGGCCCGGGATTTCGCGTCTACGCGGTCCCCGGCAAGCGCGTGCGTCATCTGGAATTTTCGTTGGAAGGCAGTGGCCTGAGCTATGAGCCGGGCGATGCGCTGGGCATCCGCCACCGCAATCCGCCTGCGTTGGTCGATGCGGTGCTGCAGACATTGCGGTTGGACGGCAACGCCGTTGTCACCGTCGGCGAGCAGACACTGGCTTTGCATGCATGGCTCGCCACCCAGCGCGAACTGACCAAGCTGTCGCGGCCGTTTCTCACCGCACATGCCGAGCGCGCAGGCGCGCAAGAACTGCAAGCGTTGCTCGCCCCCACCCAGACTGCCGGCCTGGCGTCGCTGCTCGCCGATCATCAGGTGATCGACGTGCTGCGCCGCTGGCCGGCGGATTGGGACCACGCCGGCCTGCTCGCCGCGCTGCGTCCGCTCACCCCGCGGCTGTATTCCATCGCCTCCAGCCGCAAGCGCGTGGGCGATGAGGTGCATCTGGCGGTGGACGAGGTCGCCTACCAGGCGCATGGGCATGCGCACCTGGGTTCGGCCAGCGGCTTTCTGGCCGCGCTTGCCGAAGGCGACACTGCGCCGGTGTACATCGAACCCAACCACCGCTTCCGCGTGCCGGCCGATACCGATCGCGACATCCTGATGATCGGCCCGGGCACCGGCGTGGCACCGTTCCGCGGCTTCGTGCAGGAGCGCGCGGAAACCGGCGCCAAGGGCCGTAACTGGTTGTTCTTCGGCGCCCAGCACTTCAATACCGATTTCCTGTACCAGGCCGAATGGCAGCTGGCCCTGCAACGCGGCGAGTTGCACGCGCTGGACCTGGCGTTCTCGCGCGACCAGGCCGAAAAGCTCTACGTGCAACACCGCCTGCGCGCGCGTGGCGCCGAGGTCCATGCCTGGCTGCAGGGCGGCGCGCACGTGTATGTGTGCGGCGCCACCCGCATGGGCAAGGACGTGCACGCCGCGCTGCTCGACATCGTCGCCACCCACGGCGCCCTGGATGCCGAGGCCGCCGCCGCGTATCTCACCCAATTGCAGGTGGAGGGGCGCTATGCGCGGGATGTCTATTAGTGCCGGGATTGGGGAGTGGGGATTCGTGAGAGCGGGTGTCCGCGATCTTTGTGCTGTGTGGGTAATGCCCGCGCTTTGCTGTTGCTAATCCCCAATCACGAATGCCGAATCCCGTTATGAGCCACTCCGTCGAAGACATCAAATCCGAAAGCCGCCGTCTGCGTGGATCGTTGCAGCAGAGCCTGGCCGATGCGGTGACCGGGGCGTTGCGTGAGGACGATCAGACGCTGATCAAGTACCACGGCAGCTACCAGCAGGACGACCGCGACATCCGCGATGAGCGGCGGCGGCAGAAGCTGGAGCCGGCGTACCAGTTCATGATCCGCACGCGCACGCCGGGCGGAGTGATCACGCCCACGCAGTGGCTGGCACTGGATGGCATCGCCACCCGTTATGCCAATCATTCGCTGCGCGTCACCACGCGCCAGGCCTTCCAGTTCCATGGCGTGATCAAGCGCGAATTGAAGGCCACCATGCAGGCCATCAATGCCACCTTGATCGATACGCTGGCCGCCTGCGGCGATGTGAATCGCAACGTGCAGGTGGCCGCAAATCCACTGCTGTCGCAGGCGCATGCCACGCTGTATGCCGATGCGGCGCGCGTGTCCGAGCACCTGCTGCCCAACACGCGGGCGTACTACGAAATCTGGCTGGACGAAGAGCGCGTGTCCGGCTCCGGCAGCGAGGAGGAGCCGATCTATGGCGAGCGGTATCTGCCACGCAAGTTCAAGATCGGTTTCGCCGCACCGCCGCTCAACGATGTGGACGTCTTCGCCAACGATCTGGGCTTCATCGCCATCCTGCGCGATGGGCAATTGCTGGGCTACAACGTCAGCATCGGTGGCGGCATGGGCGCCTCGCACGGCGATGCCGAGACCTGGCCGCGGGTCGCCAACGTGATCGGCTTCGTCACCCGCGACCAGTTGCTCGATATCGCCACGGCCGTGGTCACCACGCAGCGCGACTTCGGCAACCGGGCGGTGCGCAAGCGCGCACGCTTCAAATACACCATCGACGACCACGGCCTGGACACCATCGTGGCCGAAATCGCGCGCCGCGCCGGCTTCGCATTGCAACCGGCGCAGCCGTTCGCGTTCGACCACAACGGCGACCGCTATGGCTGGGTCGAAGGCGAAGACGGGCGATGGCACCTGACCCTCTCCTTGCCGGCCGGCCGCATTGCCGACACCGACACCGCTGCGCATCTGAGCGGGTTGCGCGCAATCGCGCAGTTGAACGTCGGCGAATTCCGCATGACGCCCAACCAGAACCTGGTGATCGCCGGCGTACCGGCCAGCGAGCGCGCACGCGTCGACGCGCTGGTGGCGCAGTACGCGCTGGATGCCGGCAACCGCGCCGCCACCGCCCTGGCGCGCGGCGCAATGGCCTGCGTGGCGCTGCCCACCTGCGGCCTGGCGATGGCCGAGGCCGAACGCTACCTGCCCGATTTCAGCGCCGCGCTGCAGCCGCTGCTGCAACAACACGGACTGGCCGACACGCCGATCGTGCTGCGCGTGTCCGGCTGCCCGAACGGCTGCTCGCGCCCGTATTTGGCCGAAATGGCGCTGGTCGGCAAGGCCCCCGGGCGCTACAACCTGATGCTGGGTGGCGACCGCCGCGGCCAACGCCTCAATACGCTGTATCGCGAAAACATCACCGAGCCAGAGATCCTGGCCGCATTGCAACCGCTGCTGGCGCGCTATGCCTCCGAAGGCGACCACGCCAACGATGAAGGCTTCGGCGATTTCCTGCATCGCGCCGGCGTGATCGCGTTGCCACCCTACCCCACGCACCGTCGCCTCGACCTGGAATTGCTCGCATGACCGCGCTGCCTGCTGCATCGATTACCTCTTCCGCGTTCGACGATCTGGACGCGCTCAATGCGCAGTTGGAAGGGCTGCACGCCGACCAACGCGTGGCCTGGGCGCTGCAGCATGGCCCGCAGAACGCGGCCTTGTCGTCCAGCTTCGGCGCGCAATCGGCCGTCACCTTGCATCTGCTCAGTCAGCAACGCCCCGACATTCCGGTGATCCTGATCGACACCGGATATCTGTTTCCGGAAACCTACCGCTTCGCCGATGCCCTGACCGAGCGACTCAAGCTCAACCTCAAGGTGTATCGCCCGCTGGTCAGCCGCGCCTGGATGGAAGCGCGCCACGGCCGCCTGTGGGAACAGGGCATGGTCGGCATCGACCAATACAACAACCTGCGCAAGGTCGAACCGATGCGGCGCGCCCTGGACGAACTCGAGGTAGGCACCTGGTTTACCGGCCTGCGCCGCAGCCAGTCCGGCGGCCGCGCGCAGACGCCGATCGTGCAGAAGCGCGGCGAGCGCTACAAGATCAGCCCGATCGCCGACTGGACCGATCGCGATGTGTGGCAATACCTGCAAGCACACGATCTGCCGTATCACCCGCTCTGGGAACAAGGCTACGTGTCCATCGGCGATTTCCACACCACCCGTCGCTGGGAGCCCGGCATGCGCGAGGAAGACACGCGTTTCTTCGGCCTGAAGCGCGAGTGCGGCATCCACGAAGATATCTAGCGGCAGCGGTCACGTGCACCTGTGCGGGTGACGCTTGACCAGCATGTGCTGCAGTTGCATGGGCAGGCTGCATCCAGGATGCAGCGGCGGTGCACTGCGCGCCGTGCTCATGCACCGGCGCGCCCGTCACCGCGCCGAGGCATCGGCGTGCGTGCGCCGCATCCAGTAACGATCAAACGCCCACATCAGCAACAACGACAGGCCGACCAGCGGAAAGATCAGCCCGCACAGCACCAGCAGCACCATCAGGCCGCGTAGCGTGCGCGGGTCGGCCGGCAACGGCGGTACACCCAGCCCCCCGCTGGGGCGGCGCTTCCACCACATCACCGCCGCGCTGACGCACAACAGCACGATGGCGATGCAGGCGAACAACAGGATCAACTGATTGGCAGTGCCGTATTGCTGCCCCAGGTGCACGTTGATGCCCCATTCCAGCAGCTTGGCCAGCGGCCCGTAGTCGCGGTAACGCATGTCCAGCAGCACCGCACCGCTGTATTGATCCAGGTGGATCACGCGCTGCCGCTGCAGATCGGCCGGGTACACCGACGCGGTATAGACCCCGGTCGCACCACGCGGCGGCGCCACGCTATATCCCGGCTGGATGCCGCGCGCCTCGAAACGCGCCATCGCTGCATCCAGACCGATCGCGCCGCGTCCCGGCGCAGCGAATCCAGCGGAATCGCCGTGATCGGCATGCGCGTTGTCTGCCGAGTGCGCGTGTTGGGCCGCGTGCTCCGCCTGGGCCAGGTGCCCTGCGTGTTCTTCATGGCCTGCATGCGCTGCGCTTGTCGTGAGCGCTCCCTGCCGGGAACGCTCGGGATGCTCGTCGCCCACCTGCAACGCACGCGCGTGCTCGCCATGCGCGTGCTCATCCACCGCGCCAGTTGGCTGTGCAGGCACCACAGATTCCGGCAGGCGCGCCTGCCGCAACGACCATGCCGGCTCGCCACTGTCGGCCAAGCGCTGCTGCGACATCGGCTGCTGCACGCGCAGCCCGGCGGGATAGCCGAAATCATGCCCATTGGCCCAGCGATTGACCTGCGCACCCCACAGCCACGAACACGGCATGCCGGTCAGCGCCAGGAACAGCAGGATCGCACCAACCCCGGCACCGGTCACTGCGTGCAGGTCGCGCCAGAACAGCCGCTGTGTCGGCTTGCCGCGCACGCTGATCACGCCGCCGCGTCGCCCGCGCGGCCACCACAGATACACGCCCGTGAGCACCAGCACGATGGCCCATCCGCCGGCCATTTCGATCAGGCCGCGGGCATATGGCCCCACCAGCGCAAGACTATGCAGCCGGCGGATGGTCCAGCTGAGCGTGCCGTGCTCGGGCAAGACACCCAACACCCGCGCACGGTACGGATCGACATACACCACCTGGCGCACGCCGTGCGCATCCACCAACCCGATCTCCGCGCTCGCATCGGCGCGTTTGGGCGTGGTGTACACAAACAAGCGGCCGCCATAGCGCCCTTGTGCAGCGGCAACCAACTGCTGCGCGGGCAGGCGCACATCGCCTACCGGCACCACCTTCAACCCGTGGTGCACGCTGCGGTCGATGGCGTCCTGGTACAGGAACGCAGCCCCGGTCACCGCCAGCCAGATGATGAAAGGCAGCACAAGCAGCCCGGCATAAAAATGCCAGCGCCACACCGCGCGATAGAAGCGCCAGCGGCTGGTTTGGCGCGACTCGTCCACGCCACCGTGGTCAATCGTTGCATGCATCAGAAGCTCCAATCCCACGACACCGACAACGCACGTCCATCGCCGGGCGAGTAACCGGAGCTGCCGCTGTCGTACCAGGCGTACACATACGCGCGATCGGTGACATTGCGTAGCTGCAGGCTGAGCGCATTGCGCGCGTCCACCGCCCAGCGCGCGCCCAGGTTGAGCAAGGCGTAGCCACCGGTGCGGCCCAACGTGTTGGTGCGTTCCAGGTAGTAATCGCCTTGTGCGTTGCCCCAGGCGCTCACCTGCACCGACGAACTGACCTGCCACTCCAACCCGGCGGTGGCCAACCAGTGCGGCACGTTTTCGATCTCCTTGCCGCGCGTGGCCGGGGCGCTCGGATCGGGTGTGGCGATGCTGGCCTTCTGCCGCGAATACGAAACCCATGCACGCCAATGCTCGGCCGGCTGCAGGTTGAGCTGCGCATCCCAGCCGCGCCGCAGCGTACGGCCGACATTGGCCACATCGCCGATGCCTACCACGCCATTGACGCCGAGAACGGTCGCCACCTCGCCGGATGCGCGCTGCTCCCAATACGCCAGGCGCCCGTCCAGCAGGGACGACGGTGCGAACTTGAAGCCGGTCTCCCAGCCATCGTTGATCGACGGACCCAGGTTGCCGGGCTGGCGACGGTAGGCGCCATCGCCGCTGCCGATCTGGAAGGTGCGCCCCCAGTTCGCATACACGCTGCTCTGCTCGCCCACGCGGTAGCTCGCACTGAACTTGGGTTGCTTGATGGTGCCGTAGTCGTAGACCGGCGCAACGCTGCCGGCCAGCACGTCGTGCAGCTGTCCATCGACACGATCGATGCGATACCCCGGCACCAGCTGCAGGCGCGCAATGGGGGTCAGCACCGCCTGCACATACGCGCCACGCGTGCGCAGGTCGTAGTCCCAATCGCGCAGCTGTGCCCCGCGCACACGGGCCACCGTGCGATACCGTTGCGATTGGTTGTCCTGCCACTGCGCATCCACCCCGGCTTCCAGGTTGGCCTGCAGCGCACCCCAGTCCGGCTGCCAGTTGCTACGCAGCAGCAGCCCGCGATGGGTTTCGTCGGTATCGCGTTCCTGCTGCAGCCCGGCCGCAGAAAACCGCACCCAGCGTTGGTTGCGGTAGTCGTTCTGGTAGGCCTTGGCGCTCCATTGCGCCTGCTCACCGAGCGCACCGTCCGCATGCAACGCAGTCTGGCGCAGACGACGCTCGCTTCGGTCGTTCTGCGCATAGTCCGGCGAACTGCGCGGCGCCGCACGCGCGGTGGCGGCATCCAGATAGCCGGCTTCCAAGGCATGGTTGTCGTAGTACCGCGTGGTGAGCCCCGCGCGGAATGCGCCGTCCGGGTCGGTGTAGAACCACTTGCCCGCCACGCTGCGCTTGCGTGCGTCGGCATGATCGCGATACCCGTCCGAGTCGCGCCAGGCCAGCACGTAGTTCTGGCTCCAGGCGCCCTGTTCGAAACCTTTGCTCAGTTGCACCTCGCGCGCATCGAAGCTGCCGGCCGTCACGCTCAAGCGGCCGTCGTTGCCGCCGGTACGGGTGAGCACGTCCACGCTGCCGGCAATCGCATTCAGGCCATAGCGCGCGTCGTTGGTGCCGCGCACGATCTCGATGGCGCTGATGTCCTGCGGAAACACTGCGTCCAGGTACGGCATGGCGCCGGCGTTATCGTTGCTGGGGATGCCGTCGATCAGCAGCTTCACCGCATTGATGCGCCCCTCGCCATTGAATCCGCGGAACGAAAAGCGCCCCGCATCGGTGCCCATGCGGAATTGGGTGACCTGCACCCCGGGCGCGCGCATCAGCAGTTCCCAGCTGTAGTCCACATGTTGATCGTGCAGCAGCTCGCCGCCAATCACATCCACCGAGCTCAGCACGCGCGCCGTGCTCGGGCTGCGCTGCGCATGTTCGCTCACCTGCACCTTGCCCAGCGTGAGTGCCGCGTCTTGCGCCTGCACATCGCATGCAGGCTCCCACACCAGCGCCAACGACGGCGCATACCACATCGCTTTCAACAACCGCAAACGCATGACCAACCCTTCGCCGTGACTGCACGGCCGCACAGCCGTGCGCTGCCACCATCGCGGCGCACATCGGCATCACTCGATAAGAAGCGAGTCGCCCGCACTGCCCGGCAGGGCGCCGACAACCTCAGGCGCGTACGGGGCCTTGCTGCGTGGACGCCCGCACAGGGGCCACCTTATGCGCCCAATGGTGGTCCACGTGCGCCGAGTGCGGCCCATCGATAGACCGAGCGTGCGCTTGCCTGGGTAAACACCGGAGCCGGCGTCGGCCGCAGTTGCAGCAGGCACAGCAACGCCACGATGAGCAATGGCAGCAAGCGTGCGGCCAGGACGCAGTAATCGCAGGCTTCGCCATGCGTCGCTGCATCATGGGTGCCGGCGTGCGGCATGTTCACTACTGCGCCGGAGTGCGCGTCCGCAGCCAGACCGGGCGGCTGGGTTCGATGACCGGCATGCAGCGCGCGCTCTGCAGACAGTGCCGCAGCACCCATGCACATCGGCTCGATCGGCTGCGCCTGGCTCCAGCGGCTGATCAGCGGAGCGACCAGCATCAGCACCACCGCCAGACAGGCAAGCAGGGGCAACAACCGGTGGCGACGGGACAAGCGCAGCATGCCTCGAAGTGTAAGCCGCCACGCAGGCCGGGGCGATGGTCGCGGCCGATGCGCGACCGCATGTCGCACCTGGCTGTCCCGGTCATCCCCGGATGACCCGCGCCCAAGCATGCGCCGGAGCCGGCGCGCCAGAACCGGATGGGCCTGCCGCTTCAGCCCCAGGCCCGTTTACCGCATGCCGGCCCCGTCCACGCGCCGCCGTCCTGGTCGGCAGTCACACTTTCGTCCCGCCTCTGTGACCGCAGACACATGAAGGGCCTTGGCATGCCCTATGCTTGCCGCTTCCACCCTGTAGCTGCGCGCATGAGCACCGTCCTGTCCGATCGAGCGGCCGAACCGCTTCCCTGCGCACCCAAGCCCCCCAGCGAAGCATTGCGTCTGCAGGCGCTGCGCAGCTACGGCATTCTCGACACCCCGCGCGAAGCGGCCTTCGAAGACATCACCCGGCTTGCCTCGATCATTTGCCAGACGCCGATCGCGCTGATCAGCCTGGTCGATGCGGACCGCCAGTGGTTCAAGAGCGAGCTCGGGATGGGCGAGCGCGAAACCCCGCTGTTCAAGTCGATGTGCGCGCATGCGCTGCTCGACAACGATGTGCTGGTGGTGCCCGACACGCGCGAAGACATCCGCTTTTCGCGCAACCCGCTGGTCACCGGCGAAGCACCGCTGTATTTCTATGCAGGTGCCTTGCTGAAGACGCCCGACGGCTTGCCGCTCGGCACGGTCTGCGTCCTGGACCGGAAACCGCGCCAGCTCACCGACGAGCAGGTGGAAGCCCTGCGCGCATTGGCACGCCAGACCATGGCGCAGCTGGAATTGCGCCGCGCACTGGCCATCGCCGAGGAATCGGATCGCTACCGCAGCCGCCTGATGGCCATCGCCGGACATGATCTGAAGACCCCGCTGCGCACCGCCGCCTACGCCATCGACAAGATGCGCCGGCATGCCAACGTCGATTCCATTCCGACCTTGGTGACCGCACGCGATGCGATCAGCCTGGTCGGCCGCAGCCTGGACGAGCTGGCCACGCTGGCCGCCGCAAGCGAGGCCGCCATGCCGGACCTGCAGCCGCTGCAGCTGGAAGACGTGCTGCATTCGGTGCTCGGCGTGTGGCGTCAACCGGCCATCGACAAGTACCTGGCCCTTCGCTATGTGCACACCTCGCTGCGCGTGCGCAGCCACCCCACACTGCTGACCACCTTGATCGGCAACCTGGTCGGCAATGCCATCAAGTACACCGAGCGTGGCCGCGTGCTGGTCGGCACCCGCCGCCGCCCCGGTTTTGCGGAAGTGGACATCATCGACAGCGGCATCGGCTTGAACATGGACCAACCCGAGCAGGTCTTCCAGGCGTTTCGCCAGGCCGACCCGCGCAGCGACGGTTTGGGCATCGGCCTGTGGATCGTGCATCGCACTGCCGAGACGTTGGGCTGTGAAGTGGACGTCCGGCCGCGGCCGCAGGGCGGCACATGTTTTTCGGTGCGGATTCCATTGGCCTAAAAATGTGTGGCCCGCTGCGTATTCGGGCTGCGCGGCGAACGCCTGGGTCTCACTTGTTGGGCACCGGTCTGTGGCCAGACCTCAACGCGCGAACCCTCCATCCCGTCGGCCCGACGTTGCAGCTGCCCGCGCCACGCCAAGTCGCGCCTCAGTGGCGACCGCTCAGACCCGGCAACTCGCCGCAGGTGTCAGAATCCAGCACCGGCTCCGATCGCGCACTGCCTGCCGTGCATGGGCAGGACTTGGCGCTGTTCCATCTTCAACCGATGCTCGCTGCGGAAATAAAAAGGCGGACCCGGGCTCCCGACCCGGGTCCGCCGCCAAGCACGCCAGGCCTCTCCCCAGGGACCCGGATGCGCCAGCCGCTCTGTGCACAGCCTCGCGCAACAGTGATGCGACAGCGCTAGCAACCCTTCGACGACACCGCGAAACACACCGGCAATGCGATCACCTGCATCGCCAGCTCTGCGCCGTCCACCCCTAGACGTTCGAGAGTGTCGCGTCATGGTTGCTATAAGGGTTTTCGACAACGCAGCGCGCAACTTGATGCGCCCGGTCGACGCCGACTGCATCGCCCTGACACGGGTAGGGAAAATCACCCACAGCACGCATGGCAGTGCTGCCGGGCAGACACGCATCCCATTGATCCTGCGGATATTTTTTTGCGGCGATTGCGCTGCAGTGCAGCACCAAGGTCATCGCGAACGCACCGATCACACGGCCAAGCCGCCACCGTTTGGAAGGGGCATGCACGCACGTCCACTCCGGCTCCCCCCCGTGCGCCGTCCACATCGCCTGACCACTGCCCGGTGGGCTGTGCTAGCCGCCCATATCCCGGCCTCAGACGTCGGACGCATCCGCATCCTGGCGCGCGAACCACTCGGCCGAATGCACATCCTCGGCCGCAACGTCCAGCGCCTTGCGCAGCACTTCCAGCGGGATCTACACGCGCGTGCTGCCCGCCTGCACCGCCACCCATAACGCTTCGTCGCGCGGGTCGGCCAGCACCGTCAGCACCTCATGTTCGCGGCCGGCGATGCTGGCCGACAGCTGCAGCGACATGCCGCCGTCCGGCTCGGACGACCACAGCCTGCTCAGTGCGGGGCGCAAGGGCTCGGTCATCGTGCCGCTCAACTGGTGATGGTCTGGGTCAACGATTCCCAGGTCGGCGGCAACGGCCAGTTGGGCGCCTGATTGCCGTCCAGCACGCGGCGTAGGTCGCGCTTGTCGATTTGCGGCGCGAGCACATGCACCAGGTCCAGCGCGTAGTCGCGCAGCACGCGGTCGCGCGGCAGCACCGCCCAGGCGATGCACTCGGCAATCGGCGCCGGCGCCGGCCAGGCGCGCAGGTCCTCGTCGAAGGCATTGACCGCCATTTCCGCGACCAATCCCACGCCAAGCCCTGCGCGCACATAGGTCTTGATCAGGTCGGCATCCAGCGCGGTCAGCGCAATGCTCGGCTCCAGCCCCACCTGCGCAAACGCGCGCTGCAGCGACGAGCCCGGCCGGGTGGAGGATTCGTAGCTGATCAGCGGATGCTCGGCCAGCGCCTGCATGTCCGGTGCCGTGCGCGGGTGATCCAGTGCATGCCCCCGCGGCACCACCACCAGCCGCCGCCAGCGGTACAGCGGCACTGCGATGCCGGCGCTCGGCTCGCCACCGGCGGTGCTGACCACCGCGATGTCCGCATCGCCCTGGCTCAGCAGATCCAGGGCCGCACTTTCGGCGGCCTGCTGCAGATGCACGCTCACTTGCGGGTAGGCATTCTTGATCTGTGCCACCGCCGGCGGCAGCACGAAGCGCGCCTGGGTATGGGTGGTGGTCAGGGTCAGCTGGCCCTGGCTTTCGCGGCGCTGGTTGGCCGCATAGGTGCGGATGTTGTTGGCCTCCGACAGCACCGCGCGCGCGCGCTCGATCACTTCCACACCGGCCGGCGTCACTGCGTCCAGGCTACGTCCCTTGCGCACGAACAGCAGAAAGCCCAGTTCGTCCTCCAGCTGCTTGAGCTGCTTGGACAGGCCGGGCTGGGTCGCGTGCACGCGCGCGGCGGCCAGGGTGATGTTCAGCTCGGCATCGGCAATGGCCACCAGATAGCGAAGTTGGGTCAGCGTCATGGCTTATATCCAAAAAAGCGCGAGGCGCTACAAGGACTTCGACTGTAGAGGAGTTCTGCGGGCCAGCTTATAACCGAACGCTATTTTTAGGATGGATGAAGTCATTTCCGACGGCTATAAGCCGGCGTTACGGTCTGCCCTCCCTCAAGGATGCTGCCGAACCGTGACTCCTGCGTTCCCGCTGCTTGCCGACCTGCGTGGCCGTGCCGTCCTGGTGGTCGGCGGCGGTGCCGATGCCGAACGCGCCACTGCCCAGCTGCTGCAGGCCGGTGCGCTGCCGCTGGTGGGCGCGCCCGAGCTCACGGCGCAGCTGCGGCACTGGGCGCAGGCCGGGCAGCTGCGCTGGTTGGCCGGTCGGTTCGACCCGGCATGGCTGGCGCAACCCGACCAACCGCTGTGGCTCACCATCGCCGCCAGCGAATCGGAAGCGCTCAACGACGCCCTGCGCCATGCGGCCAGCGCCCGCCGGCTGCTGACCCACATCGCGACGCCTGCGGCGTCCGCAACGGCTCCTGCGCGCTCCCCCGCACCGCGCAGCCCGATCGGCACGCTGGCACCCGGCAACGTGAGCCTGGTCGGCGCCGGCCCCGGCGATCCCGGCCTGCTCACCCGGCATGCGCTGCGCGCACTGCGTCAGGCCGAGGTGGTGCTGCACGACCGCCTGGTCAGCCCGCAGATCCTGCGCCTGGCTCGGCACGGCGCGCACCTCATCGAGGTGGGCAAGTCGGCGCAAGGCCATAGCACCCGGCAGGAACAGATCCACGCCCTGATGCTGGACCACGCCCGCGCCGGTCGCCGCGTGGTGCGGCTGAAGGGCGGCGACCCGTTCGTGTTCGGCCGCGGCGGCGAAGAGCTGGAATTCCTGCGCGCGCACGGCATCGGCTTCCAGGTGATTCCCGGCATCACCGCCGCCATCGCCTGCGCTGCGTATGCCGGCATCCCGCTCACCCACCGCGACCACGCGCAATCGCTGCGCCTGATCACCGCGCACTGCAAGGATTCGCTGGACACGCTGGACTGGCAGGCGCTCGGCCAGGAGCGGCAGACGCTGGCCTTCTACATGGGCGTGGCCGGCCTGGACATCATCCAGCAGCGGCTGCTACAGGCCGGGCGCGCAGCCTCCACCCCGTTTGCGCTGGTCGAAAACGGCTCGCGCCCGCAGCAACGCGTAATCACCGGTACGCTCGCCAGCCTGGCCGCCAGCGCCCGGCAGCATGCCGTGACCGCCCCGGCGCTGCTGATCCTGGGCGAGGTGGCGACGCTGGCGCAGACGCTGCACTGGTTCGGCAGCGCGCCGCTGAGCGCCTTGCCGCCGTACTCACCCGGCGCAACGCCCCACACGCCCACACTGGCCCACGCAGCCTGATCCCGACGGAGACCCCATGGCCCTGTACGACAACATTCTCGACACCATCGGCCGCACCCCGGTGGTCAAGCTCCAACGCCTCGCCCCGGACAACGTGACCTTGTACGTCAAGGTCGAATCGTTCAATCCCGGCGGCTCGGTCAAGGACCGGCTGGCGCTGGCGATCATCCTCGACGCCGAACAACGCGGCCTGCTCAAGCCCGGCGACACCATCGTCGAAGCCACCTCCGGCAACACCGGCGTGGCACTGGCGATGGTGGCCGCAGCGCGCGGCTACAAATTCGTCGCCACCATGGTGGAAACCTTCTCCATCGAACGCCGCAAGCTGATGCGTGCCTACGGCGCCAAGGTCATCCTGACCCCGGCTGCCGAGCGCGGCAGCGGCATGGTGCGCAAAGCCAAGGAACTGGCCGAACAGCACGGCTGGTTCCTGGCCAGCCAGTTCGCCAATCCGGCCAACCCGGCCTACCACCGCAACACCACCGCTGCCGAAATCCTGCGTGACTTCGCCGGCCACCGGCTGGATCATTTCGTCACCGGCTGGGGCACCGGCGGCACCCTCACCGGCGTGGGCGAGGTCCTGCGCGTTGCACGACCGGAAGTGCGCATCACCGCCTCGGAGCCGGCTGGCGCCGCCCTGCTGCAAGGCCAGGACTGGAAGCCGCACAAGATCCAGGGCTGGACGCCGGACTTCGTGCCCGAGGTGCTCAACCGCGAGGCCGCCCACCAGGTTCTGAGCGTGGAAGACACCGACGCGATCACCGTCGCGCGGCGCCTGGCCGCCGAAGAAGGCATCTTCACCGGCATCTCCGGCGGTGCCACCGTCGCCACCGCGCTGCGGGTGGCAGAAGGCGCCGCATCTGGCGCCGTCATCCTGGCGATGCTGCCGGACACCGGCGAACGCTACTTCTCGACCCCGCTCTTTGCCGACATCAACGAAGGCTCCGACGACGACTGGCTGGCCGGACTGCCCTGATCGGGCAGTCGATGACCAGGCCTGAAGCCGCGCAATGCGCGGCTTTTTTTTGGTACCGGCCGAACAGCGCACTTGCGCCGAAAGACGCCGCGTCGCGGAGGCCACGTCGTGCCCACAATCCGTGGCCGCTCCGAGACGCAAGCGCACGCGTCATTGCCGAGACCAGGCGTGACACGTGCCCGGCACGCCTCGCGCTGGGCGCAGCATCCGCCCCGTTTCCCGGATGTCGGGACGCCCGCACTCCCGTCCATGTCAAGGAAACGTTAGGATGGCGGCCGTAATGTAGGGAGAGATGTGTGAGCAACCAGCCGTATGGACACAGCGAGACCCGTGCCGCACGGGCGCCATGGCTGGTAAAAATGACCTCCCCGGTCCACTTTGCGCTCGCCCTGGGGCTGGGCGCATGGTTGCAAGAGGCGCTGGACCTGCCTCTCCCTCCTCCCGCGCCGCTGGCCTGGATCGAATTGGCTGGTGGCGGCATCGCCTGCCTCGGCCTGGCGTTGGCGGTGAGCTGCTTCGTGCTGTTTGCGCGTCGGCGCACCACCATCATGCCCAGCGGCCATCCCTCGCGCCTGGTGCTGGACGGCCCGTATCGCGTCACCCGCAACCCGATGTACCTGGCCTTGGTGCTGAGCTACGTCGGCCTGTGCCTGCAACTTGGCCTGCTGTGGGCGGTTGTATTGGTGCCGCTGCCGTGGCTTGCGCTGCAGCGCTATGTCATTCCGTTCGAAGAGGCGCGGCTGCGCGCCGAATTCGGCCGCCACTACAACGACTACTGCGCGCGTGTCCGCCGCTGGTTGTAAACCCGACATGCATCGCCTCATGCGTGGCGAAGGTTGTTGCCGATCGCCCCGAGGCAGCGCCAAGATGTCGCGGGGCGGCACACATTCCACCCCGTCGGACAGTCGCAGCAGATGAGATGAATGGCCGATAGCGTGCGGATTCCGCAGCGTGCTCCCCATCACGCGCCCATCATGCAATTCGCATAATTATCGCGCTATGAGAATCGAAGTCTGGCAAGGCGACATCACCGAACTCGACGTTGACGTCATCGTCAACGCCGCCAACGAATCACTGCTCGGCGGTGGTGGCGTCGATGGCGCCATCCACCGTGCCGCCGGCCCGCGCTTGCTGGAAGCCTGCGAAGCGTTGCCGCAGGTGCGCCCGGGCGTGCGTTGCCCCACCGGCGAAATCCGCATCACCGACGGTTTCAATTTGAAGGCCCGCCATGTCTTTCATACCGTCGGCCCGGTGTGGCGCGACGGCAAGCACAACGAACCCGAACAGCTGGCCAACTGCTATTGGCAATCGCTGAAACTCGCCGAACAGATGATGCTGCACTCGATCGCGTTCCCGGCGATCAGCTGCGGTATCTACGGCTATCCGCTGTATCAGGCAGCGCGCATCGCCGTGACCGAAACACGCGATTGGCAGCGCTCGCACAAGGTGCCCAAGCACATCGTCCTGGTGGCCTACAACGAGGCGACCTACAAGGCCTACCAGCAGGCGCTGGCCACGCAGGAAACTGCGGCGGCCTGAGATTGGATTGACGTTGGCGGCCTGCCGCATCGACCGGCTGGATTGCGCAAGCCATTGAACGATTCCGACTGAGCAAAGGGCGCCGAAAGGCGCCCTTTGCGTTTTTTCGCGCGGCATCAAAGCGCACCTGTGGACGCAGCAAATAAAAAACGCCGGCATCGCTGCCGGCGTGTTTGTTTCATCGATGCGGCGGCCTTGCAGCCGCCATCAATCGATCAACCTTTCCACTTACCCAGCGCGGCCAGGCCGTTTTCCTTGGCGCGTTCGTAGATGACCTGCTGCGCCTTGGCGAAGTTGCCGGTCATGTCCTTGGCCCACAGCTTCAGCGCGGCCTGCTGCATGGCGCGGCCGTAGGAGAAGCTCAGCGGCCAGGGCAGATTGCCGAGCTGGTGCATTTCATTGAGATGAGCGGTGGACTGCTCGTCGGTCTGGCCGCCGGACAGGAACACGATGCCCGGCAGGATCGCCGGCACGGTGGACTTCAGGCACATCACGGTGGACTCGGCCACTTCTTCGATGCTGGCCTGCTCTTCGCAACTCTTGCCGGAGATGACCATCGACGCCTTCAGGATGGTGCCTTCCAGCACGACGTTCTGCTCATACAGCGCACCGAACAGCGAGCGCAGCGTGGCTTCGGTGACTTCGTAGCAGGTTTCGATGTCGTGGCTGCCGTCCATGATCACTTCCGGCTCGACCATCGGCACCAGGCCTTGTTCCTGGCACAGCGCTGCGTAACGCGCTAACGCATGCGAGTTGGCCTCGATGCAGGTGCCGGACGGAATGTCTTCGCCGATGTTGATGACCGCACGCCACTTGGCGAAGCGCGCACCCAGCGTGTAGTACTCCTCCAGCCGTGTACGCAGGCCGTCCAGGCCTTCGGTGACCAGTTCGCCCGGCATGCCGGCCAGCGGCTGCGCGCCCTTGTCGACCTTGATGCCCGGGATGATGCCGTGGGCGGTCATGTACTCGGCGAACGGCACGCCATCCTTGGTCTTCTGACGGATGGTCTCGTCAAACAGGATGGCGCCGGAGATGTAGTCGCTCAGCTTGGGCGTGGTCAGCAACAGTTCGCGGTAGGCGCGACGGTTCTCTTCGATGTTCTCGATGCCGACGCTGGCAAAACGCTTGGCGATCGTACTGGTCGATTCGTCGATGGCGATGATGCCCTTACCCGGGGCGACCATCGCCTGGGCGGTTTCGGCAAGCTGTTCGATGCTCATGTAGTTCCTGTGGCAGCTGCGGGGGAGAACGAAAGTATAGCGACGAAAGTCGTACACATTCCTTCACGGAATGCCTGCAACCGATTACACGTGATCTGCGTGACAGGATGTGTGGTGATGCTCGCATCGCGGGAATCGGGAATCGGGAATCGGGAAAGCTGAGCATGGTGCGCGGCGCGGCGCTTGCGGTGCCGTGATGCATGGCTGCAATGACTGCGCTGGCGCGTTGATATGGAGCCATGCGTGAGTCAGCCGGCATTTTTGAGGGTTGGCCGCGTCGCTGCTTCGTCCGTCGCAATAGCGCTGCGCCTGCGACGTGCGTTACATCGTAGACAGCGTCTTGTTCCGCCATGACCAGCACCGTTGCGGCAGCGCGCGTGCGATGTGGTGGGGACCGGGTACCTGCCGGATCCGGCCGTTGACCAACGATCCGGTCACGACCGGGCGCGCGTCCAGCGGCCAGGTCGCCACACAGCACGACGGCGGCCCTGGGGCCGCCGTCGTGTGTCGCCTCTGTTCCGGCTCAGGTCATGCGCCGGATGCAATCAACAGGCGTTAGAGCTCGCCCAGCCCGGTGGCGCGACCGTCTTCGCCCACTTCCAGCAGGCGCAGCGTGTTGGTGGCGCCATGGGTTTCCATGTGCTCGCCACTGGTAAAGACCACGCGGTCGCCAGGCCCCATGCGCTCGTTCTCCACCAGCAGACGGATCGCCGCACGCGCGGCTTCGCGCGGGGTCAGGCCGCGGCTGTCGAAGCTGATCGGGAACACGCCACGCATCATGGCCATCTGGCGGCGCGCGCCATCGTGACGGGTGAAGGCGTAGATCGGCATATTGGAGCGGAAGCGCGACAGGAAGCGCGGCGTGCCGCCGGATTCGGTCAACGCCACCACGCCGCCCAGGCCGATGTGCTCGGACAGGAACATGGTTGCCATCGCAATCGCTTGGTCGGCGCGCTGCAGATTGCGTTGCGCCGCTTCGAAATCGGTGTCGAATTCGAACTGGTGTTCGGCCCCCAGGCAGATGCGCGCCATCGCTTCCACCGCACGCACCGGATAGGCGCCGGCGGCGGTCTCGGCCGAGAGCATCACCGCATCGGTACCGTCGATGACCGCGTTGGCCACGTCCAGCACTTCGGCGCGGGTAGGGATCGGGCTTTCGACCATCGACTGCAGCATCTGCGTGGCAGTGATCACCACCTTATTCTGCGCCAGCGATTCGCGAATGATCTTCTTCTGCAGGCCGGGCAATTCAGCGTCACCGATCTCAACGCCCAGATCGCCACGCGCCACCATCACCACATCGGAGGCTTCGACGATCTCGACCAGGTTTTCGATCGCCTCGGTGCGCTCGATCTTGGACACCAGTTGCGCATCGCAGCCGTGCTGCTGGGCGATCTGACGCGCGTCGTGCATGTCCTGCGCATTGCGACAGAACGACACCGCAATGAAGTCCACGCCGATCTTGGCCACGATGCCGATCAGTTCCTTGTCGCGCTCGGTCAACGCGCCCAGCGACAGACCACCGCCCTGCTTGTTGAGGCCCTTGCGGTCGGACAGCACACCATCGTTCAACACCTTGGTGACGATGCGCTCGCCCTGCACATCGGTCACCTGCAACTGCATCAGGCCATCGTCGAGCAGCAGCACGTCGCCGGCGGTCACGTCCTGCGGCAGCCCCAGATAGCTGACGCCAACCTGCGTCTGGTCGCCAGCCGGCGCGTTGGCATCGGCCACCAGGTCGAAGCGATCGCCCATGGTCAGCTTGATCTTGCCTTCGGCAAACCGTTCGATACGGATCTTCGGGCCTGGCAAGTCGGCCAGGATGCCGACCTCGGCACCGACGCGGGCTGCAGCGGCACGTACTTCGGCGGCGCGCTTGGCCTGGCCAGAGGGGTCGCCATGGCTGAAGTTGAGGCGCACCACGTTGACGCCCGCCTTGAACAGCGTATCCAGCACACCGGGCGCATCCGTTGCCGGTCCGAGGGTGGCGAGGATCTTGGTGCGGCGTTGACGTTCTTTCATGATGGCCTCCCTGTAAAAGCCGCGAAACTTAACACACACGTCACGTACCGAGGATGGCATTGCGGCATAGCCTTCCTCCGATTCCGGCATGTCTTATAGACAGTGCGGGACAGTACGTACGCCTGCGCCCGCGCTGCCATGAGCAATGCGAACGGTCGCCACCCTAACCCGGCGACGGTGAAGAGTGTTCTGCGCGCTGCGAACCGCAACTGCAGGCGCGGCGACCAAGCGAACGCAACGGCCGACGCGCACTGTCCATCACTGAAGCAACGCCGCCAATTCAGCCGGCGTGCGTGCCAGCGCACCGGCACCGGCGGCGCGCAATTCGCCCTCGTCGCCGAAGCCCCACAACACGCCAATGCTGTGGATGCCGTGGTGATTGGCGCCGTCGATATCCATGCGCCGGTCACCGATCATCACGCAGCCGGCCTTGTCGATCTGCAAACGGCGCAGCGCTTCGGCAATGAGGTCCGGCTTGAAGCGACGTTCGCCGTCTTCGCTGGCACCGATCACCTCCTCGAAGCACGCACCGAAGGGCAGATGCTCGACGATGCGCCGCGCGTAACGCTCATTCTTCGAGGTCACCACGGCCAGACGATGACCGGCGCGCTGCAGGCCGGTGACAACCTCGCCGATGCCGTCGAACACGCTGAGTTCGGTCCAGCCCACCGCGTCGTAGCGTGCGCGGTAGAGCCCGAGCGCGCGCTGCGCCGACGGACGCGGCTGGCCGAGTTCGTCGAAGGCGTGCACGATGCTGGCAACGATGCCTGGCTCCGAATCGACCAGCGTGCCGTCCAGATCGAAAAACAGCGTGGCTGCACTCACTGACCGCGGGCCTGGAGTGCGGCCACCGCCGGCAAGGTCTTGCCTTCCAGAAACTCCAGGAACGCACCGCCACCCGTGGAAATGTAGGTGACCTCCTGGGCGATGTCGTATTTGTCCACTGCGGCCAGGGTGTCGCCACCGCCGGCGATCGAGAACGCCTTGGAACTGGCGATCGCGCGCGCCAGCGTTTCGGTGCCGTGGCTGAAGGACTCGAATTCGAAGACGCCCACCGGCCCGTTCCACACCACGGTACCGGCACTGGCGATCAGCTCGGCGTAGCGCTGCGCGGTGTGCGGGCCGATATCCAGGATCAGATCGTCCGCGTCGACCGCGTCCAGCGACTTCACGCTGGCCTGCGCATCGGGCAGGAACTGCTTGGCAACGACCACATCGGTGGGCAGCGGAATCTCGGCGCCACGCGCCTTGGCATCGGCCACGATCTGGTTGGCGGTCGGGATCAAGTCCGGCTCGTTCAACGACTTGCCCACGGCATGCCCGGCCGCGGCGATGAAGGTGTTGGCGATGCCGCCGCCGACGATCAGTTGGTCGACCTTGTTGACCAGGTTGGACAGCAACTCCAACTTGGTCGAGACCTTGCTGCCGGCGACGATCGCCAGCAGGGGCTTGGCCGGGTTGTCCAGCGCCTTGGCCAGGGCGTCGAGTTCGGCCATCAACAGCGGGCCGCCTGCGGCGACCGGCGCGAAGCGGATCACGCCATGCGTGGAGGCCTGCGCACGGTGCGCGGTGCCGAAGGCATCCATCACGAACACGTCGCACAACGCCGCATACTTGCGCGCCAGCGTTTCATCGTCCTTGCCCTCGCCGACATTCATGCGGCAGTTTTCCAGCAGCACCACCTGGCCCGGCGCGACGTCCACGCCGTCGACCCAGTCGCGCACCAGCGGCACGTCCACGCCCAGCAACGCGGCCAGGCGCGTGGCCACCGGCGCCAGCGAATCTTCTTCGGTCCAGCTGCCTTCCTTGGGGCGGCCCAGGTGCGAGGTCACCATCACGGCCGCGCCTTTTTCCAGCGCCAGCTTGATGGTGGGCACCGAGGCGGTGATGCGCTGTTCGGAGGTGATCTGGCCGTTGTCGATCGGCACGTTGAGATCCTGGCGGATCAGCACGCGCTTGCCGGAGAGATCGAGGTCGGTCATGCGGACAATGGACATGGGCTCAGCTCGTTCGGTCTAGGGAGGGGGAATGGGAATGGACATGCAGACGCACCCAGCAGAGGCGCCGGTGCAAACATTGTGAGCGCTTTGCCTTAGCGGCAACCGGCTGTGGGTCGCCATCGCGCCTTCGTTGCGCCCGCATGTGGACCGCGCAGCGCCGGTTACCCACCACGCGCCAGGCCGCCAGGACGGCTGGCAAGGCGCGGGATGCTTGGTCGAACACGACGGGCAATACGGCTGCCTTGGTCACGGGGGACGCCCATTGTCCGACCTTCGCGCCGCAGCGGCAAACCGCCATGCGAAGCGGGCGCGATCAGCCGTTGCGATTGGCCGATGCGCTACGCAACAGGCTCACCGCGAAACCGCCGACCAGCAAGGCGCCACCGACCAACAGACCCCACAGCAGCCAACGCTTCCAGTCGCGCGGCGCGGCGGCCGGTTGCAACGCGGCATCCCCCGCCAGCGGCTGTGCCTGCGCAGCCAGGCGGGCCTGCGCCGGCTGCCACCGTGCGCCGCGTTCGCGCCGCAGTGCCTGCAGCATTGCGCCCAGTGGTGCGTCGGTGCGCTGCGCCCGCGCGCTGCCGGCGACCAGCGCATATGGCGGCCGGCCCTGGGCGAGAAACATCAACCGCTCCGGTTGGTACCCGACGCGCAGCGTCGGCACGGCGGTGCTGCGCCCCTGGGCGGCGACCAACCGCCATTGGCGATCGCGCACGGGGGCAGTCAGCAGTTGCGGCGGCGACGCGGCTGCCGTGCCCTGGCCCAGTCGATACGCCAACCAGGGGCCGGCACGTTGCAGCCACGGCGCATCGTCGCTATCGCGACTTGCCACGATCCACTCGACCGCCTCGGCCTGACTGCCGCCGACATCCAGTTGGCTGATCGGAAAGCGACCGGGCAAGGCATACACCAGCGCCGCATCTCTTGCGGTGCCTGGCAAGTCCAGCCACTGCGGCGGTGTGGAAATGGCGACGCCATCCAGCTCCGCCTCGACCATGCGTAATGCCGGCAGCTCGCCCGATGCGGTGACCAGGCGCAAGTAACGCGCACCATCGTCCAGGGCGATACGACGCTGCTGCAGTCGCTGCGCCTGATTGTCCAGCGCCATGATCGTGGCGCTGGAGACGAGCACGCGCCAGTCGCGCAGATCGTCGCTGCCTTCCACACGCACCTGGGCCTGCACCGGCATGTCGCCCTCCCAATCCAGCACCAGCGCACGCGGGCGATCGCGCAGCGCGCTGGCATCGATCAGCCAGCTCACACCACGGCCCGCAGCGACAGCCCCGGTCGCAAAGCGACCTTCCAGGCGGCGCACCGCACCACTGGCGTCGCGCTCGGCAATCAACTGCAGGTCGCCGTTGGCCGGCGCGGCACCGGCCGGCAGCGCAAACAGGGGCAGGCGCTGACGGCGTACCGCAGCCGCCGGTGCTGCATCCATCGGCAGCCAGGCGGTGGGCAGCTCTTGTCCACGCGCATCGATCACCGTGACATCGCGCAACGCCGCGTCGTGCGCGGTGCGATACACCGCCGCATCCAAGCTCACCTGATAGAGGCCGACATCCGCGCCAGTGACCTGCAGCGGCCACTGCTGGCGGTAGTCCTGCCGCACATCGGCGGCCTGCGCCAGCAGCGGCATCAGTATCAGCAGCAGTGCCCATCGCATCGTGTTCATGCCTGATCCTCTTCGACGCCGTTCTCTTGGACAGCATGACCTTCGGTCGCGACCGCACGCGGCGGCGCCGGCGCCAGATAGCCCACCACGGTGCACAACAGACCATAGGCCATGAACGAGCCGATGCCGAGTAAGTTGCCCAGATGCTGGCGGTCGACCAACACCAACTTCGCCAGGACCAGCCCCATCAGCAATGCGCCACCCAGCCACAGCCCGCGTTGCCCACGGCGCGAGCCGATCACCCAGCCCAGCACGCCCAGCACGCTCCAGACGATGGTGAGGCTGGTCTGCGAGAAGGTGGTGCCGATCAGCGCGGAATCCCATGGCACGCCGCCCCAGTGATGCACGCTGTGCAAGGTACTGCCGGTGATCAACGCCCAACCCAGCACACCCAGCGCGGTCACCCGCCAATGCTGCAGCGATGTCGGCGCAGGTGCCGACCAGGCCCAGCGCACAAGCAGGGCAAGAACCGCCAATTGCGCCAGCTCGGCGGGGTTGAGCACCGGCAGCCAGGGCAACGGTGCAGCGCTCACCGGGTCCAGCAACGCGAGCAGCCAGCCGAGTCCCAACACCGCAAACACGCAACCCAGCAATGCGTTGCGTGCAGGATCGAAGGCGGTTGCCTGCGGCCAGGCCAGCCACGGCCAGCGCAACAGCCCCAGCGTCGCCACCAGCAACCACGGCGCCGCCAGCAAGGCGCAACGCCAGCCATTGGCCAACAAGAACGCATCGGCCAGCCAGGCCGCGCCCAACGAGATGACCAACGGCCACAGCAGCCACCAGATGAACTGCGCCGCCATCGCGCCAGCGCCTTGCTGCGTGCGCAAGCACCACAGCGCACGCGCACCCGCCACCGCAAACACACCCCATGCCAGCGCGCCCCAATGCGCGAATGGCTGGGTGTGCGCAGCGCCCTGCCACAGCGCCAATGGCGCCGCCAGCGCCAGACCAGACATCACCGTCCATACCAGCGCCGCTGCAGGACGGCGGCGATGCACTTCGGCCGCCAGCCATACACTGAGTGCGACCAAGCCCAGCAGCAGATCCGGCTCGCTACGCAGATCGGCAAAACGCACGATCTCGTGCACGCCGCACAGCGTCCACCAGCCCAGTCCCCACAGATATGCCAACAGCGCACGCCGCCGATGCCCGGCATCGCGCAGGAACCAGGCACTGGCCCAGCCGGCAAGCGCCAGCAGCACGGTACTCATGCAGGTTGCGTTGGCCACCGCGACCGCATCGTAGCGCCAGGCATCCACGCCGAACGCGACACCCACCGCCGCAAACACCTGCAACGCGACACCGCTGACCTGCGAGACCCGCCGTTGTTGGCCAAGCCCCAGCCACAGCAACCCCACGCCTTCCAGCGCAAACACGCTCGCAGTGGCACGTGCCGACAGCGCCAGCGGTACGGCCAGGGTTGCGAACCCGACCGCCAGCATCGCGTGCGCCTGGCCCAGCACGCGCGTGGACGCGCGGCGCAGCAGCCAGCTGCCCAGGCCCGCGTACAACGCTGCCACCGCCACCGCGCACAACGCCAATGGCAGCCGATCGCCTTCAAGCAGGCGCGCCTGCAACGCGAAGGCCACGAGCGGCGTTCCGAACAACAGGCTGCCATCGATGAGCCTGCCGGCACTGCCGTCGCCGCGGCGCGCATGCAGGACCGGAATCGCCACGTACATGGCGAAAAACAGCAACAGGAACGGCTCGGTCGTGGCGAATTTCGCCGGGGAGTACTGCAGCGCCCCCCACACGGTGCCGATGCCGAAGGTGAAAGCAAACCCCAGCAGGTTCAGCACGCGCCACGGGCGTGTCCATGCAATCGCCACGATGCCGGCGTTGAGTACGGCGTAGTACGAAAACAGCGCGACATGATTGCCGCTGCCGGTAGACAACCAGATCGGCGCAAGAAAACCGGCCAGCACGCCCAGCACCGCCAACGTGCGCGAATCCTGCAGCACCGCCAGCACGCACATGCCTGCGATCAGCACCATGCTGATGCCCAGCGCCGTTCCGGCATCGAGCAAGCCGTACAACTTGAAGGCCGCGAACACCGTCAACAACAAGCCGCCGATGGCGCCGCCCTGCAACGCCAAGGCAAAGCCCGGCCGCTGCGCGCGCTGCTTCCAACCGAAGATCAGACCGGCCAATGCCAGGACGCTGATGCCGGCCAAGCGCAGCTCGATCGGCATGCGCATCCAGCCCTGGTCGCTGGCGTACTTCAACAGCGACGCCACGCCGGCCAACAACACCAGCATGCCGACCTTGACCGGCACATTGCCCTGGGTGAACCAACGCTTCAAGGCGCTGGCCGCGCGCGCGATGGCGCTGGGCGCGGCCGGAGGCTGGGGTGGTTGCGATTGTGCGGATTGCGGTTGCGCCGGCTCGGCGCGCGTCGCCTGCGCTTGCGGGCTGGGACGTTCCGACCCCGCGATCGCACTGTGCGCCATCGCCTCTGCGGGTGCCTGCGCCGGCAACGGTGGCGGCACCGCCGAGGCAGACACGCCAACCGCGTCGTGGTCCGCGCCCGGCGCCTGCCAGCCAACGGCCTGACGCGCTGCATCGGAGGTGCGGTACCCAGGTAGATCGCCGTCGGCAATGGAGCCCGGACCAGTGCCGACAGCGGACGCCTCGCCCGGTCGTTCCCATGCCCTGCCTGCGCGTCCGCGGGTGCTTGCGCTGGCGCATCCGCAGGCCCGGCACCACTGCGCTGCCACTGCGCAAGCCGCTGCTCCAGCGCCGCCACCCGTCGCCGCAGCCCAGCCATCCACACCAGCGCGATCACCACACCCACCGGCACGGCGAGCAGCACCAGGGCCACCAACACGATTATCGTTTCCAACGCAGCAATCCCCGAGCCGGCGTCCAGTCGAATGCGCGCACCATACAGCCTCGGGCTACGGCTGGGCAGCCAGCCTCTCGCTCAGACGACGGATGGAGCGTCGGCAAGCTGCAGTCGCACGCGTGCTTGCGTGGATGCATCACACAAGAAAACGCCCGGAAAACCGGGCGCTTTGAACGATTATTCGCGGTAACCGCTGTCGTTCTTGTTATGGATGATCCAGATCAGGTTGCCGCCGGTCCCCATCGACTTGCCCGCGAACACCAGGCGTCCCTGGCCCTTGTAGGCCATTTCATAACGGTAGCGGTCGCCACCGAAGAAAAACGGGATAAATGCCTTGCCGGTCACGTAAGCACCCTGGTCGTCCGGCTGACCAATCAGGTCGGTGACCTGCTTCATCGGCATACCGATTTTCAACTGGGTGAACTTGCTGCCAGGCGCCGGCTTGCCGGTGATTTCGCCTTCGTAATCGTTGATGCCCTTGACGGTCTCGCCGTAGCCCGCCTCGACATCGGACGACTTGATCACCTCACCATCGGCATTCATCCAGGCCGGCGTCCCGGTCTGCTTTTTTGCAGCCCAGCTGGTGGACGGCACGGAACACGCAACTACCACGCTCAGCGCCAGGGCGCCTGCCAAAAACTTATTCATCACTCTTCTCTCGATCCATGGAGTTCCCCGATCCTTCGTACACGACACGGGAACGGCCGCCGTGCGTGCAAATTAGCGCACGTGAGTCCAGCAAAGTCCACTTCCGGGCAGCCGCCGAAGGCGTCGCAGTGCAAGAAACGCAACATCCATCGCCCACAAATGAAAAAGCCCCGGCATGCCGGGGCCTGTCTCATCACTGCGCCAGACACTTACTTGGCGACAACCCGCACCATCTCCAGGCACTTGTTGGAGTAGCCCCACTCGTTGTCGTACCAGGACACCAGCTTGACGAAGGTGGAGTCCAGCGCGATGCCAGCGTCGGCGTCGAACACCGAGGTGCAGGTTTCGCCGCGGAAATCGGTGGCCACGACCTTGTCTTCGGTATACCCCAGCACACCCTTCAGTGCGCCTTCGCTCTGTGCCTTCACTTCGGCGCAGATTTCGGCGTAGGTGGCCGGCTTTTCCAGTTCGACAGTGAGGTCGACCACCGAAACGTCCGAGGTCGGCACGCGAAAGCTCATGCCGGTGAGCTTCTTGTTGAGCTCGGGGATCACCACGCCCACGGCCTTGGCCGCGCCGGTGGAGGACGGAATGATGTTCTCCAGGATGCCGCGGCCGCCGCGCCAATCCTTGTTGGACGGGCTGTCCACGGTCTTCTGCGTCGCAGTGGCCGCATGCACGGTGGTCATCAGGCCGCGCTTGATGCCCCACTTGTCGTTGATCACCTTGGCCAGCGGCGCAAGGCAGTTGGTGGTGCACGAGGCGTTGGAGATGATCGCTTCGCCTTTGTAGGTCTTGTCGTTGACGCCATAGACGAACATCGGGGTGTCGTCCTTGGACGGCGCCGACAGGATCACTTTCTTGGCGCCTGCATCGATGTGCTTCTGAGCGGTTTCCTTGGTCAGGAACAGGCCGGTGGACTCGATCACCACGTCGGCGCCGACGGCATCCCACTTGAGGTTGGCCGGGTCGCGCTCCTGGGTCAGGCGGATCTTCTTGCCGTTGACGATCAGCGTATTGCCGTCGACCGAGACGTCGGCCTTGAAGCGGCCATGCACCGAGTCGTACTGCAGCATGTAGGCCAGGTAGTCGGGCTCGAGCAGGTCATTGATGGCCACGATCTCGATGTCATTGGCGAAGTTCTGCGCCGCAGAGCGCAGCACGTTGCGTCCGATGCGACCGAATCCGTTGATGCCAACCTTGATTGCCATGTTCACTAGCTCCTGCGACCGCGACAGCGCGGCGGATGGAAAGGGGCTGTCATTCTAGCAGCGTCACTGTCTGCAGCCGTGTTGTTGTGGGCCGGGATTGGGAACGGGCATTCGGGATTGGTTGGCGGTTCGCCAGTGAGGCAGCTCTGTGCGTCGCCTGGTGAGCCACCGGGCCGCAACTGCGCTCGGCCCCTGCGGGAACGCGCGTGAGCGGCCGAGCCGCGCGCCACGGCATCGATGACCGACGGCGTCTGGATGCGCTCATGCCGGTCGCATCAAGCGACATTGCATTGGGCACGATAAAACGGTCACACGCCCAAACATTTCAACCACTTAAAGAATAATCGAATACGCTGAAAAGCATATTCAATGCTATGCCGAACAGCAGAATTTCGGCACCCCGTGGATTTCGATACTGGCCCTGCCCGCTGAGGCACCCCCCATCAATCACACGGAGATTTCCCATGCGTCGCACCCTCTTCTCTCTGGTTCTGGCTCTGGCTGCCACCCCGGCGCTGGCTGGCGGCGTGATGCATTACACCGACAAGGCCAAGCTGCCGGCCGGCGGCGAAGAACGC